>LWDU01039408.1_pt1 | contig 77548 bp, 54 predicted proteins | sample 727161 | NCBI WGS metagenome assembly LWDU01 (sample SAMN04566230, study PRJNA314399) | hydrothermal vent metagenome | isolation source: deep sea hydrothermal plume seawater | place: Mexico: Gulf of California, Guaymas Basin | collected 2004-07-11
GGATTCGACGTGAACCCAGTCGTATGGAAGACACTCGCGGTCAACGGCGTGTGTCTCCGAGGTCCCAAAGTTGATGATCTCCACATTCAGCCAGATAGCGAGGCACTGCGCCTGTGGAACCTACGAAATCTCGAATCGTACTGGAGGCCATGGGCCGAGCAGGTCTTGAAAGCACCCGGCATCGGCACGCGGCTCCGTCATCGTTGGTGGACGTCATGGGGCATTCTCTCGGAGCGCCTCGATTGCACCACACGATCAATACGGGTGAGGTCATCTCGAAGGAATCCGCCGCGGAGTACGCTCTCTCCGAGTTCGATTCGCGGTGGCATCCAATCATAGAGGAGGGCCTCGCGTATCGAACAGGCAAGCCACGGGACCCCTCGCTTGGTACCCCCACACGGTCTCTTCGCTGCGCTGCGGAGTTTGTACTTCACGTAGTCGAGTCGGCGCATCGAGCGGCCGCATAACAAGCCGTTGCAGCGGACCATCAACAGCTGGGTCCACTCGGCGCGAACTTGCTTGCCGTGGGAATTGGGCTCGGCCCCTTCCTTCGGCCCCCTATACTGACGGGCATGTCCACCCGCGAATCAGGACAGCCGAACGGTCCGAGTCGGGCGGCGATGATTTCCGTCGCCAACGTGTTGTCGCTCTCGTACAGCGCTTCGGTGTTCTCGTTCGTGTTGTTCGTATTGTGGCTGGCGTTCGATTCGCACTACACGGTCCCCAACCACGACGACTGGCGAATTCTCGACCAGTTCTTCGCGACCCCGCTCCTGCAGTGGCTGGTGAAAGACCAGGTGGGTCACCGCGTGCCCGTGACGCTCGCGTTGATCTATAGCGACTACCGATTCTTCGGGGGGCACATGCACCTGCCCGTATTCGCTTCGGTGTTGTGGGTCGGAGTTGGCGCGGTGCTTCTCGTTCGGGTCCTCGGCAAGGCGCTGACTCGGGGCGATCTGCTCGCTCGGAGTGCGGCGTCATTCGCGATCTTCTTGTGGGCCTGGTCCGCATCTCGGCACGATCTCGTGTGGGGACTCAATCAAGGCACGTTGCTCGCGGCCCTGCTCACGCTCGCGAGCTTGGTGTGTCTCGCCAAGGCGATCGACGCGATGAAGCCGGGAGCGTCTCCGAACCCCTGGTTGCTGGTCGGAGCCGCGTTGGCCGCCACAGGGGCGACGTTCAACAGCGGAGTGGGCTTCGCGAGTTGGGCCGGCCTGGTCTCGAGCGGCCTGGTGCTTCGGTTGCCCATGAAATGGTTGATCGGGTACTCGGTGAGCGCGCTCGTGGTGCTGGTCATCTATTTGACGGGCATCGAGATTCTAGGCCGAGAGATCCAGAACGCCTACACGTCGCGGCTGATGAGCGCGCCGGGGGCGCTGCTCGTGTCCACGATCGCGTACGTGGGCGCACCCGCGGCTACATTGCTCCCGCACTCGCCACCGATCGAGCCGTTCCGGTTCGCGCTGGTCGCAGGCGGACTCGGCGTTGCGGGTTATCTCTTGCTCATCGTGGGGTTCATCCGCCGCCCGGGGCCGACCACCGGCGCGCAGGCGATCGCGGTTGGCTTGCCTTGCGTCGCGCTTGTGGCGGGCTTCATGGTCGCCCTCAATCGCATCGGTTGGAGCGAGTCTGCTCTATTTCTTCGTTATTCCACCTGGTCGACGCTGTTCTGGGTAGGTGTCGCGGTTGGGATCGGTTCTTTGCGCGGAGACCGTGAACCGAGCAATGATTGGCGCTCGCTCGTGGGTTGCGTGTCGATCGTGCTGCTCACGGCGGCGCTGCTTCCCCACATTTGGCAGGAACATCGTGATCAGCGAAACCGCAGCGCTCACCTGGACTACGTGAGTACCATGCATCTGCTCGGAATTCGCTGGGACGACTTGGCGCGAACCACGCTGATTCCCAAACCAGAACGTGCGTACCGAGTCGTCACAAGGTTGCGCGCTGACGGTAGGAGCTTGTTCGGCGAGCCGCGCGCTCGTTTGCCGGGTCGGCCATTGGCCGAAGGCCTTGCGCTCACGGGCCAAGATCGGTGCGAGGGACAGGTGTCGTGGACGCAACCGACCAACGCCCGCGACGGTATGGTGTTGAGGGTCGCGGGCTGGGCGCGCGATCTTGCGCGCGGTGGCGAACTCGAGCAAATCGTGATTGCAGATCGCGACGGAATCGTGCGGGGACTCGGCGTGTTCGCGACGAGCGAATCCAACTTGCGGGGGGTGCGGCTTCCGGCTCGGGACGATTCGTGGGCGGGTTTCATCCAGGGTCCGCGAAGGGCAGGTCCGTACAGCGTCTACGCGGTCCTGGACGACGGAACCTCGGCATGCGACCTGCGCGTTGGACCTCGCGCGATTGTTTGGACGCGACAGGGCGAGGTTCCGGAACGCGCGCGAAGTGCGAGATCCCGCTCGGCGACAAAGGGAAGTTCGCCCAACTCGCGATGATGTGACCTCCGGCAGTCACTCCTGACGCGTTTGCGGATCGCTCCCCACGAGTCTCAGATCGTGATGGAACGCTACGCAGCGAGTTGGAGGCTCCCGGTTCGGGCTAGCGAAATCAGAGGAATTCTAGATGCCAAAGAAGCGCTCGTTCTTCAGTTTTGATTTTGATGAAGATCAAAATCTCAAGCACCATATGGTCGGCCAAATGAAGCTTCCAACATCGCCGTTCGATGGTGCTGACTGGTCGATGAAACAGGCCGCACCACAGTCCGATTGGGAGGCGGAAGCCGAAGCCAGAATTCGCCAGAGCGACATTGTCATTGTCCTAGTTGGCCCCAACACACATCGGGCCCCCGGTGTTCTCAAGGAGGTGGCAATTGCTCGAAGGCTCCCCAAGCCCATGTGTCCGAATAGTTAAGACGGGAAACACCCGTGGGAGCTCGAGGCTGCGCTTCGCGACTTCGTCGCGTACTACAACAACGAGCGCTACCACGAATCACTCGACAACGTGACGCCAGCCGATGTTTACTTCGGAAGGCAGTACGAAGTGTTGACCAAACGCGCGAAGATCAAACGGAAAACGATGCAACGAAGAAAGAGGGAGTTCTTCGCCGCAAAAGCGGCCTAGACTGAAACTGAGAACCGTCTCTTAGCAAGAGCCGTCTGGTGTCCAGATTATTTTGCCGACGTACAGTCGATGGCACGACGCACTGACTTCACAACGTCACTGTCCGAGCAAGGCTTGCGCAGAACGTCGCATAGCCCGTTCTGCTGGAGGGCCTGAATCCTCCGGGCTGGGATATTTCCACTCATGAGAATGACCGGTATTTCCGGCGAGACCTCGTGGATCCTTTCGAAGACCTCGAGGCCGTTGAGCTCGGGCATACGGTAATCGACGAGCACGAGGTCAAGAGAATCCCGGTGTTTGTGGAATTGCTCGACCGCCTCGCGACCGTCGGCACACGAGATCACTTCGAAGCCTGCCTCCGAAAGCAGCATCGATAGAAATTCGGCCACACCCGGTTCGTCCTCCGCCAGAAGAATTGTCTCGTTTCCCGTTGGCATGGGCTCGGCCGACTCCAGGGTATCGAAGACGAGTTGATCGCTGTGAGGTAGGTAGATCGAGACGGTGGTGCCTTTGCCCGCTTCGCTTTCGATCTCCATCGCACCGCCCACCTCTCGGGTGTAGGTGTAGAAGAGAGACAGGCCGAGGCCGGTACCCTTGCCCACCGGCTTGGTCGTGAAGAAGGCCTCGTAGATGTTGTCGATGATCTCCGAACCAATTCCTGTTCCATCGTCGATCACTTCGATCCGAACGAATCGATCCGTCTCGAGCTGGAAGGCCGCAAAGTGTGGATCCGCCGGATCGAGGGTGCACGGGGTCGTCCGGAAACGCAGGGTTCCGCCATCGGGCATCGCATCGCGCGCGTTCACCGCGAGGTTCATCAGTCCGCTTTCGAGGCGCGCGATGTCGCCTACCGTGACAAGCGAACTCGAATGCAACTCGGTTTTCACAGCAATCGGGCAACCGAAGGCCGCGTCCAGCATTCCGATCAGGCGGCGTAGACTCTGGTTCACGTCGATGGGTCCTGACTCCGAAGTCGGGACGTGGCTGAAATCCAGAAGCTTCTGCGTGAGTGCTGCCCCGCGTTGCGCCGACGTGTCGATCCAGGTCAAGTACTGCGACGCGGAATTGGAATCGGGAAGGCTTGCAACCGGATCCCTCAAGCGAGAGCTAGCCGACAGGATGGTCATCAGTAGATTATTGAAGTCGTGAGCAATTCCGCCTGCGAGCCGCCCGATGGCGTCCATCTTCATAGCCTGGGTGAGCTGGTCCGTGAGTTCCAGTTGCTGCGTTACGTCTCTCGCAAGGCGATAATGCTCCCCCGGCTCGGCATTGGGAATCGCAACTAGAAACATGTGCGCGAAGAAGAAATTGTTGTCGCTGCGTCGTCCCCGCACCGTAAGTTCCTGCCTTCCATTTTCCGCCAGTGCTGCCACCGCGTGCGCAACTTCGTTCTGGTTCTCCTCTACGATCCAGTCGTTAGCGGGGGTCCCTATAAGCTCGTGAGTCGTACTCGCGTGCATGGATGTGAAGGCGGAATTCACCGTCCGAAACCGCCCATCGCTTCCGACGCGCGCGATCCCCTCGATGGCCTCTTCGAGAGCACGGGCCTTGGCAGCATCAGCGAGCATGGCCACTTGCAAACGATCTGCCGAAGAGACGAGGACCTTCGCGCCAAGCGCACCGACCAGCGCCGAGAACACAATGACCGAAACCAGGTTGAGCCACGCCGGCAAGGGGTCCATCACTCCAGTCGAATCGGGAAGCCATCCCATACTTTCAAAGCTGAAGAGACCGGTCATCACAACGAGGCCGAGGGTGCCCATGGCGATGGCGATACGGTGTCCGAGCAGAAGCCCGCCGAGCAGTGGAAGAAGGAGAAACCACACCGTAAAAAGAGCAGATGCACCGCCCTGGTAGTAGGCGGGCACCAGGATGAGGCCGGAAATGGCGATCAGCACGATCAGCGCACCGGGCGCAGCGGCGTCGGTTACCCGCACAACGACGGGAACCGCGAGGAAAGCGATCAGGCCAACCGACAAGACACCCAATATGACGCCGCCGATGGGCTTGTCGATGTAGAAGAGGTATAGGACTTCACAGGTCAGCGCGAGCGCCGCCGCGAACGATAAGTTGTTGAGAACTCTTCGCTGCTGCGACTCGTCGAGGATCCCCCGGAGAGGCTGGGTGAGCCAACGTCCGCGCTGCGGTGCCGCGGTGCTCGCGTCCTCGATCAGATCCTCACTGGTTACGCTTTTTCTGAAATTGCTCACGGCGCGCTCGTACGTCGAGGGGAAGATTCCCGGGGCTTTGAAATGCATTCACTCACAAAATGGTGAGCGACTCCGCATGCGCCAGTATCGCACGATCTCCAAGGTGAAACACCTAGATCGGTGTTTCCTGCTGCGTATTCGTTGTCAGAGCCAGCGAGTGGCCGCAGAGAGAATAGGGGCTTCACGCTACGTTTGGAGAACACGCCGAGTAGGTTCGGCGCATGAGCCTGGGGGAGGCTGGGTGTCTGGGCTGCGTTAGTTGCCAAGAACGCCCCAGACCCTCTCGCCCCAGTTCTCACCGCAGGCCAGTCCGCCGCTGGGTCGCTGTTTTACCAGGCCTCTGAATGGGCAATTCGCTTGCAATAGCAAGTATGTAGAGCCTTGCCTTAATCTTCGCCTATTCTGTCTCCCGCGCCGATCAGTTTCGAGTCGAATCGGAGTCAGCGCACGAGGGGGGACATGCAGGAGGCCTTGGATCAATTAAGTCGTCGTATTCGCGATTGGCGGGAGAGGCTCGACCTTTCTTTGAATGAACTCGCGGCACGCAGCGACGTTTCCGCGAGTACAATCCAAAAAATCGAAACTCGCCAGATGGTCCCATCTGTCGCCATACTCATGAAAATCGCAGACGGTCTGGGTCGCCGACCTAGCGAACTGGTCGGTGAAGAAGGGCAGGAGGACGAGGTCGTACTCCTCCGTGCCAAGGATCACGCGATGATCGGGGATGGATCGAGGATACGCGTCGAGCGTCTCTCCGGTGATTTGTTCGACCCGGCAATCGAAGTTTGGAGGCTAACGATCGCGCGCGGGTACGATAGCGGCGAGGAAAAATACGCCTATGACGGAGAGGAGGTCGTGCTTTGTGAACAGGGGGAAATCACGTTCAGTATCGGCAAAGAAGAGTTCATCGTCGGGGTAGGCGACAGTTTGCATTTTAAGTCGAATATTCCACGCCGGTGGTGGAACTCTGGTAATAGCAGGGCGCGCTTTCTCATCATTGGAAACTTTCCCAAGGGTCTACGTTCCAAGCTTCACAGGCAAATTCAGAAAGGTGGTCGCAAGCGATGATGGTGTGTGAGCAACGATTGACTAGCCCGTCGGACCTCACGGACCGTCGTTTTGCGCCATCGCCGAGTCAAGTCTCAGCCGGACTCGAGTTCCTCGAGCCAATTTCGCAAGTTCTTGTTTTCTGGAGCGAGCGTGGTCGCTCTTTCTAGGTATCGAATTGCGCGTTCCGTTCGTCCCGATCGCTGGAGAAGTCGCGCCGAGCGCGTCAGGGCGGCAAGGTTCGATTCGTCTGCAGCTAGAGCTGCGTCATAGGAATCGAGTGCGGATTGCCATCGCGCTCCGCGCTCTGCCACCATCCCCAGGCCAACCCATACCGCGGGGTCGTTGTTGAGGGATACGCTTCGCCGGAGTTCCCTTTCCGCGACTTCGAGGTCCCCATTTGCGAACGCCGCCAAACCGAGGTCGTAGCGCAGTCCTGGGTTGTCTCGGCCGATCCAGCGAAGGCGATTTGCGGCTGTGCGCATGCGTGAGTAGTTCGGAGGGCTCGAAGCCCGACGTACGCCAAACTCGACTTCGAGAGTGCCCACGATACTCACAAGCACGTATGCGATCCCGGCGAGGGCAACGAGAGTGGCGGCGACGCGTGCACTCACCGAATGGCGTGGTGACATCAGGGTGGGTGTTGCCTGCTCGCTAGCCTTCACCAAGAGGATCCGAGCGATCCGGCCATCGCGCAGCTTCCAGATCGCACCGTCGAGAACGAAGTGATGAACGTTGACGGCGGCAGCCACGAGAATTCCCAGGCCATAATCGAAGGCGCGGACGCCGAGGGCATCGGGTGCGAACACGAAGGCGGGGATGCCCCAGGCCGCACCGCCAGCCAGCAGCGCCCATCCTAAGTGCTTGTACGCTGAGTTGCCCGGGTCTGCTGCATTTGCGTAGTAAGTGGTCACCCATAGGTACTGAACAGAGTGGCCAATCCCTACCCACATCATGCTGTAGATCTCGAGCTGCGGGTCGGTAGACCATCCGGGTATGGCGCCGGAGCGAGCTAGGACTGGAATACAAAACCAAGTTGCTTGTAGCAAAATTAGCCCGACAACCGGAGCTAGGTCCCCGATGCTTCGTCCCCGCCCTAGTCGAAGCAATGCGATTCCTGATGTCACTAAATAGCTGGTGACGAGTATCGGCAGTACCAGGTCATACACGGCCTGCGGGATTCCAAGTCGAATCAGTTGGTAGTTTGCCTCTGCTACGTACGTTTGTGTCCCTGAGGCACCGTGGATTCCAAGAAATGCGATCGCGTAGGAGAGGACGAATGATGCGTAGAGAACTCGCTTGGTTGTCACCGGGATTTCCCCGTGGCGTCTCCCGAACAACATCAGGGCAACACCGTAGTTCTGGCCGGTGTAGTGCCATGGGCTCCAAGTGAGATATAGCGTGACGAGCCACGAACCGAGTGTCGCTTCATATACGCCGACGATGAACCATGCGTAAATTACGAGTGACGCCCAGACCGCCAGCAATCGGTACTTCGTGAAATCCTCTCTCCGCGCGTAGACACGCTGAAGGGTCGCACCGTAATGCGGGATGCCAGTTACAAGCACCAGGAGTGGCAGAAGTCCGAGCGGGGCGTATTGCTGCACGGTGGCTGGTGCCACGAGGATCAAAAGGAATATGGCCATGTACACACCGCCACACCCGAACGACAAGTCGATTGCAGGACCGTGCAGCCATCGCGCCCCGGAGTTTGGGATGGGAGGAGGTGCGGTGGCGTTGAGGTGCGGTTGGCTTTGTGCTTCCACGGCATACGATCATAAATGATCTAGTAATATAATACATAGTTATATACGATCTTATGAACCGCTCGCTCGAGGGGGCGACCTCGAACTTCGCGTGGATCGAGGCGGCTCTCGAGCAAGTTCGTGAAGCTCATGGACATCTCGAGTTTCGTAGCCGAGGTGTTGCCAACCCAAATGCCCAAAAACAACTAACTAAGGAGAAGCGAGCATGACGGCATCGACAACGATCTCATCGAGTCCTCCACCAAAAGCTTCCACACAACCCAGCGCATCGGACTTCGACTTGCTCTCACCCGACGTCCGTGAGAACCCCTACCCCTACTACGCAGCGATGCGGCGCGAATCTCCGATCCATCCGCTTGCACCCGGAGCGCCCCTGTATGCGATTACGCGCCATGCGGACGTGATCCACATCCTTCACCACCCGGAACAGTTCTCTTCGAGTGCACTCCAGGCAGCACTGCAGGGAGGCGCATCCGGGCTGGGGCCGAACAGCGGTGCACTCGCAGGACACCGACTCCTCGCCTCCCCAATGATGATCGCAACCGATCCACCCGATCACGGCCGCCTACGTCGCTTGGTCAATCGAGGCTTCACTCCGCGTCGCATCGCGGCCCTCGAACCGCGCATGCGCGAAATTGCGAACCAATGCCTCGACGATTCGATCCGCGACGGACAGCTCGAGCTTGTTCGCGGTCTCTCGATACCGCTTCCAGTCAAAGTGATTGCCGAGATGTTGGGGGTCGAACGCGACCGGGTAGACCAGTTCAAGGCGTGGTCCGACGCATTCGTGATCGGTCTTTCGGGCGCTGATGGTCAGTACACCCCCGAAGACGTGCGAAAAGCTGCCGACGAAATGGCGGACTACTTCGAGCGGTTCGCAGCGGAACGTCGCGCCGCTCCAAAGGACGATCTCATCAGTGTGCTGACCCAGGCCGAGGAGGGAGATGCACTCTCTACAGGTGAGCTGATTTCATTCGTCGCTCTGCTTCTCATTGCGGGTAACGAGACCACAACCAACCTGATCGGGAACGGGGTGAAGGCGCTGCTCGCTCATCCGAATCAGCTTGAGAGAGTCATGGCGGACGCGAGTCTTATTCCATCATTGGTAGACGAGGTGCTTCGCTACGACTCGCCCATCCAAGCTCTGCCTCGCTCGAACAAAGAGGCCGTCGAATTGCCTAGTGGGTTGGTTCCGGAGAACTCGACCCTGCTCGTTTTCTACGCCGCCGCCAATCACGATGACGAGCAATTTCCCAATGCGGAAAAATTCGACATCGACCGCTCTACGCAGGAACACGTCGCCTTCAGCCACGGCATCCACTACTGCCTCGGTGCGTCGCTGGCACGGCTCGAAGCGCGCGTCGCATTCGAGACGCTTTTCTCGCGCTGCACGAACATAAAACTCGCCGCCGAGTCGATTTCGATGCTCGACTCAGCGGTTCTGCGAGGTCCGAAGTCCGTGCCCTTGTACGTCGAAACAACGTGAATCCAGCAGGAAAATGCCAAGCAACAAAACCGCGTCAACCAGGAGAGAACACATTGGCCGAACAAGCGACAGGCTCAGGTCCCTTCGGTTTCCTACCGCGCAATCCCGACGAGCTTCACGCCTTCCTTGCTGATTTGAGCGAGAACAAACCCGTCCATCAGATCCCAACCGTCGGGGTCTGGGCGATCACGCGCTACGACGACGTCGTCCATGTGCTGAAACATCACGAGCAATTTTCTTCTGCAGCTCTGCGCCAAATGGGCATGGGAATGACTGGCGATCAGAACGGACAAGCAGCGAACTATGAAACGACGCTGACCGGTGACAACGCCGCCATCCTCTTTCGCTCAACGCCGACGGTGATCAGCTCCGACCCGCCTTCACACGGCCATCTTCGCAGCATCGTCAACCGCGGCTTCACGCCGAGTCAGATCGACAAATGGGCACCTCGAATTCAGGAGATCACGGACGCGCTGCTCGATGACATCGTCTCGAAAGGCGAAACAGAACTTATGAGCGACTTGGCAGTCCCCCTGCCGGTGACCGTAATCGCCGAACTCCTCGGCGTCTCGGCAGAGCGGGGCGACGACTTCAAACGGTGGTCGGACCTCTTCATTTCGACCCTCGCCCAAACACCCGATGCGGAGACCTTCAAGCTGATCGAAAACGCGATGCAGGAGTTCGCCGAATACTTCAATGAGGTGATCAAGGCTCGAAGGAAGGATCCCGCGGACGATCTAATCAGCACGATCGTGCATGCAAGTACGCCAGAGGGGAGCTTGAGCGATGCGGAGGTTCTTGCATTCTGTCGGCTTCTGCTGATCGCGGGCAACGAAACGACAACGAATCTGATTGCTCGGATGGTCGGCACCCTGTTGGATCACCCCGATCAGTTGGCAAAGCTTCGTGCCGACCTCACTTTACTTCCGAACGCCGTAGAGGAGACGCTTCGGTACGCCGGAATCGTGCCGACGCTTCCTCGTCTAACGACGCAAGACGTAGAGGTCGGTGGCGTGAAAATTCCGGCAGGACAGATCGTCATGCCATTCTTCATGGCCGCGAACCGAGACCCCCGCCGCTTCCCCGATCCCGACACCTACGACATCACCCGCAAGACCACGGGACATCTCGGGTTTGGTTTCGGTGCGCACTTCTGTCTGGGCGCGCATCTCGCACGCCTCGAAACACGAATCGCGATAGAGGGAATCATACAAAGGCTTCCTAACCTTCATCTCACTGGGCAGAGCCAAGAAACACACGTCCTAACCGGGCAGTCCGTTGCAGTCCATCTTGGCTTCGACTCGGCATGAGACCCGCACCGCACAAGCCCCTCGCGCGAAAGCTCCTGTTGGCAATTGCTCTCTGTGTCGCGACTGGCGGCTGTGGAACTACCGAATCGGCAGAGCCCGAGGCGATCGAACCGCAACCTATTGGCGTTCGCCGGCTGGCCGTAGCGCAAACTCAGCTCGTCGTGCCGGTCTTCGGAACAGGAACCATCGCGGCCCACAAGACGACGGAAGTCGGACCCCGCGTCGATGGCATCATCGAGGAAATATTCGTCAAGGTGGGGGACCGCGTTGAGGAAGGCGAGCCCCTCTTTCGGACTCGGCAAGTCCACTATCGGATCCGAGTCGATGAGGCGAGCCACTCGCTTCGCTTGGCAGAAGCCGAGCTAAAGAACGCGACGGGTGAACGCGACCGAATTCAGGTTCTGCATACCAGCAGTGTTGCGTCAGACGATCGCCTCGATGACGCGAAGACGGGACATGACTTGGCGGCGGCGCGCCTTGGCAGTGCGAAAGCGGTTCATGCTCGCGCTCTGCAAGAGCTTGAGGAAACAACCGTTCGCGCGCCATACCCCGGGGCAATCACGCATCCCTACGTAGATGAGGGGTCCATGATGCGGACCATGATGAACCCCGGCGCGCATCAAGATCGACGGCATCGAGCGTATCTTCGATAGTGGGGTCTACATCCTGAACGATCTCGTCGATCCTGTGTCGCGGGCGTTCGAGGTGAGACTTCCCATCGTCAATAAGAACTTGGAGGTCAAGCCTGGGCTCTTCGCACAAGCGGAAGTGCTCCCGCTACCACGATCGGTGACCGTGGTGGATCGTGGCGCTGTCCTCGGAGTAGAGGGCAACCGTTACGTGTTCCTCGATGAAGGCGGCACTGCCAGTCGGCGTGCGATCAAGGCTCGGTTCGGGCTGAGGGTGCGGCATGACTGCGTTCGTCGTGTACAGATACACGAACATCTTCAGACAATGGGCCTTATCATTCCTATTCTCCCAAGTCGAGCCGATCTACAGGGTGGGGACGACCTGATGTTCTGGTACTTCCGATATTGTTCGCGGCCGCTGCGGAGTTGCAGCAGATTCTTCAGATTGAGCGACCGCCTGAGGCCGAGGCTTCCGTCAACGGCGTCGAGGGCCCCGAAACGCTTGCGCCACGCGTAGATCGTTTGCTTGCTGATGCCGTGCTTCTTCGCCACCTTCGTGATCGGGGTCTTGTCTGCTTCGCGCAGGATCTTGACCATTTGCTCTTCGCTAAATCGACTCTTCCTCATGGCTTCCCCAGGCAGGTCAGTCGGACAAACCGGGTCGTCGCGCTCTTGATTCACTGCGGCCTGGTGGAATAGGAAGGGGCGGATACAGAAACCTTCTCCGCTCCGAGCGCTACAACTCTACGCCTATGCGGCGTAGTGCTTCTACCAGCTCAGTACGCTTATAGGGTTTGCGAAGGACTTCGTAGCCACCTGTCAAGTTGCTGCCTTCCTCGTTTTCTGAGGGGGCGAGGTCTTGCTCTTTACTAAATCCGGTGGTGAGTAGCACTGCGGTCGACTCGAAGTTTTCGCCGACCCAGTCTGCGAGTTCGAAGCCACCTATCGGGCCAGGCATCAACAAATCAGAAAATACCACGTCGACTGGATCTCCCTCTGCAAGTACTTCCATCGCGTGTGTGCCATCACGAGCTTCGATTACATCAAACCCCAGTTGCTTCACCATCCTTAGAGACACACGTCGTACTCTGTCGTCGTCGTCCACAACCAACACCAATCCCTGACCATGAAAATCGGTTTCAGCCACTGACTCGCCTGGGGTTGTCATGACTTCAGATGTCACCGTTGGAATAAGTAGTGTTACCGAAGTGCCTAACCCTACTTCACTAGAAATGTCGCAACGCCCCCCAGCCTGATTCGCGAACCGGTACACCATCGCCAACCCGAGTCCGGTACCATCCCCCAAATTTTTGGTTGTAAAGAAAGGATCGAAGACCTGTGGCAATACGTCTTCAGGAATTCCTGCCCCATTGTCCGAGACCACAACTTTCAAGTAATCTCCTGGCTGCATACCGATATGGGCTGCGCTCGCAACGGACACGGAAATCTTTTCAGTTGCTACCCGAAGGACGCCATTGTTAGGCATTGCTTCCTTAGCGTTGAGCGCAAGATTAAGGATAGAATTCTCCAATAGTCCGGACTCAAGCTTGACCAAAATTGGGGCAGATGCGATCTCTAGCTGCAATTCAATGTGAGTCCCGATGGAGCGCTTTAGCAATTTAGAAAAGTCGCGTATCGCGTGGCTCGCATTAATTGTTCGTTCTCGAACCGGTGTCTTCCTCGCGAACGATAATAGGCGACGAGTAAGGTCAGCCCCGTCCTGAACTGCCGATTCTGCTTCGTTCACCAGTTCTTCAATGTCGGGGGTAACGAATTCCGCATCAGTACGAATGAACTCCAGATTCCCGCTTATCACACTTAAAAGATTATTAAAATCGTGCGCTATCCCACCGGTAAGATGCCCTATCGCTTCCATTTTTTGCGCCTGCGCCAATGCGTATTCCTGTTTGCGAAACGCGGTAATGTCCTGGCCGACCCCGAAGACGCCAACGATGTTGCCCTCTGCATCCCGACGCGATGACGCGTTCAGCATTAAATCAACCCGGGCGCTGTCCTTGGTGTAAAGCGGAAACTCATAGTTCGCGGTCTGCTCACCTTGTAGCGCTTTGTCCAGAACCTCTCGTACCGACGATTTGAAGCCTTCTGTGATGAACTGATCAACCAGCGGGTGGCCCATCACGTCAATCTTTGCAAATCCAGTGATACGGGCAGCTTTCTGATTCCATTCGTTGATTAGGCCGTTCGAGTCAATACCGAAGATGGGCGCGTTTGCTGTGTCGATCAGCGCCGCCAGGTCATCAGAGCGCACCAAGGCCGCCTTGGCGATACGAACAGACTCCGTGGCCTCCGCGTTGGCCGCTTCGAGCTCGTACCTGAAACGCTGAGACTCGGCGAACGCCTTCGCGAGAGCTCCTTGCACCTTGTGCCCGTACGCTGCGACGCCAAGCACCATGAAGACCACCAACCCGGCTATGCCGTACCCGTAGCGTTCAACGCGCTTCGCCTGGAGGAACTGTGCAGCAAAGTGATTGCTCTGGACTTCAAGGACCTTGGCATTTATCGCATCGAGCGAATGGGTGACCTTGGCGTACTTGTGATCCATGATCGCCATTTGCCCAGCGGCCTCGGCCCGTCGGTCCAGCTCAAAGAGCTCCAGGACTTGCCTCGCGTCTGCGACCATTTCGGCCATTGAGAGGTCAACGTCCTTGAGGTCTTGCAAGATCGAACCGGCCAGCGCTGGCTCGACGTTCGTTTCAAGGTCCTCGCGTGCTCGGACACTCAGGAGCTGATACGCCGCCATATCCTCTGCAAGTAGAGCAGACTCCAGGGACACGTCCTTAGAGTAAAAGATGTCGTTCCCGGGCGCATTCACCCTCTGAGCCTGGCGACTGATGTCCGAATAGAGAGCGAAACGAGCAGTCCACTCCTGATTTATGCTGACCGACTGATTGAAGAGCGCCAGCAAGTTAACGGTAAGGAACAGACCAAGGCACACCGTCAACACGTCGAAGCCCGCCAGCGCGAAATACAGCCGGTGCCACTTTGGCGGCTCGGTCCCTTCGCCCGGAGGGCGCTGCTCGGTAATGTCCTGGCCGACATCGAACATGCCAACGGTTTGCTTATTTGAGTCGTGAGAGTCTTTGGGATTCATTTTTGATCCAAGAACCTGAAACGAGTCGCTTGACTCACAACGGAACACCTTTGCGGTCGCCGTTGCGAATCACCACGGCGGTGTGGCGATTGTAGCTGACCTTGCACGCAAAAGTAGATTCACGGGAGGAAGTGAGTCTTTCTAGGGGAGAACACGCTGAGCAATCAGAAGCGAACACGTAGACGTTTCACGCCGTAGTTCAAAGCCGAGATCGTGAAACTGGTGAAGCAAAGCGAACGGACGATGGCCGACCTCGCGCTGGAGTTGGGGATCAGCGCGAAGGCGATTGGGGAATACATCGAGTTGTTTTACAACCGAATTCATGAATGCACTCGACGATCGGCAACATCAGTTCGGCGAAGTTCGAAGAGATGGAGCTGGCACAAGCGGCGTAATCAACCTGTCCACTTCTGCGGTACAAGGTCAGTGTTGGATGCGAAGCAGCAGCCTTGAATTGCGTAGGACGGATCCTGTCCGCAAGCGTCGACCCCGTAGAGGAAGCCTGGGCGGCAAGTAAGGCGCAGCGGTCTTGATTCAGTGCGCTTCCGATCCCGAATGATAGTATTCCTCGATGAAAAAAGATGATCGTGGCGAGCGACTCGGCCGTCGAGAATTCTTGCAGGGTACGGCGGCGGCAACCCTGGGTGTCAGCGCAGTTGGCTTGCCTGCACTCGAAGCGCTGGCTGAAACGGGCGAGCCCTCGGTCAAGCGCTACGTCACGCTTGGGAAGACAGGGCTGCGTATTCCCGACATTTCATTCGGCACCGGCGCCACCGACAACGTGGATCTGATCCGCCATGCCTACGACCGAGGCATAACTTATTTCGACACGGCGGGCGGGTACCCGATGGGAAAGCCGGGCCTTGCAGAGAAGAGTCTCGGCGAGGCACTCGCGGGTAAGCGGGACAAAGTCGTTCTGACGAGCAAGACCCTGATCAAGTCGGACACGAACCGGCGCCAACTCATGAATCGACTCCACTCAAGTCTGGCGCGACTCCGTACGGACTACATCGACATCTTCTTGAACCACGGAGTAAACGACCTGGACGTACTTCGAAATCCCGAGTGGTTCGAGTTCGTCGAGGCGGCCAAGAAGCAGGGCAAGATTCGCTTCGCGGGGATGAGTGGGCACGGCGGGCATCTGATCAGTTGCCTGGATGCTGCACTCGACGAAGACCTGGTTGACGTGATTTTGTGCGCGCACAACTACGGGCAAGACCCTGCGTTCTACGAACGCTTCACCAGGAACTTCGACATTGTCGCCAACCAGGTCGGCCTCCCGCGCATCCTCGAAAAGGCACACGCGAAGGGCGTCGGGGTTTTGGTGATGAAGACTTTGATGGGATCGCGCCTCAACGACATGGCACCTTACGAGCGGCCCGGTTCGACCTATCCACAGGCCGCGTTCCGCTGGGTGCTGTCGAATCCGAACATCGACGGCTTGGTGGTTTCCATGAAATCTCGCGAGCAAATCGACGAGTACCTCGGAGCCTCAGGGCAGGGCGTCGTTCGACAAAGCGATCTCCGCCTCTTGCGGACCTACGCCGAGATGAACTCGGAAACCTATTGTCGACCTGGTTGCAACGCTTGTGCTTCCGCGTGCCCGGATGCAGTGGCGATTCCCGAGGTCTTGCGTGCGCGGATGTACAGCACCGACTACGGCGATGAGTTGGCTGCGCGCTCGACGTATGCGGAACTCGAGCGCGACGCGACTGCGTGCTTGACGTGCAGCCATGAGAGCTGCACGAGTGCATGCCCGTATGGGCTCGAGGTTTCGTCCCTCACGAAGCAAACGGCCGGAGCGCTCGGGAGTGTCTGAACTGCGGCGCCGCGGCGCAGGGGTGTGAAGACTTTCGTGCGAAATACCTCGTTCTGGGATCAAAGTTGTGGGCTGTGGGTCGCGACCTGCCTGTGTCTAGGCGTTGCAGCGTGTTCGGATGGGCCGGAGGAGGCGGACTGGGCGCACTGGGCCGCCGATCCTCATAGCAGTCGCTATTCGACGCTCGCTCAGATCGACGCGACAAACTTCGAGCGTCTGGAAGTCGCGTGGCAATGGCGTTCGAAGGACGTGGAGCTGCGCCGGAAGCTAGGAAGACAAAATAAGGTAAAGCCCGGGAAGCTCACCTTCGCAGACTTTGCCGGAACGCCGCTCGAGATCGCAGGCGTTCTCTACGGCGTCACGTCTTTATCTCAGGTTTACGCATTGGACGCCGCGAGCGGAGAGCTTCTGTGGCTGCACGACCCTGAGATCTGGCGCGAAAAGAAGCACGTGAACTTTCCGAAGCACCGCGGTCTGGCCTATTGGCAAGACGACGCGGACGGGCGTAGGGCGCGAATCTTTGCCGCGACGCACGACGCAAGACTGATCGCGCTCGATCCGGCCACAGGGGAACTGGTTTCGAGCTTCGGTCGCGAAGGTCGCGTTGATCTGTTGAAGACGCTTCGTGCCCACAAGAAACTCATCCGCGGCTATGACTACTTTCAGGCATCTCCGCCTGCAATCTTTGAAGATCTCGTGATCGTAGGCGGCAGCGTGTCCGACCAGCCCACGGGCAAGCGAGGGACGCCCGGCGATCTGCGTGCCTACGATGCTCGAACGGGTGAGTTGCGTTGGACCTTCCATACCGTGCCGCAACCAGGGGAACCGGGAAGTGAGAGCTGGGAAGAAGGCTCGGCGAGTTACTCGGGGGCAGCGAACGCCTGGGCCGCAATGAGCGTCGACTCGGAGCTGGGGCTTCTCTATGCGGCTACGTCGACACCGACAAACGACTACTACGGAGGGCATCGCCTCGGCGATAATCTCTACGCCGAAACACTGCTGTGTCTCAATGCTCGCACTGGCGAACGCGTCTGGCACCAACAACTCGTTCGCCATGGGTTGTGGGACTATGACCTGGCCGCAGCACCGAATCTGGTTGATGTCGAAGTAGACGGAAAGCCCGTTCGGGCGGTCGTTCAGGTGACAAAGCAAGCCATGGCCTATGTGTTCGATCGCCAAACCGGAGAGCCGGTGTGGCCGATCGAGGACCGGCCGGTGCCCGCGTCGAATGTTCCTGGCGAGCGGGCGGCGGCGACGCAGCGTTTTCCAACCAAGCCACCGCCGTTTGATCGCCAAGGCATGAGCGTAGAGGACCTGATCGATTTCACGCCGGAATTGCGGGCGATGGCGCGCGCCGTATTCGATCAGTACGAGAGCGGGCCAGTTTTCACACCGCCGTCCTTGCAGGGGACACTCTCTTTGCCTGGATCTGGAGGGGGGGCGAATTGGCAAGGCGCCGGCTTCGATCCGGAGACCCGTACGCTCTTCGTGCCTTCGACAACGTGGCCGGCGGTGTTCGGACTCTACGCCGGCCTGCCGTCCGTAACCGACCTTGCATATACCGTGCGCCTGCTCGGAACACCATTCTTGCCCACGGGCGCGGATCCCGTCACGGGGATCCCGATCGTCAAACCTCCGTGGTCTCGGATTACCGCGATCGATCTAGAGAGCGGAAACTTTCGCTGGCAAGTTCCCAATGGCGAAGGTCCGCGGGATCACCCGCTGCTACGCGATCTGGATCTACCGCCGCTTGGTTCCGGCTCGCCCACCTGTGTGATCGTGACCAAGTCGTTGCTGATCGCGGCAGATGGCACAGGGCCTTGGATTGCGCGAACGGGTCGGCCGATCCTGCGCGCATTCGACAAAACGACGGGAAGCGTGGTAGGCGCAATTGAAGTTCCGGGGCGCGTGCGCGGCTGCCCCATGACTTACGCCCACAATGGGGTTCAGTACATCGTACTCTCGCTGCTCCCAGAGCCCGATCCGTTGCTGGTGGCGCTCGCACTGCCAGAACACGTGAAGTAGCCCGAGCAAATACCAATCGCGACTCAGGTGCGATTCGCGTCTATTGAAATCGACCTACTTGAAGGACTTCTCCGTCCCTTTGACGATGTAGTCGATCGGTTCATGGGCGAGCCAGGCAGCTAAGGCTCCGCTTGCCGTGTATCGCGTTCGGTCAATTTGGGATCTACAGGACCGAATTCACTGGCATCTGTAACGGGCTCGCCATGTCGAACGAGAAGAAGTTCCACGAGCGTATCATGGGGCCATGGAGGCTGGGCGGCGAGATGGATTTCTGGGTTGTGCTCGAGGAGACCGTCGAAAGCTGAAGGCGTCTCGTCGCTCAATAGATCTCGTCGATCACGGCTTCGGGCCGATGATTGACCTCATCGAAGATTCGCCAGACATACTCTCCAATGATGCCCAGCATCACGATGATCAATCCCAATAGGAACGAAATCAGCGCCGCAATCGTCGCGAAGCCACGGTTCCCTTCGAATTCTGCATATCCGAATAGCGACAATAAAACGATCGCGATGCCATACAGAAATGCGAGGCCCGCAATGCCGAGTCCAGTTATGGAAATCAATCGCAGCGGGACCATCGAGAACCCGAGGAGTGAGTCAACGAACAGTTTGAGCCTCTTGCGAAACGTCCAACGCGAAATGCCGTGTTCCCGTGCCATACGGTGGTACTGAATGACAGTCGGCTCGAAGCCCAAATAGTGAGCGAGGATCGGGAGATTGATATTCTTTCCCGACTTCTGAAGGTGAGGGAGTAGGTCTCGATCCATCAGCATGATGTCGAAGCCTCCTCGCGGATAGTCTTCAAACACCAGAAGCTGTACGAGCCGATGATAAACCGAGGCAAATAGTTTGGAGCGGAAGCTTCCTTCCCGCTCACCTCGAGCGCAGATCACATACTTCGACCCAGCGAGCCATTGGTCAACCATTTGGATCACGAGTTCCGGCGGATCTTCGAGGTCCGCGGTAAGGACGGTAAAGCAATCGCCTTCAACGAACTGGAAGCCGGTCTTCAGGGCCATCATCGAGCCAAAGTTTCTGCTGTGCTTGATGATTTTGATCGCGTCTCGTTCGATCGCGCCGTCTTCTGCGATTTCGAGTAAGGCTTGAAGCGAATTGTCCCGGGAACCGTCGTCGACAAAGATGAGCTGTAGGGCGACGTCGCGTTTGGCAAGTTCTGCCTTTACGCCCACGAGCGCATCAAACAGCGGGCGAAGCGAGCCTTCGTTGTAATAGACAGGAATGACGATTGATAGTGTCTTCAACGTATTCGCCTGCTTACTCGAGAAAGAACTCGGAGTTCAATCGGGAGGTGCTCGTGATTGTCTTTTTGCGCCACGTTCCGAGAACGACCTGGTTTTCATCGACATCGCTCATCACATGGCTTCCCGCCGAAATGATGCAGTTGTCGGCGACATTGACGTGATTCGCAATGATTGAGTTGGAGCCGAGAAACGAGAATGCGCCGACTGACGCGGTTCCGTTGATTGCGCTGTGGGCAGCAACGAAGCAGTTGCTCCCGATTCTCGAATGATGTCCGATAAAGCAGCCGCTCCAAAAGATGACATTGTCTCCAACACTTGCGAAGGGTTGGATCACAGCCTTTTCAAACACGAAGCAATGCTCGCCAAGGTCTACGTTCTTCCAGACAAACGCCTCGGGACTTACATAGGAAGCGGCGCGATAGCCGAGTGCCTTGGTCTGCTCGTAGAGCCGCGTTCGAACCTTGTTGAGCCCGAAGTAGGTGATCGCGACGAAGAAGCAGTGATCCTTCGGGGCGAAGTGTTCGGCAAGGTCTTCGTACGCGACAACTGGAAGTCCAAAAAGCTCCGACTCGTCGATGTACTTCCGATCGACGGCGAAACCCACGACCTCGTACTCCGAATCATGAGTGAAGTACTCGTAGGCGACCTGCGCGAACGCACCTGTGCCAATCAAGATTAGGCGCGTGGGTTTTTCCATAGGCCTAGTGTGGCGTGGAACCCGGGCACCAGCAACCAACCGCGCTACAGAAGGATGAGGACACAACGGAAACCCTGCCGCAAAACCGCAGAGTCGCGACTAGGGGCTGGGAACCACCTCACGGAGCGCGTCTATCACCACCCGCTGCTCGTCGTCGGTGAGCGCGGGGTACATCGGGAGGGAAAAAATTTCGTTGGCGCATGCTTCACTAACCGGCAGGCTTCCCGCGCCCTCGCCGAATTGTTCGTACGCCGGCATCGTGTGAATGGGCCACGGGTAGCTGATGTTGACGAAGATTTCGCGCTCTTTGAGGGCCGCCATGATGCGGTCTCGTTCCGGATGTCGAACGACATAAAGGTAGAAGGCGTGTTCGTTTCCTTGAGCGACACGGGGAAGCGCGAGCCCGGTGCCAGATAGCTCGCGATCGTAGGTTTGCGCGAGCTCTTGACGCCTTTGAATGTACGCGTCCAGATGCGTGAGCTTTTTGCGCAGGATTGCCGCATGCAACTCATCGAGCCGAGAGTTGTAGCCGTGTTCGAGCGCGTAATAGCGCCCCTCCATCCCGTAGAATCGCAACCTGCGAAGTTTGTCCCGGATGCTTTCGCGATTCGACAGGACCATGCCCCCGTCCCCATACCCCCCGAGTAGCTTTGTGGGATAAAACGAAAACGCCGAGGCATCAGACATCGAGCCGGCCTTATCTCCGCCCTGAGTCGCACCGTGACTTTGCGCGCAGTCCTCCACGATCTTTAGATCGTGCTTCTGAGCGACAGCCTGGATTGCCCGCATGTCGGCGCACTGACCGTATAGATGAACGGGCAACAAACACTTTGTACGTTGGGTGATCGCGCCTTCGATTTGCTCCGGATCCATCAAATAGGTTTCACTTTCGACATCGACAAAGCGGGGATGCGCACCCGTCGAGACGATCGCGGCGACGGTTGGTACGGCAGTATTCGAAACTGTAATCACTTCGTCTCCCGCACCGACGCCCAGTGCGGTCAGAGCCAAAAACAATGCGTCTGTTCCGTTCGCGACTCCCACACCGTGCCGCGCACCGGAGTAGCGAGCGAACTCCTCTTCAAAATTCGAAACTTGGCTCGAGAGGATCAAATTGCCCGATTGCAATACCTCTTCGATCGCGGCATGAATTTCGGTCTTCTCCTGCTCATACTCTTCGAGATAGCTCCAAACTCGAATCGACATCGCGATCAATCCCTTTCTGCGGCAGCGCGAAGTGAGTCGATCGCTCGTGCATCAGCGAGAAGATCCGCGCGCAGACCATCAAGATCCTGGCTTTCGATCTTCGTCATGACGTCCATGACGAACAACTTGAAGCAATCGTGCGCTGGAACCGGCTCGATCGAGTTCCCGGTCGGTGCCGAAACGCGCAACTCATTCGCAAAATTTTCCGGAGTGGTGAAGACGCGATCGACGTCGATCCCAAGATCGCTCCCAAAGATCGAAAGCCGGTTGCAGTACGCCGTGTCGAACCCGAAATTCCCAACCAAAGAGCGGCCCTCCGGGTACTCAAGCATCACGCTGAAGGCAGTGGGAACTCCGTCTTCGCCTCCAGTTGAAAGCACCCGGCACTGAACGTCGATCGGCTCGGCACCAAAGAACAAGCGGCCGGGTGATACGGCATACGGCCCAAGGTCGTAAATCGCGCCGCCCCCATTTGCCCGCCGATAGCGAAAGTTGTCTAGTGGGAGCGGCGGGAAGGAGAACATTGCGTTGATTCGAGTAGGTCGACACTGCGCCGCCGCAAAAAGCTGGGCGATCTTCTGGATCTGAGGATGGGCTGCGTATGCTGTGGCTTCAGCCAGGCATAGGCCGCGTTCGCACGAGAGTTCTGCGAGGGCTTCCGCGTCTTCAGCGTTGAGCACGGCTGGCTTGTCTACGATGACGTGCTTGCCCGACTCCAAAGCACGCCGGGCCCAGTAGGCATGATCACTATTCGCCAGCGATACATAGACGAGCTCTGCGGAGCTGGCTTCGATTGCGGTTTTGTAGTCGGCATAGGTGGTGCCTGACGAACTCCGCGACGCGACTTCGATTCCATCGATAGCGGGAATCATCTCGAGCGCCGGAATCATCCGCTTTTGCGCGATAGAAGAGTTTCCGAGGATTAGGACTCGCAAAGTTGTGTTCCTTCCGAGACCAAACTCGCACAGGCAAGCAACGTCCGCGCATCAACGCTCAGGTAGCCAACCTTCAAGAACTCAAGGAGTTGAGCAAAGGTCATCCAGGTGTAGTGCTCCGGAAGTTCGAGGACTTCATTGGCCTCGAGTTCGAGGATCGTGTTCTCGTTCTCCAAATGGAAAAAGCGACCGCCTTCTTCCGACTGCCGCACGCTGTAACGCACGCGGGCAGGTTCTGGATCAAAGAAATACGCCAAGAATGGGCAGTCTTCTCCGCGCTGCCGGCGAAGTTCGATGTTCGATCGCGAAACCGTTGGTGCCAAATCGATCACGTCGAGATTGCCGGGCTCAACCTTCGCCTGTACCAAGAAATGCAAAGTCCCGTTGTGCTTTTGGGTGATGAAGCCGTGAAGGCCGGCGGCAGCATCCTCGAGCAGTGGCTGCGTCCATCGAGATACCTCTCGGGAGCCGGCCGAGACGTCCACCGCAATCACTGAAAAATGCGCTTCCGAATCGTGGAGGATCTCGTCCTCGGTGATCGTCCAGTGCTCAACCTCGGCGAGGGGGATAGAGGTCGTACGCAGCATGAAGCGACGCTTCATGTCCGCGATCCACTCACGAAGAAATGCCGTGGTGGAAACAGCATTCGCCGTTGGATCGATGGAATCGAGAAGATCAGCAGCGAACCCGCTAAGGGCATTCGCCTCGGGAAGCTCCGCCAGGGTCGAAGATGAATCTGAGAATGGAACGCATGAGATCACCGATCTTGCGTCCATGTTGACGAAGTTCTCGAGTTTTTGAAGCTGCTTGATCTCGCCGAGCGTGAGCCAGCGGAAATCATCCAATACCGGCACGTCTTCGTCGGTGTCGACATCAACGATCATGTTTCGGTTCTGCTTCTGCAGGAAGCGGCTGCCTTGTTCGGTCTGAAGTTGATCGACCAGGATACGATGAGCGGGAGCATTGACGAAATGTTCCAAGTAACTGGGTAAACGCCCGCCGTGAACCTGACTGTAGTTGCTGCGAGTGGCCTGCACGGTAGGCGAAAGCTGTACGGTATTCAGGTTGCCGGGCTCGGCCTTGGCTTGCATGAGAAAGTGGCGCACACCTTCAAATTGCTTTGAGAGGATCCCAAGGATCCCCACCTCGGGTTGATTGATGATCGGCTGATCCCATTGGCCCGCATTCTCAAAATTTGTTTCGACGCGCAGACCTTCGATGCGAAAGAATTTGCCTGAGGCGTGTACGAGGTTTTGAGCCTCGGATTCAAAGTGCCACTGCTCCATTTCACCAAACGGAATTCGTCGAACGCTGAAAGAACTTGCCTTCGCTCGAGCCTGAAACCAGTCGTGAAAGTCAGCGTTGTCGAAGGATGCGCTCTCGGCGACGAGCGCCGACTGTAGAAACGATCGTTCCTTTGACACATTGCTCATCTCAGATCGGCTCAAGGCCCAAGGCTTCGAGATAGGCTTCGTGGCTTCGCAGCGAACGAGACATGTCGTAGTGCGTACTTGCAAGCACCAGACACACGGTTTCCACGTGCATCCCGAATATTTTGATAAACAACATCCGCGGCACATACACTCCCCGTGCCGGATCGTCGAGGCGAAAGGTCACGGAGGACTTGCCGTCGGTGAGCTCCATGTCGAAGCTTCCGGCGACAGCGGTTACGACTTGGTCGGTGTCCATGTGCGCGTGACCACCACGGTCCGCGGCGACGTGGTGCATGTAGAAAATTCGTTTGATCGGAAACGGCGTATCGTGATCGCTTTCGATCGAAGTCAGTACGCCACGCGGGTCTCGATTAGACGGCAAATCAATCCAACGGGCTTCGTCGAGGCGGGGTGCTGAGAGTTTCATCGTGGACCAAGCATACGCCTTTTTTGCACCGACGACTTGACCCGAACCATCCGAGTTGCGGGTTCTTCGCGCGCAAGCCGCGTGACCTAGAGCCGGAATTTCCAGACACGACCGGAAAATTGACTCGATGGAACATCGCGCCAGCGTTTGGTATTTAGGGGCTGTGTCGACACGCTATTTCGCGACCGGGTGAGATATACTGGCGTCGTGAATGCATCGCGTGAGTGTTCGCGTACACGAAAACACCACATCAAAGGAATCGTTTCATGCTGTCGCAAGAAGTCATCGGAATGCTGTGCTGTCCGAATTGCGAGGATTCCCGCCTTTCCCATGAGGTGTTCGAGCAGGCTTCGCCAGACGACATCATCGACGGCGTGGTTTGGTGTGTAGGTTGTCGGTACTGGTATCCCGTCGAGGGACGGCTACTCGATTTCATGATCGGTGCCCTCGCCTACGAAGACGACCGAACTCGGTTTTGGACCGAGCACGAGACGCAGTTGGTCTCGTTGGGACTAGAGGCCAACGCGGCGGTTCGTGATGACGCGAAAGATTTACAAAAGATTCAACAGAAGCACTTTGACTGGTGGGCTGACGAAAATAATCAGTCGTACTTCGAATACGAAGGAAGTTCATTCTGGCGCGCTGCAGACTTGATCGCCTTCGAACCCTGGAAACAGGAAATTCCGAAACGGACCCGGCTCCTCGACGTCGGATGCGCGCAGGGTCGCAGCACCTTCAAGTTTATGAACTGTGATCTCGACATCATAGGGATCGATATTTCGAAGGCGCTGATTCGCCAAGCGATCCTGCGCTACCAGGCCGGAGACTTTGTCGCGCGAGCTGTGTTCATCGCCGCCGACGCCAGTCGGTTCCCGATTCGCAACGAGCAACTCGACACAGTGCTGGTTTATGGGGTGCTTCATCACCTTGCCGACCCCGGCGCGGCGTGCCGAGAAATAAGTCGCGTTCTAAAACCCGGTGGCTCGTACATCGGACAAGAAAACAACGAAACAATCTTTCGAAAGATCTTCGATCTGCTGCAATTCATCTTTCCGCAGTGGCAGGAAGAAGCCGGGCCCGAGGCGACCATTTCTGCCGAGCGTTTTCGAGAGTGGTTTCGCGAAACTCCGGTTGAAATCGATTCGGAAACAAGCGTTTTTTTGCCGCCCCACCTGTGCAACATGATGTCGCTCGCGGTGAGCCACCGTTCGCTCGTTTTTACTGACCGAATCGCGCGAGCGATTCCGTTCCTGCGGAATCAAGGCGGCGTGATTCTGGTTCGCGGGAACAAAAGCTAGCCTCTCCTCGACGGCGGCTAAAATCTCACGGATCTGAGGTCCACTGCAACACGTGGAAGTTCCCGAACTTCTTCTTGACCTGGTAGTGGGTCGACACGAGTTCTGCGAGCTTGGGGAACATTTTGCGAATGTGGGACGCGCCCTCGTCGTGGTAATCGTCGACGATAAGCGGACGAGCGGCTCTGAGCTTTTCGACCAATAGGTTCTCGTCGACGAGTTCTCGAGCACTCTCGATTTCGACGAGATTGAACGATGTCATGTACAAGACGAATTCGTACTCCTGCACCAAAGACTTGCGTTCTGCCAGGAAGTAGAGCAATGGCTTTGCGGACATGATGAAAATTGGCTCGTCTTTCCGCACGTCTTCACGCAGGTAACGAATGACCCTTCCGCCATTCTTGTACGAAGAGTACTGGCCCGAATTACCTCGGACGTGCGTAGCCCGAAGCAAATCGATTTCGAAGGCTGGCTTTTCTTCGCGCTCACGGATCAAGTCTCTGACTGCCGGTAGCAAGGTCGTCAAGGACAACACGACGATTGCACTGGCCGCCGCAAAGCGAAAGACAATGTTCGGCGATTCATTGCCCTCTTGAAGGGACCAGAATCGTTCAAACAAACCGGCAACGAGAGGGAGGCAGCTCGGAAGGAATGCGATCACGTGCCAGATGTCGGCGGACGGGAAGAGCCAAAGGATGCCCATGGTTGTAAAGCAGGTGAAGAGTAGTTGCGGGGATTGGCCAACCGGTGATTCGACGTCGTCCCAGCGTTCATCATTCCAGAACCAGGTTGCCAGTCCGAGCCAGACGATGACAAAGGGTGCGCAGAATAGGAGGTCGGATGTGCCCCAGAACCACCAGTCGCTCGCCTCGACTGGCCACCCGCGCAAAGCGAGGGCAACGAAGGCGGCAGAGGAAAAGCCGGCTGCGGCGACCGTCAGCCCAAGCTCGAGTTTCGGGATCGTCCACTTTGGTCGTCCTCGCCAGACAACAAGCGAGGTGAACAACCCCGCAAAGGCGATGAAGAGCAACACGAAACGCAGCGACGGAACCGGGAATGGCGAAGCCCAGTTTGTGACGGTCGGGATGCCTGTCAGAGTATTGAAGAGGATCTCTTCCCCATGGCCCATCGACACGTAGAGAAGCGCATATGCGGCGATCGGTGTCACGAAGCCTAGGGACAGAAAGACCGTTCCCGAAAAGCTGTACATCGCGCTCGTAAGGTCGGGTTGATGCTTAGCCTCTCGTACGACAAGAAATGTAAGCAGCACGATGACCGGACTCGCGATGAGCAAAAAGTTCCAGAACGGATTGTTTGGAATCAGATAGACGATCGACACGACCGCCGAAAATCCAAGCACGAACCAACGGCTTGCTTTCGATAAGAACGCGAAAACTCTCGATGGATTCGATGGCCAGCTTCTGCGGTTCGCGATCAGGAAGAGCGCAAGTGCCAGGAAGGCGAATGCGCCGAAGGTCTGTTTGAAAGTGGCTGCAAGTCCAAAGCACAGACCCGCTCCCGCGCAAGCGAGAAAATAACGCCGCTCAAACGAGAGAAAGAACAACAACCCCGAAAGACAGAGCAAAGTCGCATGGTGGCTTGGATAGGGCGTAGAGGCATTGGGCCATATGAGGCCCATCCAAACCGCACACATCGCGAACGCGAGCAAGGAGAATGCCTGCCGCGCCATGCGTCGTGCACAGACATAGACAAGCACGCAAGTCGCTGCTTTGACTCCGGCAAGGAAAAACCGCAGAACCGACAAGTCAACACCAAAGGTCTTGAAGAGCCATGCGTTGAGATAGAAGACTGACGGGGGATAAAGGTGTCTGAAGTCCGCGTAAGGCGTTTCGCCCTCCGCTACCCGCCAACTTGGATAGACGATCGTGCCCTCGTCCATGAAGTTGATCGAGAGGAAGATCCCGAGCCGCTGGTACGCGTAGGCGACTAGAAAGAGCAGGACGAGGCCGACGGCGCGATTCAATTCGATTCCCTTTCTGTGATCACGCGTAGGCCCCGAATTGGATCGAAACGGCCGAGATGCATTCGTGAGTAGACTCGCCGTTGTTACGTGAGCATAGGAACTTCAGTGCGACCCGGCACTGCGGGTCGCAAGGCTCACGACCGGTGCCCGGACACGCAGCCACTCCCGGACTCACGCGTCCAACCTACTCCGCGGGTTCTCCGAAACGCTGCTTGAAGTTCCTATCCTCGATGAGAAACTCAAATGATCCCGCTGTCGCGAAGCGGCTCTGGGAACTCCGCGAATGTTGGTGCGGGGCCGAGTAGGCTTTTAGTTCGTATGGAACTAAAGCGGGATCTGTTCGAGCCGGCTCAAGCATACTGAGTGCGTGAATCGCGCCGGTCTTCCGCACAGGGTTCCATGATCACCATTGTCAGGCGATCCGGTCACGATCATCGTCCGCGTGGCGCGCTTGCTCGAACACGAACCCTTCGTAGTCCTTGTCAGCCACGTCGGCGATACGCTGATAGTAAAGGCTGCCACCCAGATACGCCGAGAAGCCGCGCGGCTTGCCCGGGATGTTCGCGCCCGTCCACCAGGAATCGGTTCGGGGGAAGAGCGTGAAGCTCGCGATCCCGGTGACTTCGTTGCCCCAGGCCTCTTCGCTTTCGGTCGTGGCCTCGACGGTCCCCATACCGTGCTCTCGCAGATGGTCCATACATTTGCCGATCCAGTCCAGCTGGCGCTCGGCGCCGAGGGGCATGTTGTAGAACACGCCTGGCGAACCGGGACCGTGGATCATGAACAGGTTGGGGAAACCGGTGATCGTCATTCCTAGATAGTTGTGGAAGCGGTCTTGCCATCGGTCCTTTAGGCTCATGCCATCGCGGCCCTTCGGGTTGAGGCGCAGCATGGAGCCGCTGATGGCATCGAAGCCCGTCGCGAGTACGAGCATGTCGATCGGGTACTCGCCGCTTGCGGTCACGACGCTCGTTTCTGTGAATCGCTCGATGGGTTCCTCGCGCAGGTCGACCAACGTGACGTTGTCGCGGTTGTAGGTTTCGAAGTAGCCATTGTCGAGGATCGGTCGCTTGGTCATCACGAAGTGGTCGGGCATCAACATCTCGGCGGTCGCTTTGTCGCGCACGATCCCGCGGATCTTGTCGCGTACGAAGTCGGCCAGCGATGCGTTTGCTTCCTCGCTCGTCGCGATGTCGTTGAAACCGTTCAGAAAGAACATGAAGCTACCGCGCTCCCAAAGCTCTTCGTATCGAGCTCGGCGCTCTTCGGGGGTGTAGTCCATGGCCATGCGCTCATGGGAGTCGACGGGGAAGCCGCCCGGATGGGCGATCATCTTCTCGCGGGTCGCGCCAAATTCCTTTCTCGCCTTCGCCATGTCATCGGGGGTAATGGGACGGTTCCCGGCCGGAAAGGCGTACTGCGCTGTGCGTTGGAGCACGGTCACGTGCTCCGCTTCTTTCGCGATCTCGGGAATCGCCTGGATGCCCGAGGAGCCTGTACCGATCACAGCCACGCGTTTGCCCTTGAACGAAACCGGTTCATGGGGCCACTGACCGGTGTGGTAGGTCTCGCCCGAGAAGTCCTTGATCCCCGGGATGTCGGGCAAGTTCGCCGTCGAGAGGGCACCGACCGCACAGATCAGGTACTGCGCGGAGGCGCGCACGCCGGTGCGGGTCGTCACCGTCCAGCGCTGCGCCGCTTCGTCGTAGCGAGCGTCTTGCACCCACGTTTCGAACTGGATGTCGCGGCGGAGGTCGAACTCATCGGCGACATGTTCTAAGTAGGCCAGTACTGCGGGCTGGGCGGACTGGGTTTCGGCCCAGTCCCATTCCTCCATGAGCTTGTCCGTGAAGGTGTAACAGTAGAAAGGGCTGCCCGGGCCATCGACCCGCGCCCCCGGATAGCGGTTGTACCACCAGGTGCCGCCGACGTCGCTGGCCCCGTCGTACACCCGCACCGAAAGGCCCATCTCGCGTAGATGGTGCAGGGCGTACATGCCGCTGACACCGGCTCCGATGATGACCGCGTCGTAGTGTTCGATTGACCCGCTGTTTCGCGATGGCTGATTCTGACTCGTCATTCTTTGCTCCTACGCGCATGGCGCGCGTGGTGATTCCGCGAGGTGGGCCAGTCGTCCGCAGCCGCACGGTCTGAAAGCACAGTCACCTCAATCTAGATGCACATCCAAGATACTACGACCGCAGTCCGATGGGGCGAAAGCGAGTAAGCAGCCGGGCCCTTGTCAGGATGATTTCAATCTTTTCTTACCTGGTGGCCCCTGGTTGGCGCTGATTCGGTCGGGGCAGCAGGTTCGCTCCGATGCCGCTGTCCCAGCTGGCTGTCGCCCGAGGTGTTGCTACCGCCTGATGGGTCGGTGGATCTGGGCAGCAAGGCCTTCAACTCGGCCGCCGCGCCTGTCGGCACGAGCTGTCGACCGGGCCCCGCCACCGGGCGTCCCTCTCCTCGGCCCCTGGTTTGACATCACGTGCCTTATCAGCACGTTTGGCGAAAAGGGGTTTTGTTTTCTCTATCCGCACCGGCCCCCGAATGGCCGAGCGGCAATGGGGGTTCCCGTGTGCTCATCTAGGGCGTGCCTTCGATGCGCGTCGAATGCCAGTTCGCAGACGAACACGGCGACCCCGCAGTCGGGGGCGTAATCCTCACCGCGACCCGCATCGTGTACGCGATTCCAGCGCTGGTGGCCGCCGAGCCCCGGCCGCTCTCGGCTCTCGACCTGCCGCTGATCACCGGAAAGGTCTTGTATAAGGCGCCCGCCGCCTGAATGCTGGCGCCAACCGCTTTGTGGAGGGGCGGGTCATTCGATAGACTTGGAGTCCCAAGTCCCCGATTTAAAAGGGCTTGGAAGCAATTCAGCCAGAACGGACGCTTCGCGTCTCGAGCAATCCGAGGGGGAGCGACCGCATGAATCGACAAGAGATGAAGCGCTTCGACCTCGAAGACCAGCGAGGCTTCGCGCGGCTCTCCGGTGACTTCAACCCGATGCACGTCGACCCCGAACGAGCCCGCCGCGAACTCTTCGGCGAAGTCGTAGTCCACGGGATCCATGTCCTGCTCGCCTCGCTGGATTCGCTCCTCGCTCAGTCTCCACCCGCAGCACGGATGCGGATCCAAGAAGTCGAGTGCCGCTTTCAGAACCCCGTGCTCCTCGGGGGTGAAATCCAACCGAACATCGTCGAACGCGAGGGAGATTCGCTTTGCTTCGAAGTGCGGGACGTCGAAGGAGTCCTGCATCTCGATGCGCGTATCGTGTTGGCGAACGCGGGAGCGGAATCGGGAAGCGTCGACGGCGCGCGATACGAACCCGCCGAGCCTCGAGATCTCGGCTTTGCAGACCTCGAAGGTCTTTCGGGTCACTTCGAACCGGGTTTCGACGCAGCCGAATTCGCAGCTCGCTTTGCGACGCTCGCGCGCTTTCTGGATCCGGTCGATTTGGCGGACGTTCTCTCGCTCACCCGACTGGTGGGAATGGAATGCCCGGGATTGCAGTCGATCTTCGCTGGCTTCCGTTTGCAGAGAACGAGCGGGAAGGCGTCGGCATCCCGTTTTGATTGGAAGGTGCGCGAATGCAACGAACGATTTTCGATGGTGAAGCTCGATGTCGTGGGCGCGCACTTCGAAGGCGCGATCGAGACCTTCTTGCGGCCGCGCGTCGAGGCGCAGCCGTCGATCGAATCTGTTGTCGCACGGATCCCGAGCGGCGCATTCACGGGCCAGCGCGTCCTCGTCGTTGGCGGCAATCGCGGGATCGGCGAAGTGACGGCCAAGGTGATCGCCGCGGGCGGAGGTCGACCGATCGTGACCTACCGATCCGGCGGACACGACGCCGCACGCCTGCAGGACGAGATCGTGACGGCCGGATTCTCGTGCGAGATCGCCGCGGCCGACGTCCTCGAGGGCCCCGGGGCCATCGACGCAGCCCACCTCGCAGCGCTCCACAGCCTCTATTTCTACGCGAGTCCCCGCATCCTCAAACAATCCGGAACGTTTCGCCGCGCACTTTTCGACAACTTCTCGGGCTTCTACGTCGAGGCTTTCCACGACTGGGTGAAGCGCGCGGCCGAATCGGCCGATGAGGGACTTCGCGTCTTCTATCCTTCGTCGACGATGGTCGAAGACCACGACGCCGGATTCGTGGAGTATGCTGCGGCGAAGCGGGCGGGGGAAGGCGTGTGCGGAACCATGAATCGGCACTGGAAGAACGTGAAAGTCCACGTCGAGCGCCTGCCGAAGCTTGCGACCGACCAGACACTCAGCTTGATTCGTAGCCGCAGAATGCCGGTGCTCGAGGCGATCCAGCCGGTAGTCGAGACGGTCCAATCGATCAAGTTCTGAGAGACCGAGGGAAAGGTTCGCAGTTTCAATGAGTCAGCCCGAATTTCACATTTTCCGGAGTCACACGGTCGAGCCGCTCTTTGCGTCGTGCCCGACCGCGACCTTCAGCGGTTACGGCGAGGTCGCGATGCCGGTCGAAACGCCGCGCATCATGGTCTGGTTCCATACGGTCGGGGTGGATTCGTCCCGCGAGCGCTTGCTCGCGGAAATCGCCGGCATGGGGGCGAAGCTCGACCTGGTTCTCTCTCAGGCTGAAGGCGCCATGCCTTTCTGGCTCGTCACTCTCTTTCCAGGCGCCGGTCCCATCACTGCAGACAGTGACGTGGAATTTGTGCGCGCGGTCGCGGACTACAACGCGCATTTATACGACGTCGCCGAAGCGCGTCCGGCGGTGCGGGTCCTCGATCTCGGAGACTTCCTGGGGGACCTCGCGCGTTCGAAAATCGTCGACTGGAAGTACTTCTACATGGCGCAGATGTCCATCAATCCCGCCCTCGCGAGCGAGTTCGCCGTCTGGTTCGAGGGATGTCGCCGTTCGATCGAATCGATTCGCAAAAAATGCCTCGTGCTTGATCTCGACAACACGCTCTGGGGTGGCGTGCTTGGCGAGGAAGGCATCGAGAGGATCGCGCTGGGGCACGACTACCCGGGCAACGTCTTCCGCGATTTCCAGGCGGATCTGCTCGAAGCGGCGCGCCAGGGCGTGATTCTCGCGATCTGCAGCAAGAACAACGAAGAGGACGTTCTCGAGGCCTTCGAGAAACATCCCGACATGATCCTGTCGATGGAAGACATCGCCGCGCACCGGATCAATTGGGACGACAAGGCGAGCAACATCCAGCAACTGGCCGACGAATTGAACATCGGGCTCGACAGCATGGTGTTCATCGACGACAACCCGCGAGAGCGAGAACTCGTCAAATCTTTTCTGCCGGACGTGGTCGTGCCCGAGTTTCCGGAACGACCCCATCGGCTGCGCGTCTTCTTTCAAGAGGTCTACCGCGAAAATTTTCGGCTCTATCGACTTACGGACGAAGACCACAAGAAGACGCAGCAGTACAAGGACAATGCCGCGCGTGCATCGAGCGGCCGTTCCTTCGCGGACTTTGACGAATACCTCCGAAGCCTCGAGATCGAGGTCGAGATCCAGGTCGCCAATACGTTCAATCTGCCGCGGATCGCGCAGATGACGCAGAAGACGAATCAGTTCAACCTCACCACGCGTCGCTACACCGAAGGCGACATCGAAGCGATGCGCGACGATGGAGCCCTGATCATCTGCGCGAGCGTGGGGGACCGATTCGGAGACAGCGGGATCACGGGTCTTCTGATCGTCAAGGATCTCAGCGAAGGGATGGCGACGGTCGACAGTTATCTGCTCAGCTGTCGTATACTCGGCCGCGGCATCGAGAATGCGGTCTTCAAGCATGCGTTGAATTCGCTGATCGATCGCGGTGTCGAGTGCGTGCGGGCCGAATATCTCCCCACCGCGAAGAATGCACAGGTCGAGAACTTCTACGATCGGATCGGTTTCGAATTAGAGCGCGAGGAAGACGGCGCCAAGCACTATCGCATGAAGCTCGCGGACCGATTTACGATCGAAGACTATTACAGGATTGAGGTCGCCGATGGGTGAGCGAGAGATCAAGGAAATACTGGCCGAAGCGCTGGGGATGCCGGCTGCGGAGATTCCCGATGACGCCAAGCAGGGCGAATTCGAGAAGTGGGATTCAGTGCGGCATCTGAATTTCGTTGTCGCGCTCGAGAAGAGATTCGACATCGAGTTCGAGCCCGAAGAAATCGCCGAGATCCGTACGCTGGGGGAAGTCGCGGCGGTCGTGGAAACCAGGAGGCGCTGAAAAGCCCCGATGGAATTTTTCGGCCACAAGAGCTCGGAACTTTCCTCCGACGACTTCGACCAACTCGCCTCCCTCTTCAATCGGATCTTCGAAAAGTCGGTTCAAGGAGACGACCTTCGCGCGAAATACGCGAATCCACTCTGCGGCGAGTCACACCACGGTCTGATGCGCGGTGACGACGGCCGGATCGCCGGTCACATGGTGGGCATCCCCTTTCGCTACGACTTCTTCGGTCGCCCCGCAGTATTCGCAAACGCGGTCGACCTCATGATCGACCCGGACCAGCGCGCCGACCTGCTTTCCTTTTCCAGGATTTACGACGCGATGATCTCGGCCTCGCAGGGGCTCTACGACTTCGTCTACGCGGTACCGAACGCGAATTCGCACCTCTATTTCAAGAAGCTGCTTCGCTGGAAGGACATCGGCGATCTCCAGTACTACTTGCTGCCGCTTCGGGCGTCGAAACTCGATGCGCGCCTGCGGGGATTCGACTGGGCTTCGAAGATCGCTGCGCAATCGCTTTCGGCGCTGCCCTTTGGCGGCGGCATAGAGGAGGAACGCCCAATTGGGAAGCGCGCGGATCCCGATTTCATCGCCTACCGATTTCGGTCGGGATACGAATGCTTCACGGAGGGCGACGCGTGGGCGTACGTACGCGTAGTCGACGAGGATTCGACGTCGACGGCTTACGTGGTCGGCGCCCGGCCGCTCGATGGTGCCTGGCTGCGTGAAGTCGTGAAGCGTGTCCTACGCCGCTTCGGGGCGACGATCGACGTCGTTCTCTATGTCGGAACAGAGATTGCCGCGCCCCTCAACCTGCGCCGGGTTCCAGAAAAATTCGAACCGCGCAAACTCACACTCGTGGGTCGTCGGCTCAGCGACCAAATCGACGATCGCGTTTACGACCTCGCGAATTGGCGCTTCGATCTGATGGATTGGGATACCCGCTAGCGCGCACAGGCCCGATCGATGCCGCTCGAGACGCGCGCAGAAAACGGATTGGGATTGAGGAGCGAGCGGACGGCTCTTTGAGTTTCTGGCACGGCGAGGAGCGTGATGAGCGCCGCGCGCTGGATTGCGCAAGCGCCTTTCAATCCCGCGACGCCCGGCGCCTCCACCGTTCAATTCCGGCTCACTCGCGCTATTTCTTTGTCCTCCGCGACTGCGGGAGCCGTTACGCCTACGATGCAAGGGCTATTGAAATTGGAGCGACAAAGATGAGCGAGAGCACAACGGAGCCACTTCAACCGACGACGGCCGAGTTCCGGACTCCCGAGATGGAACAAGCGAAAGCGGGTCGCGGCGTCCCCGAGGCCCACGAGCTCGCCCTTGAGGACATCAACCCGCTGAATGCGAACCTCTTCAGCGAACACCGCTGGCATGGCCACTTCGAACGGCTGCGAAGAGAAGACCCAGTTCACTTTAACGAGATCGAATCGGCGGGTCGGTATTGGTCCGTTACGAAGTACCAAGACATCAAGACGGTGAGTTCAGATTGGGAGACCTTTTCTTCGGCCCGGGGGATCACCCTGGGTTTCCCCGTGGGTTCCCCGGCTCCGACTTTTTTTTCGCAGGGAAGTCCCGCGTTCATCTCCCAGGACCCGCCCCGGCAAACCGAACAGCGCAAGACGGTCCGTCCCTCCGTGGCGCCACGCAATCTCGCTCGGCTCGAGCCGATCATTCGTGAGCGAACCTGCGTGCTACTCGATTCCCTTCCCGAAGGCGAGACCTTCGACTGGGTGGACACGGTTTCGGTCGAGCTGACGACCGCGATGCTCGCAACGCTCTTCGACTTTCCCTTCGAGGACCGCGCGAAACTAACGCGCTGGTCCGACATTGTTTTCGCGATTCCCCAGCCGGGCGGTGTCGTCGAGTCCCAGACCCAGAAGCGCAACGAGTTGATGGAGTGCGTCGACTATTTCTCCGGGCTTTGGGAGGACCGCAAGAAGCGCCCGGAAGGGAACGACTTGGTGTCGATGCTCGTTCATGGCGAAGCGACCAAACACATGGCCGCCGCGGATCACCTGGGCAACCTGCTTCTGCTCATCGTGGGCGGAAACGACACGACGCGAAACACGATGTCCGGGAGCGTCTATGCGCTCAATCAGTTTCCCGAGCAATACGACAAGCTGACAGCCAACCCGGGGCTCGTTGAGAAGTTGGTCCCCGAGATCATTCGCTGGCAGACCCCGCTTCCTTATATGCGAAGGACTGCGACGCGCGACTGCGAACTCGCAGGCAAGCCGATCCGCAAACATGACCAGCTGCTCATGTGGTACGTGTCCGGCAATCGCGACGAAGATGTCTTCGACAACGCAGATGCCCTCGACATCGAACGTCCCAATGCGTCCCGCCACCTCTCATTCGGCCACGGCACCCACTTCTGCATGGGAAGCCGCCTGGCGGAACTGCAGGTCCGAATTCTGTGGGAGGAGATCCTTCAGCGATTCAAGAGAATTGAGGTGCAGGAAGAACCGAGCCGCACCTTCTCATCTTTCGTGAACGGCTACACCCGTTTGCCGGTCTCGCTGACACGCAAGTGACGCCGCTGCTCGCTGGATCTTCCGTGCAGCTCAGTTCGGGAGCTGGATGATCTGCCCGGGATAGATTCTGCTCGATCGCGAGAGGGCATTTGCACGCAGGATTTTTTGGACCGAGAGGTTCTGGGCCTGCGCAATCCGACCGACCGAATCGCCGCTTTGCACCGTGTAGGTTTGCGAGCCCGCCGCATTTCGGGTTCGAATCTTGATCTTCTGTCCGATTGCGAGGCGGTTGCTGCGCAAGTTGTTGTCCCGCTTGATGCGGTCGACCGTGCTGCCATAGCGCGACGCCAGCAGCCATAGGCTGTCGCCCTGGCGAACGGTGTGGGTCAGTTGGGGAAGACGACTCCCGCCGCTCCCTTTTGCTGAGACGACCGGCGTCGAGCGGCCTCGTTGGGGGACTTTGAGACGCTGTCCGGTTCGAATACGGTGGCGGCTGCCGATCTTGTTGGCGCGCATGATTGCGTTCACCGTGGTCCGGTGACGGCGGGCGATGGTCGATAGCGTGTCGCCGGGGCGCACCTTATAGCGCGCGAAGGTGACTTCCGGCGGCGGGACGTAGGCGGGCAGGGCCGCGACCTTCTCGTCAAACAATGCGGCGACGGTCGCGGGTACGCGAAGCGCATAGCGGTCTCCAGGGGTCGTGCCGTGACGCAACTCGGGGTTTAAGCCGACGAGCGTTTTTCGCTCGAGCGCGAGGGCGGTATCCAGATCGCTCAGGCGCAGGTGTCGGTGCACCTCGATCGTCTCGAATTCGATTGCCGGGTATGGCTCCGGGAGTTCCATGCCATACGCCTCGGGATCGCGCACGATCGCGACCGTGGCCAGGAAGCGGGGCACGTATCGGGCCGTCTCGGTGGGCAGGCCACCGTAGATATCCCAGAATCGGTCCAGGTGGCCGACCTCCTGACGGCGGATCAGTCTCTTCACCCGGTTCTCGCCGCAGTTGTAGCTGGCCAGCGCCATCATCCAGTCGCCGAACATCCCGTGCAGATCGCTGAGGTAGTGAATCGCCCCATCGGTCGACTTTTCCGGGTCCATCCGCTCGTCGATCAAGTGGCTGCGATCGAGGCCGTATCGGGTTCCGGTGGACGAGATGAACTGCCACATGCCCAAGGCGCGAGCCGAGGACAACGCGCGGTTCTTGAAGCCGCTCTCGACGAGCGGAAGCCAGCTCAGCTCTTCCGGAAGTCCCGCCTCACGAAGCTTGCTTACGATCATGGGCCGATAGCGTCCCGAGCGCCGATACGACTCGATAAAGAATCTGCGTTCGGGGCCGGTGAATCGCGTGATCTCCCGCTGGACGTGGTCATTGATCTCCAGCGGGATCGGTGAGTTCAGGTCGGCCGCGGTCGTCAGCTGCGAGCGGTAAATATCAACGACCCGGAGCGAAATGAGGTGGCGCAGGTCTTCCTTCTGCTGGATCAGGTTCGGGTCGTCCGGGATCTGCAACAGCAGCTCGTAAGCCGCGTCCAGCGTGGCGAGTGAGCCATCGATGTCGCCCTGCTGCCAGAGTGCTTCGGCGGATTCACAGGCTTCAAGCGCTTCGGCGATCAGAGAATCCGAATCCACCGGGCTCGCGAAATGGGCCGACGAGTCGAACGCCGCTCCGTCCGAGGCGCTGTCGAAAGACTCCGAATTCACCGCGTGGCCACCGTTGGCACAGCCCACGACGGCCATCAGGACCAACAGCGGTGTCAGCAACACCCAGCAGCGCGAAGAACGGTTGTCGCTCGTTAGGCTTGACGCCAATGGTGCCCCCTCTCGATTCAATTGCTTCACGTGATTTCATGCCTCGACGGCGACGGAACAGACCCTAACCAAGGCTTTCGGATTCCAAACGACTTGGGGGATCCGCGGAACCAAGATGCGACCTCACGTCGCTCTCTCCGACTGGACCCTGATCGGCAAACGGGGGCACAGAATGAAATGGTGAGTCAAATCGGTTCGTCGAAGCCGCAGACTTCGATTCCAGCTAGGCGGGCACGCGATACCCGTCGACGTCACATTTTCCCAATGGAACCAATTACTTCAACGGAAATCGATGTGGCCTTGGGCCGTTCTCGCTGCCTTTCCGCTTGGTCCGATACCGGGCTGGATTCGCAGCGGCAAGCAGCGTTCCTCCGCTGTCGCCGTCTTCGGGGAAGCATGTTTTCGCTGCCCACGATCTCCCCGATCAGTGCGAGACCCGTTGCGGAGATCGGGCTGCGTACGGTGTGCGGTGCTCAGGGGGTCGGATCGCTTGCCGGGTGCGATCGAACGACACAGAACCATTTGCAACTGGCTAGGAGTCTGCGCGGCAGAAGGCGCACGCGCCCAAACGCGGATCCAATGCCGCTGGCTGCGTTGCGAAAGCTAGCTGTGCCAGCCAGAGCGGCGCTTCCGCGCCTTGCCATCGACAGGGTCTCCACATCGGGTCACGCACACCTTCCACCGCGCAGACTCCTAGGCCTTGGTCGCCACGCCCCGATACAGGCTCGAAAATATCTTCGGGCCTTTGCCGAGGAAACGGTCCATGGAGCTGAGTTCGAACCCTTCCGCTTCGACGATCCGGTCGATGCGTCGATTGATGTTGCACTGGCCGGTGAGCTTGAACCAAAGCGGTTTTAATCGATCCTGCCAGCGTACTGTGCCTTCGTCCTGAGCCAGCTCCCGAATCCCATCGGTCCTCTTCTTTCGTCTTGTTTGGTCTTTATCGGCGACAGCATGAGGTTGCAGTGGAATGCGGAGGATCACAACCCAAATGGCTTCGTCGGAGGCTGCGTGTCTGGAGCCCAGGGAAACGGCCCCATCTCAAGGTCGGCCATCATCCGCAACGTGTTCATCTCTAGCCACTCTTCATAGCCGACCCAGTGCGAATACTGCGGAAGTCGCACGGCTTTCGGAACGTCCATGAAGACGGTTCCCTTCTGAAACTCGGCCCGCACCGCGTTGCGCAGGTCGCGGATGTACTGGCGTTCTTCTTTAGCATGGGCACGGGTGCAGCCGTTCATGGCCTTTGCGTGGGGAAGTTCGTTGTGCGAGCAGACCGCAATTTCGAAGTCCATCTTCAGCACTTCACCCAGGCTGCGCTCCCACTCACCAATGTTGAAGTCAGGCACGACTGCAAACATGACACGGTTCGGTGTGACCAGATCCGCGATATAGGCCGCGTGTCGTTCGGGGATGAGGAATACGGTCATGCCCATCCCGTGGTTCATGCCCAGGTAATGCATCTGGACGGCGAAATCGCCTAGATCAAAGTCCCTTCGAGCGCCCGACCAGGTCACGTCCGGCGGGCTGGTGTCACGTCCGGGGTTCGCCGCGAGCCATTCTGCGGCGCGCTTGTGCATCACCGTCTGCGCACCCGCATCCGAAAGCACTTTCCCGCCGCTCGCGTGGTCCCAGTGGTTATGGCTGATGAAGGCGAACGTGATGGGTTTGTCCGTCACACTCTGGACTGCTTCTAGAAGCTTCCGTGCATGCCCCGAATCGAAGGGCTCAAAAACGGCGACGCGCTTCTCGCCCACGACAAACATGGAGTAGTTCCCCGCACCGGCCGTAAAACTATAGACCCCGTCTCCGATGAGGCGCGTCGTGGCATCCCGATCGGCAGCAAAGGCCGGCGTCGTAGCGAGAACTGCGATGCACGAGATTGCAGCGACGTAAAATTTCAGCTCGAACATGTGGGTCTCCTCTTGTCACGTGTGCGTCGCCGCATCCGCTTCTCGATAAGCCGTTCTAACCCGGACGGCCGTAGGCCGCAACATCGACCCGATTCGCGATCGGGTTCCGAGCCCGTCCCATACGCAGCTGCCGGGTTCCGGAGACGGCGCGTTCTGAAAGTGTCGATAGGGCTCATAAATGATTTTTGCACGGATCTCGGTGTGAGACCTTCGAACGGCCGACTTTCGAGCACCATCACCTGACGCGTTCGGGTCGAATCTAAAAAGCGCGCAAATCCGAGCTGCCGACAAAATGGTGCATATCTGCGTGGGGCGCGCGGGTAAGTTGCGGCAAGTACGTCGCCGGGTCGCGACCCATTCGAAAACGATCTGCCTTGCGACACGTAGATTTGGTGACGAATCGCACACTTGTCGAATGTGCGTTGCCCGAAACAACTCACATATTAGTAACGACAATCCGAAAGCAAGACGGCTTAAGTCAACAGAACCATTCAACCAAACGGTGCGTGACATGTTCCACTTCGCTCAATCGACATCGGCCACTCGCTGGCCTCATACCGCGCTAGCTGTTTGGAACGCGAACCCTGCAAATGGGAAGCGTCGCTCGCATGCGCTCGTAAGTTTAACTTCTGCACTCGCCTTTGTGCTGATTATGTGTTCGAGTGGCGCATTCGCAAGCTCGAAAACCGAGATGCAAGGACTCGACGAACAGGTCCAAGAGATCAAGTCTGACATTCTTGGCATCGCCGAAGAACTGAGACGCCTCGAAGAGAAGCTTCTCTTTCCGTCGAACACCCAGGTGGCCGTGTTCGTGTCTATGCCCTCTGGGATTGGCTTTCGCCTCGACTCCGTGAAGCTCCAGATCGACGGGAAGCCCGCCGCGAGACACATCTACAGCTTCAAGGAACTCGACGCGCTCAAGAAGGGCGGAGTACAGCGTCTATATACAGGCAATGTCGCAACCGGAGCGCACCAACTCCAGATCGAAGTGGCGGGCCAGTCGGAGACCGGTGCGGAAGTTCTGAGCAGTGAAGCCATCTCCTTCGACAAGGCAGCGGAACCGAAGCTGATTGAATTGTCGCTTGCGGGTGGCGATGTTGGTGGCGTTCGCATCGAGCTCAGCGGCACCTCGCCGTGATCAGGGGCTCGTTCGGAATCGCAGCTGCGGCAATGTGGAGTTTTGCGTTTGCGGTCCCCGCGACGGCAAGTCCATTGCGCGATCTCCATTTTGGCGAGGCGCTTTTCTATGCGCATCAAGAGGATTACTTCGAGGCGCTTGAGCGGCTCGATGCAGAAATCGTTCAGCATCACCGCGTCGATGAACCAACCCTCGACTCCATGATTCACCACATCGAAGAAGCCGAGTTCTCAGTGGGCGATTTCGAACTCTTCTATCGCATGCACCATCGCGCGGGACGTGCGATTAAAGCGGTGCTCGAGGCCAACGTCGCGGACGAGGTCCGAAACGACGCGGCCTATCGCTTGGCGAGAATCCATTTCCAAAAAGATCAACCCGCGATGGCACTCGATGTTCTCGATGCCATGAAGGGGAAAATTCCTGAAGCCCTCGGGGCCGATGTGGCGTACTTGCGCGCCAATGTCTATCTCGCGTTGGGGCGTCCAGGAGACGCCATCGAGACGCTCACACCCGTGCAGGATGCAAAGAGTCTCGCTGGCTTTTCGAACTACAACCTCGGAATTGCGATGTTGCGCGACGGGAAGCCGGAGCTGGCATTTCGCCAACTCGATCGCGCTGGCCGTGTGCGCTCGACCGATCGCACGACATTGGCGATTCGCGATAAGTCCAACCTCGTCTTGGGCACGTTGCTCCTCGAAGCAAAAGAGTTCGATCGTGCGCAAACGTTTCTCGATCGCGTGCGCCTTTCGGGGCCGTTCTCCAATCAAGCATTGCTTCGCGCGGGCCGCGCCGATCTTTCTGCGGGTCGTTTCGACCGAGCCCTCGTTCCGTGGAGCGTTCTGGTCGACCGCGACGTAACCGACAGTGCGGTGCAGGAGGCGCGTCTCGCCCTCCCATACGCGTATGGAAAGCTTGGGGTTCATGGACGGGCCGCCGTGCTGTACGGCGAAGCGGTTGAAACCTTCCAAGGCGAACTGCAAAAACTCGACGCTTCGATTCACAACATTCGAAGTGGTGATTTTCTCGAAGCCCTGGTGCGCGAAGAAATTCGCCACGACAAGGAATGGGTTGTCCGGCTCCGCGAGCTGCCGGACGCGCCAGAGACCTTCTATCTGGTGGGTCTGATGGCGTCGCACGATTTCCAAACCGCACTCCAGAACTATCTCGACCTTGATGATCTGCGTGGAAAGTTGCTGGTGTGGGATACAAGTCTCGACGCATTCGGCGATGTGATCCGCCTTCGTCGCGGCTTTTACGAGCCGCGCCTTCCCAAGATCGATCGCGCTTTCCGACGCCTCGACGCGCAGATGCGACTCCGACTCGAACAACGTGAGCACGTCCGAGCGCGACTCGAAGGGATGTTGACGGCGCCGCGCGCGGATTATCTCGCAACCGCAGAAGAGCAGGGCGCCCTGCGTGTTCTCGCTCAGCTTGCAGCACAACTCGTGGAGAATTCGAGCCCAGAAGGCGCATCACTTCGCGCGCGTACTGAGCGGCTCGAAGGGATGCTTCGCTATCGACTCGAAACCGACTATCACGTGCGCCTCACCGAAACGCACGAGCATCTGCGCGCCCTCGAACAAGATGTCGAGGCCCTCGATACCCAGTACGACGCGTTCGTTCGCACGCGTCAATCCGCCCGACATAGTTATGTCGGCTACTCCGAGCTGATCAAAGAATTGCGTTCTCGCGTCCAGAGCAATCTCACGCAGGTCGACGACGTGATGGCGCGTCAAGGTCGGGTGCTGGAGAGCGTCGCGATCAACGAACTCGAACTGCGGCGCACCCGCCTCACCGATTTTCAAAACCAGGCTCGTTTCGCATATGCGGACAGCTATGACCGCGCTGCAAAAGCGCAGGCGCAGTGAGGCGCGATCGATGCGTGGTCTACATACAACCTGGCTGCTCTTGCCCACGATGGCAATCGGATGTGCGGGCAATCCCGATCGTCAGACTTTGGCTGGTCTCCAACGCGTGGAGCCGGACATGAATGAAGTGCGCGTCGAGAACGGACTCCAGGAAGCCATGCAGGGTTATCGGGACTTCCTCGCGGAAGCGCCGACTTCGAGCTTGACGCCCGAGGCGATGCGCCGTCTCGCCGATCTTCAACTCGAGAAAGAGTTCGGCATTCTTGGCGCTGACCCATCGCCGCCGCCCGCTTTAGCGACGGTGGAGGTTGCGCGCGTTGAATCGGAGTCAGTGCCTGCGCGAATGGATCCCGGAGCGGAGTCGGGCGGATCGTTCGAACAGCGCGCAACAGCTTCGCCGACTCAAGCGATGGCACCGGCCGCTTCCGGTCTTGATCTTCCCGATGCTGAAGACGTCGCATGGGCGGGCCCCGAAGAAGCCATCGTTCTCTACGACAAGATTCTTGCCGCCTATCCCGACTACGCGCAGAACGACCAAGTGCTCTATCAAAAGGCCCGAGCCTATGACGAACTAGGCCGAAGTGATGACGCGATCGCGGTGATCGAACAGATGATCATGCGCTATCCCAATTCCGCCTATCTCGACGAAGTTCAGTTTCGTCGCGGCGAGTACTTCTTCACGCGACGCAATTACTACGAAGCCGAACTCGCTTACGCGTCGGCAGTTGACGTCGGGAAAGACTCTGCGTACTTCGAACTGGCTTTGTACAAGCTGGGGTGGTCTCTCTATAAGCAAGAAATGCACGAAGAGGCGCTTCACCGTTACATCGCGCTCCTCGACTACAAGGTCGACGCGGGATACGACTTCGACGAGGCGGGTGATCAGTCCGAAGAACAGCGCGTGTCGGACACCTATCGGGTGATCAGCCTCAGCTTTTCGAGTTTGGGCGGCGCAACCGTGGTGACCGACTACTTTGCGACGCATGGGCGACGGAAGTACGAAGACCGGGTCTACCGACGGCTTGGTGACTTTTACTTTGAAAAGCGCCGATATCAAGACGCCGCCGAATCCTATTCCGCCTTTATTACCCTGAATCCGCATCACCGCAGTGCACCGCAGTACGGCATGCGAATTGTTGAGATCTATGAAGCGGGTGGCTTTCCGAAACTCGTGCTCGCGTCGAAGAAAGAGTTCGCCGAGCGCTACGCCCTCGATGCAGAATACTGGCAGCACGTTCTGGTGGCAGATGCGCCGGAAGTTGTCGGATATCTACGTGACAACTTGGAAGATCTCGCGACCCATCACCACGCCGTCTTCCAGGACAAGAAGTATCGCGCCGTACGCCCTCTCAACTTCACCGAGGCTTCGCGTTGGTATCGCGCGTATCTGAACTCATTTGCGAGTGAGCCGGAAGCGCCAGGCATTCACCACCGACTCTCGGACCTTCTCCTCGAAAACGAAGACTTTGGGGATGCGGCTCTCGAGTACGAGCGCACCGCCTACGGATATGACGAGCACGAGAAGGCGCCGGCCGCAGGTTATGCAGCGATCTTTGCACACCGCGAACACGAGAAGCAGGCGGAAGAGGGCGAGGCCCGCGAGACCGTGCGTCGGGCCGCCGTCACCAGCACTTTGCGATTCGTCGAGTCCTTCCCGCAGCACGAACACGCAGCGGTGGTACTCGGCGCAGCGGTGGACAACTTGTACGCGATGGAAGATTATGCGCGCGCCATCACGCACGGTGAGCAGCTGATCGCAACGTATCAAGACGCGCAACCCGCGATCATTCGAGCTGCCTGGGCCGCGGTGGCACATAGCCACTTCGATACCCGGGACTACGTGGCGGCGGAAACCGCATACGCCCACGTTCTCGAATGGACGGATGCTGAAGATCCCGCGCGAGCCGACGTGACCGAGAACCTGGCCGCTTCGATCTACAAGCAGGCCGAGGCCGCACGCACGGCTGGAGATCACCGCGTGGCCGCTGATCACTTCTTGCGTGTACGCGACGCTGCACCCAAGAGCGCGATTCGGGCTGCAGCCGAATACGACGCCGGTGCCTCGCTCATTGTGTTGGAAGACTGGGCAAAGGCCGCAGAGGTGTTGGAAGCGTTTCGGGAAGCACACCCGGAACACACGCTGCGTCGAGAAGCGACCAAGCAGATCGCGTCGGTGTATCGCTCCGCTGGAAATCTGGAACGCGCTGCTGAGGAATACGAGCGCGTCGCCGACGAGGCAGAGGCCGCAGATGCCCGTCGCGAAGCGTTGTTGATCGCGGGCGAGCTCTACGAGGACGCCGATCAAACCAAGCGCGCCCTCAAAGTCTACGAGCGGTACGTTGACGCTTTCCCTGAGCCCCTAGAAACATCAGTCGAGATCAGGTTCAAGGTCGCTTCGCTCTATGGCGCGGACGGACAACCCTCGAAGCAAAAGCGCGAGTTGCGCGCCATCGTCGCGATCGAAAAACAATCGGGCGCCGCGGCCGAGGGCTCGGTGCGTTACTTCGCGGCGAAGTCTGCGCTGTTCCTCGCCGAACAAGACTATGACGACTTCGCGTCGGTCGAACTCGTTCAGCCCTTTGAGAAGAACCTCGCCAAGAAGAAGAAGCGCATGGACGAAGCGCTCAAAGTGTTTGAGGGCCTCATCGAATACGAGGTGGGTGAGGCCACGGCGGGAGCGACCTTCTACATCGCGCAGGTCTATCTCGAATTCAGTCGCGCGTTGCTCGCATCTGAACGGCCCCAGTCTCTTTCCGACAGCGAACTTGTTGACTATGAACTCGTGCTCGAAGAAGAGGCCTACCCCTTCGAGGAACAGGCGATCGAAGTCCACGAGAAAAATCTTGAGCTGATGTCGGTCGGGGTCTACAACGACTGGATCGAGAAGAGCTTGCGCGAACTCGCGAAAATGATGCCGGGTCGCTACGCGAAGTTCGAAGAGAGCACAGGACCGATCGCGTCGATCGACGAATATGCCTATCGCACACCGGATGCCGCGGTTCCCGTTTTGCCGGAGTCGGTCCCGGAATTTCTGCCGGAGCCGTCACAGGCCCCCGCCGAGTCGGTGCAGACCACGTCGGTGGAATCTCTCGTGGAGGCCGGATAGATGAAGCGTGGCATCACGGAAAATGAATTTCGAGCGTCGACCCTGCACGTTGTTTGTGTGGTGTGCGCGATGTGGTTCGCTTCGGGTTGCTCGACCAACGGTACGACAAACTCGGGTCGGTTCGAGAGCAAGGACGATCGCGGGTTCGTGATCATTCAAGAGGTCGGCGTCAGCGGCACGTTGCGCTCCGATTTTCGGCGTGCGGTTGGCTTGATGAATGACGGCAACTACGCCGAGGCCGTGATTCTTCTCGAGGCTTTGACGAAGAGCGCGCCCCATGTCACCACGGCCCATATCAATCTCGGCATTGCGCACAGCGAGCTTCGCGAGTTGGAAGCCGCCGAGGCCAGCATGGCGCGGGCGGTTGAATCGAATCCGAACCATCCGGTTGCCCACAACGAACTCGGCATCATCTATCGCAAGCGCGGTCGCTTCGAGGAGGCGCGTCGCAGCTACGAACGCGCCCTCGAGATTTACCCCAAATTTCATTTCGCGCGACGCAACCTAGCCATCCTCTGTGATCTCTATGTGTCGGACCTCGACTGCGCGATCGACAACTACGAGCAATACCACCTCGCGATGCCCGACGACACCGAAGCCGCCATGTGGATCGCCGATCTTCGCAATCGTACTGGGAGGTCTGTTCGATGATTCGACACTTGTTCATTGCATTCACGTTGGCCTCGCTCGTCGCGAATGTGGCCGCCGCCGAAGACAAGAAAAAGGCGAAAGCCGCTGGTGTAAATGCACAGCACCTCAGCGGGATGTCGATCGTTGGCAATGACGAGGCTCCGAAATCTTTGGCCATTGTGCCGTGGAAGGGCTCTCAGCTTGGTGACACTCTCAACGCGCTCAAGGCGCTTGACGGGGGTCGTCAGCCTGTCGACAAGGACGTCTTCAGTCGCGCTCTTGCGTACTACGAACTTCGCGTTGATGCCGTTCCTTCCGGCGGCGCGACGCGTAACAAACCTCAACCCTGAACCACTGGCCCCCTGGGCTTATAGGAGTACATCAACATGGATCTCATTTATGGCATTGTCGGATTCTTCACAACGGGTGGTCCGTTCATGTATCCGATCTTGATTGTCTTCGCCGTCGGCGCTGCGATCGCGGTCGAACGTTACGTGACTCTCACGATGATTCGGACCAAGAACCAGACGGCTTGGACTCGGGTGCAACCGGTACTCGAAAGTGGCGACTTCGCCGAAGCGCGCGCCATGACGTCTGACGACGACTCGACCATCGCGAGTCTTCTCGGCATGGGCTTGGCACTTCAGGGTGCAGTCCGCCGACGCGAGGACATCGAAATCGCGATGGAAGAGGGCATGATGGAAATCATCCCAAAGCTCGAAAAGCGCACGCCCTATGTGGCGCTCGCTTCGAGCATTGCCACCCTGCTCGGGTTGCTCGGGACGATCATGGGTCTCATCGAAGCCTTTACTGCGGTGGCAAACGCGAACCCGGCAGAGAAGGCGGACCTGCTTTCGGCCAGTATCTCGGTCGCGATGAATACGACGGCCTTTGGGTTGATGGTCGCGATTCCGCTTCTGGTCACGAGCTCTGTGCTCTCGGCGAAGACGGGTGAAATCATCGACAGCCTCGAAATGGCATCGGTGAAGGCACTCAACGTGATCTCTTCGAAAGCCGCGCGCAAACAGGCCGAGGCATAACCCGTTATGCGAAGGCGACATCACTCGAGACGACACAAGGCTGAAGTAGCAGAACTGGACATGACCACCTTTCTTAATTTGATGGTGGTGCTGGTCCCGTTCCTGTTGATTACGGCCGTGTTTTCGAGGATCACGATCATCGAGCTCAGCTTGCCCACGACCGAGGGTGGCGCTGCATCGGTGGAGCCGCAGTATCGCGTCGAAGTTGTCGTACGTGAAGACGGCCTCGAGGTCCTCGACACCGGCGGTAAGATCGCGACCTTGCCAAAGGTTAACGGGGAATATGACTTTGCCGCCCTGCAGCAACACGTGATTGCCCTCAAGCAAGGTCATCCCGACAGCGAAGACGCTTCGGTGCTTCTTGAACCCGAGATCGAGTACGACCACTTGATCCAGGTCATGGACACGCTCCGGAGTGCGGACATCCCGTCCGAGTCGACCGACGAGCCGCCGATTCGCTTGGCGTTGTTCAGCGATGTCGCGATAGGAGACGCCCCGTGAAACCCTCACGTCGTATGAAACGCATGTCTCGCAACCGCCAGGTCGCTCCGAAGTTGAACCTCACTTCACTGATGGACGTGTTCACCATTCTGGTGTTCTTCCTACTCGTGAATTCGGCAACGACCGAGGTGCTCGAAACGCCGAAGCAGATCACGTTGCCAGCGTCGGTGGTGGAGGACAAGCCGCGAGAGACGGTCGTCATTTTTATAAGCCCAGAAGAGGTGACGGTCCAAGGTGAGCACGTCGTGCGCACTGAAGACATCCGAACCTTTGATGGTCAGAACATTGCGCCAATCGCCAAGCGCCTAGAAGAGATAGGCAACCGAATCATTGGCCTCAAAACAGAGGCGGTCGCAGAGAGCCGTGAAGTGACGGTGTTGGCCGACAAGAGTGTTCCTTTCGACGTCATCAAAAAGGTGATGTCAACGGCAACGGGGCAGGGCTACGGGCGTATCTCGCTTGCAGTCCTCCAGAAAGCTCCGAAAAAGCCTCAGACTTAGTTGGAATCCGTGGAAGAATCCAAGACAACCGATACGAGCGTTTTAAATTCGCAACTCGATCAGTCGCAGGCGAACCTCGATAGCCTTGAGGTACATCTGCGTGCAATCGACGCCGAGTTCGAGCAGCACGAGATAGAGCGACGGCAGATCGCGGTACTCAGCGAAGTGTGCCGTGGGCTCGATGAGCTGCGCGACCTAGGTGCCGACGGGATCTTCTGGTCGGCTGCGAACGCTGAGATCAGCGGCGAGGAGCATCTTCTTGTTGTTCGCCGCAGCATCGACGCATTCGGCGAGCGCTTTGCCGAAATCGAAAGCCGTCGCAGCGCTGTGCTCAGCAAAATCGCCGACGAACAAAACAACAGCGATGAGATCATCGACGATCTTTACGAAGTCAAACTTGAAGAAGAAGAGTACAAGCGCGAATGGCTGATCGAACGCGAACTCGATTCTGGGTTTCGACACGAAACCAGCATGCCCTGGGCGCGAGGCGGCGAAGAAGACCAGCGATTCAGAAAAGCGATGATGGTTTCGTTGTTACTCAGCCTGTTCCTGGGGGTGGTGCTTCCATTGATCAATATTCCGCTTCCCGATCCTTGGACGCAGGCCGACATCCCAGAGCGCCTTACGCGACTTGTACGCGAAGCGGCTCCTCCTCCTCCGCCGCCGCCCAAAGAGGTGGAGCTGAAGCCGACCGAAACGAAATCGACCACGTCGGATGAAACTCAGGTTGCGGATATCAAGACACCCGAACCTGCGGCCCGCCCCGAGCCGAAAGTCGCGAAAGTAAAGAAGCCCGAGTCCACCGGAATTCTGGCTTTCCGCGAGAAGTTCTCTGGCCTTGCCGCCAATAAGGCGACCGCCAAGCTGGGCGCGCAGGCGAAGATTCAAAACGCAAAGCCGAAGCCCGGCCATGGTGCCGTACGTTCGATGGTGGCGACTCGCGCAGCAGGCACCAGTGGTGGAATCAATCTTGCCGCTGTGAGCCGCGATATCGGCGGCGCCGGTGGCTCGCTCAAAGGCGTCGAAGTGGGGATGGCCACAAGTGGTATCGGCGAAATTGTGGGGGATGCGCGACCTCTGAGCGGTGGCGCTGGCCCTGCGCGTACCGATGAAGAGATTCAGATCGTATTCGATCGCCACAAATCTGCGCTCTACCGGTTGTACAACCGTGAGTTGCGTCGTGACCCGACGCTCAGAGGCCAGATCGTGCTGAAGTTTCAGATCGAACCCGACGGCAGCGTTTCCCTTTGCGAAGTGCAGTCGACGGATATGAACGCGCCGAAGCTCGCGCAACAGGTCGTCTCCCGGGTCGGGAAGTTCGACTTCGGCGCCAAGGACGGCGTACCGCCAGTCTTGATCGTCTACCCGATCGATTTTCTTCCAGCTAGCTGATCTTTATTACGTGATTCTCGCGCAGACATTCCGATATAGACGTCACAGATAGGAGCAAAACAAGCGCGACGCGCTGCAAGAAAAAATAGAGAGTTGAGCCGGCGGCTCAACGTGATTCAGACAAAGGCAAAGTCGCTGAAAGGCGACGACGCAAAGTCACCGGTCTAAAGAACGCATCGAATGTGCGTTTCATGACAGCGGGACCGCCGGAATTCAGCGCACAACGCTTCGCGCTGCCTCGGTCCCCTTTTGCAGTACGCGATCCCACGATCGCGAAGGGCGAGGCAGTCGTGCACCACGACAATCGACATCGAAATAGATCGCATCGCAGCAGGAGCTGGCTCCTTACGCTGTCGATCGCCCTTTTGTGCGTATGGGCGACGCCGTCTCTTGCGCAGACGGTTCCTGCAGGCTGTCCGTCGAGTCTTGGGTTTGCCGACTTGATCGATCACGACTTCACCGTCAGCTTTTGTGAGCTGTGTAGCGTCGGCACCGTCAACATCGTGATCAAGAACCCTACGTCGAATTCGGACGACGTTGATCTTTCGCAGATCGTCGTTCGAGAAGACCTCGGATCGTCGGGGCTGACGTACGTGGGCGGCACGACGGTGTTTGACGGGACGAACGTGACTGCGCCCGCCGTGGTGGAGCCGACTGTCGGTGGAACAAACGGCTCCCAGCTGACGTGGACTTTGCCGGCTGGATTTACGCTCGAGGCCGACGCGCCGGGGCCGGGCAATCGCGAGAGTCTCGCCATCGAATTCAATGTCGTTCGCCATGCCAGCGTCGACGAAGAAGGACTGGTCTCGGCCAACCGCTCGATCGAAGCCGAGGTCGAGAGCACCCCGAGTTGTGCGCCGGCAGATCGTTTCACCACGGACACTGGCCCTGAAACTTTGCCGCTTCGCGAACCCGAACCGGATCTTTTCAAGGCTGGACGCAACATTGATGCCGCCCAGACTGGCTATTCGAACACCGTCTATGCACACGAGAACGACGACGTCATTTGGCGAATCCGAGTGCGCAACAACGGCGACGCACCGCTTCAAGACGTGTTTTTCGACGACTCAATTGACCCCGGCAACTTCCTGTTCGACTGGGTGTGCGACGGCGAAGGGGACGCCGAAGCTGCGGCCGGCGGTGCATCTCCCGCAGGATGCGTGAACCTCGGCGGGACGACGACGATTAACGACTTCGATGTCGCCCAAGAGTTTGGTGGCGGCGCCAACCCCTACATCGTGGCTCCCCCAGGCGGAAGTGGCCTCTACTACTTCGTGGGTCGCGTGACCGACTCGTGTCGAGACCGAACGAATACCGTCGACGGTGGCGAGTGGGGCTGTCAAGCCGACGCCCCGGCCGGCGGCATCACGCTCACCGCTGGTGGGTCTGACGCGGGTGGTGACGATGATCCACTCTTCACCAACTCACTGGAAAGTGGCGTCGACTTCAATGTCGCATATACCGGCATCAATACTGGCCAACCGATGGGCGCAACCGGCCTGGTTACGATTACGATCAACAACAACTCGAACGGTACCATCACCGGAGAAGCCGGAGGACTTCGACTCAACCACGTGCTGCCCGCCGAGTACGTGATCGACCCGACGTTCACCCCCACGGTGTCGATGGTTCCGCGCTACGGCACGTACGACGGCATGATCGACACGATCCAGTGGACCAACCCGCAGCCGGGAACGGTACCGCTGACGTCGATCGATCCCGCCGACCCGCTCGCGAATACGGATCTCGACTTCGTCCTGACGAGTTCGACGGTTCATCCCGACTTTCCCGATCAGATCCACATGATCCGACACGGGGACGAAGTCAGGATCACCTTTCGTACGGTGTTGATCGATCCGACGTACTACGACCTGACCGCGAACATCGACGTGCGCAACGAAGCGCCCGCGAGCGCGCCGCCCAACACCGACCCGACCGAAAGCTTTGCCATCACGAGCAGGACCGAAATATGGTGGGAGGAGTACTGCACCGCCACGCTTCACAACGACGTAGTCGTCGACAATGACACGGCGCAGCCCGAAGACCTCGACGTCAACATGGTGGGGAGCGAGCTGCTCTTCATTCTGACCAGTACGGGCGACCCGCTTAGCCTTACGGTTCAACTCGCGAACAACGGCGGCCATGACGCCGATGACTATTTCGCCTACCTCACCTTCGGCGAAGCGATGGTTGTTCAAACTGCGCCCGCGGGTTGTTCCGCGACCACAAACCCGCCCGCCATGCCGAACTGGAGGCTCCCCACTGACCTGCCCGCCACGGCGAGCGTGTACGTCTGCGATCGCGGCGCGATCGGGCCGGGAGCAACGGAGGCGCTGACCTTTGAAGTCGTGAAAAACACAGCACTCACATTCGACGACGACCTGACTTTCCGCGCCGATGTCATTGGCGAGATCAGGCTGAGCGATGCGACGCCACTCTGGTTCCCGGCGCCACTGCCACGCGCCGACGGCATCACCGATCGCGCGAATGACTACACGCTTGATGCCTTACGTGCACGGATCGTGGGCTACGACCTGCTGAAGAGCCAGGTCGGCGACTGTTCGGAAAACAATCCTCCGCCCGGGTCTCCCGACGATCAGATCGAAATTGGTGAAGAGTGCCGCTTCTCAATAGAGAGCGGCGGTTGGTTCGGTTTCCAGACACCCGGCTTCACTTATATCGCCGTGCAGAACATCCAGGTTGTCGACGAAATTCCGGACGGGCAGGGCTACATCTCCTCGACCGATCCATTGTTGACGAGCACCTCGGCCATCGAAGGCGTGACCCTCAACCCGCCTCCCGCGCCGCTTGACGAGGGCTTCTTTGACTGGACATTCAACACCGTAGTGCCCACCGAACGGATTACCGCCAAAGACCATTGGTTTCGCGCCGACGCGGTGACGCGGTTGCTCAACGACCCGCTAGACACGAGCGCACCGCCCAATGAGCACGCGGAACTCAGCAGTAATGTGCTGACTTCGACGTTTGAAGCCGTCTTCTTCAATACGCTGATCCCAGGCGAAGAGACCTTTACGCTTGGGCCGAGCACGATTGGCTTCCCGCGTGAAGTCCATCGCCGCGTTGACCTCACCGTGACCGAGCCCAACCTCACCGTCACCAAAGAAGTCTGCAACGAAACGCTCTACGGGTCGGGTGAGGCGTGTAGCAACTTTGTCGCGCTCGCGGACGACGGCGATGCGTTCGATACCTATGTCTATCGGGTTACCGTCACGAACGAAGCGATGACCGGCGGCGTTGCACACGCGCCGGCGTACGACGTCACGGTGACCAGTGTGACCGACCCGTCAGATCAACTGTTCGTTGAACTGTTGACCGGAGATGGCGTCGACAACGACGGTGACGCTCTGGTAGACGGCGCGGATGCGGGCGGCGAGGGTACGATCAGCGACAACGTGCTGAAGAACAGCAACCCCGCACAGGTCCTTGCTTCCTATACCCATAGTGATGCGTTGTTGCAGATCGATGCTGGGGACAGTGTCGTCCTTTACTACCGCGTCGATCCCCTCGACGATGTCGCGCCGCTCGAAACGCTCACGAATAGTGTGACGGCGAGCTACGACAGCCTCCAAAACGCAAGTGGAAATCAGAGCACACCCCTCGGTGCCAATGGCGAAGCGGGTGGGGCGCGACAATTCACGAGTGCGTCCGCAGAAGCGACGATCCAGATCATCCCCGTCGAGGTGGATCCGAAGCGCGTCATCGCCACGTCAAACAGCGCCCTTGCCGTGTTGCCGGCACCGCAGCCAGTTTCGATTGGTGAAGAGATCGAATTCGAACTCGAAACGGCGATCCCGGTCGCGCAGCTCCGAAGCTTTACGATTCGCGATGAACTGCCTGTAGGCATTCGCTGCGTCGAAGCCCCCGCTGTGAACCTGGATGTCGCGCCCTACGCTGCGGCCGGTTTTACGCCCGGCGGCACATTCACTCCAACGTGCACCGACACGGAAGTGAGCTGGGATTTCGAAGATCAGACGGTGACGATGGGCGGCGGGGGTGGGAATCGGTTTGATTTTGCGATCGACTTTATCGCCCGCGTCGACAACATTATTGAAAACCAGGACGGCACGGCGATCGTCAATGGCGGCGCGGCCACAGTAGCGGAAGTTCGCTACGTCGACGAAAGTGCGACCCCGGTGGTCATCTCCATTGACGAGGCCAATCTCGTCGTACGAGAGCCGGCGATCGATCTCACCAAGACGTTTTCGGTTGTCGAAGCCGACGCAGACGATGTACCGCGCGTAATCGTCGTGGCGACGAACAACAGCACCGCGACCGCGTACAACCTGCGCGTGCTCGACGACCTTTCCGCGATCGGCCTTTCGTATCAAGGAAACATTCAGGGCGTGACGCCTCCAACCGCAGACGTTGTCACGTTTGGTGCAAACCAACCGCTCTTCACCTGGGCGCCCGGCTTCAGTGTCGACCCCGGCAGCTCGGTCACGTTCTCCTTCGACGTCCAGGTCGACTCGCTGGTGCAACCGCTCACCGAAATCGACAACACGATTCAGGCAGACTGGACTTCACTCCCGGCGATCACGACCGCGCTCAATGCCAGCGGCATGATCGGCGCGAATGGCAGCGCCACGGGTATGCGCATCGGCGCGCTTCCGAACGCGGCCGACGCACTCAACGACTACGAAGCTGAAGTGGTCGCGGCCCTACCGGTTCCGGGTCTGACGATTACCAAGACCGACCTCGCTCCCGCGCTTGTCCCTCGAATCGGCGCGTATAAGACTTTCGAAGTACGGATCGACATCCCGGAAGGCATGACCGAGAGCCTGGTGGTCGCGGACCGTCTCGACGCCGGTGCCGTGAGTTATGTGCTTTCGCACAACGCCGACTTCGACATCACGTATCAGTTCGACGGCATTGCGACCCTCAACGGGCTGGCTCCGAGTGAAGGGGCGATGACCGCGTTTCCGGGGGATGAGACATCCGGTACCGCGACCTGGACGATCGGATCGGTCGTGACGCTCACCGAAGATGACCTGCTTGCGAGCGCGATCGACCCCGCGATTCGGATCACCTACTCCGCGCGCATCAATAACGACCTCGTGACGAACGTCGGCGTCATCCTTCAAAACTCGGCAGAGGTTTCCTACACCAACGGGGAAACGGGCCTGCCCGAAACCATGTCGGACACGACCGCTGCGATCATGGCGACTGAGTCCAATCTGACGTCCACCAAGGCATCTTTCAACGTCACGTCGGGCAAGGACCCCTCCGATCCGATCGCCTTTCTTGACATGATCGAGTACGTGGTCACCTATGTGAACGGCGGCAATGCGACGGCTTACGACTTGAATATCGTGGATACACTTCCGCCCGAACTCAGCTTCGACCTGACGTTTCTGCCGACCGCAGCCATGAACGGTGTTCCGGTTGTGGGCTTCGTTGCAATGCCGACCGGTCCTGTTGCGGGGCAACTGAACTGGGGCCGCGGACAGGGCGACGAGACCCTCGATATCCCGGCGGGCGGCTTTCTGCAGCTCACTTATCGCACCCAGCTGACGACTCCGACGCCCGACCCCGAGATGATTCAGAATACCGTCTGGGGTGACTGGACTTCGTTGGATGCCGTCAGTGTCTATGAACGCACCGGCAATGGTTGCCCGACGGTGACTGCGCCCGACGACTACTGTTTCGGTCCGGCACTTGCCGTCGATACGACCGACCCCGTCTTGCCTCCCGACCCGCTATTGAAGGAAAACCTTCAGCCCGAGGCCTCGGTTGGAGAAGTGTTCCGCTACCGCATCACGGTTCCCGCCACGCCGTACGACTTCCCGATCTACGACCTCAAGATCCGTGACGACCTTTCCGCTTCGGCCGCGGACCTGCGCTTCATCGAAGTGAATCGGATCTCGGGTTCGGGCATTTGGACACCGGTCAACACCGGTGACACAACCAACTTCGTCATCGAAGACACAACGACGGGCATCGACATCCCGGCCAACGAGCAAATCGTGGTCGAGATCACGGTCGTGTTGGAAGATACGCCGACCAATGTGAGTGGTCTCGCATTTGCGAACACGGCTTGGTTCGCGTGGAACTGGTTCGACGACGACGACACGAGCGAACGTCCCGGCAACGCGGGCACGACTGCAGACATGACGATCGTTGGCTCCGATACCCTCGCCTTCGATAAGTCAGGTCCGGTGACCATGACGATCGGGACCCCCGAGACCTTCACCTTGAACGTGCAGAACACGGGGACGGCGACGGCGTGGAATCTCACGATCGTCGATCAATTGCCGAACGGCGTCACCGGTGGCACGTGTGATCTCGCGCCAACGTCGGTGAGCGCCCAGGTCTTCGAAGCCGACGGCATCACTGCCGTTTCGCCGGTATTGGTTCGCGACACCGACTATACGTTCACCTTCGCAGGCGACCCGACTTGTACGATCACGATCGAAGCGCTTACGACGCTTGCGGCCGTGGGCGCGACGGAGCGGTTCATTGCGAACTACGACACGAGCTTCGACATCGGAAGCCAGGACGGCGTCGCGTTGACCAATGTCGCGGGCGCGACTCAGTGGTACAGCACGGACGGCAGCGATGTAGCGACGGCGGGCGACCGACGAAGCTATACGCGCGCAATCACCGATGGCACCGTGGGCGCGCTAGATCACGAAGACGCGCACACGACGGCAGGGGCGCTTCCGCTTTATCGCTTCGAGAAGACGGTTCAGAACCTGACCCAGGGTGTGAACCCCGCGACCGAAGCTACGCCCGGGAACGTCTTGCGCTATCGCATCGAAATTGAGAACACGGGCACGGTCCCGATCCAGAACTTCACTCTATTTGACGAACCCGATCGCTTGAATGGCGCGGCACGCTTTGTTCCCGGTTCGCTGAACCTGTTTCCTGCGCCCGGCTCCGCAGACTCAAGCAACACGAGCGACACCGGCGGCACGTACGGCACCGGTGTGATTGATATTCGCAATCTCAATCTCCCGAATCAAAACGACACAGTGGTGATCGAGTACGACATCACCCTGGCATCGGTGATTGCGGACGAAACGACGATCAACAATCAGGCTGAACTTCAAGTCAACGGAAGCGCGTTCGCGTTGAGCGACGACCCCGCGGTCAACGGCGCAGCCGATCCGCTCCTGCCCGGCGATGAAGATGTGACCTCTCTCGTGATCACTTCGATGCCGGTCTTCGAGGTTGAAAAGATCTCGACGGATCTCGACGGGGATCCACTGCTCCTGCTAGCCGGCGAACGGCTTCGCTACACGATCACGGTCAAGAACATCGGTACGGAAAACGCAGCCGACAGCTTGTTGCGCGATGCCATTCCGGTGAATACCCAGTACATCCCCGGCAGCACGAAACTCAACGGTGCGGCAGTTGCCGACGGTGTCGGGAACGTTCCTGCGTTTGTCGGCGGCATGTCGATTGACGCCCCCGAAGACTCGACCCCGGGTGCCATGCGGGCCGATGCAACCGCAACCGTCAGCAACGTTGCGACCCTCGTATTTGATGTGACCGTCGACGCCGCGGTGGTGGACGGCACCGTGATCTCGAACCAGGCTTTTGTGAGCGCGGTGGCGGGGGGAGTCCTCGAAACGCCTTCGGACGACCCCGACACGGCGGTCCCGAACGACCCGACCCGCGACACGATCGGCGATGTGCCGCTGTTGTTTGCAAGCAAAGATGCAGTGTTGGTCACCGATGCGGGGACGATCGGCGTCGTCGATCCGGGAGATGTGCTGCGATACACGATCGTCGTCTACAACAACGGCACCAATCCTGTGACCGCAGTCGAGCTCCAAGACAACGTCCCTGCGAACACGACTTACATGGACGATTCGGTTTTCTTGAATGGAACCGCGGTGGGACGGCCCGACCTGGGTACGTCTCCCTTGATCGCAGGGATTCCGATCAGTTCGAGTGATCATACGCCGCCGCTTCCGGCCGCGGGAATGGGCGTATTGTCGCCGGGTGCGAGCGCGACCATCAGATTCGATCTTGAAGTCAATGCGTTGACGTCCGCCGGTACTTTGATCAGCAACCAGGCGACGGTAATGAGTGCCGAGGGCCCGAACCTTTTGACGGACGGCGATGGCAACCCGGCGACGGGACCGGAACCCACGATCGTCTTGGTTGGAGCAGGGCAGCAGCTTGCGATCACCAAGCAGGTCAGTGTGGTCGGGGGGGGCGCCGCCATCGCGGGTACACAACTCGAATACGTGGTTCGAGTCGACAATCTTGCCACCGTAGCCGCAACCGATGTCGTGATCACGGACGATCTCGATGATCCGGTCGCGGGACAGCTCGCGTATGTTCCCGATTCTGCAACCTTGAACGGTGTCGCTGCGGGGATCACGGTTGTGGGCTCACTGATTACCGCAGACTACTCGACGTTGAATGGTGACCTCGCCGTCGGCGGCTCGTTGATCTTGCGCTTCCGGGCAACGCTCGACGGAAGTCTGGCAACCGGGACGAACGTTACAAATAGCGCGACGGTTCTGTGGAATGCGCCGCCTCAGGTGGCAAGCGCCAGCGTATCGATCGCAATCGGCGGGATGCCGGGCGTGGGTACGTTGAACGGCTCGCTTTGGCACGATATCGACTTCGATGCAACGCAGGCCGGTGGGGAGACCCCACTCACCGGATGGTTCGTCGATCTCAATCGCAACAACCAGCTGCTGCAGACCGTCACCGCGGATGTGTCCGGCGGCTATACGATGACAGGTCTTCCGCCGAATGATTCGAGCGGTGATGCCTACTCACTCGTCTTCCGCGCCCCGGATGCAACCAGCAACTCGGCATCGATGGGTACCGCGAACTCGGCTTACACCGACGGGCCACAGCAGATCACAGATCTTGTTGTGGCCGGCGGAAGCAACGTGTTGAATCTCAATCTGCCGATTCAGCCGAACGGCGTGGTGTACAGCGCCATTGAACGCACGCCGATTCGAGGCGCGAGTCTTATGCTTGAGCGGGAAGGCGGGATTTCGATTCCACCTTCGTGCTTCGATGACCCGAATCAACAGGGCCAGGTTACGCGAGGCGAAGGCTTCTATAAGTTCGATCTCAACGGTTCGTCCGCCGTGTGTTCGGGATCGGCAAACTATGTCCTGCGCGTGACACCTCCCGCGTCGGGTTTTGCCCCGGGCGAATCGCAGATCATTCCTCCGACATCGTCGCCCGCTTCGACTCCGTTCGACGTACCCAACTGCCCCACGGCCGCAGACGACGCGGTCCCGGCGACGATCGCGCACTGCGAAGTTCAGACTTCGGCTCTCGCGCCACCGATTTCGGTGCCCGCGGTTTCGCCGGCCACTGGCTATCACACCTTTTTCACGTTCGACGAAAGTGCGGCTCCAGGTTCGGCGCAGATCTTCAACAACCACGTGGCACTTGATCCGTCGATCGACTCTGCAGTGGGGCTGACTAAAACGACACCGCTCGTGAACGTGAGCATCGGTGAACTTGTCCCGTACGAGATCACCTTGATCAACGGACTCGCGACCACGCTTCCGGACCTCAGCATCGAGGATCGCTACCCAGCGGGCTTCCGTTACATGGAGGGCTCCGCGCAAATCGATGGAAAGCCGACGGAGCCGACGATCGAAGGGCGCGTTCTTACATGGAGTGGACTTTCGGTTGAAGCCTCGGGGCGACGTACGGTTGCGCTTCTGTTGGCCGTCGGTGCGGGCGTAACCGAAGGCGAGTTCACCAACCGCGCGCTGGCGCTGACCTCTTCGTCAGGCGTCCCGCTGTCTGGGGAAGCTCGGGCCACGGTGCGCGTGGTACCGGACCCCGACTTCGCCTGTACCGATGTGCTGGGCAAGGTGTTCGACGATCGCAATGCCGACGGTGTGCAGGATCAAGGTGAAACCGGTCTTTCCGGTGTTCGCCTCGTGACACCACGGGGACTTGCTGCGACAACCGATGCGCACGGCCGCTATCACATTACCTGCGCGATCGTGCCGCGCGAGGGACGCGGCAGCAACTTCGCGCTGAAGCTCGACGAGCGGACCTTGCCTTCGGGCTATCGCCTTTCGACGCGAGGCGTGAACCTCGCACGGGCGACGCGCGGTAAGGCGCTCAAGATGAACTTTGGCGCCACGATTGATCGCGTGGTGAGCCTCGACCTCGTCGATGCTGTCTTCCGACCCGGTTCGACCTTGATGCGCGATCAATGGAAGCCGCGCGTCGATCGATTGATCGAGGAGATGGAAGCCGGTCCGTCGATCTTGCGCCTGTCCTATGTCGCCGACGTGGAAGACGCTGGCCTCGTGGATCGTCGACTTGCCGCGATCCGCGAACTCATCGAATCCCGTTGGGAGCACGAACCGCTTCGCATCGAACGTGACGTGTTCTGGCGGCTGGGAAACCCCGCAACCGAGGAGACACACGAGCGATTGCGCCGAAAGTCTTGGGACGTTCTGGCTTCTGCGTTCGACTCGGCGACGCGAATCGATACGGGCTCCGCGGTTGAGCGACAACTCTCGAGTGATGCTTCCTTTACAACGTGGGCGCAGGACGCGGAGCGCGTCGAAAGCCAGGAAGGCGACCAGCTGAGTGAGCGCGAAGTGCTCAAGGACGCCTTCGAGACCGTCAAGCTCAAGAACGTGGTGCCGCCGATCTACTTCGCTTCCGGGCAAGCGGACATTCCTCAGACGACGATCGAGACCTTGCGCCTCATTCTCGATGGGATGGGTCACCTCGATGGCGTCCGCGTTCATCTTACGGGTCACTCTGACAACCAGCCGCTTTCAGGAGAACTGGCTGCGCGTTACGGCGACAACGTTGGTCTGTCTCGTGAACGCGCGGGAGAAGCGGCCGAACTCATTCAGCGACAACTCTCGCTCAGCCCCGATTCAATCTCATTTGAGTGGGCGGGCGACGCGTACCCGCTCGGGGCAAATGAAACTGAACCGGGACGCGCTCGTAATCGACGCGTCGAAATTGAAGTTTGGTACGACGAGGCGCGCAAGGAAGTGGCGATCGAAGACTTTGTGACGCGCGGGGACATTCGCCGGGTGAAGGTCTGTCGCACCGAGACCGTGTGCAAGATGCGCTTCCGCGAGGGACATGTTCGCCGTGCACGGGTCAAGAACTTGATCCCCCCGCTTCGCTACGGCGAGCAGGGAGTAGGGAAACTCGATTCATTTGCGGCACAGATTTCGCACGCGCTCGAAGATCTTTCGAACAAGCAAGGCGTAGCGGTCAAACTGATCGGATACAGCGACGATGCCGCGCTCAGCGAACGTTCCTCGCGCATCTATGGCGATCATCTCGGGCTCTCGAAGGCGCGGGCCCGCCGGGTGGCACTCTCGCTCAATGACGTGTTGAAGGCTTCGAACGTTTCATTCGAAAGCGACGGTCGGGGTACCGCACGCCCGGTAGCGTCCAATGACGACAAGCTGGGGCGCGCACTCAATCGGCGCATCGAGGTTGAGTTCTGGTACGACGATCCGCTGCAGGAACTGTCCGACGAACCGCAGGTCTGCCCCGATACCGGCGATGCCGAGTGGGTAGCGAAGATCTACTACCCCGCTTGGGGCCGCATTACACCACTCCCGCTCAAAGATGGTGAGGCGACGATCGCACCTCAATACCTCAATGACCTGAAGCGGGGGTTGGCCGATGTTGCCGGCCGGACGCGACCCCGCTTGCGCTTCGTTGGTTATACGAAAAACGAACGACTCGATCGCCGGACCGCGAGTGTGTATGGCGACGACATCGGTCTTTCCACCGCGCGTGCGCGTCGCGTAATGGAGTCCGTCCAAGCCGCACTCGGTCTCGAAGATGATCAGGTAGAACACGAGGGGCGCGGTTACGTCTACTCGAACGACGTGGTCAACGGTGGCTTCATCGAGGGTGACGAAGCACAGGTCGCAGTTCAGGTGGTGTATGACGAAGCCGCAGTGCTCGACGATCTCGAAGGCGTCTCGATCACCCCGATCACGCGCGAGATCACGCCGCGCAGCGCGCTTGAGTTGAACGTGATGCGCATCAGTGTCGATGGTGAGCCCATCGATGACCCGGGACGCAGCCATGCCGATATCGGACGGTGTACTGACGTGGCGCTCTCCGAGGCCGACGTGAAGTTCCACTTCGACGCGTTGACGTCAGAGCGTCGGCTTAGCGTGACCATTGAAGCGGGAACCGTCGTCTCTGATACGAGCACTTCCCCGAATGCTGACGCGACCCAGGCCGCGGCACCGGCGCGCTTCCGCATGGATACGAACTATCCCCACTTCATTGCCCGGGCCGAAGTTCGAATCTTTGAAGCGGGGGCCTCGTTGCGCAGTCAGCCTCTTGAGGTGCTTCCAATCGAACAGGCCGGAGTTGCCGAATGGCAGCCCGCAGCCGATCCCTTCGCGTCGCCGAAGCGCGAACTCGTCTTTGTGCTGCGCGCCTACGACGCAGAAGAACGCTTCGATGAAACTGCGCCGCAGTCGTTGTGGCTCGTGAAGGCCCCGATTGGAACGTCTCTTCCCGGTGAAGCGTCGATGACCCTCGGATCGTCCGTCGCGAACCCATCGTCGACGAGCAGCGCCGACTCTCTCTTCGCGGGTTACGGCGAGAGTGGGCCGCTACTCACGAACATCCCCCTCGATAGTGCGGGTACCGTGAGAGTACACGGGGCGAGTGTCCCGGATGGTCATCGGGTGTGGATCGCCGGACGTCCGGTTCCGGTCGATGAGAACGGTGCGTTCATCGCTGAAGCGATCCTGCCTTCTGGCCTGCACACGGTGGAAGTTAATATCCAAGACGAAGAGGGGTGGGGTGATCTCTTCCTGCGCGACCTCGACATCCCGCGCGATGATTGGTTCTACGTCGGCATCGCAGATATCACGCTCTCTCTCGACAAGACGAATGGACCCAAGGACCAACTCGACGGCGAGAACCAACCGTTTGACTCCGACCCGTTTGCAGAAGGTCGCCTCGCCTTCTTTTTGACGGGGAAGTTTGCGCAAGACTGGAGGCTCACGGCGAGCGCCGACACGCGCGAAGGTGCGATCGACGAGCTCTTTACGAACTTCCTCGACAAGTCGCCGGAGTCCCTCTTCCGTCGCATTGATCCCGACTACCACTATCCCACGTTCGGTGACGACGGAACGGTGCAAGAGCTGGCGCCAACGCTCGGCAAGTTCTTCGTCAAGTTGACGAAGGACGACAGTCACTTGATGTGGGGCAACTTCAACGTGGGATACCGCGACAACGAACTTGCGCTCGTCGAACGCGGACTTTACGGCGGGAGCCTACACGCCGTATCGGATGATACGACGAGCTTTGGCGAAAAGCGTTACATGCTCGGAGGCTTCGCGGCGGATCCGGGGACGGTGCGCGGGCGAGATGAGTTCCGTGGAACCGGCGGCTCACTCTATTACCTGCGCAACCGCGATCTATTGAACGGATCCGAAACCCTGCGCATCGAACTGCGGGACAAAGACTCGGGCTTGGTATCGGGCGTCGTCGATCTGCGACCCGGTCTCGACTACGACATCGACTACTTCCAGGGCCGGATTCTCTTGTCGGAGCCGATGGCATCGACCGTCGCGGATGAACTGCTAGTCCGTAGTGATGGCATGAGTGGATATCAATCTTGGTTGGTGACGCAGTACGAATATGCCCCGGGCTTCACTGAACTCGATACGCTGAGCACCGGGGGGCGAACCCATGCTTGGGTTGGTGATTTCTTGAAGATCGGGGCAACTGCGAATCACAACGACGACGACGGACGCAAGAGCGATCTCTACGCCGTCGATCTCACGTTGCGGATGACCTCCGAGTCTTGGTTGAAGGTACAAGCGGGACGCAGTGAAGGTCAGATTTCGTTTGCTTCGCGTTCGGACGACGGCGGTTTCGAGTTCCTAGGTGGAAACGATCTTGGGCTTGAGGCGGTCGACGCGTACGCGTATCGAGCCGACCTCAGTATTGGTTTTGCGGACTGGCTTCCGTCCGGCCGTGGCCGCATCGATATGTATGCCCAGCTTCTCGACGCGGGATATAGCGCTCCGGGGCTCACGACCCTGGTCGATGTCGAGCAGTTTGGAGGCAACCTCAAACTTCCGATCTCGCAACGACTCAAAATTCGCGCCAAGGCAGACCACAGCAAGGAAGACGCGGGTCTTGAAACGACGGCCATGGAAGTCAATGCGGACTTCGCGCTAACCGAACAAGTTGGACTCTCTGCAGGTGTGCGCCGGGACGAGCGGACGGACCACTCGTCCGTCGTGGTTGCAACCCAGGAAGAGGGCGAGCGAACCGATGCGGTCGTGCAGGTTGAATACGATCCCGGCAATCGTTGGCGCAGCTACGTCTTTGGCCAGACCACGGTCGAAGCGACCGGCGATCGCGAGAAGAACTGGCGCGGTGGTGCGGGCGGCGAGATGTTGCTGACCGAGCGCTTGAGCGCCGAAGGCGAAGTCAGCCATGGAGAACTTGGGCCGGCCGCGCGCGTCGGTACGAATTTTCAGAAATCTGACAGCACGAACGTCTATCTCAACTACGCACTCGACAACGAACGCGGCGCCAACGGTTTGCATACTCGGACCGGCAATCTCATTGGTGGCGCGAACTCGCGACTGTCGGACAGCGCGAGTGTGTACATGGAAAACCGTTACCAGCACTCGAAGCCGGAGACGGGCTTGACCCGCGCGGTGGGGATGACGCTAACGCCGACAGAACGTTGGAGCATTGGTGCGAACCTCGAATTGGGAACGCTCAAGGATCGGCGGACGAGCGCGGAGACCGAGCGCACTGCTGCGGCAGTCAGCGTCGGGTACCACTTCGACCAGGCCTCGGTCTCGACCGGCATCGAGTTCCGCTACGACGACATCGAACGCAGCGACGGGAGCAACGACGATCGCACGAGTTGGCTCTTCAAAAACGCCCTGCGTGTACAGCTCACGGACGATTGGCGGCTCCTTGCCAAGTTTAATCACGCAATGAGCCACACTTCCCTCGGTGACTTTTTCGACGCGGACTTCACCGAAGCGGTGATGGGTTACGCCTATCGCCCTGTCGCGAACGACCGATTGAACGCGTTGTTCAAGTACACCTACTTCTACAGCTTCCCGAGCCCAGAGCAGGCAAACAGCAGCGGTACCACCTCGGCCTCGTTCATCCAGCGCAGTCACGTGTTGGCGATGGATGCGAGCTACGACATCACCCGTATTTGGAGCGTCGGCGGCAAGTATGCCTTCCGCTCAAGTCAGGTCAGCCTCGATCGTGAAGACCCGAAGTTCTTCGAAAACGACGCGCATCTCTACATATTGCGATCCGACCTACGCCTCTTCAAACATTGGGAAAGCACGGTAGAGGGACGAATCCTCGACCTCCCCGATCTCAACGAACGCAAGAGCGGTGTGCTCGTGACCGTGAACCGTTACTTCGGCGAGCACTTCAAAGTCGGCGTCGGGTACAACTTCACGGACTTCTCTGAAGACTTGACCGACCTTGACTACGACGACCACGGTTGGTTCCTCAATATGGTGGGTAGCTTCTGATCTCACGAGCGCCTGTGTGGGGAATTGAGATTGAGTTCAGGATCGACGGGCACGATGACGCGTCTGGGGCGACAACTCGCTGCGCTTTGATGGACTCGACAACCATGCCCGCTCCCTCAAGACGATCTTGACTTCATGGGCGGGACGGACGGCAACGGCGTCCACGGTTTCTGGGAAAGCGCGGTTCGCGTGGAGTTGCGCGCGGACCCGACGCTCCTTGAAGTCACAGACTCTGGGGATTGAGGTTGAGGCTGGGCTTAGAACCGCAAGCTCATGCGGCACGCGTTCTTGGTTATGTTGTCTAACGTGATTCTTAGATGAACGATGCCATGCAATGAACGCCGGTCGTCGTAGCCCCAGGGCAGCGAAGGGGAAAGAGGCCCCGACAGGACCGGCACTGACAGGATCGATGCCATAACCTTATTTGCATATCTGCGTTGCATCTAGAATCTCCTGGCTGGCGTTTTCGCGTGGCCCGAATCGAGGAATCGCCCATGACCGGACCGCTCGATGGCTATCGTGTGCTCGAATTGACCACCACGGTCTCCGGGCCGATGGCCGCAATGATGCTGGCCGATCAAGGTGCCGAGGTCATCAAGATCGAGCCGCCGATGATTGGGGACTCGGCGCGCTACCTCGGAAGCCAACGCGGTGGTGTGTCGGCGGTCTTCACTGTGCTGAACCGCAACAAGCAATCGGTGTGTCTCGACCTCAAGGACGAGCGACAGAAGGAGATCTTCCTTTCCCTCGTCGACACCGCCGACGCCCTCATCGAGAACTACCGCCCGGGCAAGTTGGATGCACTCGGGCTTGGATGGGAAACGCTGTCGGCGCGCAACCCGCGCCTCGTCTATGCCGCCATTACGGGCTATGGCCCCGATGGCCCGTACAAAAACCGCCGGGTCTACGATCCGTTGATCCAGGCGACGACCGGTGCAGCTGCGCTGCAGGGCGGGGCCAAGCCCGAACTCATTCAGATGATTATTTTTGACAAGGTGACTGCGCTCACCACGGCGCAAGCTGTTACCGCTGCGTTGCTTCAACGTGCAAAGACCGGACGGGGTCAATACCTGTCCGTCCCGATGGTCGACGCTGCCCTCCAGTTCAACTGGCCCGATGTGATGTGGTGTCGAACCTTGCTCGGCGACGACGTCGAACACAACGGCGAACTCGCGGAGTTCTTTCAGATCTTTGACGCAAAGGACGGACAAGTTCAGATCATCCTCCTCACCGAAGAGTTGCTCGAGCTGCTCTGCGTCTGGCGGGGGAGTGAACTTCATAAAGATCCGCGCTTCGCGACCCTGCCCGCGCGCATTGAACGCGCGGAGGAGTTCCGCGTGGCGGTCAACGCGATACTCGCTGACGTGACGACGGACGAAGTCTGCGAGACGCTCGACTCGTTCGGTGTTCCAGTCGCGCGCGTGAACTCCCTCGACAATCTCCATGAGGATGAACAAATTCAACATCGCGGATCGCTCGTCGAAACCAAGCATCCCGCGGCTGGAGCCATGCGCATGGCGCGACCTGCCGTCGAGTTCGACGGCCAGGACGTTCGGTCAGGGACGTTTCCCGCCCGACACTCGCCGACCCTTGGTGGCGATACGCGATCGGTGCTGGAAGGGCTCGGTGTCCCGGCCGACGAAATCGATGCGTTGGAAGAGCGCGATCGCGCCCAAGCCAAGACGCTTCAGGCGGCGATCGCAGCGCAGTCGCAGCAATAACCGGTCCCCTGGATCTCTCGCTCTCCGATGAGGCACGCACCGAAGTCCCGCCCACTCATTCGATGCGGTACGTGGGACGGATAAGATGTTGCTTGGCGAGCGCTGCGTCACGCCCTTGCCTGGCGGCGCAGCAAGGGTTCCGAACCCCTTTGGGCATCGCGTCATGAGTCCCGAAGCCGCTGCACGGGGCAGGTTGACAGAATTCGATTAGAATCTCTTTTGCCTCCACGATCGCGATTCATCCCGGCGACGTGGTCAGCCTCCATTCTTCCCTGCGACTTTCCGATTGACCGGAGTGCCCGATGCTCGACCTTTCTCCTGACGACGAACTCGCACTTGTCGTTGAGACGGCCCGCAAGATTGCGGAAGACGAACTCATTCCCAACTTGCGCGACGCCGAGTCGGCACGCGGCGTGTCTCCTGACTTAAAACTGGCCTGGGCCGAACTGGGCTTCGCCGCGCTCGATCTGCCTGAAGCCTGTGACGGAGCGGGTCTCGGCGTCGTTGCGCGCGTGCTCGTCAACGAAGAACTCGCTGCAGGTGACGCTGGCGCGGCGATCGCACTCGATCCCTTTGGTCCAGCGATGACGACCTTGCTTGAGGTTGGAGGCGAGGAGGCCGTCTCGAAGTTAGTCGACGCGGTGGGCTTCGAGTCAGGACGCGCGCTCTTCGTCTCGGACCTCGACGCGAAAATCAATGTCGCAGAGAACACCATCGATATCGATGCGCCGTGGGTGCTCGGCGAAGAAGCGCGCGCCGTTGTCGTGCTCTCAGGTTCCGAAGCCCTCCTGCTGACGGACGGGTTCTCGTTCGAGCCGGTGCGCGGGGCAGGGCTCCGCGCCGCTGGCGCCGCCCGGCTGGTGACGCGCGGTGCTTCAATTGCAGGGCGCTGGTCGAACGCCGACGGTGCGCCCCGCGCGTTGGCCCGCGCGCGTCTTTACTACGCCTCACTCCTTCTCGGCGTGATGCGCGCGACGTGTGATTTTTCGGCCGATTACGCGCAACAGCGCGAGGCCTTCGGAAAGCCGATTGGCCACCACCAGGCTCTCGCGTTTTTGATCACCGATATGCGTATGTCGCTCGATGCTGCACGGCTCGTGGTTCAAGAAGCGGCGTGGCGTGTCGACTCGAAGCTTCCGTGCGCGACCGAGGCGGCGTCGGCTTGGGCCGAATGCATCGAAGCTTCGCGAACAATGGGTCCGAACGGCGTGCAGGTACTAGGCGGCCACGGTTTCATGGCGGACTATCCCGTTGAGAAGCACATGCGTGAAGCCCGCGCCTTGGGTCTTCTGTGCGGTGGGTTTGACGCTGCAATCGAAGAGGCTGGCCGCGCACTTGTCGCCTCGCCAACGCCGCTCGCCTTGGGTGTAGAAGGGGCCCTTTAATGGACTTCTCCGTCGATTCCGAAACCCGTCAGTTGATCGAGCAAACCCGCGAACTCGGCGAAAATGAATTTCGACCCGCCGGTATCGAGGCGGACCGACGCGGCGGGCCCATTCCTGTTGGTGACCTTTTTTTCGATCGCTGCATCGCGCGTGGCGACGGTCGCACTCGATGGACCGGTCCCGGCGGTCGACGTGCCGCCGACCGCCCGAAGCGAACCGTAGTGGCAAGTCTGCTGGTCGCCGAAGAACTCGCTTACTGGGATCGCGGCGTCATTAACTCGACGCCCGGCCCTGGACTGCCCGAAGGCAACGTCTTGGGAATGGGAACCGACGAACAAAAAGAACGCTTCCTCGGGCCTTTCCTCGAACCGGACAAACCGCGCTGGGCATGCTTTGGGATGACGGAGCCAGGAGCGGGCTCGGATGCAGCCGCGATCCGGACTCTTGCCAAGAAAGACGGCGACGGTTGGATCTTGAACGGCGCGAAGTGTTTCATCGGCAGCGCTTCGCGTTCCGATTGGATTCTCGTCCAGGCGACCGTCGACCCCAGCAAAGGGCGAGCGGCACAGCGTGCGTACTTTGTCGACAAGGACACGCCCGGGCTCGGCGGCTTCAAGATCGAACGCAAGATGGGACTGAAGGCGTACGAGTCGACGTCGTTCACCCTCGACAACGTGCGCGTTCCCGCGAGTCACCTGCTCGGGGGCGAGGAGCGCTACCAAAGCAGCGCCGGCTTCAAGACTGCGATGAAGACCTTCAATGCCGGACGCCCGCAGATCGCAGCGAACGCGGTCGGCATGGCGCGGTCGGCTCTCGACGAATCGATCCGCTTCGCGCGGGAGCACGACATGCTCGGGGACGATCGAACCCGTGACCGCATCGAAGCGATTTCACGCAAGGTTCGAAAAGCGCGCATGGTCTGCCTAAAGGCCGGCTGGCTCGCCGACTTGGAGCGGCCGAACATCATTGAGGCCTCGATGTCGAAGGCGATCGCCGCACAAATCGCCCAGGAAGCGACGACCCTTGGGCTTGAACTCGTCGGAACCGTCGGCGGGCGTGGCGATCACCTCATCGAAAAACTTTATCGCGACGTCAAGGCGATGGATATCGTCGAGGGCACGGGCCAGATCCAACGCATGATTATTGCGAGAACACTAGTGGGGCTACCGAGATGAGTGAGGGGAAAGAATTCGGAACCTATGGCGATGTGCACGCGCAGCTCGGTGACGACCACGTTGCGCTCGTCGAGATTCGGAGGGCGCCCAACAACTTCTTCGACCGCGCACTCATCGGCAGCCTCTGCGATGCCATTGATGCGCTCGATGCGGGGGGTTGCCGTGCGATCGTGCTCGCCTCTGAGGGGAAGCACTTCTGTGCCGGGGCAAACTTTGCGAACCGCGAACCGCTCACGGACGACTCGGGGCGTCACCTGTACGACGATGCCGTGCGCCTGTTCGAAACTCGGCTTCCCGTCGTGGCCGCGATCCAAGGCGCGGCGATCGGCGGGGGCTTTGGACTCGCACTCATGCCAGACTTTCGTATCGCAACACCGGAGTCTCGCTTCAGCGCGAATTTCGCTCGGCTGGGCTTTCACCATGGCTTCGGACTTTCGGTGACACTTCCGCGCCTAGTCGGTCAACAAGCCGCGATGGAGCTTCTATATACAGGTCGTCGCATCAAGGGAGATGAGGCCCAGAAGCTCGGACTCTGCGATCGGTTGGTCCCGGCCGACAGGCTGCGCGACGAAGCTCGCAGCCTCGCTCGAGAGATCGCGATCTCCGCACCGCTCGCCGTGCGTTCGATTCGCGAGACGCTGCGCGGTGACCTTGCGCAGGATATTCGCCGCGCAACCGACCGGGAAAAGGCGGAACAGGACCGGCTGCAAAAGACAGAAGACTGGCGCGAGGGAACAAAGGCAATGAGCGAACGTCGCGAGCCGGACTTCAAAGGGCGATGAGCCCGGGAGAGTTGCATCGCCAATAGACGAGAGGGCCGCGCTCCCCGAGCATCTTGGCGGCTTCTTCGATGAGAGCGGCGCGAACCTCTTCGCTCCCGTGTGTTTGCAGCGCGCGGCTTGGTCATGACGCGTGCCGCGTTGGGTTGCCGAATGAAAAGCGTAGTCAACTGACTAGGAAAAGCTTTGCTGTTGATTAATATCCTGCAATCGCGCCAAGCCGACTTACAGTCGTAGCCGAGTGACTCGCTCCGGACTTCGACGCTCATCCCGAGGAGATTTCATGGCTCTGCATCGCATGCTCGATGTTGAAATCGGGGTCGCCGATCCGGCAACCCTCGACGCATTTTATCAAGAGATTGGGTTCGTCGGAGGTGACGGCTTGTGGGGCGCGGCCGATCAGCCGGGGCAGATCCGGATCGTCGAAGCCCCGTATCGCCAGCTACGGAAAGTGCGGCTCGGTTGTGAAGATGAAGCCGACCTCGACGCCACTGCGAAGCGCCTCGAGGGTCTGGGCGTCAAGTATCAAAAGGGAGGGGGTCGGCTGCAGCTGGTCGACCCGCACAACGAGTGGGAGTTCATCATCGAGCCGGCGCCGGCCTACGTGCAGCCCGAACAACCCAAGCGAACGCAAAATTCTCCTGGAGTACGCGGTCGCGTTGGAAAGCGCGCCGAAGTGATCACCGAGCCCACACCGCGACCCCCTCGGCGCCTCGGACACATCGTCGTCGGTTCGCCCAAGCCCCTCGAAACGACCCAGCTCATGACGGAAGGGCTGGGCTACCGCGTGTCCGACTCTCTCGGGGGTGGCCTTGCCACCTTCCTGCGTTGCTCGCCAGACCATCACAACTTGCTCGTGACACCCGGGCAAGTTCCCTATTTGAACCACTATGCCGTCGAGCATGACGACTTCGACGCGGTCATGCGCGCGGCAACGGTTTATCTCACCGAACACGGCGACGAACGACAAGTGGCTGGGCCCGGTCGCCATCAGATCGGCGGCAACATCTTCTGGTACATGCTCGACCCGAGCGGAACCTTCTTTGAATACTTCGCCGACATGGATCAGATCATTGACGACGAAGCCTGGGAGATTGGGACCGATTGGAACCCTGCGGAATCATGGTCGGTTTGGGGGCAAAAGCAGCAGCCCGAAGTCTTCTTTGCTCCGCAGGACATGCAGGTCATCGTAGACGGCTGGAACAAGGCGCACAGCTGAATAGTCTGATCTGCGCGGCTTCCGCTCGTTTGATTGGCCTCGCGACGAACACGCCGAATTAATTTCCTATCCTCCGGTCTTCGGTCGGGATCCGTAGATTCCCGACGTTGATTCTCATCGCGCCGATGGACCGGAGCACAGGGGCAGCGTTCCATTGAATTCGCAAGCGACGACCCTCAAGACGGAAGACGCGCGCCACTTGCGCACACGCGCGATCGGCGTGGGGCTCGGCGTTTTGGTCGTCTATCTCGCGAGCGCGCTTTGGATGCCAGAGCGCGGGTTCTGGATCAACGACACCGCGCTCAAGTTCATCCAACTCCGCTCGATCGTCGAACACGGCGAGATCGCGCTCGACTGGCCTGGTCGCGCGATCGATCCCGAACAGGCCTTTGGCCCGATCACCCGCGGTTTCTTTGCGATGCGGGACGGCGAGCTTTATTCCGCATACTCGCCGGTCTTTCCGGTGCTCTCGGCTCCGTTTTATCAGTTGTTGGGGGCTCGAGGGATCCTGGTGATTCCATTGCTCGGGATTTTGTTGGGCTTGCCCGCGGTGTGGCGTATTGCGGTGATGCTCGCCGAAGGCACGGCAAGCGCCAGCCGCGCGGGGACGTGGGCCGTGCTTTCGGTCGCGTTCGGGACGCCGGTGTGGTTCTACGCGCTCGCATTTTGGGAACACGCACCCGCCGTTGGCTTTTCGTGCTGGAGCCTTTGGTGCGTTCTTCATTACGAACGTTCCGGCGATCGCAGGTTCGCAGCGCTCGCGGGTGCCATGACGGCCGCGCCGATTTACTTCCGCACCGAGGGATATCTGTTTGCTGCGGTCGTACTCAGCCTGACGGCTTGGAACGCGCGACGACATATCGGAGACGTTGCGCTTCTCGCTGCGGGCGCGTTCGTCACGCTGTTGCCCTTGTGGATTTTTCACGCCTTGGTGCTTGGGAATCCGCTCGGTCTCCATCTCACGACACAACCGTGGGGCGATACCTCGCTGATGCACTACGTCTCGGAACGCGTGGATGTCGCATCACGCCTTCTGCTCAATCTTCATACGGACCCGATGTGGTCGTTTGCGCTCGCGCTGCCCTTTGTCGCGGCATTGTTCGGTGGGCACCGCGTGCGTGCTGAGGCACAGCGCTTGGGAATTCCGTTCTTTGCGATGGCGGCATGCATCGCGGGCGGCTTGTATCTGTGGAGTCAGCTCAGTTCACCGCACCCGATGAATCGCTTGATGCAAGCCAACGGTCTCTTCTCGGCCGCGCCCTTCATGGTTCTCGCGTTCGTGGCTCCGGCTCCCAACGCCACGACTGAGGCGCGCCGGGCGCACACGACACTGCTCGCGATCTGCTTCCTATATGCCGTGCTCTACACCGCATTGATTCCCGGAGTGAATTCCCAAGGCATTCACTGGGGCTGTCGGTTTTTACTCGTCATTTATCCGGTGCTCGCCGTCGTCGCGAGCGTCTGCGCGGTCGGGTGGTGGGAACGCTTCGGCGAGCGTCGCTTGCTCAGCGCCGGGGTTTTGGCGGTGTTTGTTTTGTCGGCAGGGCTTCAGGCCTACTCACTCGTGATGCTTCACGATCGCAAGGCGTTCAGTCAGGCACTTAACGCGCGCGTGCAGGAGAGTGATTCCGAAATCATCATCAGCGACACGTGGTTTATTCCCGTGGACTTGTCGGCAAGTTTCTTCGAGAAGCCGGTCTTCTTTGCGCCTCCCAAGCGAAGGAAGGCGTTGCTCGCAAAGGCGACTGCGGCAGGCGTGCAATCCGTGCTGGTCGTCGACGACGCACTGCGCAAGAAGCCCGCGCCGGAGAGCGAGTTGTTTGGCGATGGTTGGTTGAACTTCTCGCCTGTCGCATTGAAGGAGCACCGCGCGGCACGTCAGTGATGACTTGTCTGAGGAAGTAGGGTTCATCTGGAACTTGGGGAAGTAGCCGGTCCTGTTGGTTCTTCGAGTTCGCAAGTACTTAGAGCTGCTCTTCCTCGTACAGCGCCAGTACGCCCAACTCTTCGAGTACGGAACCGCCCAAGGCCAGGCCCTGCAACTCATCCCGGACGTGCAGTCGCGCCTTGTCGAGTCGCTTCATCGAGCGCGCGGTGAATTCGCCGTGCCCGAGGTCGAGGTTGAAGGTCTTCTCTCCGCGCATGGCGGCTTGGATGCTCGCCTTGGCGAATGGCTGATAGTTGCTCTTGGCGTGCTCGAGGATGGGGATCAGCGTGTCCGGGATTCGATCGTCGGGCAAATACGTCTTTCCGGCTTCGTCGTCGTCATACACGCGCTTCACGTGTGCGTCGAGCATCGCGTCGTTGTCTTTTTCTTTTAGCCACGACAGTGGCAACGGATCTTGGAGGTAGTGAGCCTTGGATGGACCGACGAGGGCGAAATCTGCGATGCAGGCGCGATCGCCCAATAGAAAGTCATGCGTGGCAAAGTGTTGCTTGAAGAGACCCATCATGGTGTCGAAGTCGCTCTGCACCTCTTCGGCCTTGTCGGCACCTGCGCCTTGTACGTCGCACGCGCCGAGGCCGAACGAATCGCGCATCATCTTGCCCATGCCCGCCACCTTTGCGGCTTCTTCGTCGGTCAGCTCGTCATCGACACTCTTGCTGAGAAGCATGTTGGCGCCGAAACCTTTGCCCGCGTCGATGGCGTTGTCGAGGTCGATCCAACGAGAGTGCAGGGCGTGTCGCGGGAACCAGTGGTTGAGGGAGTCCTCAAGTATGAAGCAGGCCGCGCGTTGTACGGGGGTGCTTGGTAGCACCGGTGCTTCGTCGAAGCGTTCACTCAACATGGGGCCGATCGAGATCGTATCGTGGATGAGCCAGCCGTCGGGTGTTTCGAGCAGCGGGATGAAACGCGTGCCCGCTCGCTTCTCGAGCTCTGCGCCGATGTCCGTCGATTTGAACTTCCACCGATGGGGAATGTTTTGATAGCGCAGCTGCGCTTCCAGCTTGCGGGTGAACATGCTGAGTTCAGAACCAATGAGATTGTACGTTCCGAGGTACATCGGTTTTTTGTCCTTGTTGCAGTGCGGGTTCTTCGTGGAGAGGAGGCCGCGATTGGGATCGTTTCGACAGCTGTCGCAATTGCAAGCGACTAGAAAAACGAGTAACGCCGCCCTCTGGGTGTTGGGATCTTTTGGTCTTCGGGCAGAGTGCAGATCCGATTCATCCGCGTGATGCTGCCGTCGGCATATTCCCAGATGAGCTGGTCGCCGTCGAGGTAGCGCCGGACGACCACCGGGCCCCAACCAAAAACATGAAAGTCGAGCACGCCGTTGTTCCAGACCATGCTCGCCGAAGTTCTTGGGCAGTATTCCTTTTCGCCAATTGTGAATAGAACCCCGCCCTCCGTGTCATTGCTGTTCTCGCCCAGGGTGCTGTTCGGGCCGGCGTCGTGAATGAGGCCCGAAGAGGTCACCACGACACGACGACTGCACTGTTCGACACGTTCAACGTGGCCCGTATGACCGCCTTCCACGCCGAGCCAAAGGCCACGAATGTCCGCGGCTCCAGGGGGGAGGGGCTCGGTACATTCCGCAAGGATTGGCAGCGGGAAGTGGCGATAGCCGCAGCCGGGTGTGTTCCCTTTCGGGATATCCGCGGCTTGTTTGCCACTGCCGTCGAGCTTCGGGAGATCGCAGTAGTCAACCGTGCTGCCGTCCCCCGCAAGTGTGGCCGGGTGGGTCGTGAGCGGAGGGCGACTTGAAAAGTACATCTGCCAGAACGCGACAAGAAACAAAATTGCGACGGCAACGACGATGCGAATGAGTCCCTTCATCACGATGCGGTCGTCACAGCGGCGGGTGCGTCGAGGTGCTTACGCAGGGCCGCGACGACGTAGTCGGGGTCCGACCTTCGTTGGTAGTTTTCGGATTGATCCATCCACAGTACTTTTCCACTCGCATCAACGAGCAAAGAAGTTGGGACGGGCAGGGCCTTCGGGGCGATCGGCGGAGGCGGACCTGAGTGGAAACCCGTGTTGCGCAGGCCGAAGGCGTCGGTCACTTCGAGCGTTCGATCCGAGAGCATCGTGGCTCCGAGTCGATGCTTGCGGTGTCCCTTTGCGATCGCTTCCGGGGTGTCGGTACTGACCGTCAGGATCGCAACACCCCGTTGGTCAAATTCGGGCCGGAGTTCTTCCCATCGCCGTAACTCGGCGACACAGTAAGGTCACCAGTGTCCGCGAAAAAACTTGATGAGCACCGGATGCCCCGCAAGGCTTTCTGAGTCGAACGTTTGTCCATGTTCGTCGATTGCGCTGAAACGGGGAATCGCGGCGCCTACTTGGATCACACCGGCTGCGACCTTTTGTTTGCCGATCGCAACGGTGAGTAGAAAGAAGGCCGACGCGCCGGCGCCGATGCCCGCCGGGACGCCCCCGAGCAAACCCGGTTCCCCCATGAGCGCTACTACGCCGAGAGCAGCTCCGATGACCCATGCAGCGACGAAGCCGCTTCGGTTCTCCGGAATCTCCACGCGTTGGAAAGCTCGGATCCAAAGTCGAATTGAAGCCGCCATGACGGCGATCGACATCCAACCAAGAATGACATCGTCCATTTGTGTTTCTCCCTTCTTCGACGGCGAGGTCGCGTCGAAACAAGCCTTCTTTTTTTGCGCGCCGAAGGAGGTCATCAAGTTCCGCAGGGTCAGTGGCCATGTCGGCGTGCGATCGATCAGTTGCGTTGGGCCTCCAAAGCCACTCCCCGGGTCGCTGCTGACGTTCTCGGTCCCATGTCCCAAGTGTAGAATAGTAAACCTAAAACGATAAGCTGGTGCACCGTAGTCGACGGATCGCTTAGACGGACAGCAAATTTCTCTAGGAGACTCCCCATGATTTGTCCCGAACATCTTGCCCACAACGTGTTGGTCGATTGCCAAGAACTCCATGCGGAGCTGCTTGACCTCGAAACGAAAAGGGTCTGGCAATCGCACCGGCCGATTAGCCGCGAGGCATACAAAGCGCTTGTACTTCCCGAGAACCTCATCAAGGTCGGGATCGGTGCAGGCGTGATGGACGAACACTACTTCCGCCGTTCTCCCGGCAGCGGAGCAGATGGTCCGGTGAACGAACTAGAGATCGGGGGGCATCTCTTTATTCATTGCGCGAATCCGCCTCAGGGCGGGCCGGAGACACCGATCGGGGACGACCCGAAACTCATGCGCGTCGAAAAACATCACTCGCTTATCTTCGAAGCGGGACATGAGGTCCAGGTCCTTCAGGACGAGAACGGGAACGACTTTGTCCAAGTGATCTCAGCTTCGCCCGGCGGAGAGGGCCTATTCCAGTCTTCGTCAGCGGTGCCGAGTCCGTCGGGACTTCCTGTGCCAAAAGGTTGGTCCCTGCGTACCGAGCCGGTCGAGGCGCGGACGACGATCCATCTGCCCAACCCGACCGAAGCTTGGTTCTTCGCCAATGGTGAGAGCTACCAGGGGCCGGTCGACACCTTCCAGACATCCTGAGCCGGCGAC
>LWDU01031817.1_pt1 | contig 77461 bp, 63 predicted proteins | sample 727161 | NCBI WGS metagenome assembly LWDU01 (sample SAMN04566230, study PRJNA314399) | hydrothermal vent metagenome | isolation source: deep sea hydrothermal plume seawater | place: Mexico: Gulf of California, Guaymas Basin | collected 2004-07-11
TATACGGGCACCTCGATGCAGCCTCGATTGAAGGGAAGACCGTCGGCCAGAAAGTGAGTGCGGGCGAAGTAATCTGTTGGATGGGAGACAAGCATGAGAACGGCGGCTGGGAGCCACACCTGCACTTCCAGCTTTCTCTAGTCGAGCCTCAGACTCACGACCTCCCTGGAGTAGTTGCCCCTGAAGACAGGCAGCAGGCCCTGTTGGACTACCCTGATCCAAGGCTCGTTCTAGGGCCGCTCTACTGAATGCTGGCCAGATGTGCCTTGAGTGAGTCTATCGCGGCCATCTCGGAGGGATTAGTTCCGTTGATCAATGCAAGAGCAATCGAGACCCAGTCAGTGACATGGGCAGCGTAGAGCATGCGCTCCAGCAAACTCTCCCCTTCGCACTCGATTCGCCATACCACCTCACTCTCGATATTGTCCAGCATCCACCCTACGCGCGCTTGCGTACGCGGGTGCATTTCCTCTGATGTGAGTACTATGAGAGCGCGTGAAGCCCCCTCGGACGACCATGCTACAATCTCGTTGTGATTCATCTCAGGGACATCGGAGGGACTGGCGAAGCCGTCGGAGTTCTCGTTAATCTGGCAGGAGAAGCGGTATCCTGCCGGACCAAGTTCAACAGGAGAGATGATTCCGATTTCTCTGCCCTGCATGGATCTCGCCATCGTCTCGGACATCCCGTCGCCTCCAATCAGATCGACTCCCAAGGAAGTGGTCCTGAGTCGGCCTAGCATACCGGACATCTCGCCAGCACTGGGCACAGGTAGGAGTCCCATGGCCCAGCAGGCAGCAAGCTGAGTGCCAAAGATGTGTCCAAACGCCGAGCGGGGTGCCTGACCGCTAGGTACTGAGAGCAGGATACAATCATCACTTCCATCGAGCATCTCGGCCAGTTGCCCGCCTGAAGATACTCCAATGACGGTCCCTCCGGACTCAAGAGCCTCGCGAACTCCGTCGAGGGTCTCCTCTGTGTCGCCTGAGTAGGAAGTTGCGAGGACCAGCCAATCAGGGCCCCACCAGCTTGGCAGCCCGTAGTCGTTCCAGACTGCGAAAGGCAGACCGCCCTCAGCATCAGCCAATGACTTGAGGAATCTCCCTCCAGCGCCCGAGCCCCCCATTCCGAGGCAGATTACTCCACTCCAGTCTGAATCTATCTCGATGCCTACATCCATGGCCATCGCCGCTTCGAGGTCGTCCACGAAACGGCGGGTGAATCCGGCCATGTCGCCGATATCGAACTTAGAAAGCAGAGAGGACATATCGGACTCAGCCATGCTACTACTCTCCTGTTGCTCCCGGTAACGCCAGCCATGCTCCGTCTATGAAACCGATGCGCAGGCGTGAGGACTGCCCATCGTCATCGTAGGGCAGTGCCACCGTCACCATCCTGAAGTCGGTGGGATCCATTACCTCGACAGCCGAGCTGTCGCGATTCATTACCTCCACGAGGTGCTGCTCCGCAGTGGGGCAGACCACTGTCGACTTCTCCATATCCCTCCAACTAACTCCGGTTCGCTCAAACCTGTCCATTCTGCGCAGACTGGGCCCATCCTTCTGCCAACCGTCGACCAGCCACAACTGCTTCCTGAATCGAATCACATCGCGGAGCCCGTACGCCGGCTTGCGATAACTGAGTGTCAGTCTGGTCACGTCGATTCCATCGTTCGAGCCGACAACTGTCGAGGTCTCCTTGATGGTTCCGCCGAAGCTCCTAACGAGCCTCCTACCCCAGTTCTTGGCCATCGCCTTGGAGCCCAGCTGGAGGTCCCATCCTCCGGTCACCGGCCCCTCCTTGGTGACGAAGAACATGGCGTCAGGCTCCATGTTCTCAAGCATGTCATCGAGTGTTTTCCTGAGTTGCTTCAACTCGAGGTCATCCATTCTTCGACCGGAGGAGCGGAGTTGCACGGTGGCCTCGAAATATGAGCCGGCCTTGCGCGCGCATGCAGGACAAACGGCGTTGCTGGTCTGCAACAACACCTCGTGCTGTCCCTCGAAACCATAGCCCTCAATGCTGCCAGAGACTTCGACGTGAAGGCGGCTGGTCCTGTCGTCGATGGATTCCACTGAAAATGACACATCGACCTGCTTGGCACGCTTCTCGGAGATGAGATTCTCACGGATACGCAGATCGGCGACAGCGTCCGGGTCCATCTCGGACCAACGACCCCTTACTTCGAACGAGTCGCACTTGACGCAGCGTGACTGCTGAATCCTCTCTGGAATCTTCGATAGCGTGGTGCGCTGCCTCAGACAACCCTCGCACATCCTCTCAGAAGTCAGCGGAGGCGATGCTCCGCAGGCGATACAGAAGGCCCCGGTTGACATAGTTCTCCCTACCTCCGCTCGACCACTCCGTTTCAAGGATTCCCGAAGGGAAAAATAGGCCAAATCACTCATTTTCATCAGATGAGAGGGTGTTTTCGGCAGCTTCCAGACGGCTATCGACATCAGCCAGTCTGCTCAGCAGTCTGTAGACGTAGGCACCTATCAGCCCGATGAAGGCAAGATACGCTACAGCGAGTTCAGTCATCCCGGTCAGTGTACTGCCTCCTTGTCTAACAGGAGCTGCAGATGACTCAGTCTTGACTCCATCTGATGTAGGGTGTCGCTGAGCAGAGCGAAGCCGGCGAACAGTACAAAGAACGATGCGAAACCGAGCAGAAGGACTGTCATGATCTCTGGAGCGAGTCCTGCCTCCTCGCTCTCCACGATTATGATCCCAGGATGGCGTTCCTGGTACCATGTTGTCGCTAGTGCAGTAATTGGAACCAGGGCGAATCCGAACAGGCCGACTGAAGCGATGGTATCCCGAGTGTCATGACCCTCGGGCTGCGAATTGCGAGCGAGGACGAGGAACAGGGCTACGGCGGTGAGCAGTCCATAGGTGTTCAACCTCAAATCACCCCAGTCCCACGGAACTCCCCACTCAGCGGAGCCCCAAATAGGTCCGGAAATTACCACTCCGAGGCCAAACAGCAGACCAAGATCGGAGCCAGTGCAGATGAGTCTCCAGCCGAACTCCGAGCGACGGGAGTACCAAGCCACAGAGCCGATGAATAGAACGCAGAATGCTAGGAATGATGACCATGCGAACGGGACGTGCCAGAACAGAATCCGATATGCTTCAGGAGCGTTCCAAGCCTCAGGGTCGACCGCGGGCGCCCAGAGTAGACCGAGTAGCAACGTCGTAGCGGCCCCGGTCAGGCCCAGCGTGGTAAGCGCCGCTCCAGTTGCTCTGACTGATGTCATGATACGCCGAGACTGCCACTCGTCATCAATGCTGGTCTTCATGCGTCTGGGAGGTAGATTGCGACCGCCCAGACTAGGATGGAGATCAAGCTCGCTATAATGCAGGACACCAATGGGTCACCCATCCCGAGTCCAAAGGACATGCCATCTGTCATGATGACTGAGAGAGCATCGGTCAGTTGCAGGAACGGCCAGACCAGAACCAGCAGAAGCAGTGATGCGGCTGCTGCGTTGGCTCGACGGAGGTCGGCCACCAGAAGATGCAGGGCAGCAGCGGCTACCGCGACATCGATCATGACGACTGCAGGAAGCCATAGCCAGCGAAGAATCTCTGATTCCGAGGTACTGTCAGTGGGGCCAGCAAGGACGAACCAAGACAAGTAAGTCAGCGGCAGAGGCAGAAGGATAGAGGCGCCAATCAGCGAATATGTGGGCCTTGCAGCCGGGCCAACCACTGCATTCCACCACCTCCCACAGTCTGCTTCGGTGAGGCGCCGGACCAAAGCCGGAGAGACTACGACCGTGATGAAAGCGGGAACGAGTACGAGCGCTGCGAGCAGGTCGCTGCCTGCGTGACCCAAGTCAACCTCTCCTACTAGTGCGTATGCGAGGAGCAGGGCGACTAGAGCTGGCGTTGCACGGCCGATTGTGTCTACAGGATTGCGTGCCTCCATTCTGATGGCCCAGCGTATCAACGAACCATGTGTGCTCGGTTCAATCGATTGGCTGGGCTCGGGTAGCTTCGAAGGCTCGCCCTCGGATGATCCGGGAGTTTCCATTAGAAGGCCGTCCTGTACTACTAGCACTCTGTCCGCGCACCTGACCACGCCCTCGTCGTGTGTTGCTACTAGCACACTGTGACCGTCTTGAGAAATGGCTCGCAGCCAGCCTGTTAGAAGGGCTCTTCCAGATTCATCGAGACCTTCCGAGGGCTCATCCAACAATACGACTCTTGAGTCCTCGCTGAAGGCCGCTGGGGCGAGTCCGCAAAGAACTGCCAGACGGCGGCGTTGGCCTCCGGAGAGCTGGGAGACGCGGTCAGCGCGCCGGTGCTCCAACCCCCATTCCGAGAGCACTTGTGAGACAGCGTTTCGATCGGGACTTCGTCCGGACGCGCTGAGCGAAATCCGCAGCCTCTCCTCAACGGTCTCCTCGCCGCACATCCCGTCGTTCTGCAATGTCAGACCCATCGGAGGAGGTTCGTTCCTACGTCCATCGGAATCGCGCACCACTCTCTCCTCGTCAGCGTCCGTGCGCCAGATGACGCTTCCCGAAGTTAGTGGGAGTATGCCCGCACATGTCTCAAGGAGTGTGGTCTTGCCTGAGCCGTTGGCCCCCGCTAGAGCCACCACCTCTCCTTGTCCTATGTGGAAATCGATGTCTTTCAGAACCACTCGGGGGCCGCGATGCACTTCGATGCCCGCAACCTGCATCATTGTGCCGTGTTCCACGCGATTCCGAAGGTGGGTTATCGTTTGAGTAATTCCGTCGGCCAACGAAGCGGCTATGCGCTCGGACCTCACGGCTAGGAATGGACTACATGGGTATCGAGTGGGCTGACTTGGCCGGCGTTGACATGCTGGTGATTGGGGTTATGGTGACGTTGGCCATCGGACCGTATGTATCAGCATCCCGGGGAGGTACCAGTCTGGCTCTCGCGACAGTGCTCTCCCTAATGCTCGTGGCGTTTGTCCAGTTCACGTATTCCGTGCTCTACGGAGTGCCGATGCAGTTCTCGTGGATGATCGACCTGCTCGGCATCAAACCCGGCGTCATGGGAGATTCTGAAGAATCCTACAGGATGCTCTCTGCGGCGTGGCTCCACGCGGACTGGATTCACGTACTGAGCAACATACTGGTGATTGCACTAGTCGGAATCCCCCTAGAGCAGCGACTGGGTGGTCGGAGATGGCTCGCAGTATACTTCCTCGGCTTCCTCGGTGGTAATCTAGCCTGGGTCCTGTCACATCCCGATTCATTGTCGCCTGCCATCGGTGCCAGTGGAGCGGCGTTCGGGCTGTTGGGGGCCTACATGGCATGCTGGCCCGAAGACAAGATTGAGTTTCCTCTGTTGTTCTTCATCCGAGCCTGGCCGGTCTGGCTCATCGTTTTCATCAGGCTCGGCCTAGAGGTCTGGCAAATGTATGATCTGCAATCGGGCACCGCTGGAGAGTCGAATGTCGCTCACATGGCACATGTAGGGGGATTCTTCCTAGCTTACCTGCTTGCTAGGCCAATTGCTCAAGGCGCGCCCAGTTCACTCGATTCGACGGAGAGTTCAGCAACCCATTCGGAGCGTGCCCAAGCCCTTCGGACGCAGGCCATAGGACGCATGGGGAGCCTCGATGACGACCCATGGTTCGCAGCTGACAAAACGCTTGACGGAAGGGCTGCTAGGATACTGAAGAGGTTGCGTGAGGAGGGCGACGAACTGGAAACTAGGAGAGCTTGGCTGGAAGAGCTCTCGGAACATACCATCTGCCCGGTCTGCGACGGTGAGATGATTACTGAGATGAGAGGTGAGAACTGCCGTATTCGCTGTGCCATTTCCGGCAGCCATGTCAAATGGCCTTGAACCGATGTCACAGACGAACCATGACAGGTTGGGATTATACCTCATCTGAGTTTGGCTCTCCTAGAGAGCCATGAGTCATAGTAGGAATCAGAGACTACCTCTGATAGTGGTCGCACTGTTTCTCGTGATGGACTTCTCGCTAGGAGCCAGCGCCTTAGTACACGTCCCAGAAGACACGGGAGGGGGTACTGAGGTTGCAGTTCTATCGGGCCCAGGACTACCTTCACCGCTAATGTGCGGGGACGAAGAGTGCCCTGAGAAGGATCGTTCTCCAAGCATCCGTCCTGTTGATTCAGGTTGGCCGGTTGAGGATCCTGGATGGTGGTTCGGATATTGGTACGATCTAGACTCCGACGGGATGGACGACAGACTACAGAGAATCATCACCGGAGAGAGGACATCGGTTTCGACGACCTCAATCACAGGATCGGACGGTCTGCCGACTGTCGCCATCGTCGTCGATTATTCTTGGCACCCCGGACAGAGTGACATCGATGCCATCAGGACGGTTCTGCTTGACCACGGTTGGAAGGAAGAAGGTTCGTGGTTTGACCCCCTCCGAATCCTCGACTCCATAGTAATCGACCATGTCCCTGTGGGCTCGCTGATCGAAATCTGGTTGCTTGACGGAGTGGTGATGATTGAGGAGCAGACCGTGATAGTGCCTCTGCTCGACAAGGCGTCTCGTGGTTCAAAAGTCAGGGACTCCGAGGTCTTCGACGAGACGATGCGGGACTTTGGCTACGACGGTTCTGGAGTCGTAATTGCCATTCTAGATACCGGAGTGGACAACGAGCACTTCTCACTGGACGATTTCTCGGACGACAACAATGACAACGAAAAGGAGCCGGATGAGCTTGCCGACCCAAAGTGGTTGGGAGGATGCGATGCGACCTCATGGAACTCTCAGGATTGCGACGACGGCAGCATCGACCCAGACGACGCCGACGGACACGGAACTCACGTGGCTGGAATAGCCCTCGGAACTGGTGACGAGCGACGCATAAATCAGGGCTACGCCCCTGGCGCCTATCTTGTCGATGTCAAGGTCATGAGTGATGCCGGTGCAACAAACTCAGCAGCAACGCTCAGAGGCATACAGTGGGTCATGGACAACGCCGATCACGACTGGGGGAACAACGAATCGAGTGAGGGTATCGACGTAATGTCCATGTCCTTCGGATCCGCCTCTGACCCCCAAGGAGATGATCCCGGTGACAACGGTACAAGCGCTGAAGCTAGAGCGGTTGACGAGGCAGCGGATGCCGGCGTGGTTCCGGTCGCGGCCATTGGTAACGACGGGAGGAGGAGGATAACATCTGTCGGTGCTTCCGACAGCGCCATCACCGTCGGAGCCATAGACGATGAGAATACTATTGAGAGGGGGGATGATATGATCGCCTCATACTCCAACTCTGGCCCTAGGGAAGACGATGGAGATGATAACGAGTGGGAGGAGTTGAAGCCCACAGTGGTAGCCCCTGGATCTAACATAATGTCCTCTCAGCACGCTGCCTCTAGCAGCACCCTCCCAGGGGCTCCCAAACCTCTGGCCGAAGACAGTTACACTCAGATGTCCGGCACAAGTATGTCCTGTCCCGCAGTCGCCGGTTTCGTCGCAGTCATGCTGCAGATAAACGACGACCTCAATCCGCAGGAGATCCGAAAGACGTGGGCAGGCCTCAGAACCCAGTATAACGGAAAAGTGGAACGAACAGTACGGTTTTGGCATCGTCGATGGCAACATGATTCTCGAGGCGATGCTCGGAGGAGATGTGGATCCCGGGAACAACAATACTGACCCGCCTCCGCCTGGATCGGGAGACTGGGTAGTCATGGAGAATCCTGAGGTAGACTCGTGGTTGGTGGAGGGCGAAACCTACAGTGCAAGAGGTCACATAGACGAGGATGCGGAGACCAATGGCAGTATCGACGAGATAGCAGTCAGAATCTCATACTCACATAGGCCCGAAGGCGAGCCAAAGAGAGAGGTGGTGTTGCTCGACTGGCACGCAGCCCAAGGAACCTCTAACTGGACAACTCCATTCACTCTGCCCGAGTTCACCGAGGATGAGATCAACGTACTTGAGGTGATCATCGAGGCTCAGGCAAAGAACGAGTTTGGACAGTGGAGCGATGTAGTCGAGCAGAAGCATGAGGTTGGCTTGGTCGCCGTCACTATGGGAGGTCCTAGCGGACAGAGTCCTGTCTCCGGGAACGTCAACGTGTTCGGTACTTGGGATTCGGTGAACGGAGGAACTGTGCAGTGGAGGCTAGGCACCGACACCTGGGAGACTGCTCAGACCTTCGGAGGAAGCGGTAGCAGTAGCGGTGATTGGTCTGTGACTTGGAGCACCGAGGATGTGGATGACGGATTCTACCGGCTCTCCGCTAGGATGGCTAGCGGGGACGGAATCTACTCCGAAGAGATACGTCGGACCGTCGAGGTGGATAACGACCCACCGGCCCCTAATCTGATGTTCAGGACCGGCCTCTCAGTTGAGGAGTACGGGATTCATCTCACTCAAACATATGTCAACACCTTCCTAGAAATCCGAACTGAGATTCGTAACGACGGTGATTTGGCGGCATCGAATCTCGCAATCGCATTGTATGAGGACGGTTCGCGCAAGGACGAGATAGTGTTGCCCAGCATCGACAGCGGCGACATCATCGAAGTGGTACTCTACTGGAATCCGACCACCGTCGGCGACAAAGTGGTGATGGTTTCTCTAGATCCTTCCGATTCGATTGAGGAGCTAAATGAGGAAGACAACGGACAGACAATCACCTTCCCAGTCATCCAGAGGCCACAAGGCATAGACTTGGCCTTCCGCGAGGGGGCGGTTAGGACAGAGCCAGTGATACCGCGGCCCCTCGAGCAGTTCCTCATCACAGCCAGAGTCGATAATCTCGGCTCCAGTGATGCCACCAACGTCGAAGCCACACTAGAGATTCATAACAATCTGGGCTGGGAGTTGGTTTCATCTACTGCAATCTCCCTAGTTGTCGGCCAGGGTGCGTCGCAGCTATCCTTCGCTCATCGGGCCAATCAGTCCGGTCCTCTCGATGTCAGAATTACTCTGAGTGGCTCCGGATTGGCCGACCTCGATTGGAGCAACAATCAGGTCGAGACGACGGTGCTGGTGGACGAGTCCACCCTATCAGGCGCCCGCGCGATGAATTTTGATGCAGGAGAGGTGCCGGTCAAAATCATCGACCTCGACAATGAGGGCATAGTCATCACCAACAACGAAGGAATACTGTCACTATACAGGTTGAACTCCAACAGGGGCACTACAGCCTGCACTAACGTACTGGATGAGATGTGGGCTGGCGACATAGCAACCTGGAGCACCGAGGACGGTTGGGCGCACATCGTCTGGACTCGGAGGTTTCTCGATTCCTCTGGTTACTTCCTCCAGACCCTGAGCTACTCTGCCATAGACGCCACCTGCCAGATGTCGCCGATACAGGATCTGATGGACCCCCTCTTGCTTTCGGATGGCAAGTACTGGGGCATCGACATAGATGTCGATGACGAGGAGGTTCTAGTCTCAGGCTATCACAGAGATATGTTCACCGGAGGTACATTTGGCGATCAAACCAGCGTTTTCCTTCTGCACGCGGACAACCCGACCAAATCGTCAGACTGGACGCTTACTCCGAACATCATTGGTGAGTTAGACCTGATTCCGGGGGCCGCCAGTTCGCTGGATGTTGAGTTCGGAGAGGACGATGGGGCTCACCTCCTGTATCAGTCCACAAGAAGTGACTCAACGGGGATAGAGAGATATGGCCTGTGGTACGCACACGGTCTCATCGAACAGTCTTCGTGGACCTTCAAGAAGGCGGTTGGCGACGAGGCTTCCCTCGCGGTCATGAAAGTCCAAATCATCGAGGGGGAAGAGCGGATTACGGCAGCGTGGAGAGAGGGTGAGGGACACGAATCAGTGATGATTACCATAGTGGCCGATTCGTCGTTCGAAGCAATCGACAACCTGACTCGCATCTACCCCTCAAGGGGGCTGAGTTCCATCGTGATGCAAGAGGTTGACAGGGGCGTGCAGGTGTTCTTCGATGTAGTCGGGCCAACCGGGCCGCAGGTTAGGTTTGGCATCATAGATGCTGAAGAGGGGTGGCTGGGATTATCCAACCGCCTCAACCTCGGGAACCTCTACCTCATGGACCGTTCTCCGGCCAGCAGTGAGACTGTTTTCATCCATACTTCAGCCAGTGGTTGGCTAATCAGGGCTGTCGTAGACGATAACGACCCGAACGGCGATGGTGGGTCCCTGCTCGATGAACTGAGGCACGCTCTCGGCCTAGATGAGCAGAACTTCAACATCCTCCTAGGTGGATTCGCCATCACCATTCTGCTTCTGTGCACCGTCATCCTAACCACTCTCTCCGCTAGGGGAATCAGGTGGATGAGGGGGCGCAGGAGTTTCCAAGCGACAGGCACCGTGCTGCTCGAAGAAGATGTGGTAGACGTTGTTGATGACACAGACATCGCTGTGAAGACGAGTGAGGAGGATGATGTCCAGTTGGTCGAGTTGGTAGAGGTCAACGAAGGTGCCGAGGGACGTCGAGGTCGCCGACAGAAGCGGGGTCAGATAACTGACGTCCCTGAACTTCCGCCTATGCCGATTCCTCCTCCAGAGCCAGATGTCAATATTCCCGAGGCAGCATACCGTCCTCCTGAGTTACAGTTGAACAAGCCAATCATTTGCCCTGAGTGCGACAGCAGGTTCGAAGCCCCACTCGATATCCAGGCTGCTAGATGCCCTGTATGCGGAGATAACATCGCCCTCTGAGGCCTCAGATGACGTCAATACTGCTCGCCTCAGCCTCCCAACGCCGGTACGACTGGCTATGCAGTTTCCTAACCGATGGTGAGTCCAAAATAGAGTCTCGCCCCCTAATCTCGCCGGAACCTGTTCCCTCCAATGGAGTAGACGTGAGAGTGCAGACCGAAGCCACATGCATTGCAAAGGCAAATGCCGCGGCCAGTGAGATGACGATATCAGGGGATTCTCATGATCTGGTCATCGTCGCAGACACACTAGTGGAAGACCCAGAGGACCCTCTCGTCGCTATGGGCAAGCCGGGCGACGTCGTCTCTGCCACTGCAATGCTGCTCAGACTGTCGGGTCGGAGGCATCGCGTCTGGTCCTCAACAGCCCTGCTCTGGCCACCGGACAGAGGTAGGGAGGGAACCGAGACCCTGCATGGAGGATGGAGTGCAGATATCTGGACGGAGTCGGCCATCGTCGAATTCGAAGATCTATCTGCGGACACTCTAGCTGATTTGATTCTCAGCGAATCTTGGGCCGGGAAGGCGGGTGCCTACGACCTAGCCGGGGAAGCCGGCGCTAACGCAAATCTGGTAGAGGGACGCGAGGTTACCGTGCTCGGATTCGCACCTGCGGCCATCGACACGTTGCTCGAATCTCTGAACTAGACGAAGACCACGCCACCGTGCTTGAGCACGAAGTCGCGCTGCAACTCGTCGAACCACTCCAGCATCGCCGAGTTGAAACGCACGGCGATAATCTCGGAGTCCGTCAGCAGGTCGTCCTGAATCCCCTTCAGGGTACCAGGTGCTGCCCCGCAGGATACGCAGGCCCCGTCTAAGTCTAGGATTAGTGAAAGCGCTCTACTGCCGCTATTCAACTCCTCTATTGACGCTCTCGTCACGACCAAACCCCCTCCATGTCCGTCCAAAGCCGCCCTGACAGGGCCGAGCCGTACCATCAGCGCTGGGATGAGGTCACTGTCGTCTGTCTCGAAAAGATTGACCACAGAGAGGGCTTCCAGACGGGCGATCTCCTCCGGGTCGTGAGACTCTGAAACTCTCCTCTGAGCCTCCTTCTCCATCGCCGCTTCAATCTGTGCGCGGTAGGCCTCTTCGATGGTATCGGAGACTGGAGTAGGGGTGTCTTCGTCCTCTGTCATGATTGGCTGGAAGGGGTATCTGATTTTAGGGTGACCTAAAAACAAAGCAGACATTCAAAAGGGGTCTGAGTTGGAAGATGCCCATGGAACATGGCGAGTCTGATATCGAGGCGCTGTTGGAGATTCGAAATCTGCATGCTGGAATCGGCGATACGCAGATACTGAAGGGTATCGACCTCAGTATTGCCCCGGGAGAAATACACGCCATAATGGGGCGAAACGGGAGTGGCAAGACGACCGCTGCCAACATCATCATGGGACATCCCGATTTCGAGGTCGAAGAGGGTGAGGTACTGCTTTCAGGGGAGAATCTATTGGAGTTAGAACCATGGGAGAGGGCGCGTGAGGGCGTGTTCCTGTCATTCCAGTACCCTCAAGCAGTCCCTGGGCTTCAAGTCGGCAACTTCCTCAGGAAGTCTGTCGCAAGCATCAGGGGAAAAGAAGCCGCTAAGGGTGCTGATTTCAGGGGAGAGTTGAATGAGGCCATGGATACTCTCGACATACCTCGGAGCTTCCTCTCCAGATACGTCAACGACGGTTTCAGCGGCGGCGAGAAAAAGCGCTTCGAGATATTGCAGCTGCTCCTGCTCAAACCCAAGTTGGCCATATTGGACGAGACCGACAGCGGCCTCGACATAGACGGCATCAAGACCGTCGCGGCAGGAATTAACGCCGCCGTCAGGGGAACTGACTCAGCCGCACTCATCATCACACACTACTCGCGCATTCTTGAGCATGTCCAGCCAGATAAGATCCATGTCCTGATAGGAGGTCAGATAGTTGCCACAGGAGGTCCTGAGCTCGCTATGCAACTAGAAGAGCGGGGTTACGAGTGGCTGGACCCGAAGGCTGAGGCGGAGGGAATAGCATAATGCCAGCCAACCAGGTAGCACAGGAGGCCGTCGGAGATTACAAGGCCGGATGGCACGACCCGGAGAACTCCTCAATCCGCTTCGACTTTGGACTCTCCGAGCAGGTCGTCAGAGAAATCTCGGCGATCAAGGAGGAGCCGCAGTGGATGACCGACATCCGTGTCAAGGCGTTCCACCACTTCATGGAGCGCCCGATGCCCACATGGGGTTCCACCGAGTTGCTCAACTCGATTAAGTTCGATGAGATCTGCTACTTTCTACGCTCGGGCGAAGGCACGGAGAATGACTGGGATGATGTTCCCGAGGCCATCCGGAACACCTTCGACAAACTGGGCATACCTGAGGCCGAGCAGAAGTGGCTCTCGGGGGTGACAGCACAGTACGAGTCGGAGGCTGTCTACCACAGTATCCGCGAGGACCTCGAGAAGCAGGGCGTCATCTTCCTCGACATGGATAGTGGCCTCCGTGAGCATGAGGACATCGTGAAGAAATACTTCTGCAGCATCATCCCCTACCAAGACAACAAGTTTAGCGCGCTCAACACTGCCGTATGGTCGGGAGGCTCGTTCATCTACGTCCCCAAGGGGGTTCACGTCGAGATGCCGGTGCAGGCCTACTTCCGCATCAACGCCAAGAACATGGGTCAGTTCGAACGCACGCTGATAATCGCCGACGAAGGCTCGTCGATCCACTACGTTGAGGGCTGCACTGCCCCCACCTACTCTACCGATTCACTGCACAGTGCCGTCGTTGAGCTCATTGCGATGCCCGGTGCATACATCCGCTACACCACAATCCAGAACTGGTCGAACAATGTCTACAACCTAGTCACCAAGCGAGGCATCGCACACGAGAACTCGACTATCGAATGGGTCGACGGCAACATCGGATCGAAGTTGACGATGAAGTACCCAGCAGTGATTCTCAAGGGAGAGGGGTCTCACGCCGAAGTCATTTCCGTAGCCTACGCAGGCGAAGGAATGCATCAGGACGCCGGGGCGAAGGTGCATCATCTAGCGTCGAACACCACCAGTAAGATCCTCTCCAAGAGCATCACCAAGAATGGCGGCCGCGGGAGCTACCGAGGTTTGGTGTCGGTGAGCAAGAAGGCAGAAAACTGCAAGGTGAACGTCGTCTGTGACGCACTCATTCTCGACGAGCAAAGCCGATCAGACACCTATCCTACGATGGAGATCAAGAACCCCTCCTGCCGATGCGAACACGAAGCATCGGTCAGCAAGGTGAGTGACGACCAGTTGTTCTACCTGATGAGCCGCGGCCACTCAGAAGACGAGGCGCTCGCAATGATAGTCAATGGGTTCTTCGAGCCATTCGTCCGTGAACTACCGATGGAATACGCAGTCGAGCTCAACCAGCTGATGGCCCTCGAGATGGAAGGCAGCATAGGCTGATTCGGGGTGAGCCATTGGATTCCACCGCAGAGTACCTGTCTCTCGACGAGCCCACTAGGTCCAGCCATCTCTGGAAATATACGCCATGGCGCAGGATTCACCCCACCGGTGACATCACCAGCATCCCTGATGTTGGAACGCCCCGACTCAGGCTCGTCGGCCTTGATGGAGGCGATGCTCCAGAGGGGATACGACTGGAGAAAGGGGTGATGTCTGTGTCAGGACTTCCGGAGGGCGATGTGGTCACGGGTTCATTCATGCAGGCAGCCTCGGCGAGTTCACAGTGGATCCTCCGCATCGAGCCCGGCTTCTCCTCGCAAGATCCTGTGATTCTCGACATCGATGTGAAGGGTTCGTCATCGATCCTGCATCTCTCACTCGATGTGGGACGATTGTCCGAGTTGGAGTTGATTACGCGGGTGAGGGGTTCTGGCAAGTGGTTCGGTCTTCTGCGTACCGGGGAAATCGGAGCCGGGGCCGTCCTCAATGACGTGGTCGTCTGCCTGCAGGACGAGGGTACTTTGCTCCGTGTCGATTCGATAGCAATCGGCAGGGACGCGCAGGTGCGCGCAGGGACTGTCTCTTCTGGCTCCGAGCGGACCAAGGCGGACCTGCGTTACAGGATGGGGGAGCCGGGGGGCAACCTCAGGGTTCTCGGGTCGATACTCTCCGTGGACTCGATGCACATAGACCACCATGTGGAGATACACCACGATGCCCCCGAAACTTTCAGCCGGCTCACATGGAACTCAGCGTGCGGAGGAGATAGCAGGACTGTCGGGACAGGGATGCTCAGGGTTGCCGATGGCTCACGTGGGGCAGATGCCGCTCAGATCTTCCACAACCTGTTGCTCTCGGCTGATGCCGAAGCAGACTCTATCCCTGAACTTGAAGTACGGGAGCACGAGGTAGTCGGTTGTGGACACGGTACGGCCAACGGGCCGATAGACGAGGACCAAGTCTTCTACCTTGAGTCTAGGGGCTTCGACCCCTCTGAGGCCAAAAGCACTCTGATTGCAGCCTTCCTCAACTCCACTCTCTCCGAAATGGGAAGCGATTCACTGCATGACTGGTTGGTCGGGCTCCTGAACTCAGAGTTGCGCACCCCGGATGCCTGAGGGCAGTAATTAATTTGAACCGGGCTAAGAAGTCCGGCTCATGGATGTTGATTACTGCGAAGACATCACGTGCCAATGCGGTTTCAGAGGCAGGGCCATCCCCATGCGCCAACACATGGAGTGTCCGCGTTGCTACAGAGTGGTTGAGGCGTGCTGCGAGGGAGTTCCTGAGTACGCTTATGCTGAGCGGTCCCTGTAACCTGACAGGAGCGTGGTCATCAGAAGTCCCGCTGCGGCACCGAAAGTCATCCCCTGCGATTCCATCCCCGTTCCTGCTAGGTCCCTGAAAGCGAGAGTCATGGCACCAGTCATTGGGACCACGAAAACCGCGAATCGTCCTAGCCACTGCTTGGGGGTGGGGGCTCTGCCCATCGGCCTGAGTGTGACCGAGCTCGACTTCTGTATCACCTGCCACTCGGCACTCTGCGCCCCGACCTTCAGCCGCTGCATCACAGCAGGCCTGATTCCAGGGTCTGCTGACCCCGGGTGAGTGCTCTCTCCTCTGCCTGTGACCAACTTCAGTCGGCCGAGGTCTGATCTGCGCTCAAGCAGCCTGTCCGTCAGAGCGGCCGCAGAAGGGGCGTCGAGTCCGTGCAGGTCCACCACCAATACACCCCTGTCTCTCCTTACCTTCTCCTCAACTGACCAAGACTGTTTAGCCCAGATAGTATCTCTTTCCCCTATTAGAGCAAGTATTGCCCTGACCCTCATGACTTCCTGTTCCTTGATGGCCCCGGGATCCTTGCCTGATCGAGACGTCTCAAGCAGTCTATAGTACGCGAAAGTGGTCACGACTACAGCTGCCGCAAACCCGACCACGAGACCGGAGCGCAGGGAGCTCATGACCTCTGGACTGTCCAACCCGCTGAGGAAGATTGCGACGAACGTCGCCATAACCGCAACCATGGACCCGATCACTATGCCAAGCCATACCGCATCTCGGTAGTTCAGGTCGCCCATACAGAGCGGAGTGAGTGCTTGCTCAAAAGAGTGCAAGGGTATCGAAAATGACTGTATGACATAGTTCATCAGTATGTCTTCGATGCGAGAGACGTGTCGTCGCTAGCCAATGGACTGAGTGACAGAACTAGGGAAATGAGTGTTAGTAGGGTCGTAGCGGCAATAACCGGAGGGTATCTGCTGCTGTGCTTCATCGCTCCAGTGATGATACTCGAGGGAACTGTTCCAGAGCTCTCCGGCAGGGCCAACGCCATGGACTACGCCACAGATAGCAGTTGGGGCAATCGGGACCACGGTGAAGATTCAGCTCTGGGTCATGATCAATCGGCGCACGGAGGAACTTTCTCTTGGACCGAACTTAACCCAGTATGGGCCTTCGTTTACGGCTTTGGGGACTTGAACTGCCATCAGAAGCATGAGCGGTCTTGGGAGATTAACGGTAACCAGATGCCGGTGTGCACGCGGGATGTCGGAATATTTCTCGGCTTGGCTATCGGAGCCGCGCTGTTCGGTTGGCGCGGGCTCAATCGCTGGACCATTCGGGACAGTTTTCTCTCGGTGTTCCCCGATGGCAGACTAGAATCCATCTACCTAGACGACCGGAGGATGCTGGCCGTGCTGGCCATAATCGGTATCGGACTTGTGCCGATGGCTGTCGACGGCTTCACGCAGATGCTCACTGAGTATGAGTCCAACAACCCCCTCAGAGTGATAACCGGACTCACCGCTGGTATAGTCTTAGGATGGTGGTTCTCCGCAGCGTTGTGTGCCAGAACGAAGTACTTCGATGATGACTCTGCTTCAGTCCTGCTGCCGGCAAATGCAAGGCTGATAATGAAGTGATTATCCCTACTTACCCTGCCACCAAGATACGAGGCCGCTCGCTCCAGCAGGAAGAGGGGAGTTTTTCGTTCCTGATCTCAACAGCGCTATCCTCTCCAGTGAATCCCTAACCGCGGACGGATGCTCGCCCGACCTGACGATTTGGCCCATCGCGAACCTGAGATGAGTCTCGGGATTATCTGACATCCATCGGAGAATCGCATCTCTTAGTGGCCAGATGGCGAGTATCGTCACTCCCAACATGCGATAACGCTGCTTCAAGTGAGACCTCGGAGCGTCCCTGCCCACGAGTGCCTTGTGCTTGTGCACCCAATCGGTTCGCTCGTGGAGGAACTTGACTATCCTCTGAGTGTGGCGCTCGGAGACAGCTCTCACCGGCCCGAGTGCCTGGCGCAGTTCGGAGATATCGGCTGAAGGCAACAGGGCGAGTGTGCCGCATATCGAAGACATGGAATGGGAAAAGATGCTGAGAGGCACATCGACCCTAGATTCCTCGCTTATCTCCTCCAGTACAGTATCGTGCTCCGATTGGGCGTCCCTGAGAATCCGCCATGGCGCCGTGCCGTCGGGCCAATTCAAACTCTCGCTGAACGGTTCCACTCCGATTCCAGAGAGTGTGGTCTGTCCCTTTGAGGCCCTCAACAACTTGCGCAGGAAGTTTCTCTCGACGACCTCCATCCTGACATTTAGCGGCTTTGGCCTAGAGTGTACGAACTTCCTTATCCTGCGGGTCAGTTCGTGTCGGAACTCCCGTTCGGTCCCCTCGTTCAGAATGGGTCCAATCACCGCGCCCATGTCGAACGGCGTGGGCATCTCTATCTCACCGGATAGCAACGAAGTGTAACCTTCTCTGATTCTCTGTTGCAGTTCGGAGGTTTCGAAGTACTCTTCCTTCTCAGTTAACGCTCTCAGTGTGCCTCGTTTGATTCTCCTCAGTGCCACCTCGGGGTCGCAGTCAACCCAGATGCAGAGATCAGGGACCAGTGCCGCCGAGTTCATGTGCGCCACTCTGTCGACACCGAGCCCTCCCACAACTCCTTGGTATACCAACGAAGAGTGGATGTTCCTCTCGCTAACCACTGCCCTACCCTCCTCCAGACGGGGCAGTATCCAGCCGTGCGAGTGGTCGACCCTATCGGCGGCGAACAGTCCGGCCTCCTGCCCGGGAGTCATCGTCTGCTTGCGGACCGACTCGATGGCTAGACGGCCTAGAGGGTGCTCCCTACGCGGCTCTCCGGTGGCCTCGACAGAAGTGAACGAGAACTCCTTGCTCAGCACTTCCGAAATCACCTTCGTAGCGAGGCCCTTGCCGCTGCCATCGCCTCCTTCGATAGTAATCAGATACACTAGCAAACCTCAAGTTATTCCTCTGTGTGATCGGTGAACTGATCCCTTGCGAGATGGGCCATGCCCATCCCCAATAGAATGAACATAGGACCTATGAACAGCATGCCTCGGCTCCAGAGTCCGAAAAACGACAGCCACCAAGTTCGCTGGTAGCGGTCGCCTCGGTAAGCCTCGAGACCTCCTACCATGCCAGCCAGCCCGGCCAAAAGGGTGAGGGCTGCTATGGTGGAGCCGATTAGTACCGACTCACTGAGATGGCTCTCTCCGGACATATCGTACTCGTCGAGTCCGTCGCCATGCATCAGTGAGACGGAGATCTGCGCGTGGTCACCCGGTACGAGGATGATTCTGACGGTTCGATTCCCAGGATGATCAACTAGCAAGGTGGATGTCCGTCTGGGCACGTCATCTATTGAAAACCGACCTCCAGAGTCAGTGAAATCGTGACTGATCTCAAGTTCATCGGAATCGAGAATGCTCACTCTGACTCCCTCTACTGGTTCGCCTCCTGTGGTGCTGTCCTCTAGTGCGGTAATGACGATTCCGTCGACATCAGCCAACCCGTCCGAACCATCCAATTGCCCTGCTAGGATCTCACCCACATTCGTCGAGATTAGGGCGACTCCGAGAAGGACTCCGAGAAGGCTCCCGACGAATATCATCAGCGCCCCAGCCAGTCTGGTAGTAGAGTCTACAGAGAGATCGTGCAGCCACAGTTCCATGGCACTGTAATCCTCGAACTCGTCGCCGTTCGCCTCACTCACTGTCTCTCACCCGCCTCTTGCTTCTCTTCGCTGGGCATCGGCGGCTGTTCAGTCTGCCGCTTAACTACCATCAGTATGAGGAACTGCATAATCGCGCTTAGGAAGCGCATCGAACTCAGGAAGACCACCAGAACGGCAATCAGTAGAACTGGCCAAATCGACTTCAGGATAGATATGGCCAGAGATTCTAGGGGCTCTTCTTCCTGAATATCCTGAGTATCTCCGAATAACACCAGATGCATGGAGGTCCAGTTCTTGCCTGTGATGAGAAATGCATCCTGCTCTGAGACATAGGCAATCCCATTCAGGACATTGTTGTAGCCGTCTGATTCGTTCTCGGCGAACATCGAGGCGTCGATAGTCAGTCCGACCTCGCCGGTGCTCTTGTCAATGGCGATGATGGAATCGCTGCCCCATACGTTGGCGTACACCGTCTGACCGACGCACTCAAGCTCGTTGAGCAGGTTCACTTCGTTGCCCTGGTCGGTCACTCTCAAGATTGAAACCAACGTGAAGTCTTCCGGGTTCCTGAAGGCTAGTTCGGAAGACCCGTTCGACATCACTAGGTGGGTTCCGTCGTAGCACAGCCCCCAGCCCTCTCCCGAGTAGGTGTGATTGGCGATAACGGTCAGCGATTCGATGTCGAAGACCAGTGCTACGCCCTCCTTCCAAGTCAGCATCACGATACTGTCGCCGACGACCGTAATGCCTTCTGCGAACAGCGACTCGTCAAGCTCGGTCTGACGAATCACCTGGCCGCTCAAGGGATCGACCTCTCTGAGACTGGAGTGACCGTACAGTCCGGTGCTTTCGTAGAGTGATCCATCATGCATCTCAAGCCCCTGTGTGAAAGCTTCCGAATCGTGCTGATGAGAGGAAATCAAAACTAATTCTACTGTTTCCGATTGCGCTTGGGCAGACGCTGGCAGGCTGCACGTGAGGACGGCTAGCAGCATCGCGACGGCCAGCGCTGGCGTTGTAACGTGCTGTTTCATGTACGAACGATGCTCCATCGATGTTAAAATAGGTCTTTGAGCGGATTGCGGCTGAAAACAACACGGAGTGTTGAACATGCCCCCCAACAATGCACCAGCGTCCCGCAGAGCATCTGTCATGCTGGTCCTGACGATGCTGTTCGCCAGTCTTTCTCCTTTGGCTCTTGCAGAGCCGCAATCCACTGAATCGGTGACTGAGGTCATGTCGGGCGACCTCTCGGAGTTCGACCCTTCTATTGAGGGCAAGCGGTACCTGTTCACAGATGAGTTCGAACCGATATTCTCGGCTACCGGTCACTTGAAGATTGAATGGAGGGAAGCGGGTTATCCCGGGTTGGTGCTCCCATTTTCTCCGGGCTACCTGAACTCGAGATCCACGGTACGTTCTTGTGAGAATGCATGGAGTCAAGGCGATACTGGCAACGTCTCCACAGCCAGTGGCAGCGTCTCTGTCACGGCACAGAAGGTATCTGCCAATTCTGCTATTCTGGTTGAGGACGGTCAGATTATCTCATCTACCACGCTCAATGATATTGCCTCAACCTGGGAATCAACGATTTATCCTACAGACACGACTTACTTCGGCAGTCCGCCCGATGTCGACAACAACTGCCAAATCGAGATTGTCCTGATTGCCATCGACGGATCAGGTGGGACCGGCGGATACTTCTCACCCGGTATCTCGTCAGTTAGGGAATCAGTGTTCGTCGACGTCGATGACATGAGTTGGAGGAACACTATCCTTGCTCATGAGTTCGAGCATCTGCTGCATAACTCGAGGGATCCGTACGAGTACCTGTGGATCGATGAAGGGGCAGCGGATATGGCAGCGTACCTAGCCTTCGGAGTCACCAGCACGCTGACAGGACACGCCAACGAATGGTCGCAGGACAGCGGCCTCAGCGTGCGGTGGTGGAACGGCAGGATAGCCGACTACGGCGCCGGTTTCATGTTCCTGATGTACCTAGCCGACAAGCTCGGCGGTGGAGCCGCAATCCAGAGACTGGTCGCCGATACGGCTACCGGCGGAGCAGCTATTGAGAATCTGGCTCAAAATCCAGAGACAGGTGCGACCTCTATTGGGACGACGATGAGCGAGATCTTTGCTAACTTCAGCGCGGCAGTGTCCCTCGACAGCGCCCAAGGGGCCTTCGGATTCACCAACCTCGATCTCACCTCAGGATGCATTGCCGCCTATATCTGCAAGGCCCAGATGAGTGGATACAACGATCAGTGGGTCAACGATTGGAACAGCTCCAGTCAAGACATAGAAGGTTGGGGCATGAGGGCATACAAGTTCGCTCAGGGCTCCGGCGCTCCGCTCAATATGATGGTGCAACCAACCCAATTCGGCTTTGAAGGTGCCATAATGGCTCGCGACGCAGTCACGGGTGCTTGGTCGATGAGTAGCCTGCGGATAGACTCCGGAACAGGGGCCGGAACCGGGTTGGTGCACGGTTTTGGAAACACCACTGACGAGGTCTGGCTGCTCACATGGTACGAATCCATGGTCACCGACTGCGACTACAACTATGTGTCCTGCGGCATCACCACTGGATCGTACCCAACGGCCTCTCTCACTGTACATGCTGGTCTGATTACCGACCCCGCGGAAGTCTCGATAGACACTATCACCTCCTTCGACAGGGACGAGGACGGCTTGGACGACAGCGTTCGCATCGATCTCGAGGTGGAGTCCAACGCATTCTTCGAAATTCTTGAAGTGACCATCGAGGCCTATGTCAACAACAGTGTGTCTGACTCGGTGGTGTTCGACATCACCGCCGGCAATAGTGTTCCGTCTCCGAGGAGCGTCTGGTTCACTCCCCCTTCATCGGGAGACTGGACCTACGGCATCCGCATCCGCGACGTTACAGGGGAGATTGTGGACCAAGCGTTCTCACTGCCCATGGCTCTGGCTAACATGGAGCCTGTCGCATCCGGTTCGATGTCCACACCAGTCACTCAGACATGGCTGCCCGTGACCGTGTTCGGTTCGGGGTATGACTCGTGGGGCTTCGGTCAGTTGAATGGTACATTCAGCCACAATGACACTCCTGTAGGGTACATCTGGGACCTCGGGGACAACAACTCGTCCGGATTGAAGAATCCGACCCATTCGTACCTCAATGCCGGGGACTACCAGATTGTCCTAGTGGTACAGGACCAAGGAGGATACTACTCGGATCCTCAATCATGGAACATCTCGGTGAGTGACATCTCCGACCCAATCCCCGAGATCTCTGTAGATGGAGTCGTCATCACCGACGAACTGGTGCTCCTCACTGATCAGAGAGTGCAATTCTCAGCCAGAGGGACCTCAGACAACGTCCCCCTCGATGAATTGGTATTTACCTGGGACTGGGGCGACGGGCAGAACGAAGGAGGTCGAGGAGCGGCCGAGGCAGGGCACTCATGGGTGGACGGCAGCGCTGACGGAATTATTTACACTCTGATTTTGACAGTCGATGACGGTATTCACGTCGTCGAGCAATCCATTTACATCAAGGTCTTGAATCGTTTACCGAAACAGATCTTCGACGAACCACTGCAGACATACACGCTGACTCCGCTGACCATGCCGACATTCTTTGAGGACTCAGACGGGATGATTGTCGAGTATAGTTGGTTCTTCGAGGGAGGGGTCAATCTGGACGGCTCTGGGATGGCACTGACTTCCGACTTTTCCTCGACCGAGTCCATCCTGCAGAACCCCAGTGCCGGATGGCTTGAGCCGGGGATGAAGAACGTCACCCTCGAAGTCACCGATGATGATGGCAACACCTCCGTGGCCCTGTTTCAGGTGCAGGTGCTTAATCAGAGACCAGTCGCAGTTTTCGCGAGACCGCAGGATGGAGATGTGGATACGATCTACACATTCGTTAGCGAGTCGTTCGACCCGGATGGTGACACGGCACTGCTGCAGACTAAGTGGGAAATCTCAGACTTCGATGACCCTGTGTACAACGTCTCCTCAGTGAGCCACACCTTCCTCGAGCCCGGGCTGTACACCATCAGCCTCACCATAGTCGACGACAGGGGGCTCTCCTCGGCCACCAAGTCATACTCGATTAGGATAGCCAATCCACTCCCTGTCCCAGAACTTGAATTCAGTTGCCCGAGCGTCAACGGGTCTGTGATGAGTGAAATCCCTCAGACCGAGGACGGTGTCGTCTGGCAGGTCCCCCATACTGCTGGAGGGGGCGCATTCGTGGCGCCCGGTGACCCAATCAGGTTCGACGGTTCTGACAGTTACGACGCCGACCCACTGTTTGTGGGCCGGACATCAACGGATTCCGATTCACCGGAGTGGAACGGTATAGTCTCGTGGATCTGGGACTTCGGCGACGCCAGCTCGCTGGTCAGCGGACCGATGGTGTGGCACGCCTACGAGATTCCCGGCATCTACGTCGTGACCCTAACGGTGGTTGACGGGTTTGAGGGTGGTGAGACAAACACGACTACTTTGACCGTTCACGTCTCTAGGGCTCCTGTGATTCTCACCGATGATCCGATCTCTGCCGACTACGTCGCGATGGGTGGCATCGTGCTGCTGAACTCCAGCGCCGAAGATGCAGACCTACTCGACGGCATAGAGGCGTGGATGGATCTGGACCAGTCTGACGACAGTGACGGGGATGGCAATCCGGCCAATGACCGTGACCGACCTCTAACAGGTCCACTGACAGTGAGATGGGACCTTAACGCGCTGCAAGACACTGATCTCGACGGTGACACGCGAAACGACTGGTTGTGGGGTAACCAGACTTGGAACCAGCCCGGTGAAATTAGAATCCTGATGCAGGTGTGCGACGGCGTGGATGTCTGCTCCTCCGAGGAGTACGTAATCACTGTCCTCTCGGTGCAGGAAGATGACAAGCCAAAGTCGCTGGCCGACCTGACATGGAGTGATCTGGTCCCTAACAAGGAGAGCGCGGGGCTGCTAGCCTTGGTTGCGGCCGTCCTCGTACTCGGGTGGTTGATTATGCGAGAGAAAGACGAGGATGAGTTAGATGCCGGGGAGATGCTCGAGACCTACGACGTCACTGAAGTTGAAGTTGAAGGAGGCCTGCCTGGTATGGACCAACACAAGCCACCTCCACAGCCGAAGTACCTGACTGTCCAAGAGCGAAGAAACAAGGAGTCCGGATACATCCGACCTATCCGGACGAGGAGGCGCTGAGCGTGGAGGACGGACCTAGGAAACTCACTGCAGCCGCAATCAACCTCTGTCTGCTCCTGCCCGTGGTCGCCGTGTTCGTTACAGTAATCGCGACTCCGATTGCATCTGCAGAGGCAACCTGTGACGTTCCGGCCGAAAACTCTCCTGAGATAGACCAGTACTTCGAAGAGCACTCGATCGAAGATCTCGGATTCTGGAGCGAGAAGGCGATGTTGAAGCCCCTAAATCGCGACTTCAGCACCGATATGACGGTCTACAATGACAGTGCGAATGCGATTAGGATGGAACTGGTGCCTGGCTACCAGTACACCTTCTGCCTCTATTTGAGCTCTGATTCACAGTCAGCGCCGACCATGGGAGCGATTGGCGATGTATACCTGATGAACGAGGCCAACTGGGACCGCTACACATCAAGTTACGAATCTAGGGAGTGGGATGATTTAGAGGAAATTGTCAACGAATTGCCAGTGGAATGGAGAGACCTGGCCATGTGGCTGCCGTTCAGGGATGTCCACGCATACGAGAGCGTCTCTAGCCAAGTGTTCTCAGTGGCCATAGACTCGATTGGTTCGGCGTGGTCCTCCGTCTCTTGGTTCGATTCGGGCGACCCCCAGTACTACCTAGTGGTCGATGGCTGGGATAATGGGAGGAGTTCCGATAGAAAGGCCGCCGGAGGCAGCATGAATGTCGAGATATTGGTCGATGTTGAAGAGAGGACGACTCTGCCCAATTTCGTCGCCTACATCCTGATAGCAGCGCTACCGATAGCTTGCATCATCGGTCCTCTTATCATTCACAGCAAGTACATGTCGGCCGGGCTGGGCGACGAAGAAGATTCGCGTCAGGTCCCTTACCTCGAGAGTGAGCGCGATGAGCGCGGCCAAGACGGTTAGGCGGTCTCGTATTCTAGCAGTTGCCACGCGGTCTGCAGGTCCGAGGCGTTGATTCTACCCTGTCGCGAGATGTGCAGGCCCTTGTCCATGGTGGTGTAGACTAGGGCCTGTTCAAGCAACGGGGCGTGAATCCTAGTCCAGTCGCCGCCCCATCCCAATCCCATGATGGCGTAATGAGCCCCTGATCCCCTGAGGCCCCACGCTGCCTCAAACAGACGTAGTCCGTCGTGGCGGCCTGATGACCGATAGCAGATCTTGATGATGTCTCCGTCATCAGAGCTGTCTTCGACATCGTGGATTATCTCTGAAGCCGAAGGAGGATTCTCCGATGAGTGAAGGGAGGCAACAACCTTGGCCTTCCCCGAAGCATCATCCATCAGAGACCTGCGCGCCTTCGACTCGATATCGACCTCGAGGTCAATCCAACTGACGCCGCTCTTGATTGCCGCACTCAGCACCTCGATACGTTGTCCCTCTTCTCCCGGATAATGGCCCTGCTGGCGCTCTGGGCGGCATGTAAGGACTACTGGTAGGTCGATGCCCTGCTTAAGTGACTCAAGTGCCCCCTGCACGTCGACCGAGTCGAGTGGTTGTGGGATGAAATTGGGCTCGACGTAGTTGGGCCTACGGCCCTCCCTCTCCGCTTCCTCCTCTGCGGGATCAGGTTCAGGCATCTGCTCTACAACCCAAAGCTTGTCCAGACGTACCTCGACCATATCCGCCCCAGCAGCAGTCGCCATGGCTGCATCCTTCAGCATCTCATCGACGGTGCACCCTCTCAGTGTAACACAGATGAGCGGTCGAGGCATTCGGCCGCTCCACCTTGGCAGTCTGTATAACCGTGTCGTGCAATTCCACAGGCCTATAGGCCTGGCACGAGATTAATGCTTCATTTTCAGTGATTTTTGGAGCCTCCCGAAGGAGAGTTGATAACCCCCGACCTACACCAAATTACAGATGCGCTGAGGGTTCCCCTAAGGGAACCCTCAAAAGAAAGGGGAGAAAATGGCCAAGAAGTACGACGCGAAGGCGATTCAGGTCCTTGAGGGACTGGAGGCGGTCAGGAAGCGCCCGGGGATGTATCTAGGTGACCCGCACGATGGTTCCGCCCTGCACCACTGCATCTGGGAAGTCGTCGATAACGCCGTCGACGAGCACCTCGCTGGATACAATGCCACAGTCGAGGTGAATCTGGAAAAGGATGGTTCTGTCACGGTCATCGACCATGGCAGGGGGATTCCTGTGGGCAAGCACCCGCAGGAGAAGATCAGCGCCGCCGAGGTCATCATGACCAAGCTCCACGCGGGCGGTAAGTTCGACAACGAGTCGTACAAAGTAGCTGGTGGGCTACACGGCGTCGGAGTAAGTGCTGTCAATGCCGTCTCGGAACGGCTGACGATGACCATCTACCGAGGAGGCAAAGTGTGGAGTCAAGAGTACGTCAGAGGCAAGCGCAAGGCCGCCCTGAAAGCGACTGGTAAATCCGACACCACTGGTACGACAATCAACTTCAAGCCCGATATGACCATCTTCAGAGACGTCATCGAGTTCGATTTCGAGCAGATTAACACTAGGATGCGCAGGACTGCTTTTCTGAACGCCGGGCTGCAAATCTGGATGCGGGATTTTCGAGGCGAAGATGCTGTCGAGATTGAGCACAAGTACGACGGCGGTCTGAAGGAATACGTCGTGGCGATGAACGAGAAGAAGGAGGTTGTTCACGACGAGGTCCTACACATCCTCGGTTCCAAACAGGGCGACAAGGGCGAAGTGCATGTCGAGGTTGCCATGCAGTGGACCGATGCCTATTCCGAGATTATCCATTGCTTCACGAACATCATCCACAACACCGACGGAGGAACTCATCTGTCGGGACTGAAGGGGTCTCTGACAAGGACGATCAACTCCTACGCCCAATCAAGAAATCTCCTGAAGAACGTCAGCAACCTGTCGGGCGACGATGTCCGAGAGGGTTTGTCGGCAGTCATTTCGATCAAACACCCTGACCCCTCCTTCAACGCTCAGACCAAATCCAAACTGGTGACCAGCGAGGTCACCGGCATCGTCGAACAGATAGTCAACGAAAAGCTCGGCGAGTACTTCGAAGAAAATCCCTCTGTGGCCCGCATCATAGTCGACAAGTCGGTCCTCGCGAGCAAGGCGAGGGACGCTGCGCGCAAAGCCCGTGACTTGACTCGTAGGAAGGGCGTGCTCGAAGGCGGTGGCTTGCCCGGTCAACTGGCCGACTGCCAATCCAAGGACCCTGCCGAGTGTGAGGTCTACATCGTCGAAGGCGAGAGCGCGGGTGGTTCGGCTAAGACTGCTCGAGACAGACGCACACAGGCCGTACTACCTCTGCGAGGGAAGATTCTCAATGTCGAGAGGCAGCTGGGCAACCTGACCAAGGTGTTCTCGAACGAGCAGATCCAGCGCATGATTAGGGCCTTGGGAGCGGGAGTCGGCAACGAGGAGGAGGACGAGGGCGCCTTCGATCCTGAAAAACTGCGCTACGGGAAGATCATCATCATGACCGATGCCGACATTGACGGCGCCCACATCCGCGCCCTGATACTAACTTTCATGTGGCGCTTCATGCGACGGGCTATCTCCAACGGCAATGTGTACATCGCAGCACCTCCTCTGTTCTCAGTATCAAGAGGTAAGCACACAGAGTGGGTGCACAGCGAAAAGGACCGCGATGCCGTAGTGAAGCGCCTGCACAAGGAGGCCCCGACTGCCAAGATTAACGTACAGCGATACAAGGGGTTGGGGGAGATGAACCCAGAGCAGCTATGGGAGACCACGATGGATCCCGAGTCCCGCACCATGATGAAGGTCGAAATCAAAGATTTCGAAACCGATGGAAAACTCGCCTTTGAACCTGTAGATGAATTATTCAGGATACTAATGGGGGATGACGTTCCGGACCGAAGGGCGTTCATCGAGGACAACGCCACCAGGGTAACAGCGTTGGACGTGTGAGGAATCAAAATGGCTGAGGATCTGCTTCGAAGGGACATCTCTGAGGAGATGAAAGAGAGTTACATCAACTATGCCATGAGTGTCATCATCGGACGTGCCCTGCCTGACGTTAGGGACGGGTTGAAGCCGGTCCACCGACGTATCCTCTGGGGGATGCACCAGGCCGGTCACACCCACGAGAAGGGCTACAGCAAGTCCGCTCGTTCAGTCGGGGAAGTGATGGGGAAGTATCACCCGCACGGCGACCAAGCGCTGTACGACACCATGGTCAGGATGGCTCAGGACTTCTCCCTGAGGTACCCGTTGATCGACGGTCAAGGCAACTTCGGCTCTATCGATGGTGACCCTCCTGCTGCTATGAGGTACACCGAAAGTCGCCTCGATCGGATGTCGCATCACATGTTGGATGACATCAACAAGAACACCATCGACATGGAACCCAACTTCGACGACACAGAGACAGAGCCGGCAGTGCTGCCGGCTCGCCTACCTAATCTGCTGCTCAATGGCAGCGACGGTATAGCCGTCGGCATGGCGACCAAGATTCCGCCTCACAACCTCAATGAGGTCGTCGCGGCAATCAAGTTCCATGTGGAGAGGGTCATCGAACAGAATCGCAAGATAGGCCTCGACAACCCGCCCAAGATCGACGTGCTTGAGTATATGGAGTTCCTCAAGGGGCCAGACTTCCCTACTGGTGCCACGATACACGGGATAGATGGTATCGTCGACATGTACAAAACCGGTAACGGTCGCTTCCACATCCGCTCAGACATCGAAGTTCAGGATGACTCCTCGGGCAAGAAACTGATAGTCCACTCCATCCCTTATCAGGTGAAGAAGGCCGGGATGCTACAAGGCATAGCCGAGCTCGTCCAAAAGGAGGTCATTAAGGGCATCAGGGACATCAGGGACGAATCTAGCAAGGAAGGAATCAGGGTTGTCATTGAGATCAAGCAGAACGCCGATCCTCACGCCGTGCTGAATCAACTCTACCGTTCCAGCAGATTGCAAGAGTCTTACTCAGCGAACATGATGGGCATACTGAAGGGTGAACCGGTCCAACTTGACCTGTGCACCATCCTGCACACACATGTCCGGCATAGGGAGTCAATCGTCGAGCGACGCACACAATTCGATCTCGAGAAGGCGGCGGCCCGCGCACACATCCTAGAAGGGCTGATGAAGGCTCAGAAGAGGATGACCGAGATTATCGAAATCGGTAGGAACTCTGACTCCCGCGAGCAGTTTGAGCAGTACTTGAGGGGTGACGAGAAGTACCCCAAGATCAAGCGCTTCGACTTCTCCGAGAAGCAAGCCAAGGCAATAGCCGAGCGGCGCCTGTACCAGCTCACCAAGATAAACGTCCAGGAGGTCTCCGATGAACTGGAGAAACTGAAGCAGGCTATCAAGGACTTCGAGGGCATCCTAGATAGCCGAATCCGACGCCTCGGAATCATAATCGCCGAGCTTGATGCGGTTGTCGATAGGCACGGCGACGAGCGGCGCTCCAGTATCGACCCAATGCCTCTGTCAATGGACCGTGAGGATCTTGTCGCCGAGCAGGCCATCGTTATCTCGTTGACTCAGGATAACTACATCCGCCACCTCCCTGTAGAGGCATTCCGGCTTCAGAACAGAGGCGGGAAGGGACTCAAGGGGGTGGCTACTAAGGAGGAAGATACTCCCTCCAAGATAGTCACCTGCTTTTCCAAGGACAGGTTGCTGATTTTCACTGATATGGGCCGTGTCTACGGCCTCAGGGCATGGGAGACGCCGTCTGCCAGCCGCTACGGCAGGGGTTCTCACATACGCAACTTGCTCGGTGGCATCCGCGAGGAGGAGAAAGTAATCTCAATACTTCCCCTCAGCAGGGAGCTCATCGAGAGTCCGGAGGGGAACTACCTGATGTTCGCCACCACGAACGGTCGCATCAAGAAGAGTCGTCTCTCTGAGTACGTCAAAATCAACCGCAATGGAAAGTATGCCTTGCGATTCGCCGAGGGAGATAATGATTCGCTAGTCACCGTCAGACCAGCCACCGAAGCCGACCATGTCGTGTTGGTATCGGCGCAAGGCAACGCCTGTAGGTTCATGCCAGCCGAGGAGAAGTCCAGAGTCGATTCCAACTCAGGAGATATAGTGACCACCCATGTCGTCCGAGTTCAAGGCAGAGTCAGTCAGGGAGTCTCCGGGATGAAACTCCGGAAGGGAGACAGTGTGATTGGGATGATTGTGACCGATGACTTCGATACCAGCGTTCTGACTATCTCGAAGTACGGAATGGCCAAGCGCAGCCGCCTCGGTTCAGGCGAGATGATAATCGTGAAGGACGCCGAGGACAACGAGGTCCTCGACGATGAAGGTGACGTCACCACAGAGAGGGATGGTTACAGACGCACCAACAGGGGAACCAAAGGGGTGCGCACGATGTCACTGCGTGATAATGACTGTATCGTCAGCGTACGCCAGATTCCTGACCTTGAAGACCAGTTGTTCATGCTCACCTCAACCGGGATGATGATCAGGATGGTGTCTGGCCAGACCAAGGAGACTCTAGGCAAGGTGACCAAGGGCACTCGAATCATGGAGCTGCGCAACGCCGACAGGTCGGGCTACGTAGACGAGATTATCTTCGTTGCCAGGTTGCCTGCCAATCTAGTGGACTCCTTGGATGCAGACGAGCCACCCCTCGAAGAAGAGTGAAACCGCTCGGCTTAAGCGAATGAAGCAGGTGGCAAGAGCACTGCGGCAGTCGCATAGCCTGGCCATTGCGCTGGATTGCTAATCCAGTGGTGTTTCACCTCGGGAGTTCGAATCTCCCCTGCCGCGCCACTCAACCGTTCTACGAGATACGTGGACTGGGGGCAGTATGCCGGGCTTGCGGGGCTCGCCCTGCTCACATTCCTAGTCCTCAGGTACCTGAGCTTGAAGCCATCAAACGAGCGTGACTGGGTGATTGAGAACCGTAGGATGGCGTGTGCCGAGTTCGAAGGTGATGAGGTAACCATGCGAAATGTTAGAGACTTCACTTGGAGATCAACGAAGGACTTCGATGAACACTGGACTGACTGGACGTTTCGCCCAAGCGAAGTGACTGGGATATGGCTGGTGCTTGAGTACTTCGACCCGAAACGCAAGTCCATTGCCCATACGCTGATGAGTTTTGAATTCGAGGACGGGAGGAGGCTGACCTGCTCAATCGAGGTCAGGAGGGAGGTCGGTGAGAAATACCACCCAATCAACGGCATGTTCAGGCAGTACGAACTAATCTACCTCTGGGCTACAGAGAGCGACTCAATAGGAGTTCGAGCGAGATGTAGGAGTAAATCCAAGACTCATCTGTTCGAGGGCGTTGTGCTCGGAGAAGACAGTCGCCAGAGGCTGCTCGAGTCGTTCATCCATAGGACCAACGGCCTGCATGAGAGGCCAGAATGGTACCACAGCATTACCAATACCTGCACCACCAACATTGTCAGGCATGTCAACGAGGTCTATCCTGGCAGGGTGCCCAAGGCGGTGGCCGTGCTCCTCCCTGGACTCAGCCCTAAACTGTTGAAACGCAACAACCTGATTAGTCTCGATGGCACACTGGAGCAGACTCTCGAGTCGAGCCTGATAGACCAACGGTCCGCAGAATGGGACGGAGAGTGTGACTTCGGCGACTGGATAAGGACTTAGAATGGAATGAGAGGATTCAACACAATTGAGCCCTTGGCGTTGTCGTGCTGAGCATTGAGCCAATGGGACTCGAGGCGCCCATAGAGTGGTCGCTACCGCCCTCAAAGAGTCACATGATTCGCTGGTTGACCCTAGCAGCGCAGGCCGAAGGAGATACAGGACTCAGTTTCACCGGCAACGCCGGGAAGGACGTCCTGTCAATGGTGGACTGTCTGAGAGAGATTGGTGCCGTGGTAGATCAGAATGAATCCAGATGGGTCGTCAGCGGAGTCGGATTGCGAGGATTCCGAACGCCAGAAAGGAACCTTGACTGCGGCAACTCAGGCACGACAGCCCGCTTCCTAATGGCGATAGCAGCAGGCATGAGTGAGCCGGTCACCCTTGACGGCGACCAGTCACTGAGGCGGCGCGACATGTCGGCTCTGGCCGGTGCGCTGAGGGAACTCGGCTGTGAAGTCACTTCGGACACACTCCCTCTGACTGTCACTGGACCTGTAGTTCCAGGGCCGGCGCACCTCGATGTCAACGATTCCAGTCAACCCCTGTCTGCACTCCTGTTGGCTTCACCGGGCTACTCAGGGGCCATTCATCTCAAGACCTCGTTGCACTCTGTGAGCAGAGGTTACTCGGAGCTGTCGTATGAATTGGCCGCTAGATGCGGTTCCTCGAACGAGAAGGGGTCGGACCGCGCGGACATCGAGCCATGGAGGCCCATCACACCCGGCGAGGTAAAAATCCCGGGTGAACTAAGTCTGCTTCCCCTCGCTATGCTGCTCGCAGAACTACACGACGTCGAGGTCGTGCTCACGGGGGACGACTTGGAACTATCTGGCTCACTGATGGAACTGGCCGAGAGGACCGAGGAACTGGATTTGCGCGACGAGAGCGATATCATAGCCCCCGCTGCAGCGCTGATGGCTCTGGGCAATGGTGGCAGGATCAGAGGGGTTGCTCATGCCAGAGGAAAGGAGTCTGACAGGATTAGTAGCACTGTTGACCTGTTCGACTGCTTCGGAATGGAGGCTATAGAGACCGATGACGGAATTGAGGTAGTGGGTGGCCAGACCCTAGTCAGGCCAATGCTGCCGGTCGACTCGCATGGAGACCATCGCCTAGCGATGACTGCGATGGCTCTGGCCAGCAAGTGCGGGGGAAGTGTGGTCGGGGCCGATGTGTGTGCTGTTAGCGACCCCGACTTCATCGAGAAACTGATGATGTTGGAGAATTAGGATGTCGCGGTTTGAGGGGAATCTGGGCACGCACCTTCTGCTACTACTAGTGGCTGTCATATGGGGGTCAACTTGGGCTGTAGGCAGATTCCTCAGCTACGGGCTGGACGAATCAACAAGGGCCAATCTTGGACCGGCAACCGCCGCTTGGCTGAGATACTTGGTAGCTGTAATCGCCTTCGTGGCCTGGTGTTGGGCATACAGGAATCGCAATGGTCCGAGAATGCTGCCGCACGACTCACGATCATGGCGCTACACTGTGTGGTTGGGACTGCTCGGGACGATGGCATACCAACTTCTCTTCATGCATGGTATGAAGTGGACGGCAGCTGGCGACGCTTCCCTAATCATCCCCATCAATCCAGTCTTCACTGTCCTCTTAGCGGCACCTATGCTAGGCCAGAAAGTGACAAAGAAGATGGCCTTTGGACTGTTACTTGGGATAGTTGGAGTTAGTGCGGTAGTCGGCTGGAGCCCGAACACCAACATCCCATTTGAGCATCGGCTGCTAGGAGATGCGATGATTGTTCTCGCTGCCCTCGCTTGGGCGACGAATAGCAACCTGACCAAGATTGCGCTTGAAGAAGATGGCATTGGAACTACCGAAGAATTAGTGATTTGGTACTCGATTGTCGGATGGATTATGCTCACCCCTTGGATGTTAGTTGAGATCTGGGGTTCGGGTATCCCCAGTCCCAATACGGTGGAGTGGGGTTCGATTGCTTATCTGGGACTATTCTCTACCGTCCTGACTTATGTCTGGTTCGCGAGAGGGATTGACAGGATTGGTCCGACCGCAGCAGCCTCCTATGTATTCCTAGTCCCAGTTTTTGGGGTCCTAAGCGGATGGGCGCTGCTGAACGAGAGCATCGGGGCCTCGATGCTTGTGGGCTTTGTGCTGATAGTGATGGGCGTCAGAGAGGTCCAGAGAGAGAGTGCGAGACTAAGGGTCGATTGAGGGGGCGCCTACAGTGTTGCCTCATCGTTAAATAGAGAGGGTCAGTGGGGCGCCAACGAGGTAGTCACATGGCGCGCAAACCAGCGAAGATGTATCGCCAAATCAAGGGCCAGGCTTACACCCGGCGGGAGTACTCTGGAGGAGTCCCGAACAACCGCATACTGCGCTTCTTCATGGGCAATAGGAAGGTAGCGGAAGCAGGTCAGTTCAAGATCATCGTCGAGCTCACTGCCGACAATCCGTGCCAGGTCCGCGACTCGGCTCTGGAATCAGCTCGGCAGGTGGCCAATGCCACCATCAGGAAGATTGCAGGAGAGATGGGGTACGCGCTTCGAATGCACACCTATCCTCATCAGATCCTGCGTGAGAATAAGCAGGCTACCGGCGCAGGGGCAGATCGTGTCTCACTGGGAATGCGGCAGTCGTTCGGTAAGAACGTCGGTACTGCAGCGCGCGTCCAGCGTGATCAGACGCTGGTCTCGATTCAGACTGACCCAGAGCACTACCTCACAGCACGGGACGCCCTCAGGAAGGCGTGCTGCAAATTCCCGACACCCTGTACGATTAGGCTCGTCGAGGGCGCCGAGCATTTGAAGGGCCTAGTGTGAGGGCGTAGGGCCATGTCGCCCTCGGATTCGTTGAGCGTGCTGCAGGACTCTCTTCGTGATTCACCCATCATCTGGAAGGGCGATTACCCGTACTTCATCCACCCCATATCCGACGGCATCCCAAGGATGGATGCAGACGTGCTGCGTGCCACCCGCGACCTCATCGTAGAGATGGTGGACTGGTCGAAGATCGATCTCGTGGTCAGCGTCGAAGCGATGGGACTGCCCCTTCTAGCAGCAGTAGGAGATGCCACTGGAAAGCCGACAGTGGTGATTCGCAAACGCCAGTACGGGATGGAGGGCGAAGTCCGGGTCGATGTTTCGACCGGGTACTCGCAGTCCACCACTTACATCAACGACATCAAACCGGGAGAGAGGATACTTATCGTCGATGATGTGATCTCAACCGGAGGCACGCTTGAGCCGATACTGGCAACACTCGAGGAGATGGGCGTGATTCTGCAGGATATCGTCATCGCCATCGAGAAGGGCGAAGGACGCGAGAGGCTCGCGAAGGAGCGCCCGGACTGGCCAATCAGGACTCTAGCTCGCATAGACATAATCGACGGCAGAGTCGAGATTTTAGAGTGATTACATGGACTTAGACAGACATGATTTCGAGCTCGACGATTTAGTCGAGAGGATTAAGGCTAACGATAACCGACTTGTCGCGCTACAGGTTCCCGAGGGGCTGAAGATGCAGGCTCTGGAGATGATGGACTCAATTGAGGACGAGTCCGATGCCACGGTCATCCTGGCTGCCGACCCGTGCTACGGAGCGTGCGACCTAGTTCATGACAAGATGAGGATGATGGGGGTCGAACTGGTCGCACACATGGGCCACAGTCAGATGAACATCGACTCGGGGATGCCTACTCACTTCATCCCAGTCACCTACGATGGCGACCCCGAGTTAGCAGTGGCCCTGCCCCTACTTGAGAGTCATCGCGCAATCGCTCAGTCTCGACTGGAGTCGGTCGGTGAGGAGGTCGATATTGACGAAGAAGCTGCCAAGGATCGTTTTCTCGATGCGGTTGGGCGGGTTGCCCCTCTGACGGGAGCGAGGCTCGGCCTAGTGGGCTCCATACAGCACCTCCATCTGCTTGAGGAGTTCAAGAGTAGACTTGAGGTGGCGGGCTTCGACGTAGAGATACCTGTCGGCGGCGACAGGCTGACCTTTCCCGGCCAAGTACTCGGCTGCAACTACTCAGGCGACGACCCGTCGATAGGGCACTACATGTTCCTTGGCTCGGGCGACTTCCATCCCATCGGCCTAGTGCTGCATACCGGCAAGCCGCTGACGATGCTCGACCCTTACTCAGGGGATGCCACCGAGATGTCCCTAGAACGCATCGAGAGGATTCTGCGTCAGCGCTTCGGCCTGATAAACTCGGTCGTCGAGGCCCAGACGTTCGGTATCCTGATTGGCGAGAAGCCGGGCCAAATGCGTCGTAACCTCGCAATACGCATGAAGCGCCTACTTGAGAAGCACGGGCGCAAGGGATACCTGCTGGCACTGGACCACATAAGCCCAGACCTCATCGACTTCTACCCGGTCGATGCCTACGTCAACACCGCCTGCCCTCGAATAGCAATCGACGACTCCGTAAGGTACGCCAAGCCGCTTATCACCCCGTACGAACTCGAAGTTGCACTTGGAGAGAAAAAGTGGGAGACGGGTTACCAGTTCGACGAGATACCCTGACTCACGTGCGCACCGCAGACGGACATATGCACGAGCGCTGCTCCACATATGTCTAATAACGATGTGAGCACGAGTCACATGATGGTCGACTGGATTGACAGAATAGGAGCGGGCAAGGTCCTAGTGGACAGGATGTTTTTCTCGTTCGATTGGACACCGCCTGCACTGGTCGGTCGCGATGAGGAACTCGGTGAACTCGCTTCGATGTTTATTGGAATGGAGGGGTACGGAGTCAGTGGCAGGGCAGTCATTACAGGGCCAGTAGGTTCGGGCAAGACGGTGATGACACGTCGCTTCGGAGAAGATCTTCAGCGAATGCTGGACGGGCGCAGGAAGATAGTTCTCGCTCATGTCAACTGCCGCAACCATCCAACTGCTTCGCAGGTGTTGCAGGAGATTGCTCGCTCACTCGACTCTGGCCACCCAGAACGGGGCTTCAGCTCGAGCGAGATTATCCAATCTATTCGTCGTAACCTCAAGGTGCACAAGACCCATCTCCTATTGACCCTCGACGAAGTCGATGTGTTAATTCGCAACGACAAGGGAGACCTGATCTACAAGCTGCTCCGAATCGATGAGGGTCAGGACCAGCAGGGCTCGCTCTCGATGATGCTGGTGAGTCAAGACGTTTCTCTAATCAGGTTGTTCGAGCCGGCCATTATCTCTCGCCTCGGCGAGAGCAGCATGCTGACGCTGGGCGGATACGGCGAGCGCGCGCTCACGGGTATCGCTAGGCAGCGCTACGAGGAGGCCTGCAAACCGGGATCGGTAGGTGATGACACTCTGTCCAAGATCGGTAGGTTCGCCGCTGAGACGGGTGACGCGCGTCTCGCCATTGAACTGCTGGAGGCAGCAATCCGACGCGCCGAGATGGAGGGCAGGGGAGATGTCCTAGTCGAGGACGTACGACCCAGCACCTTACGGGGCGCTTCGGTCGAACCAAATCAGGTTGACAATCTGGGCAAGCATCAGAAACTGGTCCTCCTCGGCATCTGCAGGCGTCTCAAGAGGACAGACGAGATCTCCAGCGGTGATGCCCAAAAGTTGTACAATCTAGTCTGCGAGGAGAACGGGGCCAAACCCCGCAGTTACACCACCTTCTGGAAGCACCTCAAGGAGCTCGAGACACTGGGGCTGATTGAGTCGCGGACTGCGAACGCGACGGTGGGCAGAGGGAGGACGCAGCACATCACCATGACCAATACCGCACCTGCGGCCTTGGAGAGTCGCATCGAGAAGGAAATCGGTTGATTCAGCAAGCGCCTACGGCGCTTCCGAACCGCTCTTATAGGGGCCTTTAGTCGGGAGGCCGTCCGAGGTGATGAGATGGCAACGGAGCAGGCATTCAAAGCGGTGATTAACGATACCAATCCCGCATCGAGTGGCCGGGCCTTCGGTATCGAGATTACGGGCTCAAACTACAATCATTTCCTAGGTAAGAGAATCGGGGATTCGGTGGACGGTATGTTCATCGGCGAGGGTGACAGATCCCTATCTGGATACAAGTTGGAGATTACTGGTGGCTCTGATCTGACGGGACGCGCCATGAGGCCAGAACTGGACGGCGTCGGCATCAAACCAATCCTCATCACTTCGGGAATCGGCTACAAGGGTAAGCGCTACGTCAAGAAGAGAGGTAAGGTGTATCGATACAAGTACGACGGCCTCAGAAGGCGACGTAAACTACGGGGCAACGTAATCAGCCAAGACACCCGCCAGATTAACCTGAAGATTACCGAGGCGGGCAATCGCTCCCTCGACGCCATCTTTGGCCTCGTTGAGGAGGCCGCACCTGTCGAGGAGCCCTCTGGAGAAGAGGAGTGAGTCGACAGGGGGAATTATACTGGTTCAGAGTCTCCCCAGTCAACCTGTAGTCAACATCGGCATGGTCGGTCACGTCGATCACGGTAAGACCACCCTCACTCAAGCGCTCTCCGGAGTCTGGACCGATACCCACTCGGAGGAGAGGAAGCGCGGCATCAGCATCAAATTGGGCTACGCCGACACAGCGTTCTACAGGACCTCTGACGGTAGGTACTACGCTAGAGGTAAACACCCTGATGGCAACGAGGATTCGGATGGCGAGCTTCTACGTGTGGTCTCGTTTGTTGATGCCCCGGGTCACGAGACCCTGATGGCTGTGATGATTTCAGGCGCCTCGATTATGGATGGGGCGATGCTACTCATTTCTGCTACTGAGAAGTGCCCGCAGCCTCAGACCCGCGAACATCTGGCCGCGTTGCAGATAGCAGGCATAGAGAACATAGTAGTGGTACAGAACAAGATCGACATAGTGAGTCGGGAGAGGGCTGTCGAATCTCACGAGGAGATTAGAGACTTCCTGAAGGGCACGATAGCCGAGTCTGCTCCAATCATCCCTGTCTCGGCCCACCACGACGTCAACCTAGACGTCTTGATACAGGCCATCGAAGACGTCATTCCCACTCCAGACAGGTCCTCGAGTGAGTCTGGTCTGATGTACGTCGCTCGCTCGTTCGACACGAATCGTCCGGGCTCGCGCCCTGAGACACTGCAGGGCGGAATCATCGGCGGCAGCATCGTCGAGGGTTCCTTCAGCGTGGGGGATTCGATATTGATAGCCCCTGGTCGCAGGGTGCAAACCGGCGGAAAGACGACTTGGGAGCCAATTCGGACTACCATTCAGAGTGTCAAGGGAGGTGGGCTTGACCTGCAATCCGTTCACGCAGGAGGATTGTGCGGCATCGCTACTCCGATGGACCCTGTCTCCACCAAGGCCGACGAGCTCTCTGGGCAGGTCATGGCTCGCGAGGGTGAACTGCCTCCGATATGGGAGGCCCTCGATCTAGATCTCGATCTGCTTGAGAACATGGTCTCGGCCAAAGAAGGGGATGCTGAATCGGTTCGCCCACTGCAGCCCAATGAGATGCTTATGGTGAACTCTGCCACCGCCACCAGCGTCGGAACAGTCTCATCGATCAAAGGGCGATCAGCGACGTTGCAACTGAGGTTGCCAATTTGTGCCAAGTCAGGCAGTCGTATCACGCTGTCCCGTCGCATCGGCTCGCGCTGGCGGCTCATCGGCCACGGCTCGATTGCAGGGTGATTGGATGGTCGGCGTCCTCGTAGACGCGTGCGGCTGGGCCGCACTGATGGATGCAGAGTTGAATATCGACGATGCGATGAAGGGAGTGGTTGGACAAGCCGAACTCATGGTGCTCGAAAGCGTGCATCGCGAATTAGATCTGTTGTCGCAACAGAGGAAGGGACTCCTCCTCAGTTTGCTCGAGAGCCGTTCCGAGAGAGTTCTCGACCTTGATGGGATGTCTCATCCGGACGAGATGCTGGTAACCCTCTCTGGTTCGAGGAGATGGCCGGTACTGACAGTCGACCGGGGCCTTAAGGAGAGATTGATATCCTCTGGAGGATCCTACATCGAGGTCACATCAGGACGGTTTCTTAGGCTGGTCGAGACCTAGGGCAGCGTGAACAACCGGTCATCCCCATGGCCGTCCAGTAGACCGATTCTAACGGCGGCATCCAACCAAGCGTGCGAGTAGTTGATGGCCCCGAAGGCGCGAACCAAATCACCGGACTCCATGAAATGCCGGGCATCAGCGGCGTAGTCATCGCACATCCTCAGCATCGAGGCCAATCGGGCCTCGTCCTCCACACCTTCCGCGCAGGGGGTCGCCTTCGACCTAGCCTCAGTCGTCAGGGCCAGATACCCCTCAACCTTGTCTCTGGTTACTACCGAGCCAGACATTTGAGCACCTATGTCATCTCGAGTTCTAACGAGGCTGCTCTGCTTAGTTTGAACAGTCTCGTCCTACCCTGCTTCCTGACCGAGAGCAGGCCGGCTTTGCGCAGTCCGTTAAAAATCTGCGATAGTCGAGGCCTACCGACCTCGAGAAAGGCCTGTAGTTCCGGGTCCGAAGGCGATATTTCGCGTGCCTTGGCTGCTGCCAGCACGGTACGCTCAGCATCGGAGACTGTCGCGGCTCGAGCACGGTTGAGAGGCTCGTCGACATCCCAAGCTGGTCCGAGGGGAATCGGGATTCGGGGAGGAGCAGATTCCGGCTCTTCAAACACTGGCTCCGACACTACGGCAGGAGGAGGGGAGTGATCGATGTCGAAGACTGGTTCGGGGCTGGTCTTTGGCTCCGCATCTAAGACAGGCAGGGATGAGCCGAGACTAGAGTCCACAGTCCAAAGGGCGCCCTCGGCAGCCATCACCGGCTGATCCTGAGTGGGTAGCACCGAGGTGTCTGGCTTGGCGTCGGTTACGAATGCAGGTTCAGGATTCGGCCTAGGAGGTGGCCTGATAGGAGCCGGTGTCAGTTGCGGCCGGTTCTCGGCGACCGTAATCGGAGTCTCGTCCGGGCCCTCCGGCATGGCTGCGCTGATTCTCTGTGATCTGTCGGCTAAGCCACTGAGTCCGCCGACGTGGCGAGGCTGTACCAGATGTTCAGTGCTCTCCTCGGTGAAGATGAAGGAATCCAGCGTCTCCTGGTTCTCCTCTGGAGGGGGCGACTGTGGCTCAGGCTCAGACTTGGGCACAGGCCCATCATCCCAGATATCGTCTGGTTCAGGGAGTTCCTCGTCCCAATCGAACTCTTCAGATTGGCTCTCAGGTTCGGATTCATCCTCCCACAGGTCATCGGGCTCGACGTCCCAGTCCTCGCCGTCTTCGACTAGCTCGGGAACAGGTTCTGATTCTAGCTCGGGGACGGGGGAGGGTGCCTCTGGAGAATCTTCGTCCTCTTCCTGCACAATCCTCTGCCATCCGACCAGCCTCTCGAGTGTACCCTCGGAGCCGACACCTCGCCTTTCATCGATAAGCCCCCGGCACAAGCGCACCACTGCGCGTGGATTTCCTGCTGTGCTATCGTGGATGGCAGTCAAGAGGTCGGGGTTGATGATCCAGCGCTCACGGGCCTTCCTGCGCACGAGATTGTCGGCCAACTTCTGAATCTGCCCCTCTGATAGGCCATCAAGATGCTCGGGGGAATCGAACACATCGAACACCTCTTCGTCCAAGGAGGTCAGTTGTGCCGGTGTCAGCGTCACCAGAATCAGTGCCTTGAGCCTCTGCAACAGTGGCGTCATGCGCGCTAGGAAGTCATTCATAGGGGTATTTGAGGGGTAATCAAGGGCGATTAGAGGGAGTGGGCCTGTACTCTGCTCAAGCGTTTCAATCAGGCGCTCGCACATCTGTCCAGTGGACGGAGGAACATTGTGACCGATGAAATGAACGGCGATCTCGTTCATCACGGAGCTGACAGCCTCGTCCCGAGGCCAGAACTGGCCGACGAACTTCTTACTGACCTGAGAAGACAGGGCGTTTACCAGAGAGGTTCTACCGCTGCCTCGTTCCCCAACTAAAAGCACCATCCTCGGAGATTCGGAGATGATATGCTCCCTCAAGCGGGTCATCAGTGAATCGCGCCCGACTATGTCCTGGGCTCGCGTCGACTCGATTGGCCTGAGTTCGAAGGGGTTTCCTCGGAGAGGAGGTAGGTCGAGTAGAGAAACTGCCTCTCCCATCATTGCCCGAGCAGCGGGCTCTCTCATTCTTAATATTCACGCATTCTCACGCTTCTCAGATGGCGATTTAACGCATTCTCGCGGTTTTCCGAGAGGGTTCGTTGGACCATTTTCACCCAGTGCTACGAATGTGACAATTCGACGTTAACGCTTCACTAACGCTTTATTGATGCGTTAATAACCCGTTAATGGGTAGATTAACGCATTTTCTGGAAGTGTTTTCTGGACTGCACTCCAGATCGCGAACAGGAACAAGGTCAATCGCAAACAGTTAGAAGCCAATTACGCCGGGCTTCAACCGATACAGATGCCCGTCGACAGCAGCCGACTTGAAGGATTCTACAAGCTCTCTGTTTCAGAACGCAGAGAGGTGCTGGCTCGCACTGCCAAACTCACACCAGAGCAAGTAGAGGCATGGTCCTCTTCAGGTGAGCTTTCCGAAGATTCAGCAGATAGGATGATTGAGAATGTAATCGGGACCTACTCGCTGCCCATCGGAGTCGCTACCAACTTCATCATCGATGGCGAGCACTATCTGATACCTTTCGTCCTTGAGGAACCAAGCGTGGTGGCCGCCGCCAGCAATATGGCAAAGAGGTGCCATGCCAATGGTGGATTCACCTCTGACAACGATGATCCGGTGATGATTGGGCAAATCCAAGTTGTGGGTTGTGATGATCCAGAAGTTGCAAAGGCTTCAATCCTGGGAAAAAGCGGCGAATTAATCGAATCTTGCAATGCTGTCGACCCGATTCTAGTCAAATTCGGAGGTGGATGTCGAGATATTCAAGCCAGAATAATAGAAACTGACTCCGGACCGATGGTCATTGTTCACATCCTGGTGGACTGTAGGGACGCCATGGGTGCAAACGCTGTCAACACCATGGCCGAGACCATCGCCCCAAAGATAGAAAGTATGACAGGTGGGACAGTTATACTGCGCATAATCAGCAATCTTGCCGTGCACAGACTGGCTAGAGTGAGTGCTGTATTCAGCCCCAAGGAGTTGTCGGACAAGGGCGATGCGGGGCAGGGCTCCGAAGTCATAGAGGGAATACTGCAGGCATATCACTTCGCCAAGGCAGACCCGTTTCGCGCCACTACTCACAACAAGGGCATCATGAACGCGATATCCCCCATAGCCCTCGCCTGCGGGCAGGACTGGCGGGCTGTGGAGTCCGGTGCTCACAGTTTCGCCGCGCACGAGAGAACCTACGGCTCGCTGACTCACTGGGAGAAGGACGGTGAAGGTAATCTAGTGGGCTCGATCGAACTGCCGATGGCTGTTGGACTAGTAGGAGGTGCAGTGAGAGTGCATCCCGCAGCGCAAGCCAACGTGGCTCTGCTCGGAATCACTTCCGCCGACGAGCTCGCCAAGGTGATGGCGGCAGCGGGGTTGGCTCAGAACCTCGGTGCCTTGAGGGCGTTGGCGACAGTAGGTATCCAAGCCGGACACATGAAGCTCCATGTCCGGAACATGGCAGTGACTGCTGGTGCAGAGGGATTAGAGATTGATATCGTCGCAGCCCGACTGCGAGAACAGGGCGGTAGAATCACCCAGAAGGCTGTCGAAGAGGAACTGGAGAATCTGAGAGCGGAGTGATTCACTCCTCGACCTCTAGAGGCTCTTTCGTAACTGTGGCATCATCGGAGAACTCGTTGATTGTCAGTTGCTCCTCGGGAGCCAGTGAAGCGGCTAACTGAGCACTCGTCAGACCCATCTTGGATGCCTCTTCCCTAAACCACGTCCTAACCTTGCGGTACTCCACCTCGGGGCATCCAAAGTATTCGGCGAACCGGCGGGTAGTAGTGAGGCGCCTAGTCAGACCGTCCCTCCTGCGATTGATCAGGCCCATTTTAGCGAGGTCACGAACGTGGTCGTACGCCCTCTGTCCCAGCATATCCACCAACTGCGACTGGGCCATCGGCTGATGATAGGCCACCAGTGCAGCTGCTGGTAGTAGCCTCTGTGGGATGTCGGCGCGGAACGACTCAGGCAGATGAGGAGACAGAGTTGGTCTAACCTCGAAGATCCATCGACCGGCGACGTCAGTGAGTTGGAGCGCCGTCTCGCGGCGCCGGCGAATGGTGGCCTGTAGCTCGCGCAAGGCTGACTGGACCTCGCCCCGAGGTTTCTCGAGTAGTTCGGAGAGTTCCTCGACCGACATCGAGCGGCCAGCGCCGAATAGTATCGCCTCGAGTATAGTGGAAAGGGGCGTCTCAGACATCTGCGATGGCCTCCGCTGTCATAGACTTGGGGTGGAGTTTCTGAGAGAGAGTTGAGAAATCCTCATCCTCTGTCCACAGGTCTTTGAGAGTGATTTTGCCGTTACGTCCATTCTCCTGTTTCAAGTCGACATAACCTCTGTTCGTCAGGAACAGCGCTGAGACTAGGGCTGTCACCTGCGCCTCGGCCTCGGCTTCCTCCTTCGGTATTCCGGATTCAACCGACTTTGAGGAAATGTCCTCAACTAAATCCCCCAGTCCGATGGGTTTTCCAGTCCCTCTGGATCGTGTCTTCAGAGACTCCCATGTCCGCTGTAGATCACCCTCAAGGTCCTCGATATGGAGGCTACCACTGAATCTCTCCATAGCACGGGCGTTGGCTTCGCGGCGCTCCTTGGCTATCTCCTCGCGCAGACGCTGCTCGGCTGCGAGTCTGCCTGCGTCCTGCAGCCCCATCAGGAGCTCGCCGAGAGTAACTGGTCGGCTCTCGTCGCGGTGTATCCTGCCTTCGAACATCTGAGGCAGGGCCTCGTCGGCCGCACCGGTCAAGACACCGAGAGAGAAGTTGTAGTCGGCGTCGTCGAACTCTGACTCCCAGCCTCCGTCAAAGTCCCAGACTTCTTCTTCCTCGAAGTCGAAGGCATGCTCCTGCCTCTCCAACAGAGTAGAGGCCTGTCCTCGCAGGATGCACCAAGCCATCCTGACAAGTCTGCCACAGGTCGGCAAATCGATGTTCTCGGACTCTTTTATCCTCTCGTTGAACATCTCGAGGAAAGAGCTGAGGTCGACATCCCACGGATCGAGGTCGCTGGACTGGAACAGTTGCAGGACGAGCGCCACCGAGCGATCAAATGGATCAATCAGGAATTGATGCTCGGCCTCCTCAAGGGTTGCGAGCTCGACCAGTCTGTCTAGGTATCTGCTGGTCTCGAGGTCGGTATCACTGCCCAGCATCCTCGCTACGATGTCGTCGCGCATGGTCTGGCCATCGAACACCGCCATCATTCCGCCTCCTTCTGCTCTGCCTCGACCTCATCTTCGTTTTCCGATTCTACAAGATTCTGCTCAATCTCTTCGCGCTCCCCCATATCCTCGGTCCAGTCCTCAGTACGATCACGCAGAGACACGATTGTGCCACCCTCTGCCTCGATCTCTTCCTCTGCCTCAGTGGCTTCGATATCCACTCCCGCTCGTTCGGCAACGCCACCCAGGCTCTTCGGGGTGCCAAGTGGCTCGGGAGCTCGGAGCATGTCCTCCGGGTCTGGCAGTTCGGGCATCGCCTCGCGTTCGGCCTTGGCCAGCGCCTTGGCGTTTTTCTCGGCCTCGAATTCCTCTCCCATCTCAAGGGCAGCTGCCCTGTTAAAGTCGGTGATTAGGCGACTACGCCCATCGCCAGCGTGGGTGATGCCGATGTGGTGATCGGCGAGAGTGAGACTGACCTTACGCAGAGTCACCATGAGGAACTGTGCTCGCTGGCTGCGCATCCTGCACAGGGACGCGATGCGCTCGGCGTTGAATGGGTCGAGATTCTGGTCGACTTCGTCAAGGTAGTAGAACGGACTAGGCTCGTAGTCTTGGATGGCGAATATCAGAGCCAGTGCGGCCATCGATTTCTCGCCGCCGGACAACTGGTTGCGACGGGTATTCTTGCTCTTGCCCGGAGGAACACACTGCATCTCCAAGCCGCCATCGAAGGGATTCTTCGGATTCTCCATCTGAAGTTTTCCGCTACCTGCAGGCTGCAGTATCTTGTAGACTCTCGAGAAGTTGCTGTTGACGTGATTGAACACAGCCATCAGCCTAGTCTTGCGTTCGTCCTCGAGTTGTACGGCTATCGAGACGAGATGTTCGCGCCGGCTGCGCAGCAACTTGCCATCCTCTACTAGCCCGGCGATGCGTTCGGCGGTGCTGTCGTACTGCTCTATGGCGAGCATGTTCACATCGCCGAGATGACCGAGGCGGCGCTCGAGCCCCTGCACGCTCTTCTCCGCCTCGGCCACAGTCGGCAGTTGCGCTTCTGGTGACGGGATTGGTATCCCGGAGCTCTCAAGTTCGGCGACTATCTCGTCAACCGCTTCGCGCTTCTGCTGGATTTGGATATTCAGGTCCTCTATACGGGACGCTAGGGTCTCCCTCTTCTGGGACAGTGTCTCAACTGATGCTCGCAGACTCGCTCGCTCGTCAACAATCTCATCCCTCCTTTCCTTGAGTGCCTGCTGCTCCTCATCGAACTGGGAAGCCTGTTCCCTGAGATCCTCAAGGTTGTCATTAGCCTCAACAATAGCCTTCTCCAACTCGGAGATTCTTGACTCTGCCTCAGACATAGCATTGAGCTTCTTATCAATTTGACGCTGGATGTCCGCGACGCGCCCGGATAGGATTTGCAAGCGCTCGTTCCCGTTGGAAATTGCTGATTCCGAGGCTAGCCGAGTACGCTCGGCCTCGGTCATTGTTCGCTCTGCCTCACGGAGCTTCTTCGATAGGTGATCGGGAGCGTGGTCCTGCAAGGCCTGGGCGGCTGCGGTCCTATCAGCGACTGCAGACTCGTAATTCTCCCTAGCCTCATCGGCCGCAGAACTAGCAGTGACTTGGGCCACCTCGCAACGCTTGAACTCATCATTAGCTGCTACCACCTTCTTGCGGATATCGTCAACATCCCTCTGGGCCCGCTCAATGTCCGCCTTCCAATTGCGCAACTGCAGTGAGTGGTCGCCATCATCAAGGCCGTGTATCCTGTCGCGCAGGTTCTGCTGATTGGCTCGCAACTCCCTGAGAGCGGCCTCAATAGTGGAGTAGATGAGATTGGCCTCCTCGACCGCTGCTTCCAGTCTGTCTAGGCTCGACGAGACCGAGCCACCTCCGAATGCGTTTCGATTAGACTTGGAGGCAGAGCCCCCGGTCATCGCTCCAGAACTCTCGATTACCGAGCCGTCGAGAGTGACCAGCCTAACTCCGCCCATGTTACGTCGGGCTACTTCCATTGTGTCGACTAGGAGTGTGTTACGCCCGGCGTACCTGACAGCAGTGTCAATCTCCGAATCGTACTCCAGCAGGTCGTGAGTGAAACCGACAACTCCGGGATTGTTGGCGACAATCAAGGAGCGCCCCCCTGGGCGGCTGGTGCTGAGTTTGTTGAGAGGTAGGAATGTGGCTCTGCCGCCTCCATTCTGCCTTAGCCAAGAAATACACTTGGCTGCGACATCGTCATCTGTGACGACGATGCTCCTGAGTCCGCCTCCGAAGGCGTTGGCCAGCGCTTCCCCGTGTGACGGGTCCTTCGGTGCGGTAAGCTCTCCGAGAGAGCCGAGTATCCCTTTCACATCGCCGCTCTGTCGGAGTTTGACGAGTGCTGCCAGCGTCACTGCTGAGCCATGGTTGTTGGCGCGACCCTCCTGGCGCGCTCTAGCCTTGTTCAAATCTCTCTCGGCATCCCTGACTCTAATCTCCGAGCGGTCCCTATCCCCTGCCAACTCGGCCTCCTGCCTCTGCATTCGGCGGAGCTCTTCAGCCAGAGAACTGCGATCGGTTGTAGGTTGGTCGCTCTGTAGGTCCTCGCCAACCAGTTCAAGGTCGTCGCGGACCATCGTGGCTTCCTCGAACTCCTCTTCGAGGTCAGCCAGTTTGCTCGAGGCTATCTGGGAGGTCTGTTCGGCCAAATCGGCGCTCAGTCTAGCCTCAGCATGAATCGTATGGGCCTCGTCCACGGTTTCGGTGGCTTGACCGAGGATTCTCTTGAGTCCCCGGCCTGCCTTATCTCCGGACTCAATCGCCTCCCTTGCATCCCGCTCGTCCTCGAAGGCGCTCTTGAGTGACTTCTTGGCCTCTTCGAGGTCTTGGCTGGCATTCGTAAGTGCGTCTTCGGCCTGTTCGTGGGCCGACTGGGCTCCCTGTAGCTCTGTACGGAACTCCTCGACCTCCTCTTCGGCGTCCTCGATAATGCTGCGCTGATCGCCAATCCTATCGCCTCCGGTCTCAATGTCGATCTGGTACTGGCGAATCTGTTCGAACAGGTCTCGGGCTTCACCGCCGGCAATCTCGTTGATGTCGGAATCTACCTTCACCAGCTCCTCGTCGAGCGCGAGTAGTCCTCTGTTGCCCTCGGTGACTCTGCCACCGATGGTATCGATATTCTCTCGGTAGCGAGAGCTTTCCTCTCCTAACAGATGTACCTCTTCCGAGCGGTTCCTGTGCCTCGACTGATGCAGCGAGGTCCTAGACGTGTCCAACTCTTCCTTGAGCTCTTTGAACTTGAGTGCCTGCTCGCGTTCCTTACCTAGGTCATTGAGGCGCTTCTTCTGTTCGACCTCAAACAGGTCGATGGTCCCGATGTTGTTCTCGACGTGTTTGCGCTGGGTGTTGGCCCGGCGGATCTCATCGTCGTAGGCGGTAACGCCAGCGACGGCCTCGAGAATCCCTCTTCTCTTGTGAGGGGTCATCGTGGCGAGGGTAGTGACATCGCCCTGCTTCACGATGTTGTAGCCACCAGCCCGCAGGCCCGCCTCGGCTAGGACCCGGCGCATTTCGGTTGCCGTGGAAGGTTCGTCGTTGATTCGGTAGGAAGAGATTGGAGCTCCCTTCCTGCCTAGTCTGACGGTCCTAGTGAATCGGACCTCGTCGGTATCAATCCTCAGTCTCCTGCGGCTGCCGAGCTCGGGAGTGTTGCTGAATACTAGGCTGGCCGACATGTGTTTGGCGGGCCTGCCTCGTTTACCGCCGTTGAATATCAACTGAGTTACGTTGGCTGCCCTCAATGACTTCGTGGACTTCGGACCGAGAACGAACTCAAGAGCGTCCAAGGTGTTCGACTTGCCCGAGCCATTCGGCCCGGTTATCGCTGTGAATCCCTCTTCAAGCGGAATTGTGACTTCGCCACCGAATGATTTGAAGTTCTCAAGTTCCATTCGAAGTAGATGCATCCCCTCACCTTATCGCCGCACGAAAAATCGTCGACGACATTTGCGCGCTCCCCCTCTGTCTGCCTATGAACGTTGAGGCGCCCATGCGAGCAGCACAACGATTACGGATGGGTCGAAAAATCGCCGACGGCGTTACTCAAAACTGGATGAGATATGAATGCCCCGAACCAGTGCGTGGAGCATGGCGTTCCTCGGAGTAGGGACGCCGACTGACTCCCCCAGTGATACTACTGCCCCGCACAGCTCGTCAATCTCCGTTTGACGTCCCGCCATCACGTCCTGCAGCATCGAGCAGCGGTTCTGTGCAGTCGCCCCTACTACAGTGCGCAAAGTGCCCTCAAGGTCGATTTCGGAGAGGTCGACTCCGCTGGCGGCGGCGACAGTTGATGCCTCTAACATCGCGGAGAACGCCTGATCCCAGAGCTCGGGCACCTCAAGCAGCGCTCCGTTGCGCACGCCGGCTATCGAGCACACTGGATTAATTGCAACATTGAGTAAGATCTTCGTCCAGATAGTGCACTGGATGTCTTCCGACCAATCGGGTTCGAGGTGAGCCTCTTCCAGTTTGGTCATCAGCATCGCTGCAGCCCCTTCGGGAGAGGAGTTGTCGAATCTGCCCAGCCTGATGTTGCCGCGGCCGACCCAGTGAGTTCCGGCCTCACTGCGCCATGCTCCGTGAGTGGTTGTCCCTCCGAGAGTTCTGGCCCTACTCAACCTGTGAGCGAGGGTCTCGGCGTGCCCCATGCCGTTCTGTAGGCTGACAGCGATGCCTTCCTCACTAAGCAACTCCTCAGCAATCTGCGCGAGTATAGGGGTCGAGTCAGCCTTGCCACAGATGAGCACGGCATCGCACGACCCCCGTAGATCCGTAGGCAGTGGGCCAGCTTCGCTGTCCACGGTGACAAAACGCTCGGGAGGAATCGCTTCAATCGGGCCTTCTGGTGTGTGCAGGACCAATCCTGCCTGTGACAGTATCCTGAAGTTCTCTCCTCGAGATACAGCCACCAGTTCGGCGTCGGTGTCGGACAAGGCACCCAGAAGGACTCCGCCTATTGCGCCAACGCCGAGGATGGCTATTCGCATCATGCGGCCTCCCACGAACGCGCCGCAAAGTGTAGAGTGATGCCATCTTCGTCTGCCGTCACCCACGCTGCCCACCAGGCAAAGGGGGCCCCGTGAACGGATGCGTTGGCTGTGACCGATGACATCGCTGCCACTTCAGACGGTGCCCAAGCCTCCCAGTTATCCCAAGCGACTGCGTCTCCTGTCCAATCGAGAGATATAGACATCGAGGTGTTTTCTCGGTTAACGATGCTAAACTCACCGTTCGGCATCCTCGACGAGAGGGTTCCGGGGTCAACCATGACATCCGGCCCCTCAACCACCCTGTACGAGGCGAGCATAGTCGTTCCTTGGCACAGCGCCAGCCAGCCCGATGCGCTGAATCGGAGGGTCGCGTTATCGATCTCACCGGCCGGAAGGAGTATCGACGAGCGGTCAGCGAGGTCCCTGACCCAGTCGCCGCTGGCGTTGACTTCGGCGATTACGTCAGTGGAGGGGCAGAAGGCCGAACCGGACTCGCCCCGGGCTATCACGTACTCGGAGTTCGACTCGAACCACTCGGGAATGCGCCACACGCCGTCAGAGACCTGGATTATGGGCTGGGTACCCTCGATCGGCAGGAACAGGACGTCATTGGATAGATTTTCACGGGACAGGGAGATGGAAGGACCTAACCTGCGGTACTGGTCGTCCCGCAACGACAGGGATTGTAAGGCACCCTCGTGACCTCGCATGCATAAATCATGAATTCCGGGGCCTAGAGAGGTCTCGTTCTCAAATGACCAGAACGGGTCGTAGTTCGTCAGGTTGACGTAGTCACCCTCGACGACCATAATCTCAACGCAGATCCTAGGAGTCTGTGTGTCTTCGACCATCACCCAGAGGGGGTCTATCGGTGAAGTCACCCCTGTCGGATGGAACACTATGGTGTACTCAGAGACGTGATCAGCGACATCGAGAAGGATGACCAGTCTGAATGTCTGCTCACTGGCCTCCATTTGATCACGATTCATGCTGACTGACACGCTACCGGGCGTGGCCTGGGTAATATCGTCGAAACGACATACTTCCCTTTCGTCCATGCACTCTGAATCAATCTGCCAGCCTCCGAACGGAGCTCCTTCGATGCGCATCTGCAGCCAGCCGGAAACTGGCATCACCCCGACTGGCTCGAGCGACAACTCGACCTCGGTATTCCCATCCTCAAAGAAAATATGTGTGGGCCAAGATTCGGTTGACAGACCTTTGTCCCAATCCTCCATCTCGTAACTGGGCTCGAGGCCTGGGTAGCCAAGCAAGAGGATGATCAGCGTCAACGAGGCAATCTGTCGCATCTGAATTTCGTCGAGTCCTGCATACTCGTCGACGACGAAAGGGGATGGCATCTGCTCGGGACTGAACCTGCGCCATGCAGCGATGGCGGCCAGTAGGAGCCAGGGCCAGTATTCCGTGCTGATGAAGATGAGGAGCGCGAAACCGAGAGTCGCGATGAAAATGGACGTCTGGTTGCTGCCTTCCTGCATGTCTCCTGGACCGATTAGGGCGTGCAGTATCCGGTCACCCGGGAATCCAGGAATAGGAAGCAGGAGAGCCCATCCCGCAAGTGAGAGTGCGATGCCGGCCAGCCCGGTTGGATGTATCCACTGGAGTTTCAAGGTCACGTCAGAAGACAATATCACGGATCCAAGGATGTCCACTAGAGAATTGGTGTCGACCACTATCGGGGCTGCCTCGTAGGCCGGAGGTTGATTGGAGGTCATGCCGAGGCCGAGGATAGTCAGTATCGAGCCACAGACGAACATCACCGTCGGCGTGGTCAGTTCGATGAATCCGAGAGCGCGTCGATTAGGGATGGGGTGCAGATCTGGCCTCATCTGGCCGATAGCAGATATCAGGCTGAACGGCCATTCGGGCGACATCACCGGGAAGGCGAGTGGGATCAGGTGGTTCGACTCGACCTCAAACGCGTCCGAGACGAATATGCGGGCGTAACTTGCGAGCAGAACTGATCCCATCACAGGGAGGGCGAAGAACACAAGAGAGGTCTGCAGGATTGCTGATTCCAAAACCGCCGGAGCGGGATTGAGATGAGTAACCCAGAGGGCTCCTGCCATGGTCACGAACCCTGTGACTAGGACCCATACCAGAGCCTGTTGCCAAGCCGGCATCACCATCACCTGCGACGGCAGTCCACAAACGCTGAGCAGAGGTGGGTCTCCCTCATCTAACACTGCAATCAGGCTGAGATCCTTGAGGTGCCTGTTCAGCGAGCGCAAGGATGCACTAGGACTTCGACCCTCCCTGCCGTTAACTTCCCATGAGTACTCTGCTAAGCCCTGACTACCGAGGACGAAGTACCTCGAGCAGATTACCTCGAGCAGTTCCTGCTGCTCCCATGTCTCGGTGTCCAGCAGGTGAATTTCGGCCTCGGTCATGGTGGCCCCTCGAGATTGGGTCGGGGAGGTCCGTTTTGACCCCTCGTACGTGTGCACGGCGAACGAAGTTCGCCGTTTTACTTATTCTTGAAGCGCTTCAGACGGAACGTCTCCTCACGCTCCATCTCCTCAAGACGAAGCTGGATGAAGTTCCGTGCCTCTTCCATCTGAGGGATGACTACGTACTCAAGCGCGTTGACTCGACGCTTGGTCGCCTCAATCTCGACTAGGAGCCTCTTCAATGTCGCTTCCATCTCGGCGGCTTTGACAATCTTCTCGATTAAAGTGGAGTACGAGTCGGATGCCTCGTCGATGTATGCTGAGCCTCCGATCAGCCCAGTCCCTCTCTCATCTATCGAGGTGGTCAGGTTGGTTCCGACCACGCTCGGCACAACAACTCCCATGATGTTGCGTGGAGTTACAGTGACCTCAGGGTGGCGCGAGATGGCTATGGCCGCACTCTTGACAGCGAGACCGCCTTCGATGGCACTGGCTAGGCTGATTGACTGAACTGCTTCCCGGTAGGTACCAACCAGTCCCTCACGGGCCTCTATCATCTCGGAGAGCAGGGTTCTGAACGCGTGGAACAGTCCGTCCCGCTTCATCTTGAGCAGGTTGTAGCCATTCTGGGTCTGCTTGATGCGTCGCTTGAGGTTAATCAGCTCGGATCTGGTTGGCTTGATGTCCAGAGCCATGTTTTACCTCCTCAGCGCCCTCTAGCTCCGATTCACGACTTGCTCTCAGTTGGGTGATACTTGTCTATCCATTTCTGGTCCAGCCTGACGAGATACTTCGTGTCGATATTGGTCAAGAGATCCCACGCGAGGTCGAGTGTGCCCTCTATTATCGAGCGGTCCTCGTCACGGCTTTGCCTGAGGAACTGGTCCTCGAAGATATCTGAGAACTTCAGTAACTGCAAGTCACGCTCGTTGAGCGCGTCCTCTCCGACAATAGCCACCAATCCTCTGAGTTCCCTACCTCCTGCGTAAGCAGCATAAAGTTGGTCGGAAACTGACTTGTGATCCTCTCTAGTCTTGCCCTCTCCAATTCCTGCGTTCATCAGCCTTGATAGAGATGGTAGAACGTTGATCGGAGGGTAAATTCCCTTTTGATGGAGTTCTCGAGAAATCACAATTTGTCCTTCGGTGATATATCCAGAAAGGTCAGGGATTGGATGTGTTATATCGTCCCCTGGCATAGTTAGAATTGGGAACTGAGTAATACTCCCTTTCTTGCCCTTCACCATGCCTGCTCTCTCGTATAGCATAGCTAAGTCAGTATACATGTATCCAGGATATCCACGTCTTCCAGGGACTTCCTCGCGGGCAGCTCCGATTTGTCTTAGAGACTCGCAGTAATTTGTCATGTCAGTGTAGATAACGAGAACGTGATAATCGTGCTCGAATGCCAGATACTCGGCAGCCGTAAGAGCCAATCTCGGGGTAATCAAGCGCTCAACCGCAGGATCATCGGCCAGATTCACGAATAGTGCCGCATTCTCCAGTGCGCCAGTTCTCTCAAGATCGTGTACGAAGAAATTGTACTCCTCGGCGGTGATTCCCATTGCGCAGAAAACTACGACGAAGTCGTCGTCACTGTCCACTAGCTTGGCTTGCCTAGCAATCTGCAACGCTATGTCGTTGTGAGGTAGCCCGGATGCCGAGAATATCGGTAGCTTCTGCCCACGTACCAGACTTGTACAGGCATCGATGGCCGAGATCCCTGTCTGGATGAACTGCTCTGGGCTCTCGCGGCTGTAAGGATTGATGGCGGCACCGATGATGTCGGCCATCTCCTCAGCCACAATCTCTGGACCTCCATCTCTAGGCTTTCCCGCGCCGTCTAGAATGCGTCCGATTAGTCCTTTGCTAACAGGGAGCTTGAAAACATCTCCGAGGAACTTAACTCCTGTCTGCCTGTCTACGGATGCAGTTCCCTCGAAGACCTGTACGATAACCTGATCATCACTAGTATCCAGCACCTGTCCATTCTTCATTGATCCATCTGAGAGTCGTAGTTGTACAATCTCGCCATATGCTACAGGCTCTGTCTTCTCCAAGAAGACCAATGGCCCCTTTACATCAGTAATTGTTCTGTATTCTTTTCCGCTCATTCATGGCACCCCCTTAGTTGTCCCCCATAGTCCCGGCAATCTGCTTAGACATCTCGCCGAGCAAGTCTCCAATGCGTTCTGCATAGCCCTCCTCAAATCGACCTCTCATCAGGTCAGTACGTGCAGGGACATTGACTACATCCTCTAGGCCAGCGCCGCCGGCCATTGCTTTCTCGGACTCTTCTTGGAAAGTCAAGATAGCCTTAGCCATCTCGTATTGGAGATCCAATTTGCTGAATGTGTCGACATCATGGAAGGCGTTTTGCTGCAGGAAGTATTCGCGTATCATTCGTGCAACCTCAAGTGTCAATTGCTGGTCCATAGGGAGAGCGTCGGAACCGACTAGTTGTACAATCTCCTGAAGCTCAGCCTCAACTTGGAGGAGGCTACTAATTTTTGTCCGTACCTCGGGGAAGTCACTAGCTATGTTATCTCGGTACCACTGGTCCAACGCCTGCGGATATAAGCTGTAAGAACTTAACCAGTTAATCGCTGGGAAGTGTCGCTGCCTTGCTAAACCTGCATCGAGCCCCCAGAACACCTTGACTATCCTCAGAGTGCCCTGACTGACTGGTTCGGATATGTCTCCTCCAGGAGGAGAAACGGCGCCAATAACTGAAACTGATCCGTCACCTCCACCAAGCGTCTGAACTCGGCCTGCGCGCTCGTAGAACTCGGCTAGGCGGCTTGATAGGTAAGCGGGGTATCCTTCCTCTCCGGGCATCTCTTCGAGTCGAGAAGAAATCTCTCGCATGGCCTCAGCCCACCTGCTGGTAGAGTCGGCCATAAGGGCTACATCGTATCCCATATCCCTGAAGTACTCGGCGATTGTGATGCCGGTGTACACAGATGCCTCACGTGCGGCAACTGGCATGTTAGAAGTATTGGCTATCATGGTGGTCCTGTTCATCAATGGTTTACCTGTGTTAGGATCCATCAAATTAGGGAACTCAGTAAGAACTTCTGTCATCTCATTTCCGCGCTCCCCACAGCCGATATAGACAACAATCTGAGCATCTGACCACCTGGCTAACTGCTGCTGAGTAACTGTCTTTCCAGCACCGAAAGGACCTGGGATACCAGCAGTACCTCCCTTGGCCAGAGGGAATAGGAAGTCGAGGATTCTCTGGCCGGTTATCAGAGGCACATCTGGAGCATTTTTCTTAATGAATGGTCTAGGAGTCCTCACAGGCCACTCCTGCATCATTGTTACCTCAGTGCCATCTTCTAGTGTACAAACAGTAGTTGTAACATCGAATTCACCAGACTGGATGTTGGCGACTTTTCCGGATTTTCCGGGAGGCACCATAATTCGGTGCTCGACGGTTTCGGTCTCCTGTACGATTCCTATAATTGAACCTCCAGACACCTCATCGCCAACGGAAACGCTGGCGTTGAATTCCCACTTCTTTGAAAGATCGAGTCCGTCTGCATCGACGCCACGGGTGATGAACACGCCCATAGTGGCCTCAAGATCCGCAAGAGGTCGCTGAATTCCATCATAAATCTGTGTCAGCAACCCTGGGCCCAGCTTAACGGACAAGGTCTGACCTGTCCTAATCACTGGCTCGCCGGGCCTGACACCCGATGTTTCCTCGTACACTTGTATGACCGATTGGTCGCCGTGTAATTCGATTACTTCGCCCATCAGTCCTTCATCGCCAACTCGCACCACTTCGTACATTCTCGGCGAGATGCCGACGGCCGTGACGACCGGTCCTGAGATTCTGTAAATTAATCCGTTTTCTTCACTCATTTTTTCACTTCCTTATCATTGTAATATTGGAATCTACTTCCAGAGGTCGACGCCTAGTGCCGACTTGATGGACTCTCGGAGGGTGTTGTCCTCTTCTGTCCCTATGCCCAGTACTGTGGGCGATATGCTGTCGGACATGCGCTGTCTGAGCTTGTCCGGCATGCGAGTCAGATCGGCTGCGTCAACAACGATGATGCCGACCTCCTCCTCATCGAGCATCAATCGGAGGGCTTGACTCATCTCCTCGTCGTTCTCGGGGTTGTGCAGGCGCATGATGCCCGCTAGTTGGAATCCGAGGGTGAACTCGGGAGAGCCTACTATCGCTATCTCCATCTTCTCACCTCAGAACGCCATGTGCGCTTCTATTACATCATCCGAAAGTCCAACCGCCTTGCCGCGCACCAGCAGACGGAGATTCTGGACTTCGAGCACCTTGCTCTCAAGGTAGTAGATGAGGGGGAACGCCGAGAGTGGGTTGAGGTGGCTCATTCGCCTCAAATCCGCTCTTCTCTCTGATGCGAGATAACTGACTACCGGATCGAAGCCACCATGCTCATGCGACTCCTTGAGTGCCTCCTCTAGTTCAGCGGTCTCCATACTGGATCTTCGCAGGACCTCCATCAGTGCATCCTCGGTGTCTGCCTGGGCAGCGCTGCGGAGCAGGTTGCCCTTCAGCGCCCTGCCTCCTTCCAGAATCAGTCCTGCTCTCTGCTCGGCAGATAGATTCTGACGTAGGGCCCGCAGTAGGTTCATGATATTGCGATGGTCAATCTCGGTACGTAGGTAAACCAACAACAGACTGTGCCTCTGCCCACTGGCCCTCAGCGCGGAAATTGCTTCGTGGTAGTAGTGACGATCGAGTGCGTCCTCATATTCCTGTAGACGTGTGTCGGCGTCGAAGTCGGATATGGCTGACCCCCAAGGAGTTCCGCGCATAGCCGCAGCAGCGTCATGGAGGGTGTCGCTCTGGCGAGTAATCTCGAGCCAATTCACATTGAGCTCATTCTCATCGGGTAAAACTGAGTTGGCGAGACTCTCTACAGAGGCCCCACCGTTGACGGCACGGAGTACCGCTTTGGCGTTACTATACGAAAAACGAAGGGCGAAAACAGAGACAATTCTCTTGAGACGACCTTGGCAGAAGCCCATGACCTCTGTTAGTTCTCTGTCTAGATTGTGACTCAGAGCCGCCTCAACGAGATCTGCGCCGCTGAGGCGAGCTGAATAGATATCTAGCTCCCTACGATAGTCGAGTTCTCCGATGCTGGCTGCGATAGTATCGGGACCGCTCTTCATCAATTGGCGCAGCCTAGTCTCGTCGATTAGCTTGGACTTCCTTGCCTTGCTGCGGGCGGAGGCGTTAGCCCAGTTGCCCTTACCGACTGCTATCTCCGCCATTGCTTTTCCCTCACTTTCCGAATAACGTGTTGCTGACTTCTCCAAGGCTCGCGTTCCATGCGTCGCGTAACCTTCCTTCGAAGCGGTAGTCTATCAGGATGGAACCATCTGGACTCTCAAGCACAAAGCCCCCTAGTCCATCGGTGTCCTCTCCTATCTGGAATCTTTCAGAGTATCTTGACAGAATCTCTCGGTCAACTGCTACTGGACGTAGGACCATGCCATCACCAGATTCTGCAGTAGCCTTCTGCACTAAGGATTCGAGTATTTCCTCCCTGCCCTTCAAGTCGGCTGCGCCGACCTGAGACATGACTTCTGACCACGTTGAGTCTAGCTCTGCCCTACGTGCGACAAGGAGACGTTTCTGGTTCCTCTGACGCGCAGCAGCGATGCTTTCGACTGCAATCCGGTCGCTCATCTTTTCAGCCTGAGTAATCGCTGCATCACGGTACTCAGCGACTGAATCTTTGGCCTCATCGCCGATGCGCTTAGCCTCGGCCTTGGCCTCTTTCGAGACTACCTTAGCCTCGGCCTTGACCATTGATTCAATCTCACTTGCTAATTTATCCAATGACATATGTGACTCTCCATTATCTGCCTAGTCCCAAACGATCTACAGTAAGAAGAGCGTAAGGAAACCGAACAGAACGATGGTCTCAGGCAGTACCGTGAACAGAAGTGCCAAACCGAACTTACTGCCGTCCTCGGCAATCATGCCAACGGCGGCTGCGCCGATTGGCCCTTGCGCTAGACCGGTTCCTATCCCACAACCAGCCAGCGCAATACCTGCGCCGAGCTTGGCTAGGGTGTCCTTATCGTTCCCTGTATCCGCTTCCACTTCCGCTTCCGCTTCCTGAGCAGTTGCGACACCGGCGACCAAGGTCGCGATGAACACAGTCATCAGCAGGCGGTAAACCATTTTCATTCTCTTGTTTTCCATGTTTTTTCCTCCGTATTTTTCTCACTTTGTGAGTGTTATTCGACCTCTACCTTGTTCGGCTTGAAACCGAACGCCTCGAAGGGCAGGCCGCTCCCCTCGTAGAACTGCATCATCCACTCGACGAAGTGCAAACGCACTGTGTGGATATTTGGACTGAATACGCCCAGCACTAGGGCGAAGAGTTGTACAAGTAGCCAGCCAACAAACATTACCGGCAATAACGCGATGTCAATAGTCGATGCATGACCTAAGTCTGACAGAGTGTGAGCCATTCCCTCGTAAATCATCTCATTTCCGGTGGCGGCAATCTTCACGCCAACTACTCCGACTGCGAACAACCTGACGTAGGAGACTACCTTAGGGAGCATTCCTAACGACTCTAAGACCCCAAGCGGGATTCCTATTACGCCCATCTTCTCATAGTGCGCGAGCAGTACCATGACCATCACTACGCCAACTCCCATGATAGCTACTCCAGGCATCATTAACTCAGATGCTGAATCCACTAAGAATGCATATGCGAAAATGAAGCCGCCAATCAAGACAGTCATCCACGAGCCTTTCTCGAACAGTGCATCGACGAATCCGTGGGCCTTGTAGATGTCCCGGAAGCCAAGAATGAGTCCAAGGAAAACATGGATGACTCCCATGTAGATGGTGATGAGTATTAGGTTCTCGAGGTTTGAAGTTACTCGGTGGAAGGGGTAGGCAAGGACGAGGTTTAGTGGCCCTTCCCAGACCGCGTAGAATTCGCCACCATTCGGGTACAGATTTGTCATCCATGCTACCCACCAAGGCGCGTGTGCACTATCCCAGCCATAGTGCCCATGTGCTGCATCGCACTGTGCGACTCCGATCACTCCCTCGATGTCGCAGTGACCGTGAGGCAGGAATTCGAAGCCGGCGAATTCGCCGTATATGTAACCAAAGATTACTGTAGACAATCCTATGGTGAACAGAAATCCTCCAACATTCTTCATCATTGGATTGATTGGGAAACGTCGCCAGATGAACCAAGCCATGCCCATCACCGCTAGGCCATAGGCCATGTCACCGAGTATCAGTCCGAAGAACAATGGATAGGTCAGGAACATGAAGAAGGTGGGGTCAATTCTACCGTAGGCCGGACGGCCCATCACATCGGTCAGCATTTCGAACGGTTTGCTGAAGTTCCTAGGAGAAAATGCGATGGGCGGGAGTTCGGACGCGTCCTCGTCGTGATGGAGGTTACTGTTGTGTGCAGGCGGGGCGAACTTCTCTATGCTGACATGGGTGCAAATGCTGGACAATGCGGCCTCGACCTCGGGGGCTGTCTCGGAGTTGACCCATCCATCTAGGACAAAGGCGTGATCGCTCACAGCAACCCTGACGGGAGCAGTGGCGAGCTCTAAATCCCTCTCAAGAAGTTCCATGCCGCCAAACAGCATGCCACCGTTTGACTCGGACCAATCAGAGATCTTCAACTCCAATTCCTCTGTCATCTCGTTAATCTCGGCCTTCCTCTGCTGTAACTGTAGAATCCTATCCGAAGGCAGACCCTCGGAATCAGGGACAGATATAGCTTGGAAATCCTCGTTGGATAGCATCTCATGCACCGAAGGGGCATCCGTGTTGCGGCAGAACACTGCTACGACTGACGACTTTCCTACTTCACTGCTCATGTGGATAGCAGAGTCCCCTAGGCCAGCCAGAGCGGGCCTAGCCTTGGTCAATGAAGAAACGGTGCCGATGAATGATGTCACGTTCTGATAGCCTCCCATTAAATCAAGCTCGAGGCTGAGAGGTGTTAGCATCTGTAGCACTTCCAACTCCTCATCGATCTGAGAGGATTCGTTTCGAAGCGTGTCTAATTCCTCGAAACTCTCCAATGCTGAGTCGACGAGTTCGTCAATGGGTCCCGACAGCGTCCTACGGACCTCTGGTGCTGACAGCAGCTCCCTCTGATCTGCAGCCTGCAAGTTTGAAGCCGCTCCTCGCATCTTGGTGAGTCGTCTACTGATACTCTCGGACTCATCTGTCGGAGAGCCCATGAACAGCCCCTCTTCGGTGCTGCTGTAATCGTTGATGTGCACCATAGACAGGCCTGCGATCACGTCTATCGCTGTCTTGAGTTGGTCTCGGGTGCCAGCAGCGACCAGCCGGGACATCTCCTCGGTGGTGAACTGACTCATATTGCACCTCGTATCAGTTGCCTCAGGCTTTGCGGAAGGCAGAGAGCACTACTTCGGCAGCCGACTTGCGGTTCTTCTTGCCGTTGACTGCGACCTTCTCTAACTTGGAATCGCCCTCTGTGGAAACTTTAGTCGCCTCCTTCGCGGAAGAAGCGCGAGCTTCACTGGTTATCGAAGCGGCCTCGTCGTCGGCACTCTGCCGTCCTGTGCTCAATGTCTCCGATGCCGTGACGCGAGCGTTTGAGATGGTCTCGCTCGCCTTGGCTGCGGCATCGATACGGATCCTCTCCGCTTCGCTCTCTGAGTCTTTGATGGTGCGGAGTACTTCTGCTCGCCCCATAGTGTCACCTTCGGTGACATGCGTGAATGTCGAACAGTATATCACCTTGACCTTCTCATTCCTTCGTCTTACTGGAACATATCTGCGGGATTCAACCAAATACAGGAGGCTGGAGGGCAAGACGTGGATACCGAAAAGATCGGTGCCGAGGAGTGGGATGAACTCCAGCGCAATCTTGAGGAAAGTATTCCGGTGTATGATAGAATCAACAGATTCGCCACATTGGGGCAGGTCTCCAGATGGCGCAGGATGGTTAGAGATGAGCTCCCTCAGAATGGTCGCATCCTCGAGGTCGGATGCGGGCCGGGGAGCTTCGCAGAGGATGTCGCCGGTAGGAATCTAGTGTGTCTCGACCCAATTCCCGAGATGCTCAGGATTGCCGAGGCCCGTGTCGGTCCGAAGAGAGCTGCTAGAGGAGACTCGGCGGTCGAGTTCGTAGAGGGGACGGCAGAGGAGTTGCCTTTCGAGGCTGGTTCGTTCGACGCGGTTTGCTCGCTGTTTTCATTCAGAGATTGGTACGACAAGCGCGCAGGCCTTGCGGAGGTGCTGAGAGTACTCAAGCCCGGTGGCACCCTAGTGATAGTGGACCCTGCCAAGATGAATCGCCTCCACGGCATCCTTGGATGGCTATGGATGAGAATCTGGGTTGGAGCATACGCTAGACTGATTTTCAGGAGAAGCGACCACCCCTGGAGGTGGCTGGCGAAGACATACGCCAGTTTCGGAACCACGAGAGATTACGTCAAGATGCTCGAAGAGGTTGGCTTCGTCGACGTCCGGGCAAAGGTGGTGTTCCCCGGTATGGCCACCATCTGGTATGCGTCTTCACCTTAACCTAGCAGAGAACGGCAGGTCACTGCACGCCAGATGAGAGGTTTAGTCAATCTGTTGAAGGTCAGATTAAGCAACCAATCAGGTGAGCGGAACAACAGACTCCCGAGCCTGAATGCCCGCTTCGAATTGCGCATCACCTTACCCATCTGATCCTCCCATCTCACCTCGTACTCACTGAGTGGGGTGCCTACACGAAGGTGCTCTTCGACGACCTGTCCGGCGATGCGCCCACCAATCATCGCGATGGTTATTCCAGCGCCGTTCGAAGGGAGGACCATGCCAGCCGCATCGCCGACGAGCAGGTGGTTGCCCTTGACGAAGGAGCCGATCGAGCCTGACATCGGCAATGAACCGGCTCCCCTGAATTCGACCCTTCCATCGTACCTCGAGATGAACTCCTCGGAGTACTCGTTCAGGCTCTTCCCACGGGCTAAGGCCGTCTGGATTCCGAGGCCGATGTTAGCGCCGCCCCGCTTGGGGAACTTCCAGGCGTACCCACCCGGGGCCATCGAGCCGAAATGAAGCTCTAGGGCGTCTTCGAAGTCTCCGGACATAAGGACGAACTTGACAGGGATGATGAGCGACTCGACCTCCCACTCGGACTTACGCAAGGGGTCGTTGTGACCACCGGCTCCGATAACTACCCTAGCGGTGTACTCCGAACCGTCCCTGAGACGTACTGCCTCACCGTCTACGCTCTCGACCCTGCTGCCGACCAAGTACTGCGCACCCTTCGACTTAGCGAGCTTGACTAAGGCCTCATCGTGGGCAACCCGATCCAGCACTATACCCTCAAAATCATAGCACAGCGGCTTGCCGGAAGGTGGGACCAGCCTCATCTCACTGGTACGCATAGAGACTGCCGAATCGGGAGTCCTCAGAAGGTCGTCAATCTCGGGAACGTCGGGGCACAACCTACGCATCTCGGCGTTGCTGGGAACCAGTTCGCCGCACTGCAGCGGCGAGCCGATCGAATCCCTGCCATCTATGACCAGCACGTCGGCCCCACCTTCGGCGATGTAGCGAGCGGCGGTGCTGCCCGCCGGACCCCCTCCTATCACTATGGCGTCCCAGTCGGTGCGGGGCGGTTGCATGTGCTCAGTTCCGGCGCGATTCGGAGATTCTGACTAACTCGAACATCATGTCGCGCGCTTCAGTCCTAGGCAGAGTTTCAAGCGCATTCATGGCACGCTCGACGTGATTCTCAATGAGTTGTTTCACGTAGTACAAGGATTCTGCTGCATCAAGCAACTCAATCAGCTCTTCCCACCGCTCGTCGCTGAAGTTCTGAAGCACGTCGGCCAACTGCTCGCGCTCGGCCCCGTGCAGCATGGTCAGTGCGTGGATGAGGGGTAGAGTCATCTTGCCATCGTGAACGTCGGTTCCCCTCGGTTTGCCCATAGACGGTTCTCCGGTAAGATCCAGCAGGTCATCGACCATCTGGAAGGCCCTTCCGAACTCCATGCCGAATAGCTCCAATGCAGTGACTGTCGCCTCGGGAGCTTTTGCCAATACTGCTGCGCCCCAGCATCCCGAAGCGAAGGGGAAGGCGGTCTTGCCATCGACGATGGCATAGTAGTCCTCCGGAGTGGTGGCGAGGTTTCCGATGTGCTCGAGCTGTTGGAGCTCACCAGTGGCGATTCGTCCGCAAGTTTCAGCCACGCGCTCTACCACTTTATCCTCGTGACGCCCCCCGAGACCAAAACCCAGTGCGAACAGGTAGTCTCCTGCTATGATGGCATGAGGTAGGCCGCTGGAGGTGTGCAAGGTAGGCTTGCCACGGCGGATCTTCGACTGGTCGTAGATGTCATCGTGGACGAGGGTTGCTGTGTGGATTATCTCTGCGGACATTGCGAAATTCATGACCTTGGAGATGTCGTCACCACCGGCGGCCTCGAAGGCGAGGAGGGCGATGATGGGGCGGTACCTCTTGCCCCCTGCCAACAGGATGTCGCTAGCCAGTTTCATCGCCGGGGCCTCTGAGCCGGCCATGCGCTGCTGAACGAATCCCTCGAGCGCTTCCTCGATGGTATCTCTACGTCTGTCGAGATCTGCCATGATTGAGCCCATCGAGACCATGTGATTCGTCCTTTCTTGGCAGGGGTCGCCTTATCAACAAGTGTGCGTGCCGACTGAACGGGTACGGTGCGTGCCCCCTCCCCCGAGGTGGACGATGATGGACGAACTGACACTCGCTACCATTGATTCACCAGACTGCCCTGTATCCGAGCACATAGCGATACTTTCGGCCTCCGGAGACGCTCCTGAAATCTCCATAGACAGCCGAACAATAAACGGTTTCTCAGAGGGTTTGGCGCTGCTCGAGGACGGCGAGTTAGACATGGTGGCAATGCCTGCTAGGCTGCTCCACGGCAGGCAAGCGGAGATGCTGGCAGCCGGTTGCGAGGTAGTCGGGGCGAGAGCTCCTCGACGCCCCAACCTTGTCCTTGTCTCCGATAACAAGATCGACTACCAACCGAAGTCAGCCATCATACTGTCCGACTCCAAGATGGTTCGTAGACAACTCCGGCGGGCCCGTAGAGGCATCAGAATCCTCGGGCCCATGGCTTTCGCTGCGATAGTCGGCCTCGATGAACCTCCGAGTAATCCGATCCCCCTAGTAGAATGGATGGAGGAGCTGAGGCAGAGCGACGATATCGACGGTTACATCACCTCGAGACCTATCTATGACGAGCTTGACATAAGCGGCCGCAGACACGCCCTCCTACCTGACCCCAAGGACCGGGGCGGTGCCCATTTCCTGCCTCTTCCATACGCCGATCTGGTGATTCTGATGGCCAGAAGGAGATTCCCGATCAGTATCTCGGAGCAGATTACTGAGCCAGAGGGGAATACTTCGTGGCGAGTCCAAGATCTGATGATATCGGGACTGAGCGAGGGGATGCTGGAGCGAACTGGAATTCTAGTGAGGCATCGCCATGTCCGCTCTCTGATGAAACAAGCAGAGGAGCACAAAGATATCACTCTCGAGCAGTCATGTCACGATACCGAAGGAGAGGTCCTCGGTGACGATTTGCACGTTGAAATTCGGCTGGAGATTGTCTCCAAGAACGGTCGCAAGACGTTGGGTCTCGACCGAATAGTCAGGCATGCCATTTTTGAGCACGCCACGGTTTCGCTGGTGCGGGACTGGGATGTGTTGGTACGAGAGGCTTCAAGAGAGGTTCCGAAGGATTTCTACAAGGACGCCGATGCTCTCGCCTACATCGACCTAGTCGAGTAGCGGCCAGAGGCATTTCACCCTAAACCGCCTTCCCAGCACCTGTGGTGCTGCGTAAGCGATATGACCATTGGATGCTCGAGAGGCCAAGAGGGTGCTGCTTTGGAGATTGACAGAGTGCTGCTAGACGCCCTATACAGAGGGCGTCTTATCGAGCTGCGAGAAAAGGCTGAAGAAGCAGGTCTGAGCAAGAGTGGTTCGGTCGAAGTACTGCGTGCTAGGCTGATTCGCAACCAAATCCTCAGTGAGTCAGATTTGTCTTGGGAAGGTATCCAATCAATGTCGCACAAGGAGATAGGCGGTGTGCTGAAACTGTTCGGAATCAAGTCATCCGGCTCTCACAAAGAGAGACGTCAGAGGCTGTGGATGCATCTGAACTTCGACTCACGCAGACTCACTGTGGAACGTCTGGCCGAGATGGAGCGGGACGAGCTACACGAGCTTTGTCAGAGGCTGGAGCTGCCGCTGACGGGGAACCGGACTGTGCTGATGGGTCATGTAGCGGGAGTCCTGACCAGTCAGGCCAACGGGTGGGGCAGGATCAAGCGCAGCCTATGGCGAAGGGGGATACCCGATGCATCTGATGTTGAGATGATTGAAGCGGAGTCCGATGATTCTGAAGAGGAGGTGGTCGGACTTGAGGAGTCGGAGGTGGCCGACGAGGAGTCGGAGTTTGAAGCACCTTCATCCAATGCGGTTCTTGAGGACGCCGGAGACGCATTGGTCCTCGAGCTTGACAAGGTCGAGCCTTCGATACAAGGCGCCCTGCTGACCATCCGGGCTAGAGTGGAGGACCTCGAGAGGATGGTCGGAACAATCCTCAGGGGTCACGAAGGGAGATGGGGGGGCGAGGAGGAAGCACTCTTCATCAGACTCGCAGAGCGCAGAGGCTGGCCATTGGAACAAGAGGAGGTGCGTAGAAGAGTGATTGGCGTAGCCACCAACATCGCTGAGATCAAGGGCGCTGAGATAGGTAATGGACCCAGGCAAAGGATCGATTCGGCGGTGACGTTGGAGCGAGTCAGAGAGAGAATGCGATACGCAGAGACGCTTATCTCCGAGCCCAATGAAGAGTAATCACTCCGGCACCAGTTGGAAGAAGCCGAAACGTGGCTCCATCACCTCGCCCTGGTCGCGGGCCTGATCTATCGCGTCCTCGGCTGACTCTCGAGAGTGGCCGCCGTGAACGAGTGCAGTCACCAGATCGTTGTACTCGACGCCTTCGCCAGTATCGCGCGAGCGAATTGTCTCGACGATGAGTTCGATAGCGTCGCCGGGCTCAGCGGAAGACTCGTTGCTTTTCGGTGCCTGCAAGGCGGCTTCGTCAAGAGTCGTTGCGGTAGGTTGCGGGGGCGCCTCCATCAGACTGGTCCTGCCGGTCGCCATAGAGAGGGCCTGCAGGACACCAACGCGGTAGCCTTCGGGGTCGAAGTCGCCGTAGTGACCGCGAGCGAGTATCAACCCGTCCACGAGATCGTGTGGCACTCCGGCTGCCTTGAGGGCAGTGGGAGTCGGGTCCGCCTCTAGAGAGGTGGAGTGAGCGTCGATGCGTCGCAGAGTGGCCTCGGCTGCCTCAACCAGCCAATTGGTGTAGCACTCCCTGTCTATGATTGTAAATTCCTCCGCGCGCAACGAGGTGAACATGCCACCGTCTTCCGTCTCGAACCACCTTGCCTTGCCGACGAGTGCCATCAGGAAGCGGTCGCCACTCTCGAAGCGCGCCATCAACTCCTCGAAATCGGGATGCAGCTCTGGCTGGAATGAAGCCACGTTGAACAGGTGACTTCCAGTTGGGTCCCTGACGTGACCGGAGTAGTTCGGGCCACTGTCGCCCTCGCGGCGCTCCATGCGGTCGATGACTCCGCAGACTAGGACGCGGCTGATCTTGGCGCCTATCTTTGTGATGACGAACGACGGGTCGTACTCTCCGGAGCCTTCCTCGGTCAACGAGGCTTCCCGGTACTCCTGCGCGAACAGTCTCACGGCACTCTGACGCGCAATGCGTCTCGCTGACTCCTGAATCACAGGACCACCCCCCAGCGCTGCATCACCTGATTGGCTGCCTCAGCGGGAGATATCTGGTTCTGCTCTGCCTCGTCGGCAAGCAGCATCGCCCCCTGATCGTCCACTATCGAGCGTCCCTTGATACTGAGGCGCTGCGCCAACACGCGCTGGCGCAGCGAGGCTACGAAACCATCACGACCCTCCTTGGAAATTTGCTCCTTCACGGATTCCTGATTAACTCCGAGGAACGCTTCGGAGACGTCCTTCGACATCAGGAGAGAGGCGTTAGACACCCCGTCGTCGATGACGAACCTGAGTCTCAGATCCTCCTCTCCACGCTGTGGGCCGTGCTCTGCACAGGCGTCGTCCCTGAGGACGCGTCTGCACTCGGGACAGCGCTCGATTATGCCTGAATCGGGACGCACCGCGACAATCGTCCCGCTGGTCCGGATGCCTCGGCGCGAACCACCACTCACCATGGAAGTGAGGTCTATGTCGACCCAATGCTTCTCTGGGTCTATCGGTTCCCATGGAGCATCGGACAGATTCGAAACCTGTGCGGCGTCATCGATGACCATATCGGGTGAACCCTGCCAAGATTGCACCCTCGCCCCGGTCAAATGCAGGAAGTCCCCCGGCTCGGGGTCGACCTCGCACCACGCGGTCAGACGGGAGCGGCCGCTTGGGTCCATGACATCACCGCTGCGGACGACTCGCTCGGTACCGTCATCAGAGGTGAAGGAGCGCTGAATCCAAGATTCGACCTGCACGGTGACCTCAATGTCGCGCATGCCACTGCGTAGATCCGAGATAACGACCTTGTTGGCCTTAGACAGGTCTTCCATACTGGTGAATGCCGAATCGTGATAGACCTCGATCTTAGTGCGATCCCCGATGTTGACCTCAGGGGTCTCGCGGAACTTCCTAATCGATGCGCCGTCGATCTTGAGTAGAGTTCCAGGCTCATGCTCTAGAGGAACCCAAGACAAGAATCCAATGCTGCCACTGGCATCGCCGAGTCTGCCGCGGACGACCTCGAGTTCGCCGCTCCCATCGCGCTTGACTATGACATCCGGCTTGGCCGATATCAGTCGCGCTACGAGGTTGACGTAGCCCTCGTTCGCCGAAGCAGTGGCGATGTCGACAGGTTCACTGCTGACCTGCATCACAGGGGTGCCGCCCTCCCTGAGGACGGTGACACGAGTTGTCCGGTTGATATTGAGCGAGCGCTTGTCATTCCACTCGTTGACCGATGCGCCCTCGAGGCGTACCACTGAACCGGGTGCCAGGTTCTCGCTCTGCTCGCCCCAGTCCTTGAAGTCCCAGCGTTCGCGATTGTCGCTGCCCTCCCATGGATTGTCCTCGATCCATCCAAAGGCCACCTGCCGTTCCTCACCACGGACCATCTGAATACGTGGCGTGTAGGTGATAACCGCGACTTCGATGGTGACGTTGCGGTCCTCAGCACCTAACTCGGAGAAGCGGTTGACCTTCTTCTCAGCCTTAGCAGGAGCCGCGATCTTGGTAACTTCCATCCCAGCAGCAGTCTGAAACTTCCTGACCACCGAGCGCAGAGCGTCCTCAGGAGGAATCAGGAACTCCTCCTCGTAGCGTCGGAACTCCTCAGCTATCTCGCTGTCGTCCGCGTCTGGACACTCCTGTTTGACTATCTTCGCCTGTGCTGCATATCTTCCGTCTTCCGTCATTTGCTCACCTACATCAGTGCATGAGGTCTGAGCCTACATAAACCACTGATGCGGCAGCCTCCGGGGAAGCTTCGGGCAGCGATGCTGGGGCAACGTTTGTTTGTGCGTGTTGGGGTAGACTCAGCACTTCATCGCCTCCGGGACCTCGCGTTTGACGCGGCGGTCTTTGAAGATGTGCATTGCTAGTGACCTTCAAGCGGCGGCGGCGTTTATTCACAGAACCTCTTGTCAAGGGGCGATGGCGGCTAGTCAGGTGTGCAGATTCGGGGTGCTTACTGCCTCCGACAGAGCCAGCGCGGGTGATTACGAGGATCTCAGCGGGCCAGCCATAGAGCAGTTCCTCAGCGAAGCAGTGACATCTCCTTGGGAAGTGGTGCGCTGCCTCATCCCTGACGAACAGGATCTAATCGAGTCGTCACTCGAGGAGCTCGTTGACAGCGAGGGGTGCTCGGTAGTGGTCACTACTGGAGGGACTGGTCCGGCCCCTCGTGACGTCACCCCCGAGGCTACCGAGGCGGTTTGTGAGCGCATGCTTCCGGGGTTCGGCGAGCAGATGAGGGTAATCTCACTGCGCCATGTCCCTACAGCCGTGCTATCGAGGCAAACCGCGGGCATCCGTGGTTCCTGCTTGATCCTCAACCTGCCAGGTTCCCCGCGCTCGATACGAGAGATACTTGACGAGGTATTTGCCGCCGTCCCTTACTGCGTTGACCTCATCGGAGGCCCCTACATCACTACCGATTCGTCGGTTGTGGAAGCCTTCCGGCCGCCACACGCTCGACGCGAATGATTCATGCGGGATTCACCACTCGCCGGACCATGGCGAAGCTGAAGTCTGGCGATGTGGGCAGTAATCGAGGCGTTGATGAGATGAGGGAAATCGAGGTCGCCCTAGACTTCACTCCCAACGCCCTTGCCTCACTGATGTACCGACAGGGCGACACCGTGGTGCTGGCCTGCGTGACCAAGGCAGACAGGTTGCCGCGCTGGTTCCCCCGAGACGCCGAACGTGGCTGGGTTCACGCCGAGTATGCTCTACTCCCAGGCTCCACCAACACCAGATTCCGCCGTGAGCGTAACGGTGCCAAGGGCAGGACTCAGGAGATTGAAAGGCTGGTAGCGCGCTCTCTGCGCGGTGCGGTGGATCTCGATGAGCTCGGACCTATCGCCCTGACTGTAGATTGCGACATATTGAACGCCGACGGTGGCACACGGTGCGCCTCGATTACAGCCGCCTCGCTGGCCCTGAGACTTGCCGTTCGACGCCTGATTGCCTCCGGTGACTGCCTGCCAAAGGAAAAGCGCCTGAGCAGAGAGGAAATCAAGAAGGGGGTAAAGGCGCCTGAACTGAGCGAGGCTGAGAGGTCGGCTCACGAGATGGCGGTGATGCCTAACGACGTCGGGGCCCTGAGCGTAGGAATGGTCGCAGGAGAGGTCAGAACCGATCTTGATTACGTGTTGGACAGCAATGCCGATGTCGACATGAACGTCGTGATGACTAGTGACGGGGGCTTCGTCGAGGTTCAAGGGACCGGAGAGGAGGCGACTTACACTCGCGAGGAGCTCAATGCGATGATCGATGCAGCGACAGTGGGAATTTCCGAGTTGCACACCTTCCAGACCAGCATACTCTCCGATGCGAGTTGATGGTGGGACTGGCCGGACTTGAACCAGCGGCCTCCGCATCTTCAGTGCGGCGCTCTCCCAGCTGAGCTACAGTCCCGTAGCGCCCTCGCCACTGTGGGTGCGACTTCAAGCCTTCCGAGCCGGATTCAACTAGAAGACATCGGCATCGTCGGCTTTCTCGTCGAAGGACATCATCTTGCCGGGTTTCTTCTTCGCTGCCGCCTTGGCAGTTGGTTTCTTCTTCTTGTCGGCGGGTTCCTCGGCCTCGTCTCCCTTGCGGGACTCTGCAGTCTCCTTCTCGAGCATCTCGAGTTCCTCGGGTGACATGCCCGACTCGATGGCTAGCTTGACTCTCCTCTCGTCACGGGCCTGGATCTCCAGCAGCCTCTGTCTAGCCTTGTCGTAGTGCTGGAGCATGTACATCGCATCGTGCTCCAACAACGGTGAGTCGGAGATGATAGTGATGTCGAGCCAGTCGCCCTCCTCGGCAAGGAACTCGGCGAATGGCTCGAACTTGAGGTCGGATTTCTTGATTTGAGTGTAGTGGAGTGCGTTGCCCATCCTGTGTTCGATTCCTGCGAAGTGGCAGTAGAACTTCTTGCCGCCGTACTGCTTGCGGACCTGCTCGAACAACTCAGAGTAGTCCTCGCTGGTCCTCATCCTGCCGTGTCCGCGCGCGTGGATGTGCGCCATGTTGAGCACCGGTACCGTACCTTCTACGTGGTTGCAGACCTCGATGACCTCTTCCACCGTCCCCCACAGGTCCTGCCGGCCGGAAGTCTCGATACCGACCAGAGATGGTTTCGCCTTGTGCACCCATGGGAAGGCGGCGTAGTCCTCCTCGTCAGATTCGTCGCCCCAGATTTGATGGACCCTTTCGACTACGCCGGCGAAGATGTTTGCGACTTGCTCGTTGGCCTCGGTCCCGGGTTCGTACTCGCCATAGGGGCCGACGTGATACACTAGATGCCTAGCGTTGACTATCTTACCAGCCTGCATGCTGGCTTCCATCTTAGTCAAGGTGCGATTACGCTCCCTGCGTGAGCCGAGTAACTCTGCGTAGTATGGTCCGTGGAGGTTCATTTCTAGATCGGAGTTCCAAGATAGGATGCCAGCCTGCCAGTACTGATCGAAGTTCTTCGGCTGCACGGTTCGGACAGTCTGAATCTCCATAGCATCTAGCCCGAGAGAGGTGATATCGTCCATTCCCTCAACTATGGTGCGCCCCTTGCAGGACAATGGAACTCCGGCTGGACCTAGTCTCAATGGCATGCTCGCATCCCCTGCGGGTCGGGCCGAACTGGTCCCCCTTCAAAAGGGGTCTCCGGTAACAGTGTCAAACTGGGGGTGAATCTGCGTTTCCGGCGGCCCATGCTGCACGTTCGACGCCTGCCTGTCCTAGGCCCGAACCGGGGAGTTCGCAGATGAACGCGGCCAGCCACCTGTAGGGGTTGGCCGGGGCCCTCGCTGGCACTCTCACCGAACCTAGGGCGTGCTCTATGAGCGCTTCTCGCTGGCTGTCTAAGGTGCAGACGTGGGGTACGAGTCCTCGCAGACGGATCTCGTGCAGCAAATCAGACTGGTTGACTCCCTCCAACTGCGAGATGGGGTCGAGCGCTGCCGGGTCGATGAACAGAACATGGATCTGCCTAATGCGTTCGATAATCGCCCCCCAGCACTCTGCCAGTCGGGAAGGATCCTCGGGTAGGTCGGCGATCATCACAGTGCGGGCGCCCTCGAGTTCGCCAAAGGTCATGCCCGCGCCCCAAGCGAAGCGGGCTGCCTCTCCTTCGATGGCGGTCGAGGCGGAAGTCACGAACCAGTGCGCCCCATCGAGGGCGCCCCTCCAATCAATGGAGCCGTGGTCCATACTGGAGAAGTCCTCGTCCTCGGAGCTGGTGACAAGCCTAGTGGTGGCCCCGAGGGCAGCGGCTGCTAAGAGCACGTGAGATTGGGCGTCATCACGCTCTGGTCTGCCGAAGGCGACGATGCTTACGTCGCTGCCTGACATGCGCCTCGCTGGTGCTCGGCGGTGATGAGCCTTGCCTACTCTGTCTTCCAGCGCAGCAAGGCAATGGCTCCGCCGAAGCCGAGTAGATGCTGCCCCGAATCATGGTCAACCGAGGCCTGAATGAGGCTGCCGCCCGAGGACTCTACGGTCGCGGCTATCCCGGCCCAAAACTCACGGGCCTCGCTATCGGCGCTGCGCAACATCGAGGCTTCAATGACGAGCGTCTCGACGGCTCCCTGCTTGGCTGCCTCTGCTATCTCGGCCGGACCATAAGAAACTGCGCCGCCGATGGAGATGCGTTTCAGGCCATCTTCGATGGCGCGTACCTGCTGGACTAGGGCATACTCCCCTAGGACCGAGTCTGCAAGACCCTCCGCCAGAACCTCGTTGGCCGCAGGTCGGCCTCCTATGGAGGTCGCTGCATTGAGAATCTGGTTCTTCGCTCCCTGCCCTCTGAGATGAGTCTCGAACTGCTCACGTGCCATTCCCGGCCCGCAAAGTACCAGCGGCATCTGATCCTTGAATATGAGTCGGGCCTCCTTGGCGACGCGCTCGAAGAAGCCTCGTCGAACACTCGTCGAATCATCTGCCTTCTTGCCACCGCCACGCATGGTGAACTGTGAGACCTCGCGGATACCGTGCGATGTGACCTCAAAGATGAGTATCTCATCAGACTCCACGACCACTAGGCCACACTTGGCGCGACTCCCAGCGGACAGAGCCTCCCTCAGCAGTGATATGTCGGTCCGCGAGAGCCCGCCCACGCGGGTCAGCTCAATCTCGGATCCGGGATTGATGAGGTGGGTGTGATGACTGCCTATGTCGATCTTAGCCTCGGTGATGATACCGTGGATGCGGAGGTTGTCAGTGAATGATTGGAATGCGGTCTCCTGGACCTCGAGGACTATCCACATCGGCTTGCGCTCAGCGCTCTTCGCCCTGCTGTCCGTCTGCGTCCCTGTCGTTGAGTCTCTGCGGTGCGACAGCATGCCCACTCGCGCGCCAGCGCTGCACAGCTGCGCCGCTATCCACAGGTCGTCCTCGTCCTCGAGCCGCAGTCGGACCCCTTCGTCGAGGCGCTTTATTCGGCGCATGCTATCACAACCTCATCTGAAGGCGCCTGTCAGTCTGCCTTCGTCGTCCATGTCCATGTCGAGGGCGGCCGGTCTTGTAGGTAGCCCAGGCATCGTCATCATCGAGCCGCAAACGGCGACAACAAAGCCGGCACCGGCGTTGACGCGAATCTCCCGAATTGGAAGAGTGAATCCAGTGGGGGCGCCGAGAACCTTCGGTTCATGACTGAATGAGTACTGGTTCTTGGCCATGCAGACAGGTAGAGATCCCATGCCCCACTCATTGAGGGTCTTGAGGGAAGCTTGGGCCTTGTCACTGAAGTCCACGGTTTGGGCCCCGTACAGGTTGGTGGCCACCCTCAAGATAGTCTCCTCAATGGCCATTCCGTGCTCCACTATCGGCGTATATGGCCGACCTGCCTCGTCGTGAGATGCGCAAGCCGCGACCACCGCGTCTGCCAGCTCGGTCGCTCCCTCTCCTCCCTTGGCGAAGACCTCGTTGAGGACTACTTGCTTGGCTCCGGCCTTGATTGCCTCATCCCTGATTGCCTCAATCTCAGCCTCGGTGTCGTGCTCGAAGCGGTTGATTGAGACAATTACTGGGATGCTAGTCTCTACTAGGTTTCGGACGTGGCGGCGCAGGTTGCTGGCTGCACCAGCCCTCGTTGCCTCAACATTCTCCGTCTCTAGCTCCTCGGTGGTGGGCCTTCTACCACCTCCGGAGGCGAATCCTCCTCCGTGCATCTTCATGGCTCGCACGGTGGCGTTGAGAATCAGGCAGTCAGGCACCCTGCCGGCTGCTGGCGCCTTGATGTGGAGTGCCTTCTCGGCGCCCATCTCGGCGCCGAAGCCCGCCTCGGTGACTACGTAGTCCACGCAAGACAGTGCGATCTCGTCAGCGATGATCGATGAGTTTCCGTGGGCGATGTTCGCGAACGGGCCGCAGTGGATGAAGGCAGGATTGCCCTCGAGAGTCTGTACGAGGTTAGGCATCAGTGCGTCTCTCAGCAGCAGGGACATTGAGCCGGCGGCTCCGAGTTGCTCAGTGGTAATCGGCTCGCCCGAGTTTGACTTGGCGATTACTATGCAACCAAGGCGTTCACGCAGGTCGGAATAGTCCTTTGAGAGCGCGAGTATGGCCATCACCTCACTTGCTGCAGTGATGTCGAATCGGTCGGTGCGGACCACACCGTTGAATGCCCCACCCAGACCTATGGTGACTTGCCTTAGGCTGCGATCGTTCATGTCGATGGTGCGAGGCCAGTAGATACGGTTGAGGTCGATATCGAGCTCGTTACCTCGGTGCAGGTGGTTGTCGATAATGGCGGAGCACAGGTTGTGAGCCGAGGTAACCGCATGTAAATCACCGGTGAAGTGGAGGTTAATCTGTTCCATCGGTAGAACCTGTGAGTAGCCACCGCCAGCAGCGCCGCCCTTGATTCCGAAGACCGGTCCCATCGAGGGTTCACGAATCACACAGCACGCGTTGTGCCCGCGCGCGTTGAGACCCTGATTGAGGCCGATGGTAGTCACCGTCTTTCCCTCGCCAAAGGCGGTCGGACTTACGCTAGTGACGAGAATCAGGTATCCTGACTTGCCATTGCGCTTGGTTTTGATTGTCTCCCAGTTGATTTTAGCGATGTGTGGACCGTGCAGAATCAGGTCACTGCGAGCCAATCCTAGTTGTTCAGCCACCTCCTCTATGGGGCGCATCGTGGCATTTCGGGCGATATCGAGGTCGCTGTCCATCACTCGCGGCGAGGACCCACCTCTCTTGAAACCTTCATTTCGTAGGATTCGGAGCGGCCCATAGGGATTCCATGCCGGACTACTGGGGCATCACGGGCTATCCCATCTCACATTCACTCACACCGAGGCTGTTCGCTGCGGTTGGCGAGCACCTAGGAATGAGCGGTGTGCAGCAGATATTCCTCGAAGCTGACGGCATCGACGAGTTTGAGAGTAGGGTCGCCGGGCTAGAGGGTGACATCTGGCTGTCTTGCACGGCCCCCCTCAAGCATGCCCCACAGGACAGATTGGGAGTCAAAGGGCCCGAGGGGGTGAACGCGGTCAACCAACTGATGAGGATCGCCGGCGAGTGGTCCGGGACCAGTACAGACGGGTTGGGCTTCGTCACCGCCTGCAGGCACATCGGTGTCGAGCCATCCGGGACAGTGCTGAAGATGCGCGGTGGCGGCTCGGCTGCCCGAGCCATCGCCGCCGCATGGGCTGCTGAGGGCGGTCTAATCATCTCAGAGGAAGGTCGGCGCACTCTTGTGGGTGGACCGTGGGACTCGGCTATCATCGAAGCCGGCGAAGCAGCAATCGGAATCGATTTGGATGCGGCGCCTTCAGGAGGCGAGAGTATGCATCTGGATGCAGAAATGCAGGTATCCATCTCCTATGGAGATGGAGCTAGCATAGGCGAGTTCGCAGTCATCATGGTAGCGGCTCAACACCTCGAGGCCTGGAAGGGAATTTTCGCTCCCGAACGAGCGGCCGAACTGCCTTCGCTATCACTCCTCCTCGAGAGGATTTCTGGGGCTCCATAAGTTGACGATGATAAGAGGTGTTGTGAGCAGCCACCAAGTGAGAATCGAGCCCGGCCCAACAGTCATCTCTCCGTGGAACCCAATCAGCGATTCGTAGCCCGGCTCTCCCTCTACTGGGGCGCTGTCTATGACGGCCTGCCTGTCCTCCTCCGCGAGCAGTCCGAGATCGAAGCCCACTGAGTCATATGTGAATGAAATTCCATCGAAAGACAATCCCATGTCGTCGTCCTGCTCAAAGTGGGCAAACTGGTCAACTTCTACGGTCTCCTGTGTGTTTGTATCAAAACCTCCAGTAGAAGACTCGCCTCCACTGTCTTCGCCCCCTGAGATTCCGAAGTCAGCTGCTGCTGCCAGAGGGACGGCAGTCAGAATCACGACGGTCCCGAGTAACCACACCAAGGCAACAGTAGCCCTAGTTAGAGTGCTTGGGCGCGCTGAAGACAAGTACAGTGTGGCGAATAAGGCGAACATGGTCAATCCCACCCAACTCCTAGCCCTATCAAGGCATGAGCCGGAGCAAGGCTCACTGCCGCCATCTAAGGATGGAGCATCTGACGGCGGTTCACTAGAGTTTTCATTCTGATTAGTTGGCTCAGGTGAGACATCCTCTCTCTCTATCCAGTACAGCAGAAGCGGAGTAGAGTTCTCGATTGACATCTCGAATGATTCTTGACTGCTGTCAATCAGATACTGGGTACGGATAGTGGGCTCTCTATCCAGTCCCTCAGTGTAGGTCCCCTCCGCGACAATCTCGAACCAAGATCCTGCCCACGCCATCAGCAAGAAGGTAGCAGCGAGGAGGAGTGTTGCGAACTCGGACTTTCGCATTCGACCACAGTGTTCGCTACTCATCCCTTCGAGGAATCAGTATTGCTGCCCCCAAAAGTGAGATTGTGGCTATGATACCTAGTCCCGGAACGCTGTTGCCGGTAGATTCGTCCTTAATTGGCTCGGGCGGAGACAGTGGGTCTGGGTCTTCCCAGTCGAACATGCCGTCGCCATCATCATCCTGGTCAAAGTAGTCGATGACTCCGTCCCCATCGGTGTCAGTCTGATCCAAATCGGGCAAGAAGTCCTCACCAAGTATGTCGTACAGTTCCTCGACGTCGTGCTTAGAATCCGGTGCTAGATCCCTCAACTCGATGAGCCCTAGGGTGTCCAGTTTCGCGTCTCTGGCATCCTGACCAG
>LWDU01032102.1_pt1 | contig 77440 bp, 63 predicted proteins | sample 727161 | NCBI WGS metagenome assembly LWDU01 (sample SAMN04566230, study PRJNA314399) | hydrothermal vent metagenome | isolation source: deep sea hydrothermal plume seawater | place: Mexico: Gulf of California, Guaymas Basin | collected 2004-07-11
CATTTTCTTCGCTACATTTCACCTATTTTATTGGCTCTCAGGAAGGGCAGGGTTCAAATCCCTCCAAGTTCCCCTTAGACTCATGGTGGCCAGCAGCGGACGTTCAACCGAAAACCCCCTCGGCTCGGGGAGAATTCTTGACGAATCCGTTGCTAATTCATTGCTACAAGATGCAGAAAAGTTGGGTGCATCATATGCAGAAGTCCGTCTTGTTTCAAGCAATAATACTTCCATTACAGTTCGGGATGGAGAATTACGCCGAGCAATCCCCGGTCATGACCTTGGTGCGACATTGAGAGTTCTTGCTGATGGCGCATGGGGTGTCTATTCAACCTCTGATGTTTCGAGTATTAGCGGTGCAGTAGAAGGTACAGTTCGGCTAGCCAAGCAGGTGGCAGGTCGGCGCCCAAGTTCTGAAAATCCTATTGAGTTGGCTGAAATTCCTATTAAGAAAGGTATACTAAATTGGCACCCCAAGCAAGATATTCGTGATGTTTCTTTGGAAGAAAAATTAGAGTTGCTATCCGATCTTGATAAATCCATCCGCACCGATGAAAGAATAGTTTCCACGATTACCGGATACTCTGACGAACATATTCACACCGAGTTAATGACAAATGAGGGGATGGACCGCATTTGGTCTCACCAGCGCACAGTTGCAAATGCAGTCATTACAGCGCGTGAAGATGACGAAGTCGCTTCATACCGTACTCGCATTGGCGGCGGCGGTGGATTTGAATCGGTAGCCAATGCGGATTTAGAGGCATTAGGCCGCAAGTGCTCGGAATCCGTACTAAGAATACTCGGCGCGGAGCGAGCCCCATCGGGCCGCACCACCCTTATTTCCGACCCAGATCTTACTGGAGTGTATATTCATGAGGCATTAGGTCACCCATGTGAAGCAGATTTAGTTGCAGCAGGAGATTCGTGTCTTGAAGGAAAATTGGGCGAAAAAATAGGTTCAGATATTGTTTCTGTTATCGACGACCCGACATTGAAAGACGGTTACGGCGCTTACCCGATTGATGATGAAGGAGTAGATGCGCGGACAAAAAATCTCATCGTCAATGGAGTCCTAACTGAGTACCTCAACCATCGAGAAACTGCGGCAAAATATGATTTAGAGCCTAATGCTGGTGCGCGGGCTCAAAGTGGGCTCTTTCACCCTTTGGTGCGGATGTCAAATACCGTCATACTGGGGGGTAATCATGCAGATTTAGATGATTTACTTGAGGATGTTCAAGATGGAGTATATGCTTGTGGTTCGCGTGGTGGTCAAGTTGATACAGGCAAGGGTTCATTCCAATTTGCTGCACAAGAGGCATGGAAGATTGAAAATGGACAATTAACTACCCCGCTAAAAGATGTTAGTGTGTCTGGAATGACTCTTCAAATTCTCTCTAATGTAGATGGTCTTTGCCGCGAAGCAAATCTCGCGAGTCCAGGTTTTTGTGGTAAAGGACAAATGGTGCCAGTCGGTGATGGCGGACCGCATATGCGCATTCGCAATGCACTGGTTGGGTGATTTCATGGGAATAATGCCAATTGATGCAGTTGAACGATTACAAGAGGGTTGTGAAACTCTTGGGAAAATGGCTGCGAAACAATCAATCACACAATGGGAAATCGTGGCATCTCAAGCCTACGGGACTAGTGTTGACATAGAGAGAGGAAGAATAGCGTTAGCAGCCGGCGGAGGTGATGGCGGTTTTGGCATTAGAATTATTGAAGATGGGAGGTATGGCTTTGCCTATGTGGGTAGACCAGAAGAAGGGGGAGAAGCAATCTCTCTAGCCCTTAGCATCGCTCGAAAATCACCACAAATCAAGAGTTTCCATCTTCCTTCGGCATCCAAAGGGACTTCTGTAGATGGCTTATTTGATGTAAGGGTTGACCAATTGACGCCTGATGATTTACTCGATAATGCAGATGACCTAATTTCCATGGTTGCCGGAATATGCCCGAATGGAGTTGTTTCGGGTGGAGGTGTTGGTGCGTCAATTTATGCTTCAGCACTACTAACCAGCGAGGGGATCGAATCTGCAGGAACCCAGTCATCTCATAGTATGGGGATTCAAGTTACGATTGATGAAGACGACCTACTGACAAGTGGTTGGGAGGGAAAAGGGGGGCATCATCTGATTACATCCTACGATGACTTTGTTGAAGAGACAGTTGAATGGGCTAGTGAAACTAGAAAATTCACTGAAAATGTTGGTCCAACTAGCGAGAAAGAGGTGGTGATGACTACTGGAGCGATAAGTGGGCTATTTGGAACAATAATTCCACAGGCCACTCTTGGCGATAGGCAGGCGCGAGGCGAATCATTTTGGACTGGGAAAATAGATAGCATGGTGATGGAAGAACACCTTTCTCTTGTCGATGATAGATGTCTGGAATACGGAGCGAATAGTTCTTCGCGAGATGGCGAAGGGCTGCCCTCCCAGAAAAATGTATTAATTTCAAATGGAATTCTCAAAGGTGCCCTTTGGTCTACACGAGATGCCGCCGAACAAGTTTCACTTGGCAATATTGAATCTGCTCAAAGCACCGCTTCGGCAAATCGCGATGGGCATCAGGAGCCGCCTTATCCAGGGCGGTCAAACTTATTACTCACTTCAAGTAAGAACACACTTACTCGCGATGAAATGGTTGAATCTATTGCGGATGGCTATCTCATTGGTAGCGTAATGGGTGCACACACTGCAAATCCAACTTCGGGTGATTTCTCAGTAACGAGTAGCCAAATATTGCGAATTGTTGATGGCGAAATTATTGGGGCATTGAAGCAAGCCGGAATAAGTGGAAATCTAAGCAATACTTTGACTTCTGGAGTCGCTCTAGGAAAACTTCCACTTTTACAAAACGGCTGGTCTGGAGGTAGCATATATGTTCCAGATGTGCGCCTCAGTCAAGGCATTAGAGTTAATCCTGCTTAACTGATTCAATTTCACATTTCCTCTTTGCGTAAGGGCATTGTTCAATAACCGTCAATGCCGGCTCATTATCCTTGGAGGTTTAGCAAGTGTCCCGTCTACCGCACCCCACACGTCAGCCCGCCGCCATTCCCAAATTGGAATGGCTTAAACGAATTGTCATTCAAAATGACTCATCCGGAGGTGAGTTCTTATGAATGAAGAAAATGATGCAATGGAAAAAGCAATCAAAGAAGTTATTTCTCAAATTCCAAGTGCAGATACTGATGCAGTTCGCGCAGAATTTGAACGCTATAAAAATAATTTCTACGTTCCACCCGCAGATGCCATGCGTTCAGTATTGAGAAAATTCCAACCAAGTTCTGCACCTGCTGCTGGAGGTGGCGGAGGCTCAACATATACAACACCGGGTAATTCATTGCCAAACAAAAAAGTTGAGCGTTTAAGTGAATTAGGTGCCGAAGATAAAAATATAGAAATTGAAGTAAAAATAACAACACATAATCGTCGCACTCAGACCATTCGCGGTCAAGAGAAGGACATTGCATTTGGCACCCTTGAGGACAATCCTTGGGGAGAAGGTGAAAAGATTCGTTGGGATTTCAAAGATTGGGGGCCACATCAAAATTTAGTCCCCGGTGCAATCGTACGAATTGAAGGCGCATCAGTCAATGAGTATCAAGGAAAGAGATCACTCAATATCAACCAATCAAGCCGTATTGTGATTTTAGAAGAAAGTACTCAATTAATCGTCGATCCAGATGATCCAATTACAATTGAAGAAGCAAATCAAGCTGATGGAATGGTTAGTGTTGTTGGTCGTGTTATGAGTAGGCGTGATAATGTAATCACTAAGAAGGATGGAAGCGGAACTCTTGATGTTGTCAAGGGGCGTATTGCCGATGGTACCGGTTCTATAGGTTTTGTCAGTTGGGAACCATTCGTCCATGAAGTAGGCACATTGCTAAAGTTTTCACGCGCAAATATCCGCCGTTTCAGAGATACACCCGAGTTAAATCTTGGGCGTACAACGAATGTTGAGGTATTTCATGATGCAAATTTTGCCGATGCAGAAAGTCTTGCAGAAAGTAGCCACTTGACAATTAGCCAACTCAAAGATGGTTCAAGAGATATTACCATGGTGGTCCAACTTCAATCCTTGATTGAACGTAAATTTGCCGGCTCAGATGGGGAAGAAAAAGTAGTCATGTCTGGAGAAATACTAGATCCGACTGGGCGTTGCAAGTGTTCTGCATGGTGCGAAATGAAATATTCAGAGGATGAGTTACCAGTTACCCTCAGACTCAATAATGTTCGCGTGCGAATGTGGCAAGGAATCCCTGATGTCACTATTGACAATCTTGAACAAATAACCAAGTTGGATGAAACTCCTTGGGAAAGCATTGACCCTGAGAATCATGTAATTGATGTTGACCTTGATGAATTAGCAGCCGGTTCTTCAAGAATGGGGATTTCAACCGAAGGCACAGTTGTTTCAGTTCGTGACGACTGCGGAGTTATCTACCGTTGCCCTGAATGCCGTCGAGTTTTGCGCGATGATGCTTGTGCAATTCACGGTTCAGTTCAAGGAAACAAAGACATTAGGTTAAGGCTGGTAATTGATAATGGAAATGTCACTTCCTCCCTCATTATCAGTAGCCAAGCAACCCTTGAATGGCTTTCACAAGACCAAGCCACATTTGAAGAAAACCTTTCACTAGATGGTCAAGCACAATTTGTTCAGCAATTGCGTAATGACAATCTTGGCAGAAGGGTGAAAGTCGGTGGTCGCTGTATTAATGATAATCAAGGAATGATGATAATTGTTGACAAAATAAATACGGTTGATGTTGACGCTGAATTAGCGGCTACAGAGGCCAGAACAAAGTGGGGGGTGGCCTGAAATGCAAAGTTCAAATAGACCAAGGGCTAAGCGCCAACCTGCAATTCGTATATTCTCCCAAGAGTTTAGTGAATCAACTCTGACTGACAAAGGCCCAGATGAATTCGACCCGGCATTTGTAATTACCAAACTTGGATGTATGGTAAACCGCGCACTAGTTGCAGGATTATTGGAGAGTCTAAATCCACGTGAAACTTCTGGAGGCAATACCATGTGGCAAGGGACACTTCGCGACCCATCGGGGTTACATTATTTCTCAGTAGGGGATTTCCAGGGCGAGGCACTTCTCGCTCATGCAGCCCAACTTTCCTCCGACCTTGAAAGCGGCGATCCAATCCAATTGATGATGGTTGCAAAAACTCGACTATTTCAATCGGATGATGGCTCAATTTACACCAGCCTAAAGCCCGAGGAGATGTGCGTAATAAATCCAAATACTTACGCAAATTGGTTGGTCGAAACTTCTGAAGCAACAATGCAACGAATCAAGGACAGTGAAATGATTCGTGGACTTGAGGCTGATGATGATACATATGTAAGTGCAGGGATTACTCGTAGTAAAACCAAAGGCATGGTCTTGGCAAAAAATCACTATGGCGAGGTTGACTCCGAAGTTTACAAATTAACTGTAATGCGTTCACTTGATATTGCCGAAGGCAAAAACCTAATCACTCCAAACCCAATTAAACAACCATCAGTTCTTGATAATGAAAATAATGACTCTGGAGCAGACGAACAGACACAAACTTCCTCAGAGATGGGAGATGGTGGCGACTCGGATGCGAAAGGAGATGTTGCAACCGATAGCGATGTATTGCGAGCAACTATCCAAACAATAATCCGGACCGGCGATTCAGAAAGAGGAATAGATTTGGCGACAATCATTGGTAATTGTGAAGCCCGAGGTTTTTCCCAAAATGACACTGACATTTGTATTGATGAACTAGTTGAGGGTAACATCATTGAGGAAGTTCAATTTGGTTGGTTCCGGATATCTCAAGGCTAATGTAGACTTTTCTTCGGTTCTTCAAACACTATTTCATCTACCCTGCGCCACTTTGGTGTAAAGTGAGTTTCCTTTCTGTTAGTTAGGTAATTTTTTCCTATTCATCGGACTAAATAGCCAATATATTCAAGGGCGACACCGCTGGTCGGAGGTTAAGGCGATACTATGCCAACACACGACTTTTTCATTAGGCCCGCATCTGGAACAAGCAGTTCTGACTGGATTAGACTTGAAAAATGTGATTTTTCAGTCTCCATTTCCCGTAGGATTACTCGCACAGTTGTACATGGCGGGGAGGGTGATGATCTCATAGATGAGGGCGCTGAATCTGCTTTATACGCAATTAGTGGAGAAATGGATTTGTCAATGTACAAAACTATTATTTCCATGTTTAGGGCTGGGCAACCATATATTCACGACCCATTTGAGGAAAGAGATGTGAAAGTTGTTTTCAGTAAGTTTGATTATGATGGAACAACTACAGAGTTTACTTTTGAATTCATGGAAGATATTGTTTAGGAAGAGGTGGTAAAATGCGAGAACTGGATGAATCACGTGAACTTCTTTACGTCATCCGTTCTTTGGAAATTCTCATGACTTCAGGAATTGGTTTGGAGGCGGCTTTACACACATTAGCGATGGGTGGCCATGGGATTATCAGCGATGACTTTTCCTCGTTGATGAAAAATGTTCAGAAGGGCAGGCCACTTGAAAACGAATTACGCCGTTTGCAAAAGCAAGCAAAAAATGGTGGCTACAAGCGCATGCTGAACACGCTCCTCAACAATGTTATGTCAGATACCGATGTTATCTCCACCTTACAGACTCAAGGCTCTAGAGAAGAAGAAATCCGAACTGAAAAAGTCAAAAAATACATTGAGGATTTGGCCGGCCTTCCCGAGAGCCTCCTCACCTTTGGAATGCTCGGGCCAATTATTCTTGCTTTGGTTGGCCTATTCCCTCAATTGATGGGTGATATGTCTGCAATGCTTGGAATGAACATGGACCCAGTCATCATCAATATGGCAGTTGGTGGTGGATTATTTGTGACTTTTATTGGAATGGCATTAGTGGGCATGAAGGCCCATTTTAAGGATCCGGGGTTGTGATATTATTATCTCGGAAATGTTTGGATTGTGGATTCTTGACCTATATGGTTTGGCTTGGGCGAATTGGCTATTAATCATCGGATTAGCCGGAATTGGTGGTGCAGTGCCTCCAATTATCGAAAGGATTCGCCGCCGAAAAATTGAGAATGCCCTGCCGTCACTCCTTGAAACTCTATCTGATAGCATTGGTGCAGGACAAGGTTTCCAACAAGCAGTTCAAGGTGCGGTTACAACTCGTGACGATTTGATTGCTAAATTATTTGCACAAGCTCTTGATGAAAGTCATGCTTCAACCTTCGAATCCGCTCTTAGCCGTTTTGCAGTGTTAACTCGTAGTGTTCAAGTTCAGCGTGTAATTCACTTATTAAACACCGCAATAGAGCAGGATGCAGACCTCAAGGATATCCTATTCCGCCTAAGTCTTGACTACGAAAGACTAAATGATTTGATGAATAAGCGTGAATCTGAAATGCTCGGGCGCTCAATACTGATCTTGATGTTTATTTGTGTAGGTTTGCCACTTCTTATCGCTTTCATTGTTGGTCTCTTTGCACCATGGAGCGGAGGATTCCAAGTGACTGCAATCAACAATATGTTTGCTCTTTTCTTCTGCGCCACCTCAATGCTCAGTGCTGCTGTCGGTGGCCGAATGCTTGGAAGGATGAAGGATGTACTTTGGACTCTGCCATTTTGGGGTTTCCTTGCCATTTATCTCTACATAGTACCCTATTACTTGATAGGAGGATAAGAACATGACTGAAGAAAAAATACTCGCACAATACGGAAATATCACCATCTATTCTGAACCCAACCATCCTTCACCAATCTACCATTATGAAGGAGACATACCTTCGAATCCATATGGTAAACTTCAACCTCTGTTTGGCGACGATGATTTGGAAGAAGTGATGTACAATGGAGGGCAGCAGTGTGTTAAAGTTGCCCATCGAAAATTTGGAATTTGCCGCACAAATATTTGGGTTGAGGATGAAGAAGGATTAGCGATCGCCAAAAACATTGCCTCATTTACCTCTGTTCCCCTCGGTGATGGGCCTGGCTTAGTGCCTATATTCGACGGTAGGCTCCCAGATGGTTCTCGTGTTAATGGTACCATCCCTCCTGTTACTCCTGATGGTCCAACTCTCACAATTCGTAAGTTTAAAGAGGACCCTTTTACCATGATTGACCTAGTAAAATTCGGTACTGTTAATCTTAGACTTGCTGCGATGATGTGGGTCTGGATTGATGGACTTGATGCACGTCCTGCTAACTTCGTTATTGCTGGAGGAACTGGTTCTGGTAAAACTACTACTCTCAACTGTCTTGGGATGTACATTCCTTGGGATAAGCGCTTATTGACAGTGGAAGATACTGCGGAATTGCAAGTATATCACGACCATTGGCTGCGTATGGAAACACGACGTGAGCGCCCAGATGGGACTGCAGAAGTTGACATGAATGATTGTTTGAAATCAAGTCTACGTATGCGCCCTGACCGCATAATTGTCGGAGAAGTAAGAGGTCCTGAGTGTGCAACTTTGCTAACCGCAATGAATACTGGGCACGATGGTTCATTCGGCAGCCTGCACGCAAATACCGGCGCTGAGACAATTACAAGAATGATCAATCCACCGATGAATGTACCACCGATAATGCTTTCAGGATTGGATTTGATTATTATTCAAGCAAGGCTTCATGTTCAGGGTAAAACTGTTAGAAAAATCACCGAGGTTTCTGAAGTTGCGGGGATGGAAGGAGATAAGCCACGCCTAAACGCAATATGGAAATATGACGCGGCTGCTGATGAGATAAAGGAGACTGGGATTCCATCAAAACTTCGAGAGAAAATCTGTGATGCGGCGGGTGTTACTCCTGCTGAGTTTGAGAAACATGTGCAGCAAAGAATGGAAATAATAAGGAATATGCTAAAGAGAGAAATTTCGGATATTCAAACTGTAACTCAAATCATTCAAGGATTCTATTCAACTCGTTGAAAAAGAATTTACAAACTCCACACATTAATCAGCTAAGGAAAAAGTAAGGAGGCAAAAAAATGAAAAATGCAGCCCCCACCTCGGACTGCTCTACTGCCGTTGAAAACGCATCATTCCGGCGCATCGCCGATGACCCAAATGCAGTCAGCCCAGTTATTGCAACAGTGCTACTCCTTGCAATTACCGTGATGCTAAGTAGCATGGTTTTCATCATGATGCAAGATTCATTCAATAATGTCGAAAAACAGCCACCGAGGGCATCAATCTCAACTCGCTCCCTTGACAATGGTTACCATGTCATCAAATTTACCAGCCTCGGCCAACACCTTGACCCAAACCATTTGCTGTTCCAAGTGATTAGTCCTGATGGACAATGCCCATATGTTGATGCCTGTGAAGGATTTGCTTCTGATGCAGATGTTTATGGCCGAATTGGTTCCAATGTGACTTTCTTTGACCGAGATGCAGGTTTTACTGTCAGCGAGGGGGATTATTTTGTGATTGATAGCCGAGGTTTAGGCTCAGATAGTGGAAATTGGACCTTTAGATTATTCTACACAAAGACAAATACTCAAGTTTCCAAAGTAGTCCTTCCGTCAATTTCCGGATAACCATCTGCGCCCTCAACTCCTCTTCACAAAGCACTATTGCGGCAAGAGATGGATATCTGTAAGGGCGAGGCTTGAAAGCCAAACCACTCTACCATTTACTGAGGGGATGTCATGGCAGTTGGAGGGGTTTTGGCAGAAGGCGAGGCTTCTATTGTACGCGACATTCGCGGTCGCCCCCTGAATGCTTTACGAATTTCAGTAACCGACCGGTGCAATTTTCGTTGTCAGTATTGTATGCCAAGGAAAGTTTTTGGCCCAGATTTTGAATTTATGGCAAGAAACTTGCTGCTGACTTTCGAAGAAATAGACCGTATAGTCACCTCTCTATTGCCCCTCGGACTTAGCAAAGTTCGCCTCACTGGAGGAGAACCTTTGATGAGAAAGCAACTAGGCAATTTGATTTCAGCATTAGCGAAGCATGATTTGGATTTAGCTCTAACTACAAATGGCGCACTGCTAGCAAAACAGGCTCAGACTTTGGCCGATGCAGGACTAAAGAGGATCACTATTTCACTCGATGCCCTTGACAAAAAAACCTTCCACATCATGAATGATGTAAAAGTTGACCCACAAGTAGTCCTCAACGGAATTAGCGCAAGTGAAAAAGCAGGATTGCCTATCAAGATAAATGCGGTAATTAGGAGAGGGATAAATGAGCACTCAATACTTGAATTGGCAAGGTATTTCCACGGAACACCTCATATTCTTCGTTTCATTGAATTTATGGACGTTGGCCAAACCAATGGATGGAATATAGAAGAAGTTGTTACTGCAGCAGAGATTTTGGAAATTCTATCAACAGAATTTGAAGTGGAATCAATTGACCCAATTGAAAAGGGCGAAGTCGCAAAACGCTATCGCTACAAAGATGGCGGTGGAGAAATCGGAATTGTAACCAGTGTTAGCATGCCTTTTTGCGGAGATTGTAATCGTGCAAGGCTCACAGCCGATGGAAGATTATTCACCTGTTTGTTTTCGGCTGATGGTTTTGATATAAGGCGGCTAGTAAGGGGAAATTCCAGCGAAGAGGAAATAGGCTTAGCGATAAGTAATATTTGGCGGCAGAGGGATGATAGATATTCCGAAATTAGAACTGAAGATACTACTTTGCGTTCAAAGGTAGAAATGTCCACAATAGGAGGATAATAAATGGAATTGGACATTTTATATGTCAAACCATGGCAACCAAATGGGGCTTTGAGAGTAAACCCTAATGAGGAGATATGTTGGCGATTGCCTCCCTCAAAAAGTCATTTAATTCGCTGGCTATTGCTTGGTAGTCAAACTCAACCTCCCTCTCGTATCTTGGGTGAAGGCGTAGGTGCAGGTGTCATTCTCAATGGAGTGGCTGGAGCAGGTAGAGATGTATCTGCAATGAAGGATTGCTTGCAAACATTAGGGGTTGAAATAATTTCTATAGATTCAGATACTTGGCGAATATCTGGCAAGGGGCAACATGGTTTTTGTCAACCTAGTGAACCTTTGAATTGTCTTAACTCAGGAACAACCTTACGGCTCATTACTGGACTATGTGCTCGCATTGATGGAGAAGTTGAGATTGATGGAGATAGAAGTCTTGCAAAAAGAGCCAATGATGCCCTAATTCAAGCAATAAGTGAGGCAGGGGTAAAAATTGATTTTTTAAAAAATATTAATGAGTTGCCAATAAAATTAACTGGTCCTTGGGAACCAAAAGTTTTCTCACTTGACTTAACCGCCTCTGGACAACCACTCTCGGCACTTCGGTTAGCGGTGATTGGTGCCCCAAACTCGATAATAATCAATCTTCATGGCAACAGAGTTTCACGTAAACATATCTTGCTATCTGACAAATTAGCAAGAGCGACGGGCTCACTCGATAGATTGGATTTAACGGCTATTGAAGGAGATGAAATTGTGCTTCATCCTTGGCAGCCAGTGATTAATGAGGTGATAAATATTCCCGGTGATGCCTCTATGCTTTCCTTTGCGCTGCTATTTTCTGCACTTCATGGAGTTGGATTGAGGGTGGAAAAGTGGCCAGGGAGAGATGATTCCCTAGGCAGTGAGATCTTATTGGATATTGAAGGGGAATTGCGAGTTAATATTTTGGAAGAGATGGGTGCGGGGGTTTTAAATATTCATCCGGCGAAAAGAACTGAAGATGATAATTCACCTAATTCTGCTCGTGAGGTGATTGATTTGACCGATGCAAATGACCTTATTTCACCAATTGCTGTTATGCTGGCAATTGGGGCTGGTGGAAGTATTTGTGGAGTCTCACATGCTCAATGGAAGGAATCAAACCGGATTAGTAAAACAATAGAATTATTGGCAGCATTTAGCATATCTGCCATCTATGACGAGGGGGTCATGACGGTAGAAGGTGGACAAGTTCCACTGCCGCCTGCTGAGTTGGTACAAACTTACTTGGACCACAGGCTACAAATGACTGCAGTATTACTTGCGAGTAAGGTTGGAGGAAAGGTGCAAGGTAGAGATTTACATGAGGTATCGTATTCCGGCCTCTTGAATGAGTTACAGGCAATAGGTATTGAGATTAGTTAGCCATGCCTACCAAAATGATGGTCCAACTGGTCAACAGGTATTCGCAACGCAGTAGGTCTTCCGTGAACGCATGCCCATGGGTTTGGAATGTGACGCATGTCTTCCAATAGGCGGCGCATTTCTGCAAGTGATAATGGTTCATTAGCCTTAACCGCACCTCTGCATGATTGCAAGAAAGCAATGTGATCCATTCTGCGTTCCAAGGTTTCTAGTGGCCCTTCATCATCCTCCAAATCTTGCAATAAATCATGAATAAACTCAACCACTTTATTTTTTGGCACAATCGCTGGGGCAGCAGTACACATCCAACCCTTTGAATCATTTTCAATAAAAGCAAAACCGACTTCGCTTAAGCGATCTTTTTGTCCATGCAGGCGGGAAGATTGAATTGGGTTTAATTTAAGTGGAATCGGAGTAATCCGCTCTTGAGATTTCCAAGATTTTTCTCCGTGACGTAATCTTTCATACCTAACCCTCTCATGCAATGCATGTTGATCGATAAGGAGTAATTCATCACCGGCCTGAGCAAGAATATAGGAGTCGGCAAATTGTGAGAGCGGTTCCATTTCGGGCAATTCATTCATTCGCCCAGATAATTGAGGCTCAGAAGTTGGGCGTTGCCCTACATCGTTCTCCGAGTGGCGGTGAAGGTTGCGTTCACCACTCGAAAGAGGTGCTGAAATCGGTGCTTTTTCCTCGTTTGTGAGCAATTGTTGAGAATGCTGCGTTCGGCTAATCGGACGCGGCTTGGGGATGCTTTTTTCCTTTTGACTAATCTCTCCAGATAAAGATAATTGTGAGGTTGCAGCCTTCGCCCACGAGGGTTGTGAAGATTCTTCAGCCTTGGAATCTAATTGAGGAGTTGAAAGACTACCAATTGGGCGAATATGGCTCAAATGCTCGGGCACTTCTTTGTCAGCGTCGGGAAGAACTACGATGGGGGTTGTAGTGGAAAGTGATTCGTCGTTGGCTGAGGAATTAGTTTGTGAGTTTAGTCGGTTGTGGCTAAGGCTTTGCAGACCCTCGATATGGCCTCCTGCATCTGGTTCAGTTGGAACTGTCTCTAGAGTAAATGCAATTGCCCGTTCAATTCTTTCAAGAACTCGCCACGAATGGCGTAGGCGGACTTCCCTCTTGGTCGGGTGGACATTTACATCAACTTCATTCGGAGGAAGGGTTAGGTGTAGGACGGCAACTGGATGTCGCCCAACCATTAGGCGAGTTTTGTATCCTCGTCTAATCGCTGAAAGAAAAGGTTGTGCAGCAATTGGTCTTCCGTTGATGAGTACATGCACATCATCCCCCTTTCCTCTGGTTACCTCCGGCGGGCTAATCCATCCACTCCACCTTTCTTCCCCAGGTGCATCTTCATCACTTGCAGGTGATTTTAGTTCAAGCATTTTGTTCGCTTGGGAACCGAGCAAATCATACATTCGTTCAGATAAATCGTTTGCAGATGGGGTGTCGAGAAGTGTTCTTTCATCCGAAACTAATTTGAAACCAGTTTGAGAGTTAGCCAATGCGTGTTGAACTAATACATCTACTATCTTTGAGGCCTCGGATGCTGGGCGGCGTTGAAAAGCGAGTCTTGCCGGTTGATTTCGGAAAAGGTGGCGCACTTCAATGACTGTTCCAGCGGGGATTCCACATGGCTCAACTACTCCCCTTACACCATCGACCATGGAGATGCTAACACCTTCACTTTCTTTTGGTCTGCTTGCGATAATTAAATGGCTAACCATGCCAATGCTTGCTAAAGCTTCACCTCTAAATCCAAGGGTATTTATTGTGCCCAAATCGCTCTCGTTTTGCAATTTGCTAGTGGCGTGGCGGTCAAGAGATTTGGGCAAATCTTCTGCAACAATACCCCCGCCATTATCGCGGATAATTATTTTGTCAAAACCACCTCGCTGAATCTCAACGGAAATTATTGTTGCGCCAGCATCAAGGCTATTTTCTACACATTCCTTGACTACTTGAGCTGGGCGCTCAACTACTTCTCCAGCAGCGATAAAACCGATAGTTCGCTCATCTAATTGCTTGATTCTTGCGGCATCCAGGAAAATCACTCTCGCATCAAATGGTGCCTTGCCTGTAATACATCACGTAATTCGTATAGGATATCAATTGCCTCACGCGGCGACAACATGTCTGGATCAATCTGCTTTAGACGGTTTAGTGCCTTTTCCTCATGCGGAGGTAATTCTGCCATCATGGCTTGTTGAATTGTTGCTCCACCAGCACCTGCTAAATAACCAAACAAACTTTTTTGCCCTGCTTCACGCCTTGTTGGTGAACCACTTTCCCCTGCCTTTGCTCCTTCGGCCTGAGATTCTAAGAATGCGAGGAGGTCCCTTGCTCTCTCAATTACATCGGCAGGGATTCCAGCCAATGCGGCAACATGCACACCATACGAGTCATCACATGGACCATCTGCAACAGTATGAAGGAATTTGAGGCGCCCACCCACTTCGGCGATTTGAACATGAATATTAACCAGTGTAGGAATATCCTCCTCAAGTCCAACTAATTGGTGATAGTGCGTCGCAAATAAGGTTCTACAGGAGATTCTTTTTGCGATGTCTTCGGTCATTGCCCAAGCAATTGAGAGTCCGTCAAAAGTTGAAGTTCCTCTTCCAACTTCATCTAACAATACAAGGCTAGAAGGGCTGGCTCTGCGCATAATATGGGCGACTTCAATCATTTCCATCATGAAAGTCGAACGCCCTCGGCGAATGTCATCACTTGCTCCAACGCGTGTGAAAATTCGGTCTACTAGGGCGATTTTTGCTTTTTCGGCGGGAACAAAAGATCCGGCTTGAGCGAGAATTGTGATTAGTGCAGTTGTGCGAAGATAGGTAGATTTCCCACCCATATTGGGGCCTGTCATCAATAAGAACTTGCGTTTTTTGTTGAAGTTTACATCATTTGGGACAAAGCCACCTTGCGATTCCAAAACAGGATGGCGGGCACCAACCAATTCTAGGCGCTCTGCACCTGAAACGATTTCGGGACGCACCCAGGTGCGTTGACGAGATATCTCGGCAAGGCTTGCAATCGCATCTATCTGTGAAATCTGGCTGGCAATTGCGGCAATTTTCGTTGCAACATCTCTCGCTTTATCTCGCAACTCACAGAAAAGTTGGTATTCCAAGTCATTTGCTCGGGCATCGGAATTTAGGATAATATCCGCCCAGTGCTTCAGTTCTTCGGTATAATAGCGATTGCCATTTGTCATTTGCTGTTTCCGGTGATATTCTTCTGGCACCTTCGATAAATGAGATTTTGTAACCTGAATAAACCAACCGATTTGACGATTACTTTGAACTTTTAGAGAAGGGATTTCTAAGCGTTTACGTTCCCTTTCCTCAAAGTCAGTAATCCACGCTTTACCTTCAATTGCACCAACTCGGAGTTCATCCAATTCAGCATGAGTATCCTCTCTAAACATGCCTCCTTCTTTTATTGCAAGGGGTTGTTCATCCTTAAGGGAAACTTGAATTTCATGCCGTAAATTGTCAAGGGCAGAGATTCCACAAACCAATTCATTGAGAAGGGGATCATCTCCTTCTTTCAATAGAGATTCTAGTGTTGGCATACGGTCAAGACAGGTGGCGATTGCCACTAAATCTCTGCCGTTTGAACGGCCGTATGATAATTGCATGGATAGGCGTTCAAGGTCTCGCAAACCCTTAAGTTTTTCACGCGATTCTCGCAGACGACGAGATGCGCGAATTAAGTGGGCTATCGCATCTTGTCGTAACTTGATTTGCTGAATATCCCTAAGTGGGCGCATTAGCCAAGACTTCAGCATTCGCCTTCCCATTGCAGTCTTAGTAGAATCTATAGATTGAAGTAGAGAACCTTCATACTCACCAATTAATGTCCTTGCTACCTCAAGGTTACGCAGAGTAGTTTGGTCCAAAACTAAACCATCACCTTCCTCTTGAATCAATACATCGCGGATGGGAACAGAATCTGCAACATGTAACTTACTAACATAATCAACCGCCAAGCCAGCAGCCTCCATGGCTAGAGGATGCCGATCTAAATCAAGTAGTCCTAAATCGCTCAATTGTAATTGTTGTCGCAAGGCTTCAAGCCTTGCCTTGGATGGTAAATGATGCTGAGAAACAGCAACTCCATCCAACTGTGAAATTAACTGACCTACCAATTCGTGTTCGGCTTCTCTTTTTGTCAAAACTATTTCATCAGGGCTAGCTCGTAATACTTCATCAAGAAGGCGGGCCCAACGCCCATCTCCAGTAAATTCAGCAGCGATTACACGGCCAGTTGAAGCATCCAGAACCGCCAATGCTGTCGAGTCTGCCTGACACAGAATACTGGCCAAAGTCGAAGTTGCATCGGTGCCGATTAACGATTCTTCATACAGGCTACCTGGGGTGTACACGCGGGTGACTATGCGTTCAAGCAACTTAGCGCCGGGGCGTAAAGTTTCTTCTTGTTCACATACGGTTACCTTATGTCCTTTGGCCAACATCTTACTTAGTTGCGACTCAAGAGCGTGCCATGGAAAGCCAGCCATCGGAATAGGATTTTCTGAATTCTTATCGCGGCTAGTAACGGTCAAGCCGAGTGCTTCACCGCCAATATGAGCATCATCATGGAATAATTCATAAAAATCTCCCATGCGAAAAAACAACACAGTATCGGGATGGTCTGCCTTAATGGCATGAAATTGGTCCATCATTGTGGTCTTTACCATTTACCAAGTCACCTCCCTTTTTCGCACCGGCTAAACTCCTTCGGGGTAGATTTAGCGGATTGTTGACAGTTCTTCAAGCATTTGCCGCAAATACCCCTCGCTCCCTTATTAGTTGATAATTGAAGGTCGCATTATTTGCCAATAGCGGCGGGGGGTAAAATTACTAAAATTGCTTATTATATTGAACTCGAGCCCAAATAGACCACACCTTCATTACCACTAATGTTGAACCAAAAATAATGAATAATAGGCGTGAAAAATTGCTCGGAACAATTGTATTCTTTGAAGCATCAATATTGAATTCCATATCGGCAGAGCCTGATGCATCAGTTCCATGTAAAAGCACTACTTCTCCATTATAAGACATCAAAGAAACATCTAAATCTGTTGATTTAATTTGAATTGAAACTGCAACCTTTTCATTTGCTGGAATATATTGAATGAAATCACTTGAAAGAGCCGTTTGCTCCATTCATTTCATCAACTATTTCCAATGTACCCTGGGGGGAAATAACAACGGAGTCCAAATCCCCCACTACAACAAACTCACCGGATGCGGCATTGGCAAGAATGGTGTGATATAGAGCAGGGCCAATATGGCGAAGTTGAATCTGCGGGGCATTTTCAGTATCACCACCAATAACTTCGGCAATAACTCCATTCTCGGAAGTCAATGCTGGATTACTGCTAAACCAACCAGAGCCGATTGCATAAGTCGTTTCATCAATTGAAGAAATTGCAGTTAATGATATGTCAGAGGATAGAACCTCACTTGCTGGACCAACATGAGTAGAGTTGAAAGCGCGAATGACAACGGATGAGGGTGAACGAAATAACAATTCATCAGGATCATCTGTTGATGTTGAATGAATTAACAATAGCCCGGAATCACCATTTGAAGTCGATATTCCAATGATATGTTGTCCGATACTGCTGCCATTCCATTCTAAGTTAATGGGAGTGATTGTGCTACAAGTGACAAGACATCTGCCGAGGGCTCCGTCGTCACCTCCAATAAGCCAACCTCCTTGCCAAGATGTGATGGTTCTTCCTCCATCAAATGCCAAGGGGGTGCGGTTAACGCCATCCCAAGCCTCTACTTGTTTTTCACCATGTGAATTGACGAGCAATAATGCCATAGAATAATCGTCATTCCATTCCATGTCTATGATGGAAGATTCTTGTGAATTATAATCGGTAGAATTCAAACCTGGCGTGACAGATGCAGAAACAATCATTTGTGCGCCGATGAGAATTGCAAAAACAAAAATAACAAGAGAAAGCCATTGATGATCGCTCTCTTCTTTTATCCACTGCCGCCATCCTGAAACTACGCCGCTGGCTTGGCTATTTTCGTCACCAGAATCGCCAGTATGTGAAACCGACTTACTGGTATCAGATTTTTGCGGGAGGGCCTCACTATCTGTCATACGCCTCAACTACCCAAAGTAGGCATGGATTGAATACTTATTGCCTACACAAGAGAATCATTTTTCCTCCGTGGTTGCATTCGGCGAGGTATGAAATAGGCTTGGCGATGGTTCAAAATAATTAAGTAAGTTCCTCTCTGTGGGTTGAAAAAACCATTATATCTTGCATGTGTGTTTTCCCCTTCGCTCAATAGGCATTAAATAGGGATGCAAAGTCGCCGTGGCCCGGAAGTGGTGTAAATGGCACGTAAACCAGCAAAGATGTATCGCCGACTCAAGGGTCAAGCCTATACTCGACGCAAGTACACTGGTGGTGTGCCAAACAACCGTATTTTGTCCTTCCATTCTGGAAATCGTTCAGATGCAGAGATGGGTAAGTTCGAAATTGTTGTGGAATTAACCTCCAACAACAATGTGCAAATTCGCCACACTGCTCTTGAGGCAGCCCGTGTTATCAGTAACGCTACTATCAGAAACCAAGCCGGTGTTGATGGATATGCGCTACGTGTTCACACCTATCCTCATCACATTCTACGTGAGAATAAGCAGGCTACTGGAGCAGGTGCTGACCGTGTGTCTCAAGGTATGCGTTGCGCATTCGGAAAGAATGTCGGAACCGCTGCCCGCGTTAAGCGCGGTCAGAGAGTAATGTCACTTCACTGCAAGCCCAAGGATTTCTTGGTTGCAAAGGATGCACTTCGTAAGGCTAGCATGAAATTCCCAACACCTTGTACCATTCGTTTGGTTCGTGGTGCGGAGCATGTTAAGGGAATGGCTTGAATAGTCTTCTTGTGAATTTTCTTCACGCTTTCTTCTGCAAGCAAAGGTTTTGCTTGGCGATTGGATTTGCAATTTGCCAACCTTCACTACTCTTTTTGCCTGCAATAATTAAAGGGTAAGAGATACTGAGGTAAGTTATGGAAGGCACTATTAGCCCCATTGACCCAAGAGTTATCTTACTTCAGGAAAGTGTAATCAACGCACCTGTGGTGTGGAAAGGCGAGTATGCATACTTCATTCATCCTCTCTCAGACGGGGTGCCCAAACAGAGTGCAGAACTTCTTGGAGTCGCAAGGGATCTAATTTCAGAAAAAGTAAATTGGGATGAAATAGACTTGATTTTGGGCCTTGAAGCAATGGGTATTCCACTCGCTGCAGCCTTGTGCCTCGATAGCGGAAAACCCTTGGTAATAGGGCGGAAAAGAGAATATGGTTTGCCCGGCGAAGTTGCTATTGACCAGACTACTGGATACTCAAAAGGGGAAATTTTTCTCAATGACATTTCTGAAGGTGACAGAATATTGGTCGTTGATGACGTAGTAAGCACGGGGGGAACAATGCTTCCGGTGCTAAAGACACTTGAGAGCATTGGAGCGATAGTTCAAGATTGCTGGATTGTTTTTGAAAAGGGCGATGGCGTTAGCAAAGTTCGCGAGGAAGGCAACTGGCCACTCAATAGCCTGATAAAAATGAAGATGGAAGGAGAGAAAATCACCATTCTTGACTAAATTCATCTCAACCCCATTCTCCAACCCTTAATCTCCAACCTGCGTTTGATATCTCTTGTGAAATTTTCCGTATTTACCTTTCTCTTGCAATTCAACGGGTGGGTTCTTGAATAGAAGGCGTGACGGCCACTTTGGAGGAACTCTCATGGATATGGGTAAGCATGACTTTGAACTGGCTGAACTTATCGCCAGAATTAAAGCAAATGATAACCGTTTAGTGGCACTTCAAGTGCCAGAAGGGTTGAAAATGCAGGCTCTTGATTTGATGGACCAAATTGAGGATGAGACTTCCTCGAAGGTTGTTCTCGCCGCAGACCCTTGCTATGGTGCTTGTGACCTAGTGCACGATAAGATGAAAATGATGGGAGTTGAACTCGTTGCTCACATGGGGCATAGTCAAATGAATATTGACTCTGGTATGCCCACTCAATTCATCGATGTCACCTACGATGGCGACCCCGATTTGGCAAAGGTATTGCCTATTCTGGCAAAACATCGCGAATTTTCTGCCAAGCGCTTCACCGCCGCCAATGCTGAAACCATCATCGCTGGTTCCGAAAATGAGGAAGCCCTCGGCACTCCTACATTAAGTGAGAAAGAAGCCCAAGAATTATTTCTCGATGCTGTAGGAAGAAAAACCTCGCTGACTGGCAATAAATTGGGCCTAGTCGGTTCAATCCAACATCTCCACATGTTACCTACCTTCAAAGCCCGACTTGAGAAAGCCGGATTTGAGGTAACAATTCCCGTTGGAGGTGAACGTCTGAGTTTTCCTGGGCAAGTTTTGGGATGCAATTATTCTGGTGACGACTCAAGTATTGGCCACTATCTCTTTTTGGGTAGTGGAGACTTTCACCCAATTGGTTTAGTATTACACACTGGCAAACCTCTTGCCCTTCTTGACCCATACATTAACGAGGCTGGCGAAATGTCTTTGGCGCGAATAGAACGGATATTGCGACAACGCTTCGGTCTAATAATGGCAATCCAAGATGCGAAAAGTTACGGAATATTGATCGGTGAAAAGCCGGGGCAAATGCGCCGTACTCTTGCTTTGAAAATGAAAAGGATGCTAGAAAAGCATGGTAAAAAGGGCTATCTCTTGGCATTGGAGCATGTTGGCCCCGACCTCATTGACTTCTACCCAGTTGACGCCTTTGTTAATACCGCTTGCCCTCGCATTGCTATTGATGACTCCGTACGCTATGACAAACCCATGGTGACTCCATACGAGTTGGAAGTTGCTTTGGGTGAGAAGAAATGGGAAGATGGCTATCTCTTTGATGAGATTCCATAGTGTCGTTGCCTTTCACCCCAATCTGTATCGACAACAAACTTTCTTACGAGGGCAGACTCGGCTATTGCGAGTGATTAGTTCTTGTTTTTGGCAGCCCGCTCGGCTATCTTCTGAGCCCTAATTTCATCAATTCCGGCTTGCCTTTTTGCTTCTCGTCTAGCGTTTCTTCGCCCATGATACCATCCTTGTAAAGTCTTACTATTCATAAAAATCAATCCGATAATAGTACCCGGTACTGCAATCATTACTAAGACTCCAATTGCTTTGAACATTAATTCATCATCTACCACTGCCGGTGGTGAGAAGGAGGAAACAGTACCGTCACTTGAAATCATTAATCCATGTGTATCGTCATCTCCCCAAGTTGCCACTAAACGCGTGCCGGCAAGTGTTGCGCTGGCTTCGCTAACTGTTGCATGCTCTAGTACTTGGTATGCTTTTTGCCCGTCCATTTCAAATTTTATTAGGGCAAAGGGTGCCATTTCAACAATTACTGTATGATCGTCCATTATTGAAATACTTACAAATTCTCCACCTAATTCACCAACAATAATTGGGCTTTCAATCCTAGTTGAAGCGGGTGTTTGCTCATTTAGAATGATAGCACTTATTCGTCGTCCACTAGCAATCGCTACACATTCATTCAAATCAACATCTGGGCAGTCAACATCCACCCATGTGTCGCCTGCACTTCCGAGCCAAGAAACATCATGGTCGCGGTCAATAATTGCAATTCCATCGGATAGAGTGGTGACTAAACAAAGTTGCAATTGCTCGTGACATTCAATTGCTGAAACGGCACTGTTAGCACTCATATCTAGTAGAGTAAATCCATCGGAACTACTGTATCTATAGATTACGCCCGTGTCAGAACCAAGATAGGCATAATCGCCGTTGAGGCGCCAATCTATTGCAGAAATGTCTGAAGATTCGAGTGCACCGGTCCCCATGACGGTAGTTAGGACGTAATCCTCATGTGAATAGCGGAGAACAGTCCCCGAATCACCAGCAATGAGTGCGGTATTTCCGGCGGGGTGCCAAGTAATGTCTCTAAGGGTGTTTGTGTTACTGTGCTGCAGTTCTACGGCAGTAGTCGCGTCGGTTGGAGTAATAGCACTAATAATTCGGACAAACCCGTCGGCTCCGGCAATAAGCAGGTGGTCGCCGAGCGGATTTGTTTCAGCAGTTTCAAGACCCAATGCATCTTCTGTAATTCTTCCTTCTGATTTCACATCAACAGTACTTGATGCAGCACTTGCAAGCGAAAGGCTCAGCATTAGGGTAATCAGCATCAAGGCAACGAGGCTTCGGCGCATAGTTGGCGCACTACGCATTCCATTTCAAGGGTAATGATGGAGAAAGGTGACGAATGTGCTGGCTTTCAGCCAATGGTGAGGCAACATCTGCTGGTGAAATAGATTTCAAAAAGAGAAACTGCGCGGTATATTGAGGGAGGGAGAAGATGCGAGTACAGACAAACATTTTCTGACTAATTATCTGCTGAATTGAAATTAGTTTCAATTTTGGGTGAAATCTGAGCACCCTCTCTTGCCCGATTTTACAATTTTTGTTTGGGTAGCACTTATGGATGGGCTATGATTCGGGTGGCTTATGGAGCAATACTATGTAAAGCGCGGCGTAATCAAAGACTTGGGGCCAGGAGGGCTAGCTCAACTTGGAGCAAAGCATTTTGATGATGTAGTTGCCGATGCAGAAGGTGGCTTTGTAGCCACCAAGGGGATCATGATCAAGTTGGCTGCATTGTACAATGATGAAGGGAAATTAGCAGTTGATGTTGAGCAATTGAAAGGGGCAGCCCTTTCTGATTTTCTTTCTGCTGACGGTGGTAGAGAGGCAGCATTGTCAAGCCGCGCTGCATTTTCAGCATTCCTTGATGCAGCGACAGGATATCATTCAAAGCAGCGTGGAGATAAGGCTAAAGAAGATGGGAAAAAGGCAGGGAAGGCAAGAACAAATGTCAAAATGGCGCGAAAATTAATGAGTATTTCAACCAAAATAACCGATGAAATGAAGGTGGAAGCAAATGAATTTATAGTTCAAATTGAGGAAAAATTGGATGAAGGTAATTTCACTCGTGCAATGTCCCTTTCAGAGAAACTGAGTAAATTAGTTGAGTTCAAGTGAGATATTTTTTGATAGACACTTTTCCACACTGACAAAAAATGGTGATAATATGAGACAGATAGGGGATATGGCTGATGAGGAAATTTCCGCAGCACTGACACCTTATTTGCAAGCAAATCCCGACATTGAGTTTCTTTCTTCTGAAAACCGTCGCCGCTTGGCATGGATGATTGGCGATGTTCAAGAAGTAGTAGGAATCAACTACCTCGTAAAATGCATGGCTGAATCAACTTCGGCTGGAGGAGATGGAGTCCTACGTTGTTATGTTGGTTTTGAGCCCAGTGGGAAGGCCCACATCGGATGGAAAGTCCTTGCTTTAGCCCTACGTCGAATGCTTGATAGTGGAGTAAATGTTTTGATTTTCTTAGCCGACTGGCACGCTTGGGTCAATGATAAATTTGGAGGTGATTTGGAAAAAATTCAAACTACTGCTTCATACATGGAAGATACATTCCGCGTGTTACTGGGTAATCCGGATGAAGGTGAAGGTGAAGGTCAACTGCGCTTCATTTATGCTAGTGAGATAATGGATAGTGGCGAATATTGGGCTCGTGTATTACGTTGTTCAAAGAATATGAGTTTGCAACGAGTTCGTCGAACTTTTTCAATCATGGGAAGAGATGAAGATTCCTCGGATGGTGATTTGTCTAAATTCTTCTATCCGGCAATGCAAGCAGCAGATATTTTTGAGATGAATATTGATATTGCAATTGGAGGGATGGACCAACGAAAGGCTCACATGTATATGCGAGACTCTGCCGATAAATGGGGGTGGCATAAGGCTACTTGTGTTCACACTTCAATCATTTCAGGATTAAAAACTAATGGTGCAAGAATGGAATCTTTTGACCACAAAATGTCAAAATCAGACCCGTCTGGTGCAATTCTACTTCATGACACCCCTAAGAAATTGCGCAAAAAAATGCGAAAGGCATACTTGGACCCAGAACAAAGCGAATCACCAGTTTATGAATTAATTGAGCATATTATTTTGCCTGAATTTGGTGAAATTGTTGTGACTCCAAACCCTGAGTATGGTGAGCCTTCAACATGGACAGATTTGCAGGCATTCAAAAAAGCAGTTGCCGATTCTACTCTGCATCCACTTGATGCAAAATTTGCCGTAGCAGATGCTATTTCTGCTGGGCTTGCTGACTTGGCAGGTTTCTTTGAGACCAATCCTGATAAATTGGATGCAGTATCAGATATCATTGGCAATAGATAATTTGTAATGCGGTGGTCGTTGTCTTTCCCCTGAGCAGGGATGATGAAGGAGGGGTTTATGTGGTGCAGGCTTTTGGGATGAGTTGAAGGTGCCTATATGCCCTACGAAGGTCTAGATTTTTATGATGTTGACTCTCTATTAACTGAAGAGGAACTAATGGTTCGGGATATGGTTCGCGATTGGGTGGAAGATGAAGTACTCCCTAATATTGAAAAGGCATGTAGCGACGGTATTTTCCCTGACGAATGGCGAGTCGCATTAGGTGAAATGGGAGTATTAGGCGCACCTCTTGAAGGTTATGGGTGCCCTGGATTATCTTATGTGGCGTATGGTGTAATTTGCCAAGAGTTAGAACGCGGCGATAGTGGTCTACGATCTTTTGCCAGTGTTCAAGGCTCGCTCGCAATGTACCCAATATGGGATTTTGGAAGCGAGGAACAAAAAAACAAATACTTGCCAAAAATGGCTTCAGGTGAATGGATCGGTTGCTTCGGATTAACCGAACCAGATTATGGTTCTAATCCAGGAGATATGATTACTAAAGCCGAAGATATGGGCGATCATTTCTTGCTAAACGGGGCAAAAATGTGGATTACTAATGGTACTTTGGCAGACATTGCTGTTGTTTGGGCTAAGTTGGATGGAGTTATCCGAGGATTCATTGTTGAGAAGGGTGATGAAGGTTTTTCTGCCCCCGAAATGACGGGTAAGTACTCCCTCCGGGCCAGCGTCACGAGTGAGTTAGTTTTCCAAGATTGTAAGATTCCTAAAGACCGTATTTTCCCAGAAGTAAAGGGTCTACGCGGTCCGTTTTCATGTCTCAATAATGCGCGATATGGGATTTCTTGGGGAGCGATTGGCGCTGCTCAGGCATGCTTCCATTCGGCAAAGGAATATGCCTTATCGCGTATCCAATTTGACCAACCTATCGCAGCCTACCAACTTGTGCAAAACAAGCTGGCTTGGATGCTTAGAGAAATCACGAAGGCTCAGTTGCTTTCATATCACTTAGGTAAGAAAAAGGATGATGGGACATGGTTCCCTGAGCAAATTTCCTTGGCTAAGATGAACAATGTTGACATCGCTTTAGACATTGCTCGAATGGCGAGAGACATTCATGGGGCGAATGGTATTTTAGACGAATATTGCATTATGAGGCATATGGCAAACCTTGAGTCAGTAAAGACTTACGAAGGAACCCATGACATACATAACTTGATTATCGGCCGACATATCACTGGTATTCAAGCATTTACAAGAACCGCATGAAGCAAATATTTCTGGCCTATTAGGTCAGCGCAATATTGACGCAGGGTATGAGTAATCAATACACATTTCATCTCAAGAAAGTATCTTGAGTTTCATTTCTTTGACTATTCTTCTTCACCATTTCCTTGGCCTTCATCATCAATTTCGTGCGGTTCCAACATTTCATATGACTCAATTTGCAACTGAAATGCACGCAAAGTGGTTGCATCAAAATCTCCGCTTGGGTGAGTCGATGCGAGGCGCAGCCTCGCATTTATTCTAATGACATCTCCTTTTTGCACTGAACCTACGAGTTCATCAAAAAGCCAAGCATCAATTACTCTCCGCTGCCCCTCATTTTCATCGTTTGAATCTACAATGAGTATTTGCTGGCAATCTTCATAAGATGTTGATTCCGAATCAAGCGCGAAGTCAGTAGAACGATTTCTTATTTTTCCGCAATCGCAACATTTCCATGGCTTTATCCGACCCCTAAGGAATTTCTGAGAGGTATGATTTACCGCTCTGCACTCAAGACAATGCCAATCTATTTTCTTTATCCATCCCGAGTTATGGTTGACATCGAGGACATTTACATCAATACGAAGCAGCCTATTTCGGTCTCTTGTTCTAAGGGAATTTATTTCTATTGCGCAAGTGTCTGGCAATCCAATTACCCTAATTCGAGCACGTAGTGAACCATTTAAATCCTCTATCATGTTGAATAATACCTCATCCCCTGCTGCCATTGTTTTCAGCGGATCTTCACTCAATGAATATCGTAAATCAGGGTATTCATCTACAAGTGTAAATGGTATTGTGATGGATGAAATGCAATCAGCCTCGGTTGCATGCAAATGTATTTGCCCGGCACAATTGTCTTCCAACAACTTCCTCCATTGCTTCATTTCGGCGCCGCCCTTGCTGAACATCTAATCCCTCGGATGGCGAGTCCTGACGAGACGGTTCTTGAGTTTTTTGTATAAGGGTTAGTATTTTCTTTGAAAATGGATAATGAACAATTTATTTTTCTTTCCAAATTGTCAGCCCCCATCTCTCGGCTATGCTCGTTGATGATATAAGCGCCGAGAGAGGGATTTGAACCCCCGCGTCAAAAGACAGTGGATTTCGAATCCACCGCGATACCGGGCTATGCGATCTCGGCTGCGAGTTGGCGACGGCGCGGTTGTCATAAGGATGATGGGCGACGCAGTGACATGCGAATCACCTTTTTGTCCGAGGGGGAAGAGATTGTGGTTGAAGGCGAGGGGTGCGTGAGTATTGCTGATGCTTTGGCCAAAACTCCAATCCACCCTTCAACTGTGCTTGCAGTTTTTGAAGGAACTGTTGTGCCGCAAAATACCATCATCAAAGAAGATGTGAGGCTTGAATTAATCATAGTTTCATCCGGTGGTTGACAATACTAATTTTCCCTGAACTAGGCCAAGAGTGTTGGTTGTAGTGGGGGCTTAGAGTTGCTAGTATCGGTGGTGTGCCCCTCTTACTCTTCCTCATTTTCCCAAGGCATAGTTCGTGGCGGCTGGCCAGAGATAAAGGACATCAATAATCCTGCATTTAGGCCAATGGCCGCGCATATTGCTGATGTTACAACCAATAGGTGCACCACATTTGAGAAAAATTGTGCTTGCATTGAACCATTCCCTTCAAGCAGCAAGTCACTATACGATAGTGCAAATAGCATCAAAACTGCACCGACGAATGTAGCGAATAACATCCCAATTAGTGGTGATAAGGGCTTGTTTCTACTATCCGCATAGAAGAACATGGCTCCCAACATGGCACCAGAACCAAGGGTGTAGGATGTAAGTAATGCATTCGCAAATCTCTTGAAAGCAGTACTAACTTCACCAAGACCCAGTATGAGGTCAAAAATCAATATTACTGATAATAATAGTAAAGGAATTATAAGCAACTGTTCGAGAGAATGTCCCTTTTCATTCATCTTTCTCACCCCCTACGACGTCCTTTAGAATTTCAGTAACTCTTTCTTTTTCCATAATGCTCAAGGGGTTTGTTTTTGCAGGTTCAGGCAAATTTCTTTCATAGATGGTGATTACAATAGCAAAGATGGCTATGGCGAGGAGTCCTCCAATTACAGTGCCGAATAGATCTGCTCCGGCAAGCCAAATATCAGTGCGGAATTGTTCCGCACTTGTTGCATTTGTATCGACTAACATGAAAAAAATCAGTCCAAGTAATACAAAGCTAAAGCAGATGCTCACCATCAGTATTGTTTCTTTGGTCCGCATATCTCCAATTGTATGTGTCACCTGAGCCAATAATCCACTTGACATAATAGCTGAGAGAATAAATACTGCCCACCAAGCGCCCCAAAATGGATTAATATCTCCTCTCCAAATAGGTGGTGCTTCATAATGCATGAATGCGAGCCAACTTATTCCTAATAATATTGCGGCATATCCTCCCTTTCTTGCTACTGGTGGTAATCTACCAACTGGCACCTGTCCTCCAAAAATTGCAAGAAAGCAACCCCAGGCAAGAAGTAATACTGGGCCTGCAATTGAAAGCAAAAGGTGTCCGCTGGCGCTTGAGTCGGATTCAGGGGCAGTCCAAGGTGAAGCCATCACAAAAATAATTCCAAGGACTGCAAGCGGCAAACCAATTTTCTGTAATTTTTCATTACCCCGCACAAGCGATAACCAGATGCCTAAAGGCACAAGTGCGAAGGGAAACCAATACCCCACTAATGCCGAAATCCATGCTTCCATAATACGATGTAGAGGGGCATGGTTGAAGAAGATTCGCTGCCTGCAGCAAACAATCGGGCGATTATTCCCTCATTATCAGTTGCCGAGGGTGTCCGTCATCGCTATATACGGGGCTTTTGTCGGCGAGTTACTTAGAGGTGTATGTTATGGTCAAGATGCCGCGCAAAGTCAAGCGATATAGCCCCAGTGCTGGTAAGCACACCATGCATACCATTGAGCGCGTCAAGAAGCGACGCGCCAGTGAATTAAAGTGGGGTCAGAGAAGATTCCGCCGTGTAACTGCAGGATACCGTGGTTTCCCACGTCCAAAGCCTGAAGGCAGAGAGAAGCCTACAAAGCGAGTAAACATTCTTTTCCGTTGCACAGAAACCGGTAAGGCGCATTATGCTCCTTGCCAACGTGCAAAGAAATTCGAACTGCAGGACAAGTGATTCGGGAGTTGAAAAATATGACATTTATTCAAGTAACTTGTAACGATTGCGGCAACGAAACTACTATTTTCGCCCGCTCAACAACTGTGGTCGCCTGCAATGTTTGCAGTCGAACTCTAACTTCACCTTCCTCTGGCCGAGCAAAATTGATTGGTTGTAAAGTAGTCGAAACCCTTGAATGAACGGGGCTCTAATAATGGCTAATCAAGGTTCACCTTCCGAAGGTAGCCTCGTTGTTTGTACTGTTACTGAAGTAAAAACCAACGGTGCCTACGTTAGTTTAGACACATATGAAGATATTACTGGGTTCATTTTCATTGGAGAAATTGCCAGTGGTTGGGTGAAAAATGTTCGCGGCTTTGTCCGTAAAGGGCAACGTCTTGTCTGTAAAGTTCTACGTACTCGCCGCGATGGACGTAGCCTTGAATTATCATTGAAGAGTGTTAGTGAAGAACGTCGTAGGGAAACTATTGATGCTTGGAAGAATGAGCAAAGAGCAACAGAGTTGCTAAAATTCGTCGGAGAAAAAGCCGGTTGGGATGATGCAAAGCGAGAAGAAATTGGTGCTGAACTAACCGATGCTTTCGGTACTCTTTTCGGCTCTTTTGAAGATTGCGCCAGAGATGAAACCGCCCTCAGAGAACTAGAGTTTGAGGGGGATTGGGTGAAAATTTTCATCGAAATCGCCATTGAGAATATTATCCCTCCATTTGTAGTATTCCGCGGCAACTTTGAGATTGAAGTAGGTGGTGAAGAAGGCGTTGAAACTATACGCAGGGCACTTCTTGTCGCAGAATCTCATGCAAATGAGGAACTTGAAGTCAAAGTTGAGTGTTATTATAATGGTGCACCCAATTACCGTGTTGAACTTACTGCGCCAGATTTTGAACTTGCATTGGAAACTTGGGAGACTGTAATCTCCGAAGTGGAAAAGTGTGTTGATAATGGCGGTGGGACTGTCGTCGCAACAAAGGAGTGAGGTCAGTTCGACGAGTTTTGCTCGTCAAAGTTCAAAGGCCTCTGAGCCAACCATTCTGATAGGGGACTACTTATGTGCGGCATTCTCGGAATCGTTGCGAATTATGAAACGCCTGTGAATCAGGATCTTTATGATGGTCTTTTGGTACTACAACATAGGGGTCAAGATGCTGCAGGAATCGTTACCTGCGACGGCAAGCGCTTTCGTATGCGCAAGTCTAGTGGATTGGTGACCGATGTATTTTACAAGCGACACATGAAGTCGCTTGTAGGGCATATGGGAATTGGTCATGTACGCTATCCTACTGCCGGGACATCAAGCAGAGCAGAATCTCAGCCATTCTATGTCAATTCTCCATATGGGATTACATTAGCGCATAATGGAAACCTTACCAATGCCGAACAATTGAAGGAACACTTGACTCTAATCGGCCGTCACCAAAACACATCAAGTGACTCGGAAGCATTGCTCAATATTTTTGCCGCTCATCTATCCAACAAAAAGAGGTTAAACATTAACGGCGAGTCTCATTTGGACATAGAGGATGTATTTTCCTCGGTAGGTGCGGTGTATGAAAAATGCAACGGTAGTTATGCGATAGTGGCCATGATATCCGGATTCGGAGTATTGGGTTTCCGCGACCCAAACGGCATACGCCCTCTCATTTTGGGTCGAAGAATCGGCGCATCAGGAAGCGAGGAATGGTGTATGGCGTCAGAATCTGTTGCACTTATTACTCTCGGTTTTGATATTGTGAGAGATATACTTCCAGGTGAAGCAGCATTTATTACAACTGGTGGCGAATTATTTACTCGAGTTTGCGCTGAAGGAAAGGTTCACAGCCCATGTATTTTTGAGTATGTATATTTTGCTCGCCCAGATTCTATCATTGATGGTATTTCCGTTCACGAGGCTCGGAGAAATATGGGGATTGCTCTTGCAGACCGGATTATTGCAGAAAATCCTAATCATGAAATTGATGTTGTCATTCCAATTCCCGATAGTGGACGGATATCGGCACTTGCCCTCGCTGAGCGTTTAGGTGTCTCCTATCGCGAGGGATTTGTTAAGAATCGCTATGTCGGAAGAACATTTATTATGCCTGGGCAAGAGATGAGAAAGGATTCTGTTCGCAAAAAACTCAATGTAATGCCAAAGGAATTCGAAGGCCGTAACGTACTCTTAGTGGACGATTCTATAGTTCGCGGCAACACCTCCAAAAAAATTATTGAGATGTCAAGAGATGCTGGTGCAAAGACGGTCTCTTTCGCCTCGGCAGCCCCCCCTGTTTGCAATCCAAATGTGTATGGAATTGATATGCCTGCCGCCTCCGAATTAATTGCAACCGGTCGAACAAATGCCGAGATTGCTGAACAAATTGGATGTGATAAAATGTTCTACCAAACTATTGAAGATTTGGTTGAGGCATGTAGCATTGGTGAAAACCCCCCAAGTAGATTTGATTCTTCTTGTTTTGATGGAAATTATGTTACAGGTGATGTGACTGCAGAATATCTGGCTGCATTAGAGTTGGCAAGACATGATGATGCAAAGCAGGGTATAGACATGGGTGACGAAATAATTGAGATACACAATGAAGCCTAACCGCCCTCCCAACCAATGTCTTGCCCCTCCGCCCTTCTCCATTTTTCATCAAACTTCACAATAATCTTCTTCAAAAATTCAAAACGGTGACTCCGATGTCAAAAGGCGCAAAATTCTGGCTCCTTCGCTTCGGTGAATTATCAATCAAGTCAAGGCCGGTTCGCCAACATTTTCAACGAGTACTTGAACGGAGTTTAGAAGATTTAGCGATTCAAGCCGACATTGATTTAATCCTTGAGAAATCAGGAACTCATATCGCTGCAGTTTCACATTCAAGCAGCGAAGTTGTAGAGGATGTATTACGTCATTGTTTCGGCCTTGTTGCTGCTGATCCTGCCCGTCCTTGTGCAGCCGACCCAGAAGCAATCGCAGATTTGGCCCTACTACATGATTCACGAGCTGGAGAAAAACGAACTTTTGGTGTAAGAACCAAGCGAAGCGGGCCGAAGGGAAAATATTCTAGTCAGGAATTTTCAGGCACGGTAGGACATTTTATGCTACAAAAAGACGAATCTCTCTCGGTTAACTTGAGTAACCCCGAATCTCCGGTTGTGGTAAATCTCACAAATAGCAAGGCATGGTTATTAGGTGATAGAATCAAGTGTCCAGGTGGACTTCCTCATGGGGTACAAGGAAAAGTATTGGCGAGAATAATAAGTGAAAAAGACATGCTTGGCGCATGGCAACTGATGAGACGAGGATGTCGAATAATTCCCCAAGACGGTTCAAATCAGGACTTACTGGCAATATTAGCCAAATGGGATCCAACTGTTGTAAGTGCCGAAAAAGCCAACAAGGCTAGTTCAGGGCCGGGACGAAATAAAGCGAGTTTATGGGGGGCGATTGGGATGGATTTTGCTGAAGTGGTTGCCGCAAATCCGCCTGTTGAAGGCAGAAAGCACACCCCTCTGTGCAACCTTGACCCTTTATGTGGTTGGACTGAACATGAGTTGAGCGTATTGGCTAAGCATGTGCGCGAGCCAAGTGTCTATCCGAATCCTAGTGCTGATGGGAAGACCCTTCTAGCATGGATTGACGAGTAGTCTCACTTATTTTATAGCAGGTAAAGTTAGTCGCCAAGCGGATAGCGTGAAATGATGAGCCTTGCAGGCATGGAATAGTGCCCTATACAATTGAGCCCCTCGCCATAATTGAATCTTCTTCAAGAGTCAATGGGCTTGCCTTTTCAGTAGATGAAAAGGGCTTCGCAATAATAGGCATTGATGGCACAATTAATTTTTATAACGAATCTGGAGTTTTGCACAAACAAACTGCCATTAGTGGCCGCGCAACCCATCTCAACTCCTCTCCTGAGGGAGGATATGTGGTAGGTTCGGTTGAGGAAAACGTGCATTATTTTTCCCCGTCAGGTGAACTTCTCTGGGAATATGAAATCCCCGGTGGAGTTGAAGATTTGGCAGTCATGAGGGGGCTATGCGTCTGTTTATCAGGTGCGGGCGAGGTATTTCTCATTGAGTCAAGCGGTAATTTACGCCGGCAACTTTCCAACACCGGCTGCATTGCTATTTTCGTAGCAGCAAATTCAGGAAGTATCGCTTTACTTCTAGATGATGCTCGTGTACGAGTTATCGACCAACGCGGAAATACCTCTTATGAGCGCCACTCTAGGTGCGATAAGGGCGAGCACATTACTGCATGTATTTTTGATAATTCGGGCAATTTAATCCTCGCAAGGGAGGCTGTCGGAATGGTCGCACAAAATGAGGATGAGGTTGAAGTAGAATGGTGGAATCCTTTGGGCCAAATGCTCGGAAAAGCCGGATTGCGAAGTCGTTGTACTGCATTATGTGATGGCAAAAACGGCTTAGTGGCTGGAACAAGTGAAGGCCGAGTTTTCTCAATACAAATGGGAAACACGAGTTTGGAATTGTGGAAATTTGAGTATGCAATTACTTCTATTGCCGCGGTTGGCGACGAATTATTAGTAGGAAGTTGGTTTTACCTCCACCGAATTAAGACAAATGTAGCAGATAGTGCAATTAGTACTTCTCGTCATTCTAATGATTGGGATATTCATGAAATTCGTCGGCAAAAAGAAATTGGCTTGAGTGAAGATGAAAGTAGAGAGGCGATTTGGCAAATTGAGCATAGTGGAATTATTGAATATGTTGCTATTAATGACACTGGGACAAAACTATTGCTTGCAGGTGAAGATCGAAACGACTACACTGTGGATGAGCCAAGTCTATTATTTGATTTAAATAGCGAAATATCTTGGTGTGAAGAATTGCCCGATGAAGAGGATTCATGGATTACAGAAATACCTCCTGAAATGCAGGAAAAGGTGAGCAGCGATGCTGGTACTTATGATGCGGAATCAACTAGTAGCGATGATTTCACAGGTCTTTTGACAGAGGAGGAACAGGCCAAGTTTGCAGGTAATTCTCAATATTCAAACTCACAAGACTCAAGGGATGATTTGCTTTCTGCCCTGATGAACGACGATGAAGAGGGTGAGATTATTGGGGGGAATGAGGAGCCAACTTTACTTGCAACCTCTGATGAAGAACTAATGGCGAATCTTAGTGAGGATGTTGAATCGGCTCAATTAGCACCTTATGCTGATGCCGGCGAAGAGCAGATGTTAGTTGCAGAAGATGGCGAAGTGACTACTGCCTTACTTGATGGAAGCACAACTTTTAACCCGCACGAAAGGGTTGTTGAATGGGCTTGGAGAGATGACCGAGGAAGAGTGATTGGAACACAATCAAAGATTAGGGTAAAGTTGCCTCTCGGACGGCATCGTTTCGAGTTAAGTGTGTTGGATGATGAAGGTGTTTGGACAACCGATACTACTTTCATTATCGTAGAATAATGTAGTCAAAAGCAAACCACATTCCCCTTTCGCAATCCATCCGCTATGAAAACTGGAGTTGAATAAATGAAAATATGGATTGAGGAATTTCTAGTTGGGCCGTTACAAATGCGTTGCAGCATTGTGACTAGATGTGATAATGGGGCGACTATTGTCATCGATGGTGGAGATGAACCCGAGCGTCTAATAAATTGGGTTGAGAATTGGGATGGTCTTGGACCCGATGATAGTAATGGACCTACAAACCTTGCAGAATCCGAAGGGCAAGGATTTGCAAAACGCCGGGTAGTCGCCTTTGTCAACACCCATGCACATTTTGACCATTCGGGGCAGATTCCAGTATTGATGAGAACTTGGGATGTGCCTTTCTGGTTGCATAAGGGTGACCATGAACTTCAGGCGTCAGCTTGTCAATCGGCCGCAAGATGGGGTTTTTCAGTGCCAGAACCAGCACTGCCAACTGATTTACTTGAGCATGGAATTACATATAATTTTGACGGACTTGCAGTTGAGGCAAGGCATTCACCTGGGCACAGTCTGGGTAGCGTTTGCCTAATCATTGAGGGTGAGGGTGTGAAGCATGCATTTGTTGGAGATGTGTTGTTTGCCGGAGGTGTAGGCCGTACCGACTTGCCAAATTCGGGTGGATCTTGGCCGCTTCTCAAAAAAAGCATTGAGGAGCAGTTGCTTACTTTACCCGATAATACAATCGTTTACCCCGGTCACGGACCAACTACAACAATTGGACGTGAAAAACAGCATAATCCCTATTTGTCATAGTCAAGAGAGGGGCGAGGATTGATTAGTTTAGGAGTGATTCAAGTTCTGCCTTAAGACTTGGCAATACTTCTTCCCATGTTGCAACAATTCCATAATCTGCATGCTGGAAAATTGGTGCTTCGGCATCCTTGTTAATTGCAACGATATACTTTGAGGAGCGCATTCCAGCCAAATGTTGAATGGCGCCAGAAATACCAACTGCAATGTATAGGTTCGGGTTTACTGTCTTTCCAGTTTGTCCGACTTGCATTCCATGTCCTATTCCATCCCACGCGTCAACAGCCGCGCGAGATGCACCAACCGCGGCACCTAGGACATCTGCGATTGATTCGAGTTGAGCGAAGTTCTCAGGTCCACCCATCCCTCTTCCTCCAGAAATGATGATATTTGCTTCTGAGACATCTAGTCTTGCATTTGCTTTGGCGATCATTTCTCTAACCGCACAACCGACATCAGCACTTTGGTTGACAACAGATGATACTGCTGAACCTCCTTCGTCAGCAGCTGCAAAAGTATTTGCTCGGATTGTCACAACAGCATTTCCGTTTAGGCTTACAGTTACGAGAGCCTTGCCAGAATAAACAGGAGATGTTAATTCACCATTATTTATCGATATGACATTTTGTACAATGGGCATGCCGCGACGAGCAGCGATTCTTGCGCCAAGATCCTTACTATCATTTGACGCAGTAAGGATTAGATTTCCAGCAGGCGCAACTGCATCGATTGCAGCAGCCCAACTCGATGCATCATAAGAAGAAAAACAGTCAGCAATAACTGTAATTACCTTGTCAACACCCATTATTGAGGACGCTGTGGCTGAAGCAGAGTCGGAAGTCGCCGGAATAACGATTGTGATTCCGCCGCCAAGGGAATTAGCGGCGGTAACCAGTTCAGCAGTACTTGGGTGAAGTTGACCATTTTTTGTTTCAGCAATAATTACGTTACTCATATTCTCACCTCAAATTACACCTGCCTCATTTCGGAGGGCTTGAACGACAGAGGATACATTTCCTGCGCCCTCATAGGTCTTACCTGGGGGCTTTTCAGCCGGAGGACTATAGCGAATAACATTGACCGTTGGAGTCGGTGCGTCAGCTGAAATTACTTCAACAACGGCTCGCTTTGCCATCATGATTCCACGCACATTAGGGCGTCGAGGCTCCATTTCTCCTTTGTCTAAGGAAACTACGCAAGGGAAGTTTAGTCCAACTCTTGCTTGGCCTGATGATGAAGGGATCATGGCTTCTACGCCTGCCTCTTCAAAACTAACTGTTGATGCGTTGGATACACTTGCCCATCCAAGTCTTTCTGCCACACCTGGTCCAGTCGAGCCAGCGTTTGAGTCTGCTGCGGCCTTGCCACAATAGACGACTTCTGAACCCAAATCGCTAATAGCGCTTGCAAGTGCAGATTGAACTCCATTGGAATCTAGATTTTCCCATCCTTCGCTCCATAGGCGAACGAGGTTGTCAACCCCAAGTGCCTTTGCATCTTTGAGAACCTTGTCGCAGGCATCATTTCCAAGTGTTAGTGCGGTGACTGTGCCACCATTGGCCTCTTTGTGGCGTAGGGCAGTTTCAATAGCGTATTCATCAAATGGACTGGTTACAAATTTTACCGCAGCGAGATCTAAACTTCCTCCGCTTACAGTGATTTTTGCATTTGTATCGGGCACTCTTTTTACTAGAACTACGATGTTTGGCATGTGACTCACTCCTTAACCCAAAGGGTCGGATAGTTGTGCGACCGGCATATCATTTATGGATATACCGCGAGACCATCATGCACAAACAAGTGCAATGATTTCTCCATTTGCTCAACAATACCAATAAGATTCGTTTATTGTATTGTCGGAACATCAATTGTAGTTCTGAATTTCAGTCCTTACGGCGGGCTAAAATCATCGCTGCACCAAGTAGTGCGGATACTGTTAGAACGCTGGTGAATCCAGGGATTCCGCCACCGGTTCCAACAGGTGTTGCACCCGGTTCTGCTGTTTCATTACTTACAAAATTAAATGTGAATGTTCCGGCACTTCCGAAAGTTGTGGAGTCCCATGCGTATTCAACTTCCATTGTTCCAGTAATACCTTCAGGGATAGTGAATTGAACCCATCCAAAGACAGTTCCACTTCCAGTTTCAGAAGCACTTAGAGTACCATCGGCTGTTGCCCAAGATGCATTGACTACATCATTTTCAGCATCTGAACATTGAACGGCAATCATGTAACTACCAGCTACAAAGGTCATATTGACATCGCCATCGGGGCCCATTGTGATTCCAGATTCAGACTCCCAAGAGGTATCGGTAGCAACGGTCCAAGAGTATGCACAAGTTGGTTCTGTGTCAACAGGTTCTACTACTACTTCTTCCACTGATTCAAATACTATGGTCGCAGATCCTGGCCCATCAGCATTACATTCTCCAGTTGCAGAAGGATTTTCATTGAAATCGAAATAGTTTCCCATATCTCCAATTGTCCATTGAGTTGCTGGAGTAAAGACTACTGAAATTGGTGCAAAATCACTATTGGATACTATACTCCCAGTGGAACATTCTTCAGAGTCATCGCCATCATCAACATCATCAGGATTTGAAACGAACATTACAGTGTGAGTTCCAGTCCCATCATCAGCGATTGAATCTGTTGTCATTATCATGGAAATTGAAATTGGTACGGATGGATCTGCTAGATTATCCCAGGTTCCACCATCATCGTCGGTCATTTCAACCGATATTCCATCAATGGTCCAATTCCCATCGTCACCATCTGAATCTTCAACATATTCCGGGCAACCATTACCTGGTAAGGATTCATTAATTAGTTCTGGATTCCAATATTCCCATTCTTCACAGGCTTCGGATGTTTCTTCACTTGTGTCATTTTCCGTCATCATCTCAATTAATATGGCAGCCTCAGATTCGTTAAGAATTCCATCACCATCGCCAAAGTACAAGTCATACATTGCACGCATATCATCAGAATCTTCTTGACTAAATGCACACTCCATGGTCATCTCAAAGTATATGTCACCTGCAGCATCATAATGCAATGACATTTGGAGGCCTGATTCAGCACAATCCATGTCATCTTCTGCTTCAAGCACACCTTCATCATCGCCTTCTGGGCAGTTATATTCGTTATCATTGACCAAGTCCATTGAAATATTGGTGCCATCGTGGCAGTTAAACCAGTTGTCGGTAACTCCGTCACCGTCGAAATCCTGAGGCTCGTCACTACCATCAGAGCAGTCTTCTTCGCCATCATTGACCCAGTTAAATGGAATCTCTTCACCATCGCCACAGACGAAGGTTATTTCACCACCACTGCCATTTTCATCTTCGCCGTCTGGGCAGTCTTCATCGCCGTCATTGACCCATTCATTAGGAATTGTTGAGCCATCATAACAAGTGAAATAATCACCGCCGCCGCCATCTTCATCTTCGCCATCAGCGCAGTCTTCATAACCATCATTGACCCAATCAAATGGGATTTCTTCACCATCATTACAAGTGAAATAGTCACCGTCGCTAGGGGATTCATCTTCGCCATCTGGGCAGTCATTATTGCCATCATTGACTAAATCCATTGAAATATTGGTACCATCGTGGCAGTCAAACCAGTTATCGGTAACTCCGTCACCGTCGAAGTCTTGAGGTTCGTCGCTACCATCAGTGCAGTCTTCATAACCATCGTTAACCCACTCAAATGGAATCTCTTCACCATTGCCACAGACGAAGGTGTGTTCATCGTCCCCCTCATCAAGCATATTGATTAAATACTCAAGTTCGTCAAGGTCCAGCAATCCATTTCCATCTTCATCGGATTCATTGAAAGCATCTGTCAACATATCTTCATCTTCCTGCGACATGTTTTCTCCAGTTTCATCGTTTTCCTCTGCGTTGACGAAATCAATGAGTTCTTCGAGGCTGAGATTACCATCGCCGTCAGCATCTAGCATTGCCATAAGATCTTCTATGGACATGAAGTCGGGGGCTTCATCATCACCATCTAGGCAGTCATCATTGCCATCATTGACTAAATCCATTGAAATATTGGTGCCATCCATGCAGTTAAACCAATTGTCGGTAACTCCGTCACCGTCGTAGTCCTGAGGCTCATCGCTACCATCTGCGCAGTCTTCATAACCATCGTTGACCCAGTCAAATGGAATCTCTTCACCATCGCCACAGACAAAGGTGGGGTAATCTTCCTCGCTGTATTCAATAAGTGTGAAACTGACATCGCCAACAGTTGACCCATTGGTCAAATTTACAGTGGGTGGATTTTCATGGACATCTCCATATTGGCCACCGGCAGATCGGGGTTCACCTGCATCATCCATGCAGCCTAATCCTGCAGTAACTACCCATTCTCCAGCAGGTGCATATTCTGTGTAATATGAACCAGCACCTGTGAGGTTGATTCCCCAAGAAGTGTAATTATACGGGTCATTTTCTCCCGATGCTACGAAATTACTCCAATCAGAAGGAGTAACTAGGGCAAGACCACCGCTGCAATTCCATGTGGAATTCCAAGCATCATCTTGCCAAGTTAATATTCCACCGAGTGTGGCTGTTCCATTGGCTACACCGCTACCGCCTTGGTCAAATTCTACAATGCCATTCGGTCGCAATTCATTTGTATTGTCTATTAGCGGCGAGGTTGCCATTACAATCATTGTAAAGGCGACAAGGGCCGCGGTTATTGTCCTAGTATTCACTATTTCCACCAAACCGACCTCATTAAGCCTAGTTCTAAAGAGTTCCGGCGACGGGAATCTCACTTTCGGGGCACTGAGTAGAAGTCGGTATATTTTCCAAACGTGTATTCAATGTGATTCACTAAAATTTCCGTGCATATCCAACTCAAGATTGCATAGTAAATGTAAGGGAAATCTTCACTCAGGCAACCCTTCAACCCACTCTTTTGAATCAACTTTGTGCATTGTTCTTCTTCGTGAAGCGAGGTTATCTTCAGGAGACCATTTCAAAGGAGAAGCAACTTGCGCCCGCTCTCCACATTTAGCACAGGTTGTACTCAAGCCGTATTCTCCACAGGCGGTACATTTCTGCAATTGTTGACGAGCCATATCTCTCCCTCAAATTCATCCACAGGTTCATCGGTCAAGAGGTTAACCCATGCAGAAATACTTTTTCGCAGTGAAAAACAAGAATTACCCTCTCCATTAATACAAAAAAAACAGGCGGATAAGCGAAGGGATGAGCAAAAAGGTTTGCTTATTCTAGGCATCAAGCCTTGGGGCGGTGGCTACGCTTATTCCAACTATAGGAGCGCAAGCGTGCGGTTTCTCCATAGCCACAAGAAGCACAAACCTTCTTTTGCTTGTGGTAAGAATGCTTACCGCAACGGCGGCATCGAATGTGCGTTGACTTCTGGCGTTTACCGCGTGATGGTGTACCCTTACTCATGTTACAACCTCCTAAAGACAGTCCGCCGACCGACCTCCCGTATATGAAACCGCCGTTCAGCCTTGCATCGGCTAACACTTAGGCAAGATCCAATAATGATATAATATCAGGCATATAGTGAAGTTGAATTATCTTCCAGCAACTCACGACCGAGAGATGAATCTGGATGTTCAGCCATTAGTTTCTCTATTCTTTCAGCAATGGCTTCAGTGGTGGAAATTGGGATGGGTAACTCAACGTTAAGCCAGTCTTGAAGGGCGAGGCGCATTCTTTCTGCCGAATGAATATCAACACTATTTCCGATACTTGTTGAAATGATGCAGCCACTTGAAACTCCATATACGGGACCGAGAGATGAAAGTAAACCGGCGAGTCCGATGACTCCGCCTTCGGGCCGGTCTGTTGAAATTGTTGCACCACCACTTGACAACATTTCCTCGGCAGCATCATCGGCACATATTGCAAATACTTCTTCGACTCCAGGTTCACTTGCTAGTCCTGCGAGAACAAATACATGCTCGCAGCCTGATTTTGCTGCTTGCAACAACAATTCACTCGCAACTTCGTATTGACCTCTTGGTGAAAGTGGTTGAACTTCACCGGATAGAAGGAGGATAGTTTTTTCATTTAATTTAAGAAGATGCAGTGCAAGGTGAGGGGGAGTCAAACGAGAGTCGGTGAGTAATGCTTGAGGTGGCATATCAGGGTGGAGTACGCGAGCAACCAATTTTGCATCCGGCGACTTTGCCAAACCATCGACGACTAATTTCCCGACATTACCAACTCCAGGTAGGGCGGCAAGGAATAAATCGTGAGCAGGCAACTCCTTTTTGCCGGCAAGCCAGTCGATTTTTGTTGTCATAAACCGTCTGCCTTTCACGACGGGGCATAAGTATTGGCTTGCTAATATTGCAATAATGGCGGTTTAAGGGGGGGTGGTGGAGTTTGCGAAATCATTATTTTATGATTGCAATTTGAGAAAGTTGGTCAAGAGCGCCTTGTAATTTTGCTCCAAAAGCCGTGGCAATGGCATTGAGTATCACGATTTCATCGCCGCGATTAATCTCGGCGCTGATGAAAGGAATATCTTCATTCATCGCACTCAAATCAATATTTCCGTTTTCTGTCGCGATACTCGCACCCCAGCGCTTCCAAGTCCCAAAGTTATGTTCACCCTGACCTTTTGCAAGGGACATCACTCGTCCACGAATATTGATGCGGGGTAAGGAAGAGGGCACAATATCTCCTTCCTTTGCTTCTTCAGCGATTTCAATACGGCTCAAATCATCGAGTTTCAACTGTAATCCTCCCTTACGAGTTTTTGCAAAATAGGTATCAATTACCCTTACTTTTGAACCGACATGAAGTCCTTCTGGGATTTCCTTTGGCCCACCTTTGTATGACGAAACCCAAGTTGAAGTGCCGCCACCCCATATTCCGAGTGCCGGTGCAATTCCGCCGTGGCGCCATTCGCCACCTTTCCAAGTGCTAATAGTTCCGAAGACATTGACTCTACTATTTACTTGTGATAAGTCGTTGAATTGATGAGACGTTCCATTTACATCCTCCCACTCGGTTGATGATATTTCCATCATCTCTCCTGAACCTTCACAGATATTTGCCCAGAGGCATACCTTACACCTTTCACTTGGGTCTTTGACCTCAATTACATCACCACCTCCGGGGGAGTGCGAGGGTACTGGTGCTGGATTAGGTGGGTAGTTGGTGATATCCCTTGAGCCACGAGTTGCCATGTGGTCGTGCCAGAATTGGTTTAACTCCTGTTGCATTTTTTGTAGGTCAGTTTGACTCGGCAGATTGTATTTTTTCCGACTTGCTGCTCCCATGTACCATGTTTCAAGGCCAGAAACCATCTCGTGGTCATGGCTCGCCCACCATAACCAAGCATAAGTTTTCATTTGCACTGGGTAAGCTGCAGCCCATTCACTTGTTCCATTTGATGCTTTTAGATCAACGATACGAGGTGTGCCTTCCCACCTGTAGACCAAGTCATACTCTCCTTGAAACCAGCCTTCTGGGAGCATGGCTTGTTGAGTAAATGAACCTGCTTCGGGGTCCACGAACCAAGGTCTAGCGATTTCCCAACACTCGGCGAGTGTTGCCGACCCTTCGCTATTGGCGAAGGGGTGTGGTATTGTGTGATAATTTGGACGCCCATCGGGAGCAGATATTATTGGGCGAATTCCCTTTCTCCATGATTCAAGAGTGGGTCCGCCGTTTGCTTCCAAGCAGGCGAGTACTTCTTCTATGTGCATATCTAAAGCATTTTTTGCGTGGTTTGGGCCGAGGTTTCCTCTTGCTTGCATAAATTCATTCCAATTTCCAGAGCGATTTGCATCATTTTCCCAAGCGATTCGTGCTCCTTCAATTGCTCTTGGCCAGTGAACATCAACTCTTGCATGTGCCCATTTTCGTATTTCCTCAATATCTGATGGTGCATCGCCAAATAACATCAATTTGGGTCCGAGCCATTTCTCCTCCGATTCAGGTCGTTGGTCAATGTGAGTTTCTTGACGGTCCCGCCGCCCCCAGACGACTGTTTTTTGATGTGTTGGCGAATCTAAGACATGGCTGGCAGCATTTGCAGAAATTAGTTCTGGACTTTCGCGCAATACCCGACAAACAGTCTCCTCAACAGCATGGCCAAAAACCAATAATGGTAGGGCTAATCCACGCCAACCGTATTCCTTTTCGTAGAACCATGAGCGGGAACACAAGCCATAGTTCCAGCGGGAAGAATGGGACACTTTCATTCCCGGGCCACAGGGGTCTTCATCTGGGGAAAGGGTATTGGTCGGCATATACAATCTCCGGTTTCTCAACCATTATCAACCCTTCACTCGCAAAGAAAGGTAAGAGAGTTTATTCACTTTGAGCAAAATCTGACTCTATAGCACTTGGGTTTACGAATAGCATCAAGGTAAAGATGAAGAAGAAGCCTGAAAAAGCCATCATGGGAATACTCATAAAACCGAAAACTTCGAGGTATTTCATTGTACATGGAGCATATTCTGAGCAAGAAGTTTTTTGTGAATCAGGGAATAATTGTATATTGATATGGTATAGTGAGATCAATGCTCCGGCTCCTGACAACATCAAAGCATATGGGCGAATAATGTACTCATTTTTCATCAATGCAACACCCAATATCAATCCAAGTGGATACATTGCAATGCGTTGATACCAGCAGTATTGGCACGGAATTAATAAAGCGATATCGGAGAGATATAGGCTTCCCAGCATACAAAATATTGCTACATAACAGGCCAACATCATCGCATTACGTGAATGCTCAGTTTGAAGGGTTTTCAACTTCGTAGCAATGTCTGCAGAGCGACTGCCGGCAATAAGGAAAATTAGAATTGCAACTGCCGTGATAACTGAAGCAATCGACATCGTTGCGAAGATTGTGCTAACTGTTTCAAGGGTGATAGCCATAGCACTTCCTCAACCTTGCTGTATAATCCCTCATAATAAAACATTGACCTTTGCAGTTTTGGTAAAACCCACTCTTTTGCATCATTTTAGCTTTTCATTTCAAGCGGGTTGGTGTGTGAAGACAATTTGAGGAGTGGAAGTTGGCTTTGTTTAGAGATTTTGGTTTGGGTGGGTTTCGTCTGATTGCCAGTCACGAGAGATTACTTCGATTCTCGTTGAAAACGGGCTGACTCTTATTTGTGGTAATCCGGCACGGAATCCCAACTCGGCTCCAGTGATAAGTAAGCGATCGCCAACTTGCAGGGTTGAGAGCGATTCACTTATTCCTCTGCCAAAGGCAACAATTTCAATTACCCTTTCTCCATCCCAAAGATGAGCAGTGACCATTGCCCACGGTTTTCCAGTGATACGTACTCCAGTAGTACCTCCTCTTCCGACAATTAATCCGTCTGCATTGATTCGAGTTTGAATTAAGCCAAGGCGTGTTATTTCTGGTGGATCTCCCTTCCATTCTTCGAGTGGAACCATTTTGCTCTGTCCATCCAAATACAATCTAGTTGTTTTTCGCCATTGCCCTGGTGCCACATCACAAAGCACATGTTCACCTTCTGAAAATGCAGATAATGGTGGAAATGCACCCGGCCCCATCTCTTCAAGAATAGCATTTGATGAACCACCTGTTCGCATCACTGCACCATTAACTTGCTCGCCGTAATGATTTGAAAGTGGACCCCATTGTCCACCCACATTCCCCATGACATTTATGCGACATTTTATTTCTGACAATTTTTGTGCAGGGCTTCTGGCCTGTAATCGAGATATAATTTCATCCAATTCTAAACCGGAATAACGGGTTGGCAATGGGACACTTTTTCCATGAATTAGAATGTGTTCTTTCTCCAATTTGTTGAGTTCTGTTGTGCAACCGCCACAGATACAGTCGGGCCAATTTTCTGGTTCAGCATCGGCAGTAATCATCCGCTTCCAAATACCGTGTAACTCTTCTGTTACTTCCTCCATTTCAGGTTCTGTGAGTGGGGGAAAAATCTTTCTTTGTGGGCCATTGAGGTACCAGCCTTCTAGCCCCTCAACTTCGTGGCAGTCGGCTACATCTTCCCCCTGACGGGTTGCTGCCCAAAGGAATCTATAGAAGGCTAATTGATATTCAAGTCCAGCGGCATATTTACTGTTGCCGTCGCTGGCTTTTATGTCAACGAGAGTGGCTTTGCCACGCCAACGCAATACCAAATCTAATTCACCAGATGCCCAACCGGCTGGATGGTACATTCGTTGAGGTTGGTAAACCCGTGGGTCCTTGACCCACGGCCGAGCAATCTCCCATGCTTCAGCCCAAGAGATGCTATCAGAGGTGCCGAAGCCAACGGGTAAGTTGTCAAATTCCTTATCTGAAAGCAATTGAAAACCCGGCACTTTGTTAGGCAAAGGAAAACAAGGTTTGTTATCCCAACGTGGAGCGGGAACTCGGTGTGGGTCACCGCTTTTTTGCCATAATTCTCGGTGAGGTCCACCCGCTTCTGCATGGCATTTTTCCACCTCTTCAAGAAATAGCGTGAGTCCACCAATTAACATATTTCGTAGCATTTCATGTTCCAAATCATCCCATGCATAGTTCTCTGTGCGGTAAGGTTTCTTTTGCCAATCAGCTGAACCTAATTCGTGGATTGTTGCAACAGCATCATCGACTTTTGCCATGATCCACTCTCGTAATTCCTCTATGGATTGAGGTGTTGGAGTTGTCTGGAGTGTAGTTTTTTCGTTTTCGCGACCGTCAGAATCATCATTATTGCTTTCTTTTGACAATTCTTCAATTGAGGAAATGGAATTTTCGCGAACCCATGCAGACCATCGACTCTTACCTTCAAGGTGCTTGCCCATAGGAGTTTCCATTAGAAGTCCGACAAGCGCTTCTTCCACCCTTATTCCCATAACCATGCGCGGGTTAACTGGCCCTCGTAATCCGATTTTGCTACCGGTAAACCACTGCCTGGGGCAGCGTTTCCACACGACATAGCCACTTGCAGAGATTCGCATCCGGCTACGGCCAATTGGGCCGCCTGCGGAGGGAGTTCCTACTGGCATACCCCCTCCTCGGTTGCTGGACTCCTAATCTTTCGCCTCATCCTTTTGCATTTTTCTCATTTCTAAAAAATAACTTATTTGTAGCCATTTGCAAGCCATTCGAGAGATAACAAGAAATTGAAGGGAAGGTGGATTGAAAATGTCCCTAGAAGAAACATTTGGTACTTCAAAAGTTAAAACTGTAGTAATCGCCCTTTACTCGCTGCTCGCGGTCCTTTCGTGATTCAGACTTGTTGATTCTTGGTCGCTTTGAATCATGGTCACGCCTAAATGTCACGTCCACGCTGCTGAGGAATCGGTTCATCCCAGTTCGCAAATCAAACGGGCCTTCTGCTCGTCCATGCTTACCACCTTCTCCCTCAAAGACAAGAAGTGAATCGGCCAAAATATCAATGAAATATACGTCGTGGTCAATTACAAAGGCGCTTTTTTCGTTACTTTCCATGGTGCGGCGAATCGCCTTCGCACATTCCATTCGGGAATTTGCATCAAGGTGGGCGCTTGGCTCATCAAGAAGATAAATATCAGCATCACGTCCGAGGCAAATGACGATGCTAACTGCCTGAAGTTCACCCCCTGACAATTTTTTCGCTCGCTTTAGTAAGAGTTTGTCAACCCCCATTGCTCGCACCACATTAACATTGAACTCACCACTCCGCCAGCGCATCCCAAGTTCGGCATCTAACCAAGCCTGAACACTTAATTTGTGCTCGACACTAACATGCTGAGGTTTGTATGAAATCCGCGCATCGGAGGTCACCCACCCTTCATCGTATTCCATTTCTCCGGCGAGTAATTTTACCATAGTGGTCTTTCCTGTTCCGTTTGGGCCAACCACGCCTACTACCTCTGATTGGCGTACTGCCCCTTCACCGGTTGTGAGTTTGAAATCACCAAGAGACTTCTCTACTCCGCCCCATTGAATAATCGGCATTCCGGTTTCATCAGAACGGTCTGTGTGGGTAAGGAATTTAATCGGTTTATCGCGGATTCTCACATTTTGCTCCGGCAAGAACCCGTCAAGATAGACATTGATTGCAGTTCGCGTTGGCCTTGCGGGAGTGAAAATTCCAAATGCACCTTTTTCACCATAAACGATGTGGACAAGGTCGGCTAATACATCGAGTACGGCTAGGTCGTGTTCAATAACGATAACGCGCTTTGTCTTGGCTAATTCCTGAATTATTTTGACAATTCTCATTCTTTCATGAATATCGAGGTAAGAAGAAGGCTCGTCAAAGAAGTACACATCTGCATCTCTTAGCAGGGCAGCACAAATTGCAACTCGTTGTAATTCCCCTCCGGACAATTCTCCCAACTTGCGTTCAAGCAAATGGTCTATGGCGAGGGATTTGGTAAAGTGATCAAATTTCCCCATTTCATCAACCTTGTTTAGCAAAACTCCTACAGTTCCAGTCACCATTTTTGGCAAGTGATCAACATATTGCGGTTTTACTGAAACCTTTATTCCTTTTTCCGTTACCAAGGTGAGATAGTCGCGTAGTTCCCCTTTTGGTAAGCCTTCAATAGCATCTTCAAGCCATACTTCTTCGGCATCGTAATCACCCAAATTTGGTGTTAAAGAACCCGCTAATATTTTCAGCGCTGTTGATTTTCCCATGCCATTTGGCCCTAAGATTCCAACTACTGATGATTTAGAGGGGCAGGGGAGGCGGAATAACCTGAAGCCATTCATTGAATACTTGTGAATCATTTCTCCTTCCAACTCACTCGGCAATTGGGTGATGATGAGGGCATCGTGAGGGCACTTGTTGATACAAATCCCACAACCAATACATAGGGATTCTGAAATGTGTGGTTTTCCACTTTTTTCGTCAAGAATAATACATTCTTGCCCATTACGGACAGGTGGGCAAAATGCGTGACACTCGTCATTACACTTTTTGGGCTGACAATTATCTTCTCGAAGTACTGCAACTCGCATATTTCCACCTCCTTTATTGCTGATTCGGCAGGCAACGCCCACCTGTGATATTCTTGCGGGGTGTGGCCCTATTCATCAACCCCTCGCCTATTGTCTTCCCGCTTTTTGGGAGTTTGAGTGAGTTAATTTTTGAGAATTGCCGCCTCGCCATCTTTGCTGTCCAGTAATATCTTAATTGGTTCATCGAGATATACATGAGTGAGCGGCCCATGGTTTGCAATAACTTCTTGATTATTCAACCATTCCCAATCCATGTCACCTACCTCGGACAAAGTGAGGTATCCTACATTGAAAGAAACAATATTTTGGAAAAAGTGAGACCCCTGGGATGGATCTACATGAATATCCTCCATTGGCACTTCAACGATAGTTTTGGCACCACTAATTTGGCTCCAAGAAACGGGGATGCCAAGGCTTGGATCTGCAGTCCCCCAGCGCCCAGGTCCGATCAATAGATATGGGCGGTTTTGTCCACTCAATGATGCATTTATTTCCTCAATCATTGGATTCAAATCCCTTGTTTTTAGGCGGTTCAGTTTACTAGGGTCAATGAAAATAATGTCTTGAACATTATCAATTACCCCATTTCCTAAGGCCAAACTGCTGCTGCAAAGAAGTTTTTCTTCCTCAATCTCATTGAAATCCACATCTATTTCTTCATGCCCAGCGACAACAGGACGTAATTGAAGTAATGCAAATCTTCGAATGTTTCGTTTTGGGTCGAGAGCAACTGCGAATTCAATCTCAACAGGTGTACCCAAGTAGTCTTGGCATTTGTTTAGAACATGGGTTAGAATTTCGGCTAAGGGGAACTTTGAATGCTTCAGAATTGGTGCGAATGTAAGGACTCTGTTGCCTTCTCTATATATTGTATCAACAATTCTATCATCGGCGGCAATATATGTTGAACCAACCATTGCTAATTGCCCATCTTTCTCGGCAGTATTTAGGTCGAGTTTGGAAAGATTTTCTTCATCATCAGCACCTAGATCCGATTCATTATCATCCATTTCAATGGCATAGAATTTTCGCTGTGAAGTACGTAATGTCGCTTCAATGCTATGGAATTGGTGGAGTCGCTTCGGTTGCGCAGGGCTGAATCTCAGGCACTTTCCACCACCAGCAACTTGGCGTCCAAAACCAAGTGCAATTGCTGCTAATCCATCTTCTGCTTTCAGTGGTTCAACAGGGTAATGGTTGTGGCTTCTTGCCACTCCAGACAGAACTGGGTAGAAGCGACCTCCTTGTTGAGTACCAACCAATTCCTGAATTACCACTGCCATTCGTTCATCCTCTATGCTATTTGGTGTGGCTTTTACATAATCCTTTGCGGTATTATAGAAGGTTGAGGCATACACCAATTTTATCGCTTGAATTAATTGTTTTATTCTATACTTAATATTTGGATGATTATTTGCCAGTAAATAAGTTGAATATACACCGGCAAATGGTTGGTGGCTGGCATCCTCCAATTGACTTGACGAGCGTACTGCGAGCGGCCACGTTACAAACTCAAGCATGTTTTTGACAGTTTCAACCTCCTCATCAAGAAATTTCGCCTCTAAGAACGCCTTAGCTATTTCTTCATCCTCAAAATCTTCGTGAACAAAGTGGTCAAGATTATTTCTCTCAAGAAATCTCTCAAATACTTTTGTAGCAATTACCAATGTTTTTGGAATTATTATTTCCACATCTGGGAATGCATCACTTAATCTTAAATCAGGCATGCGTGTGTAAAAGAAGGCTAGGCCGCGGCCCTTTCCACCTAGGCTTCCACTTCCAAGACGCTGAAATCCAGAACCTTCTTCTCCTGGTGCATGGTCTTGAATACGGCGCATTTTCTGCATATGCAAATATTGACCGATTCGTTCAATTAGAAAATTTCTTGCAATTTCAATAGATGGGAAATCAGCGAGTTTCTTCTGACGAAGTTCAGTTGCAAGGGTAAATTCAGTTCGCGTCCGCATCCAGTGTGAAATATGATTTCGTTTTGCTCTTTCAATAAAAACATCAAGTGGTACATCTTTCAAACATTGACGCAATTCTCGCAAATCACTTGCACGTGAAATCTCTTCACCTTCTGCGTTGCGGAAAATGAAGTCACCAAAACTCATTTTGCTTGTCATGAAGTCTGAGATTTGGTGGTATAATTTACTGTCTTCCTTATGCAGGAAACTGGCGCCAAGTGCTTCCGCTTGCTCACGCAACTCCTCATTTTTGCTTTGAAATAAGATTGGCATGTGCGGGTGTTCTTTTCGAATATTTTTTATTAATTCTAGACCTGCAGTACTCCTTTCTCCATTTTGAAAAGGGAATCTGCCATCGGTAAATACGCCAATAATGTTATTGTGATATCTCTCAATATGAAGTGCAGCCTCCTCATAATTTACCGCGAGAAGGATCTTAGCGCGAGCCCTAAGGCGCAACAATTTTTCATAGGCATTTGCGCCTTGACCCATTAGGAGTGTGGTCTGTTTCAGAAGTTGGGTGTAAAGAAGAGGGAGGTAAGCAGAATAAAATCGGCGACTATCTTCGACCAACAGAATAACCTGAACATTTCCATAATCAATGTCATGTTGAACGTTCTTCTCATCTTCAATCAATTTACAAATTGACAGGAAAATCATGCTATCTCCTGACCAGACGAAGACCTTGTCTATTCCACCTCCTGAACGTAGTGTTGCTAATTCACGGGTATTGTAGGTCAAGAGGACAACTTGAATCGAACCGCATATTTTTTTTGCCTGTTGTGCGAAGTCATGTACTGCAATATCGCCAATGCGGCTCATTGTAATCACCAAATCAAATTTCCTTGTTTTAAGCATTACTAGTGCATCTTCTGCATCGGGTGAATGTATGATTCTCGGTGCCTGAGAAAGGTCAAGGCTACTGTATTCATTAGCCATTAATTCGGAAAGGTGTCCCGATTCTTCCAAGACATAATGGTCAAAATGACTCGAAACGAGTAATACTTCACGAATTCTAAAAGGAGTAAGTCTCTCAAGCAAGGAGTCCTCGGTGTCCAATGATGGGCTCATCTAGTTGGCGCAGAGAGGCGGGTGCTTTCAAACCTTAGGGAGCAATCCAAACACTGCAAATAGGTCCCATACAGGGGTCAAAAAGAATGGCAAAAATCGGTATCTTGCATATACTGCGGCAGCGAGCCATATTTTTTGTGGCTTACTCAACTTTACTCTAGAGGAATACACATCACCCTGTTTCTTGACAATTTGCTTCAAAATGGCATCATAAAATGCAATCATTGCTGCGGGGCTATATCTTGTGCGTCGAGGCAAGAGTGGTAACAACTTCTTCGCTTCTCGCAAGTAAGTTCTTGCTCTTTTTGCATATGCAATTGTGTATGCTTCCCATTGTGGATTTCGTCTGACATCACCTGCAAGTTCAGTATCTGAAATATTATTTGCCTCTAATTCATCCATTGGTAAATAAACTCGGTCACGCCCAATGTCCTCTCCGACATCACGCAATACATTTCCTAGTTGCATGAAAATGCCCCAAGATTCGGCATAGCGCTTGGCCTTTTGGTCCTCATATCCGTAAATTTCAATACACATTAATCCAACTACACTTGCCACTCTATAGCAGTATAGGTATAATTCATCAAAGGTACGGTATCGGTTGTGGAAAAGGTCGTCTTCCATCCCCGAAATTAGGTCGTCAAAGTACTCACGAGGAATATTGTATTTGTTGACTGTGTCCTTTAGAGCCATGAAAACAGGGTCGGTTGAGGTAAGTCCGTTGTAACAAGTTGAGAGTTTTTTACGGAAGAAAAACAACTGTGTGAGTTTAGTCTCATATGCTTCTTGATCAATAACGGTTGACTTATTTGAAAGCGCTTCCAGTTTTGCACGGTATGCAATCGCCTCGGGGTCATCCTCGCCAAGACCTCCGGGAAATACATCTTTCCAATCACCATCGGCGATGTCATCAGCGCGACGACAAAAGGCATAAACTGCACACATTGCTTGACGTTGCTCATCTGGTAAATACTTGAAAGAGTGATAAAAGTTTCCAGCTTCTCTACGCGTCAAAGATTCACAATATTGGAAAGCGATTGCGACTAATTCTTGCGGGGGGTATTGATCCCAAATTGGCGCATCTACTTTTTCAAATGGGTTGGCCATTTCTTCAGGAATTGCTCGCAATCCAACATATTCTGCACCGCTTTTAAATGCTTCAACTGCGGTAATACTTACCGCATGCACTGCATCCTTCGTTAATACTACTGCAGCACGAAGCCGGTCCAATGCCATGCGCTTAGGCTCTTCAATATGCGGCCTAGTTTTCGCATCTCCAAGGAGTGGTTCAAGCAGACTTGGTTTACGCCTTTCCAACATGTTTTACTCCTCCCTCTTTGGAACCGAAACTCCATCTGCTTTAGACTCTTGCCTTGCGTTGAGCCCGTTTCCAAAGCCGCCGAACTTTCAGTAGCAAGAAAAACTGTTTCAACTTTCCAACCTTCGGTCGGCGTTTCCAAGTATCATAATTCTGTTTTCGAATGGACTCCAAAATAGCCTCTCCTCCCATGGTAAACATTTGTAGGTCAACGGCGAGCAACGGGTCAATCTCGTTCCACAAAGTCTTGCCTTCATCAAACCATTTTTGTGCTCTATCAACCTCATATTTCATCAATTCTTTCCAGCGTTGGTCGGCCACGCGGTTTTCCAAGTCAATACTGGTATAGCCAAATCGCTCCAAATCTTCACTAGGTAAGTAAGAACGTCCTTGTTGTAAATCTCTAGAAACATCCTGCCAATGGTTGGCCAATTGCAGTGCAGTGCACGTATTATCTGCCTTTGCCCGCATTTCTTCATCATCGTGCCCATAGACATATAGGAATAAGTGTCCGACGGGGTCAGCCGAGTAATAACAGTATTTTCGCAATTCTTCCCAGGTCTCATAGCGCTTCTTTATTTGGTCCATTTTGAAGGCTTGAATTAACTTCCAGTACGGCAAGTAAGGAATTCCTACCTCAGTTGAGGTATGGGCAACAGCAATGAGGATTGGGTGTTTAGGAATACCGGACCAAGGCACAGGTGCTTCTTCATTCGCCTCTAATTCAGCAAGTTCATCCGGTGTGGTTTTCCCTTCTGGCAACCCATATGCGCGTGCGAGGTCATCTTCCCATTCGTCCAATAATTGCCAGCGAATCTCGTCTGAAAAAGGCGCCTCATCTCCAAGGTCATCGCCATATCGGCAATAGGCGTAGATATTTTCTATGTGTTGGCGCTTATCGGCAGGAGTAAATTTATTGGCGATAATAAAATTCTCATAATGGGACTTTGCAATGTCTGTGCAGTGTGCTTGGGCGGCAGAAAGAGTTTGATGTTGCCCGTATCCTGCCAGTGAAATATCCTTGTCGGAAACACTGTGTTCGCCCCACTCGTATTTCTCACCCACAGTATCTCCCTCCTTCTGCCGTACCTGCGTCCCTTTTGATAAACTCGCATCATTGTTTCCTGTGCTTGATTTGTTTCTCGTTAAATGAATGCCGGTTATTTGCAATCCCAGATTCCCCATCCCTTGTCCCCACGCTTTGGAGGAGTTGGCCAGTTGGGCCAATCTTCATCTTGATTCCAGTTCATTTTCAAGATATGTGCTGCTGCAAGTAAACCCGATCTCGTCGCGCCTTCCATTGTTGAAGGCCAGCCGTGGTCGGTATAGTCTCCGGCGAGTGTAATTCCAAAGCCAACTTCGCCGGAACCTGGGCGCATTTTGCTGCTACCTGGAGTTGGTGCAAATGTTGCCAGTTTGGAGCGCACAACAAAAAATCGTTTTAGTTCCGCCCCATTTTTATTTTCCCACAATTTGTCAACGATTTTCTCAAATTCTGCTTGCAGAGCCTCGTCGGTCATTTTTAGATAGGAATCAGCTCCACTAATAGGTACCGATAGCCATTGAGTATCAGGTGCAATAACTTCTGCGCTGAGCTCCGAATTGCGATTAAATATCATTTGAATTAGCGGTTCATCAAGGATTCTGTAGAAGAATACATTTTCTGGGATTCTCATTCCCTCATAGATTGCGTGAATTCCAATTAATGCTCTATAGCCCAGACATTTAAGTCGCTCCGCAACCTCCATGGCGGCAAAAGGAACGGCACTGGGCTGAGGTGCAGTAGAGTCTACTTTGTTTACCGCAGCATGGTCAGTTTCAGTATTATCTGCCATTATTGGCATCGTGGGATTGAGCAATTTTGCAGTAATATGCTGGGGTGTGGCGAGGACAACATTATCGGCGAGTATTTTTTCTTCACCGCGTTGGACACCAACACATACACCGTCCCTCCACAATAGTTGATTCACTTTTGCATTGAGCCTTATCTCCACTCCTGCATCCTGTAAACCCTTTTGAATTGGCTCGTCAATTGCTGCCGTTAGATGGTTGGTAAATGCACCAGCATCAAATGCATCCGCAGAGCCAAAAAGCCCTCGTTTAAATAATAATATACAGACGCTAGTCGATGCCTCTCCAATAGGAAGGTTAAGTGCTGCAAGCACAAAAAACCCCCAAAACCGCTCAATTGATCGTTCAGTTTGGCCATTATTTCTCAACCATTCATCAAAGGGAATGTCGTCGAGATCCATGCGTTGCCGCTCGGTCAATTTTTGAAGCACTTTGACCGCTTTTTTCATAGCCATTTTATCCTTTAACGAAAGAAATGGAAATTTCAGCACTGATCCAAGCATATGATTCGGTGGAGAAAGTCGTCCATCTCTCAATGAAGCAGATACACCTGAATTAGTTTGGATAAAAGGAAGGTTTGTTCTTTGTTGTAGCCGTACTGATGATTGGGCATTGACCCTCCCTAATAATTGCAAAAAACGAGCGTAAACACGAAAACAAGCATGCTGACAATTGTCCAATTCCATGCCGGTCACAGGGTCCTTTACCGACGAAACACGTCCGCCAAGGTGCTTTCTCGCCTCGAGAAGAACAACTTTTTCGACATCAGGGGAGTCTGCTAATGCCAGTGCCGCAGAGATTCCGGCAATACCGCCTCCGACAACAATTACCTGCATATGCCTGCTCCACCAAATAGTGCGCTGAGGCTTTACTCCATCAATGCTCGCTTTTCTGATGGTCTTTCCTTTTCTCTTGAGTAGAAATGTTGCGGTGAATATTATTCACCGATATTATTGGTTGGCATTAATTATTATGTCAAATCATCGCAATTTCACCCTATTTTTTAGAGTAAGGGTTTTGACCCAGTAATAAGCCCAACAGTCGGAGGGGATGGTGTGGAGTGCTCGTCATGTTCGGAACAAATTCCTGACGACAGTATATTTTGCCCTGAATGTGGTTCACGTCAAAATCTCTCAAGAGGCGAGTTTGGTTTTGCTTCTGCTTTAGGTGGTGGAGCGGCCACAGGTGGAGGAAATACCGGTGTAGTAAGTGGCGAAGCGGTGCGCCAGCAACGTGAGGCTGCGAGCCAGCCTGCCGCAATGCCAACCGACCTCATGTCGCAAATCGCCCAAGGCATGGCTTCCGGCCCTGCTCCAACAACTTCGGCCCAAACACCTCAAGTTTCAGATATGCCAATAGTTGGTGGTGCTCCTCTATCTAGTATAGCCGGGCAATCACCAAATAGTCCTACTCCGGTTGAAGATTCTGCTAATCCACTTGCAGAACCAAATTCCTCTGTAAGTCATACTGATGATATTGTCAATCGTATTGCCGAAGCAGAGAAAGCAGTAAAAGGCGAGCGCCGGAGCGCATGGCTTCAGATGAATCACGATAGCGCAGCAAGTGTTTTGCAATCAATCTCTGGAGAACTTCCAGCGCATTTACGTAATGAACCTGCAAATCCGGCTGCTGACCTACTCAAGAATACTATGGGTGGGGAAGATGCTGAGGCAGGCCCTGCTCCAAGCCTCTTGCGAAGAATGGCCGAAGTTGCCGTTCGCAGAGTTGCGCGAAAGCGTGGTGTTGCTGTAGAAACTCCTCAAATAAAATCTGCAGGTGACCAATTGGCAGTCAATGTTACATTTATTGATGACGGTAGAGTCTTAGATACTCCCTCTGATTTAGCTGGTGCTTTCCAACATGCAATTTCAACTGAGTTAGCCCTAAAGGGGATTAGCATGACTACAAGTGTAAGTCTCTTCTGTAGTAAAGATGGCGAAATGGAATTAGTTTTCGGCGCAGGAAATGCTGAGGAAGATGAAGAAGATATGTTTGCTTGCGAGATGTGTGGTGGCTTAGTCGCTGACTCAGATCCTCGTTGTTCACACTGTGGCGCTGAATTTGAAGAAGAGGGTGATGCTCCTCCAAGTCGAGGTCCTCCTGGAAGAAGTGGCGGCCCTCCTGGAAGAAGTGGCGGCCCTCCTGGAAGAAGTGGCGGCCCTCCTGGTCGTGGCGGTGGCGGGCCTCCCGGAAAAAGTGGTGGTCCCTCTGGCGGTCCAAGCCGAAGTGGCGGTCCTCCTGGTCGTGGCAGTGGCGGTCCTCCCGGANNTGGTCGTGGCAGTGGTGGTGGCGGTCCAAGCCGAAGTGGCGGTCCTCCTGGTCGTGGCGGTGGCGGTCCCCCTGGCGGTCCAAGCCGAAGTGGCGGTCCATCTAGTGGTCCAAGTCGCAGTGGCGGCCCTCCCGGGAAAAGTGGCGGCCCTCCTAAAGGCGGTCCTAAGGGGCCAAAGCGTCGCGGCCCGCCTTGAATGTAAGGTATTCCTTGCTCCTGTCTTTTGACATTATTTGAGTTTCATTATTTGATTGATATTCAACATGTTTTGTTAGTCAACTATATTTCTATACTCAATAATCATTAGATGATATTGGCAGAAATGGTTGCATTTATGAGAAGCAATATACTTGCAATTAGCAGAAAAACTCCGAGCCAACCTTCAACGACATGCTTTCTTTCTTGCATCTTGCGCAATAAGGGGGTGCCGGCTAAAATGATTGAAACAATCAGGTACCAACCTCCATCAATAATCCCTGCCATTCCAGCCATGCCTATTTTTTCAATCGCCCCAGCCTCAGGAGTCACGAATAAACTGAATACTGCAATTAGAAATACCATTATTTTGGGGTTGAGAAATGCAATCATGAAACCTTCTGTAAATCCCCTTTGAGTATTTGCTCGTTGCTCGGCCGAGGGTGCGGGAGTCTGAGGAGAAGTGACGCCTTCTATAGAATGGCCCTTCTTACTGGAATGTAGCATTTGAATTGCAATGAAAAGTAAAAAGAATCCGCCAGTAATTTGTAGTGCCGTTATTGCTACGGGTAAAGTTTGTACTAACAATGTTATTCCAGTCACCGCCAAACCGGCATAAAGGAAAAAGGCAATTCCGTGGCCAATTGCACAAGCCATTCCTTGTTTCTTTCCTCCAGATAAGGTATTTCTAATCACGACTAATAGAGAAGGGCCCGGTGACATTGCTCCCAACGAGCAAACTATCGCTATCTGCAACCAAGTATCAAGTGACACATATGCTGGTGCAAACTCTCACACTTGAATATGATACATCAATTTCCCATGCTTACTTTTTGAAGGATAACGATGAATAGAGCCCTCAGTTTGACCTTTAAAAGCAATATTCTTTCGGAGTAAAAGGTAGAACCCTTGCGACATCATATAAACAATATCAAGTGAAATGGCTTCAATTTCGAATGGCCTATATCCGAGTGAAAAAGGATTGGAATCCCGGCACTTCATCAATTTAGCCATTAGTAGGTGGTAATAAAATGGATGATATCGGGCCAATCTTTATTTCCTTGACAGTATTCAACTTTTTTGTGGGTGACCTAAATTCTCTGACCGTCGTTGAATTAAAACAACTTTTGAAGGAGCAAGATCTTCCAGTTTCGGGTAATAAGTCGGTACTTATTTCTCGTCTTGAGGAGAGTGATAGTGAGTTCTACCTCTTCGATGAGGAGGAAAATGAGGATTTCTCGCCAATAAAGACCGAGGTGGATTGTCCTAACTGCGATTCACTCCTCAAATATCCCAGCGATTATTTAGGAAAATTGAGTTGCCCTTCCTGCAAAAAAACATTTAATCCTACATTTGGCCAAAATCCATCCCAATTTATTAAAGATGAACAATTGCCAAGCAGTACATTTTCGATCAATCTAGGTTACGTAGGTCTTGGAATAGGTCTGCTAGCAATATTTCTTTTTTTGACCGCCAGTAGCCTGACAAATGAGTGGGATTGTTCTGGAACATTTTATGCGGATTTAGATAACGATGGAATCGAAGAAGAGCATGAGTCATGTGAAACAAAATACACAATATTTGACGCACCTTCAACCCGTATTCGCTTATTTTCTTGTTTTATTCTCGTGCCATTGGGGATTGTATTATCGCTGATAGGGCGGGAGCAAGCAGCATCCAAATTCTTAGCAGGAGATGGTGCAACCAATACTATTGAGTGGGAAAATGGCAAGGCAATTGTTACCCCCGGTATCTCTGTTGCCCCCAGAGTTCCGAATAATAAGGTGAGGAGTGCTGACTCAATAATTGCAAATTTTGGAGTCGGACTTGGTATTGTATTACTTGTTTTAGGAGTATTGGCAGTTATTGGCGTTATAATATTGATTTTCTTCGCACTGAGTGCCCTTTCGGGTTAACGAAGCCCTGCTTCTTTCAAAGCAACTAGCAAAACTGCTCCAATTTCAGAAGGGTCATTTGCAACATGAATTCCAGCATCTTTGAATGCGGCGATTTTGTCTGCTGCAGTCCCTTTTCCACCTGAAATAATTGCGCCAGCATGGCCCATTCTCTTGCCTGGAGGTGCTGTTGCTCCTGCAACGAATCCAACAATTGGCTTGCTGACATTATCCTTTGCCCAAGCAGCAGCATCTTCCTCAGCAGTACCGCCAATTTCTCCTATCATTACTATGGCCTCGGTTTGCGAATCCGCCTCGAAGTCTCTCAAACAATCAATAAAACCAGTTCCGTTTATTGGATCTCCACCAATTCCAATACAGGTTGACTGACCTTCATCAATGCTCATAGTTTGGGCAACTGCCTCATAGGTTAATGTTCCTGATTTTGAAACTATTCCAATTCGCCCTTTAGCGTGAATATGTCCTGGCATGATGCCGATTTTTGCTCCACCAACTTCACCTGGAGTAATGATTCCGGGGCAGTTTGGGCCGATTAGTCGGACACCTTCGCGGTCATTGACATAGGCTACCGCTTTGACCATGTCAAGAGTGGGGATTCCTTCGGTAATGCAGATGATTACACCCTCGCCCTTGGCTCGGTAAAATGCGTCTGCTGCTTCCATTATTGCGGCACCAGCAAATGGTGGTGGGACATAAATGACACTTGCATCAGCGCCGGTTGCCTCAATGGCTCCGATTACACTGTCAAAAACAGGGAAATCTTTGCCCTGTAGTTCTACTGTCTGCCCACCCTTTCCGGGGGTAACTCCGCCGACAATTACAGTACCATATTCGACCATTTTGTCAGCGTGAAAATGTCCTTGTGTTCCAGTGATTCCTTGAACCAAAACTTTTGCATCCTCCTCAATCCAAATTGCCATTATTGTCCACCTCCGATGAGTTCTACTATTTTCTGCGCCCCTTCTGCAAGCGTTTCTGCACTGTGGATATTCAAGTCGGAGGATGAGAGAATTGCTCTTCCTTCCTCAAAGTTGGTTCCTGAAAGGCGAACTACTAATGGTACATCCAATTCGAGAGCCTTTGTCGCTGCGATGACGCCTTTTGCGATAATATCGCAGCGCATAATTCCACCAAAAATATTGACCAATATTCCTTTGACATTTGGGTCTTTAAGAATAATGCTGAATGCTGTTTTTACTTGTTCTTCATCAGCACCTCCACCGACATCAAGGAAGTTCGCTGGCTCGCCACCATATAATTTGGTGACATCCATAGTGGCCATAGCGAGACCAGCACCATTGACTAAGCAACCAATGTTGCCGTCCAACTTCACATAGGAAAGACCAGTTTCCTTTGCCAAGACTTCAGTTGGCTCTTCTTCGGATAAGTCGCGCATGTCCTCAAATACTTGCTTTTGGCGGAAAAATGCATTCTCGTCAAAACTGACTTTTGCATCAAGCGCAATGATTTCATCGTCTTCACTTCGAACAAGGGGGTTAATCTCAACCATTGCACAGTCGCGCGCAGTGAACATTTGGTAAAGCGAGAATAACATTTTTTGGAATGAACGGCCAGCCATTTTTCCTAACCCGAGTTTGGCAGCGAGATTCCTTGCTTGGAATCCCAAAAGACCAGCCGAGGGATCAATCCAAACTTTGTGAAGTAGTTCAGGGGTGTTTTCTGCAACTTCTTCAATGTCCACTCCACCTTCAGTTGATGCCATTATGAGTATTGATTTCTCTTCTCTGTCCACTAGGATTGCGAGGTAGTATTCATGAGCGATTGCACATCCAGCCTCAACGTAGAGGTTGTTGACGATTTTGCCTTCCGCGCCGGTCTGAATCGTGACTAAATTATTGCCGAGAATGTTTGTTGCATAGGTATTTACTTCATCTGCTGAAAAAGCGATTTTCACTCCACCTTCCATTACCAATTCTCCGCTTTCGGGGTGATACATTGTGCCTTTTCCTCTTCCTCCAGCGTGGATTTGACTCTTGACTGCCACTACCTTTGAGTTGAGAGTTTTGTAGGCTTCATTGGCTTGCTCTACTGTGGTGCAGTGTATGCCCTCTAAGACCTTCACGCCTGCTTCTTTGAAAAGTTGCTTACCTTGGTATTCGTGTATGTTCACGGATTTCCCTCAAACCTCGCCAATTAGAGGTGCTCTTTGAACACTTTGCTTAAGGGGTTGATTAATTACTACCCCTAGTTATTGTATTTTATCGCCAAACAACGATTTTCTAACAACTCTTCTTTCTTATGTTTTCTTTCCGTAAATGACTTGACCCGAACCCTTGTCGGAGGTGCCATGGACGTCATTGTGTTGGCTGGTGGATTTGGCACCAGATTGCGCCCTTGGACCAAACATCATCCAAAACCGTTATTGCCAATATTGGATCGAACGATGATTGAGCATGTAGTCAGTATTTTGCCGGCAAAAATGGTTGGAAAAGTCATCATCGCTGCGGGTTTTGGAATAGAACAAATGCGTAATCACTTTGATAATGTGGACTTGAGTTATGAGGTAGTTATTGTAGAGGAATTTGAGCCGCTCGGAACTGGTGGTGCGATAGCAAACTGCCGCGATTACCTTTCAGGTGGCACTTTCTGTGTGATAAATGGAGATTTATTGACCAGTTTATCAGTGGAAGATATGCTTCAGAACCACCAAGCCAAAGGTGGGCTTGGTTCAATTTCACTTTGGCAAGTTGAGGACCCAAGTCGTTTCGGTGTTGCCGATTTCAATGAGGATTCAGGAGTAATTAGACGTTTTCAAGAAAAGCCAAAGCGCGAAGACGCATTTTCAAATCTCATCAATGCAGGCACTTACTTACTCGAGCCAGAGGTCTTTGATTTGATGCCGGAGGGGGCATTCAGCATGGAGCGGATAGTATTCCCCGAGATGGCTGAAGCAGGGCAATTATTCGGTTATCCATTTGAAGGTCATTTCGTTGATGCCGGAACTCCTGAATCTTACATTATCGCTGCAAAAACGGTTATTTCCTATGGTGGATGGGTAAATGGTGGGTCTGTGCCGAATGTTGAACAATGTTGGGCCGAAGATGTAGAGGGAGCAGTTGCCAATATTTCTGCGAGTGCAATAATTGCAAACTCAGCTTTTGCCAAAGGCATTTCAATTGGCGAGAATGTTGAAGTCAAAGATACTGCTTGCTTGCATGATGTAAGAATAGGCGACGATGCAAAAGTGTCTGGTTGCATGATTGCTGCTAGGACATCTGTTGGCGCTGGAGCAAAGTTGGAAAATGTAGTCATTGATTATGATTCAATAATTCCCGAAAATCACACTCAATCTGGCGGTAAATGGCCACAAGATGAATAAGAATTTGAGAGTACTTTATGATTCAGGTAATGGTTCAAAGTTATGGTAAAAGAGCCATTACATGTTCCTTTCAATGGCAATGCTGGACTTCATTATCGCGTTGATTTGCTCGCATGAAGATGTAATTGTACACTGAGGATACTAAATAGGGCTGGTTGGCGGCACAACATGTGGCAGATAGTGTTAGTTTCACCGATCTCGGCGTCCCCGAAGGTCTTTCTCAGTTGTTATTGGGACAGGGTATTTCAGAACCCTTTGAGGTTCAAAAGGAGGCAATCCCCGATTCATTACTTGGGAAGGATGTATGTTGTAGGGCGCCAACTGGCTCGGGAAAGACTCTCGCATTCGGCCTACCAATGGTCACGATTTGTAAGCAAGCCGAAGTTCGAAATAGCCCTACTGCTCTAATACTCACCCCAACAAGAGAATTAGCAGAACAAATAACAACCGTTCTCACTCCGCTTGCACATAAGCAGGATTTGGAAATAATGTCAATTTATGGAGGCACCTCCTATGGTAAGCAGCGAAAGGCATTGGACCGTGGTGTTGACATTGTTGTTGCATGCCCAGGTCGCCTTATTGATTTGATGGAAAGTAATGATGTTGACCTTTCCGGAGTTAATATTGTAGTACTTGACGAAGCCGATAGAATGGCAGATATGGGTTTCATTGACCCTGTGTGTTATTTGCTTGACAACTGTGCTCCTGACCGACAAACAATTCTTTTCAGCGCAACATTAGATGATGAAGTTGCGGATTTAGTCCGAGATTATCAAAACGATCCAGTAACTATTGAGGTTGGGCCAAAGGAAGTCAGTATGGAAAGTATGACTCACCATTTCTGGCTTCTCAAGAGTTCAATGAAACCAGACTTAACTAGTGAAGTAATTCGCCGATGCGGAAGAACCATCGTTTTCTGTAGAACACGGAGAGGTGTAGACCGTGTAGGAGACGACTTAGGATATGATGGCTTAAGCATCGCAACTTTACATGGTGGACTTTCTCAGCGCCAACGTGACCGAGCAATGGAGAAATTTTCTGAAGGTTGGTGTGATGTGCTAGTGGCTACTGATGTAGCAGCAAGAGGCATTGATGTCAAGGGAGTGGAGTGTGTACTTCATTACGACCCTCCGGAAAATGGCAAGGCCTACAAGCACCGAAGTGGAAGAACCGCAAGAGCTGGGGAAAGTGGTATAGTCATTTGTTTCGTTCAGCGAGCGCAAAAGAGTTCTTACATTAAAATTCAAAAAGAAGTTGGAATCAGATATGATTTCAACCCTCCTGATTTCAGCGAATTGCCCGAAATTGACCCCGAGGCTCTAAAGAGTGCAAAACGCCCTCGTCGACAACCAACCCATGATTCTGGTCGTAATGACCGTGGTGGGCGTAGTGGCGGCGGCGGCCGAGGCGGAGACCGAAGAGGTGGACGTGGCGGAGGTCGCAGCGGAGGTCGCGATGGCGGCAGAAGCGGCGGCGGTGGCCGAGGCGGAGACCGAAGAGGTGGACGTGGCGGAGGTCGTGATGGTAGCAGAAGCGGCGGCGGAGGTCGCAGTGGAGGTCGCGATGGCGGCAGAAGCGGTGGCGGAGGCCGTAGTGGAGGTCGCGATGGCGGCAGAAGCGGCGGCGGTGGCCGAGGCAGTCGAGAAGGCGGTCGAGAAGGCGGTCGAGAAGGCGGTCGAGAAGGCGGTCGTAGCGGCGGCGATGGAGAACGCAGAGATACTCGTAGTAATTATGGAAGTGGCCGCAAAGGCGGTAGCGGAGGAAAACCATTCGGAAGCTCAGATTCTGGTGGCGGTAAAGGTGGAGGCCGTAGTGGAGGTCGCGATGGAGACCGAGGCGGCCCTCGTGGTGGCGGTAAAGGCGGCCGAAACGGAAGCGGCGGCAAATTCGGCGGCGGCAACCAAGATGGCAAATTCGGCGGCAAAAATAGAAAAGGCAAAGGGCCACAATGATTTAGCCGGTATTTTTTTCATTTTCCCTTTACTACTTTCTAAATTTAACTTATTTTTCAAAGATATTTTGGTTATTATAGGGCATAGCCTCTTGAATAATACCCTCGCAGGATAAATCATGCAGAGCAATGATGCACCTCTCGTAGTTGTTAATGCCAAGACATATGCCTCAGCCCAAGGAGATGGGGCTGACTCACTGGCGAATTTAATGTCCCAAGTCGAGGCTAAGGGTGTAAGGATGGTGTTGTGTGTTTCTGCTTTTGATTTGAGTTCTGTTGCTGCTGCAAACGCCAATTTGGAAATCTGGGCCCAACATCTTGACCCTGTCGGACTGGGTTCTCACACAGGTTGGCTACAACCAGATACTGCGATTCACCGAGGAGCAGTTGGAACTTTGATTAATCATGCTGAGCACAAAGTTGAGATGAGTCATGTCGCATCTCTTCTATCCCAATTAGATGGAAAGATTCCGGTGTGCGCATGTGCAGCTGACCTAGATGAGGCAAAGGCGCTGGCAGCAATGAATCCAAGTCCAACATTTATCGCAGTTGAGCCTCCAGAATTGATTGGAGGGGATATTTCAGTTACCTCTGCTGATCCCAAAATTATTTCTGATACCGTTGCCCTGGTTAAGTCGGTAAATCCCAATGTGCGAGTACTATGCGGTGCTGGGGTAAAAACCGGCGAGGATGTACTTGCTGCTTTGGAACTCGGAGCCGAGGGTGTTCTTCTCGCCAGTGGCGTTACAAAATCTGCTGACCCAAAAGGTGCATTAGAGGATCTATTATCCAAACTACCTTCAGCCTAAACAACATTTGGCCTCGGAATAAAGCGCACAATGTATCCGCAAATATCTCGTTCTAAGTAATTACACTTGCGAAGTAGAACTTCATCCGTATAGTTCAAAACCACCTGCGCTTGCTTTTGGTGACTTATTAGTGGCACCAATTGTTGCAGAATGTGTGGGTGGTTCAGAAGCAATGTTAGCTCTTGAAAGAACATCTTCAAGTGCAACAGAAATAATTTTCTCTGAGATAACAAGTTTGTCTATTGCAGCCCCCTCATCAAGCGCAATCAGTGCTGAATGGGTGAGCAATTCTTTGACCCATGCACCGGTTAGTCCGTTTAATTTTGCAGCAACTTTGCCGACATTAAAGTTGATTTTTATGTTGTGTGAGGTTGCAACATTGAGCATCAATGCAGAAAGAGCATCCTTGTCTGGCAGTCCTACCTCAATAATTGCATCAAATCTTCCTGGTCTGTTTCTCAAAGCCTCATCCAAATGGTTGACATGATTACTGGTTGCTACGGTGATTACACCTGTGTTATCTTCTGCCCCATCAAGGGCGTTCAATAGTTCTCCGAGTAATGGGTTTGAGCCAATTCTTCTGTCAAGTCCACCCAATGTATCTATGTCTTCAATAATTACAATTGAAGGAGCAAATGATCTGGCATGTTTGTATATTTCAGTAATTGTGCCAACTGTTGATACATCATCGGATGTGACATAAAAGGCAGTTGATTCATCCTTGTTGTTTAATACTGCTCTGCAAAAAGAAGTTTTCCCAGTGCCAGGTGGTCCGGCGAGCAATACTCCTCTGCTGGTTGAAAGCCCTAAAGTTTTGAGAGACTCCATGTTTTTGAGGAATCCGAATACATTGAGTTGCAATGAGTTTGTGATTTTCTCGTCAAGAACAATATCATCCATTCCATAATTTACATCAATTTCCAAGAAATCCAATTCAGCATTGACAACTGAGCCCTTTAGAGGTCCCTTTTCAGTGAACCACTTTTCAACCATATTAATGAAATCACTTGCCTTACCTAAGGTAGAATCACAATGGCTGGAAACGCAAAATTCTCCGCCATAATCAATGTAAACTTGGATTGCATATTTTCTCTTTGATTCTTTATGAATAGCATGGTACCAACCGCTTGCAGTGGCATCAACCTCCAAGTCGGGACCAATTTTCACGGATTTTTTGGTTGGTGGAAGTTTTGCTCCTTTCTCGTTATACCTTGTAGTCAATACCAAATCAAATTCTTCCTCAATTAGTTTTCCAACTGAATAGAAAATGAGTTTTCCGTAAGTCCCTGAATACTCTCTAGAATGGCTATCTGTCTCCACTTCAGTGCCAATAAACTCGTGAATGTCAAGGTGTGCTTGACAGTATGTTTCTTCACTTGCAGACCAAGATTTTCTTGCCATCTTTAGTAGATTTGAGATTTCCACATGGGATATCTTTCCCCATGGTGTAACAAAATATGTGTCTTGCATAGCCATCATATCCTGGTCAATATCGCTTTTCATCAGTTCTTTTCCCCCCTTGGTTGAATTTTTCTCTATTTGCTTTTCAAGTTCTTTCATTGCTTCTTCATCAAAATGTTCTTCAAATTCTTCAACGTTCAGTCCTTCATTATTTTTTTTGCTATTTACGTTTATCTTTGCCATGTTTTCACCTTTTCCCTATTATTTGCGAATGTATTTGTTTTGTCTCAAGATATCTATTTCCTACGCATTTGCTTTCAACGGTACAAATGTCGAATTAGTTGGGTTGTTGGCCCCTTTCCTTGCTTTGAAATGATTACTACTGAAAGTGGAGAGGGCTCAAATAGTCTTGAGTGATTAATAATTCCAGATTTCCCGTTTGCTTTCAATACGTTAATACCAGCAATAAATGCTCCAAATGAGGTATTTTTTCTTCCTGTTGTCCCTAGGACTCCAAGTTTATTTCCTGCAAAGAGTGAACCTGTAATGATTATTTTATTCACAGCTTGACACTTTCTTACATATTCTCTAATGAATCGGATTAGTTCCTCCTTTTCAATTCCCATTGCAACTGCTCTATCGGAATCAATGAAAACTTTACTGCAGCAATAGTATCCGTCATCGCCTCCGCCGCCATTGGGCCAAACAAAGACTTCTTCTCCTCTGTTGGCAAAGCAATTGTGAGGGTCCTTGTCATCCAATATTGCATCTATCAGGCAGTCCTCAAAAGGACTTGTTTCTTCATCTTCACCTTTAGGTAAATGTTTTGGGTCGCTAAACATGTATCATGTATTTTTTTAACCTTACTTAAACCATGAAGCAAAACCGCTCTTTCAATTTGAGTTATTGAATATTGCCAATTGTTGATTTTCTCGATGCCACTAATATGTGTCGTATATTTTATTTGAGAGGGATACAAGCCGTAGATATGGCCCGCAAGAATATTAGATGTGACAAAGAAGCAAAAAGTGTGAATTTTCCTGAGTTTGAAAGTAATGACCGTTTGGTATACGATTTTTTCGAAAGCGCTAAGGAATCTGATTATGAGGAGCACTTCAATGCCATTCTTCACATTGGCACCTTGGCATTAATGGAAGATCGCATTGGTCATTTGATTGAAAGCGCTGGAAGGGAAATATACCCGCAATTAGAACGCTTCAAGTTAATGCTAAATCGCCGCGATGCAGTTTTTAAAGAGACTGCAATAAAGAAAGGTGAAGAGGCTGAAGTCCTTATTGTTGATGTGCTTGATGATTTTGCCAAATCAAACGGTTGGAGCGATGAAATAGTTCAATCAGGCAAAAGGAAGGGCAATTTTGCCGGAAACAAAACCGGCGATGTGCTTGCTACGATAGAAATGACCCCCGATTCTGCTTCCTCTGCAACTGAAGTTGTACTTGGAATAGAAGTAAAGTTTGACAAGAGTGTTGCCCTCGGAGATCCTGTAGATTTAAACATTGAAACAGGTGATGCCAAAGATAAGGGATTTGAAGCCAGCACGCAAAAAACCGCTTGGTCTCAACTTCTTGAGACAAAAGCAAACCGCGACTCGCCATTTACAATCATTGTTTTCGACAAGCAATTATTGTCTGCAACTATGCAAGAAGCAACTGAAGATGTCGCATACATTCCGACAGTTCCAGGTTTTGTAGTCGTAGTTAACTCGCAAAGCGGAGATTATTCAAACCTCCTTCTAGTTTACAAAATTGCCCGCGACATGTCTGTTTATCATGCCCGTGGCGAGTTAGATATTGATGCCCAAGTATTGGAAATGATAGTAAAAAGGATTCTACATTATTTGGGTGATGCGAAGAAAATTTCAGACAAGGTTCTCAAACATGCTGAGAGTACAATCAAAATGAATAATGATGTACAAGTCCTGATTGAGCATGCCTTACTACACGCTGAATACACCGAAGAGTTCCTGAAAAAATTCCTCGCTAATAAAAAACTCACCCCTACTGATTATGCTGAATTCTATTTTGCTAGCCCTGCTGCAGAGAAGTTGCGTGAAAGAAGTAAAGAAGAGAAAGTATGGGCTGCTGAAAGGAAAAAGGAATTGAAAAAGTGAAACAATTATCATTATTTCTCATGCTGATTTGCAAATGAATGCAATTCCCATGGCGATTTGCGCCGGTGTTTAAATAGTTGTTTTTGTTGTGAGAATCTGTGAAGACCCGCGCCCCACGCAACCGCACCCTTTTCATTGAGGAGGGTGAAGCCGATTCTCTAATGCAGCATGTCGGAGTCCTTGAAAAATCTGCAATGCCCTCAACAATTGTTGACATCACTAATTCAGTACTACATCAAGATTTATTTTCATGCCTTGAATTTCTCCCTTTGAACTGCATTGATCTGCTGATTATTGACCCGCCATACAATCTTAGCAAACAATATGGGAAACGTAGTTTTGGCAAAATGGGTAATGACGAATATGTAGAATGGTTTGACTCTTGGTTCTCACAAATTTTGAAATGTCTAAAACCAACTGCTTCGGTATATGTATGCTCAGATTGGACCACATCAAGTCTTATTGAGCCAATTATTGGAAAATATTTGCACATTCGTAACCGAATTACCTGGGAGAGAGAAAAAGGCAGAGGGGCTAAGGCGAATTGGAAAAATTGCTCAGAGGACATTTGGTTTTGCACGGTTTCGGATGATTATTATTTTGATGTTGAAGCGGTGAAACTGAAGAAGAAAGTGATTGCACCATATCGTGTAAACGGCACACCTAAAGACTGGGATGAAACAAAAAAGGGCAATTTCCGCCTCACTCACCCATCAAATCTATGGACTGATATTTCCATTCCATTTTGGTCAATGAAGGAGAATACTGACCACCCTACACAAAAATCCGAGAAACTTCTCGCCAAACTAATTCTCGCAAGTTCCAAAGAAGGTGACATCATTCTTGACCCTTTTATGGGCTCAGGGACTACCTGTGTTGTTGCCAAAAAACTCGGGCGAAACTATTGTGGAATTGAGCGTGAAGCCGAATATTGCCAGTTAGCAATAAAGCGCCTATTAAATGCAGAGTTGGGGGCGACGATTCAGGGGATTCACGATGGTTATTTCTGGGAACGAAATACAAATCCTGTGACAAAGTGACGAAGTATGTTTATTCCTCTTGCAGAGCCTTCTGAACCTTCATTACTGCATTTTTCCAAGAATCAGCAAGCCGGCGCTCACGGATTTCCTGATTCAGCCTTGCACCTTTTGGATTATTGAAACCTTGGCAATTCCAGCGATATGGGCACTCACGACATCTCCATTCAGATTCTGCAAAGGGTAAGCGGTCAATATCCATCGCTGGCCCCATTTGCCGCTTGGTATGCCGCATTGCTTGAATATCATTTCTAACTAATTCACTTGCATTTTCACGACTGCGCTTACTACCCTTTTGCGTCCATATTTTCCACTTGCCTCGCTCCCAGCCAAATCGGCTCAACTTGAATCGGTGAGCACCATTTGGCAAACCTTCAGCGCGTTCTGCCCATAACAACATCGTATCCATTTCTATCGATTTCACCGGAGCGGGTTTTACTTTCATTACATCACCTGAAATACGAACTAATCTCCATTTTCTGCCTTCGCGAATAATGAGATCAGGTGCCGAATATAGTCGGGCACCATTGGCTTCAAAAGTGTGGAACTGGTTTGGAACCATCCATTCAATATCTTTTGGAGATTTCAATAATCGTGCCAGTAAAGGATGTTTTTCAGCAGAGAGGAGGCGCTTCATGCCCTCTTCAACTAATTCCCCAAACCTTACTTTGGTAACGCGGCGTTGCGGAGTTCTATTCCAACCCATCCGCCTAGCCAACCTCTCCTGATCATCAAATTGCACATCTAGAGTTTTCTTTAAACGACGAGATAATTCGCCTCGCACCACTGCTTCACTCCAGACAGTTCCTGCGCTCGCATCTTGTAATCTCAACCGGAGTACCTCTCTTGAAATCATTACAGTGCAGTCCATTGGGGACCTCCATCTTCCCTGTTTGCCTAACCACCTTGCAGGTTTGTCTTTGGGGTTAATTCTTGCTTTTGCACCCACTACGTATTGTAGGGCATATCTTTGAGCACAGGCAGCCAATGTAGCTGCCCTTGTTGGACTCCATGGTATAATCTCTTTTGCTTCCATGAATTATTACAATTCTCACTTATCTATATCAATCCAGCGGCTTTAACTTGCATTGCTGCAAATAGAAGCATCCATATTGCAATTGGAAGTATTAGGAAGCCATAAAATCGAGCAAATTCTGGCTGACCTATTTTTCCAAACATTCGCGATAGGGGTCCGCCCCAAGAGGCAATTAGGCGAATGAACAAATTGACAAAGCCAACACAAATAAAGAGTCCAAAGAGTAACATTATCCCAATGAAAATACCCCACAAACCACTGCGTAATGTTGCCGAAATACCTTGCGGCATTAGCATCGGAAGCATAAGCCAAGATAACCAGCCAATCCAAATTCCAATTTGTACATCGTTGCGAATTTCATCTGCTCCTCGCCATTCAGTGTAGCCTTTCGCGTATAGTTTTCGTAGCAATGCACCGGCGAATCCTGCCTCCAAACTGCTTCCCTTTTTCAGCACAAACGCTGCTTGGAAAATAAGCCATGCCGCCAATCCGACTTGCATCCAAAGCCAAATTTCTCCGACTCCGAGTATAGTTGTTAATATGATGATAGGCAGCGCTACTACTGCAAATCCTGCCATTCCATTGAGCATGAGGCTCGCCCAATAACCTCCCGGGGGTAGCGGCTCTTCGGGGGCTTCCCACTTCTTTCTCGGTAGTGCTACGAGTAATAATGTGAAAGCGCAGGTCCATAATAAGCTGAATATTGAAGTAATGGACTGTTGTCCTCCGTTGTCGATATTACCTATTGCTTTGATTATTTCTCCGTCTGAGGCTGAGCCTACTTTCCACCAAGTGATGGTGTGGCTTGAATCAATTATCACAATACCATCGCTTGCTCCAGTTGGAAACTGCTTTGCAATTTTGGAATCTTTTTCATCAACCATAACTGGCCATGAGCCATTCACAATTGCCGCATGTTCCTCAATATCAATCAACTGAATGTTATTCCCTGTGGCGAGTTGGGCGAAGGCGATATCATCGGTTTTTGCCAATGTTCGGGCGAAGTTATCATATTGGTCAATGGCATTTGGAGACCCCGGCTGAAACACCCCAATTACCACGGCAGAATGCCCATCTAACAAATCATTTAGGTGAATAAAACTAGATTCGTTTTCCCCCTCTCCCGAGGTACCAATTAGCGAGAAAGAGGTTGCTGGCCCATCTTCTCTGGCATTATAATCCATCCCAAGAGACGGCAGTTGCATCTGTAATGGCATCAATAATAACATCAACACCAAAAATGCAGCCATCATTGGAGGCGGGTATAACAAGCCCTGCTTGAAGGCAAAAACAAGCCAGCCAATTAACATTAGTAAGGACATACTGGCTAGCCACCACCAAGCGGTGAAAAGGTCAGCATTATCCTCTTCAACGACTATTCGATAACTTCCCTCAATGTGACAATAATTTATTGTATTTCCATCTACGACTTGAAGGCAAAACTTAGCGAGATAATGGCCTGGCTCAAGTGGGATATCGCTGACCCAAGTGTATGCTGATTGATTCATTTCAATTTTCTTTGAACCCATTGGCAAATCAAAATCCTGAATCACGAGGTCATAGTCATCGGTATCAAATTGATCGTCATAAATCGGCCCATAGATTGTCAGTTTTGTGTTTGAAAGATCATCTAATCCCCAAGGCGAATTTGCAGACATTTGGATGTGTGCTAGTCCGATGTCATCAGCATCTCCTTCTACCACCGGTTGGACAAAGTTGCCTTCGATAACAATGCCGCTTGCTGAACCAAATGAACCCCAGTTGAATTGTGCTTCTGAATTTTCGCATTGATGTTCAACGCTTATTTGTAGTGCGAGGATTCCACCACTCAAGATTGTAAGATTTAGTTCAACATCATCAATTGTGAAATTTGCCGGGTCGGCGGCATTTATCGTGTCAATGACAATCTCATCTGAAGAAGCGGAGTGAATTACTTGTCCATTGACAAGAATATTTACATCGATGCGAGTCGGCTTGTCAATTAGTGTGCCCCAGCCTGTTACTTTGCAGTAATTAGCAGTAGGTGCCCTTATGATCCCATGTAAATAAACACTGAGATTTACACTTACATTGATGCTATTTATTGCTGGCGGTGCTTCAGCATAGATGATTTCTTGTGCTCCACTAAAACCCGTATAACCGACTATTTCGGTGCCGGTCGGGCTTGAATCAGTAGGGCGAAATCGTGTTAAATTTGCAGTTTCCCCTGTCTGGCCGGCAAGATAAAGGCGGTGTTCATCAGGCATATCCCAAAACATATCGCCTTTGGGAAAGGCATCATCTTCCTCCTCCCCCTCGGCTGAAACATTGTTGGTGCTGGCTAGGCCAACAAAAATAGAAAGTAAAAATATTGATAGCATAAAGCCCAGCAAGATGGGTCGGCGATGCTTTTGCATCACTGAAGTGGACTTGCGCATGAAGCCTACCACATGCGAGGGGTAAAACAAACCTCCGTCTCAATGAATACAGGTTGGGTAATGAAAGAAGTTTGTTTCAAAGGAAGATGAACCAAGCTACAATTACTCCGAAAGTGATTGCCGAGGCATTAACAGTGCCTTTTGTCATTAGTCCTCGATTCTCAAACACTGCTCCCAGTATACTATCCACTTGACAACCGAGCCAGCCGATTAGAGTAACAATAGCGGCCATTGTGATTCCCGCAGCCAAGTCTCCACCTGCAGGTAGCCATCCCGCTGCTAATGCGACAATACCTATGAGTGCAGAACCGGCAATTGCTGCAAATTGTCCATTTATTGAAATTCCTCCGTTGACACCTGGTTCGCATTTTTTCATGGTTGTAATCATCCAAACTCTCTTGTCAAGGCAACCGATTTCGCTCGCCCAAGTATCAGATGTTGCCACTGCTACAGATGCCGTGAATACCCATAACATGTCTCCCCAATTTCCTTGAGTGAAAGAATAAATTGCAATTATTGCGGGCATAGAGCCATTTGCAGCCACATTATACCAGCCTCGTGAACCATCAATTGATTCACAGAAACCGTATTTGCTTTTTTCCTCCCAATTCCATTTAGTCGCTTTGTGCGAACTCAGTAAAAAGGCTAAGAGGATCACTAACCATGACCAATGTCCAAGCGCTCCAACGACGAGTCCGAGTACTCCTGCTGCAATACTGCCCTTCGCATCAAGAATATTCTTGAAGCGGCTTGCCAGCAACAAAGTAAGTACAAGGGCCAAAGTAATGGACACATTTTGTCCATCCAAACCTCCGCTTAGGTCAAAAGACATACTTCGCTCCCATGTGTCCGACACCGTTTCCTTTTGAAGTGTTAGGCCATTTATTACTTCGAAAAGTGAGGTTCTATAGGTGCATTTGAAATCCCTTTGAGGCTAAAGTAGAAAATGAGCCTCTCAAGATGATAGGTAAATCAGACACCTCTATGATATTTGCAAAGCAATAACCCGATTTACTATCAGTTCAACGCCTCAGCGTATTTCTTGATTAGGATTCGTGATGATGTGGTTCCTGAGAAACAGCCTTGAGAATGTGCCAACCAATAACAAGTGAAGCACCAACTAATACGAATAGCCAAACAAGTTCAGTCAATATTATTCCTGTTTCTCCAAAGCCAATGGATTCCGCAAGGAAAGCGATGAAAAACGATGACCCATTCCATGTTGCATGCCCAAGCATGGCAATTCCTAGCCCCATCCAAACCTCTCTTGGTAAAGGCATTTTCTTTGAATCATTAGTCACTTGCATTTTGTGTTGGGCATTCCAAGATTGAAGGTGATTATTGGCGGGTATTATTTGGGTGGCATCAGATACTATCTGACCGGTTGCATCCTTCACCGGCATTCCGGTATGTGGGTCGAGCAAAGTTAACTCATGCGAAGGTGAAAGTCTTTCACCCCCCAAAGCCTCGTTTACTGCATCTGATAAATCCTTATTTTGATACAATAACCAGCCAATAGCGAGACCGGATAATCCTGTCCAAAGGGCGTGTCCAGGGATAGAGCCGATTCCTCTTAGTAGTGCAGTCAATGAAAACATTACCCACCCTCCTCCAAAACTGCCAAGGATATAGATGAAATTTTCAACAATAGCAAAACCGAGTCCAACAGTGAAACCCACTTGGAAACCTCTCCTCGGGGAATCTATATATCGTGCACATAAAAGCACGGCCGCTGCTTTACAAAGTTCTTCTCCGATGGGTGCTGAGATTGTCAATGTCAGAAATGTTGCTAGGTCAGTTCCGCTAAATTCCATCATCGTCCAGTCATCGATAATGCCACCAAAGGATAGCAACATCGGGAAGAAAATGGAGTTAATCATTATTGCTGGGATGGTTGAAAGCATCCCCGCAGTAAGCGCTGCTTCCGCCTCGTGCTGCCTTGTCATCATGCCGAGTTTGCGGCTCGAAAAAGACCACCAAGCGAAAACGGGAACTGAAAAGCCAATAAACAAAAGTGGTATGCCAAGGAATATTGAAAGAATTATTCCAATACTCATTAAGCCGTCATTGCCCGAACTAAGCGAAATTGCTAGAAAAATAGATGTGACAATTCCAATTGCAAAAATCAGCCAAAGGACTTTTGTTGGCGGAATGTCAAAAACGCCAGAGTCTCGAATCAGATGACGACGCATTTTTGTTGGGACTGTGGTTTGTAAAGTCCGAGATTTGGTAAGTGGATGCATATATGATCCAGCAGGATTGGGCTCGGCGATAATAATGTGGGCGAGTTTTGGTCTTCTCATAAGTACGAAAATAAGCAGCAAGGGTAGGCTACAAATAACTCCAACTAGACTCAGTGTCGCTTTGCCAGCAAAAAGTCCAAAGGGTAACATGACGAGTGCCTGTGCCAATAGGCTACAGATAATTGATAACATTGAGAGCCGAAATATTGGTTTCCAAACTGAACGAAATCGTGCAACAATCATGTTGTTTGGCGCCTGTGAAAGGGCAATGGGCTGGATTGCCGAATGCACAACTGGCGTAGGTTGTATTCTTGAATATGGGTTGGCAATTGCTTGTTGTTGGTATATCGTAGGGGATATTGTTGCTGGCTGGGAAAAAGGGCTTGCGATAACTTGTGCTTGTGGAGATGGTTGTGGTTGAGGTGTTGCAGTTGGTTGCACACCATGTTCTCCTTGATTTGAAGGTGTTTGCGGAGGCATATATTCACCGTGAGTTTGAGTCCCACTCAGTTCGCCCATCATTCGTCATAATTGACTCGGAACAAGAAATCATCATCGTGGGATTGACCCGAGTGGGTGGTGCTTCATTGCTATTTCCCCGTCAATTCACTCTTCGGCCCACTTGAAAACCCCTCTCGCTATTTGCAAAATGTGAAATAATTCTATTATCTCCTCTATTTACAAAGTATTCCATGCACATTTTCAAGTCCCTCTGCCTCCTCGGCTATTTCATGTCGGCAATTCTATCTGGTATCAAAGTCCTAGATTTATCTCGCATTCTCGCCGGACCTTATGCAGCACAGATGTTGGCTGACCTCGGCGCCACGGTGACCAAAGTTGAAGCACCTTGGGGGGATGATACACGAGGGTGGGGTCCGCCATTTACTACTGATTTTGAAGGAGAGGAGGTCGCAGCATACTGGTTAAGTTGTAACCGCGGGAAGAAAGTAATACGATTGAACCTCAAAGAGGACTCCAAAGAGATACTCAATCTTATTTCTCAGTCAGATGTTGTTATTGAGAATTTCAAGCCAGGGACACTTGAACGTCTTATTGGCCCCCTGCCGAAGGACAAAATAATATGCTCAATTTCTGGTTTCGGGGCAACTGGTTCTCGAAGAGATGAGCCCGGATATGACCTTGCTCTTCAAGCCCGTTCGGGAATCATGTCGGTGACAGGAAGCGGTGAAGGTGAACCGGCAAAAGTAGGAGTCGCATGGATAGACGTAATTACTGGAATCAGTGCATCATCAGCAATACTCGCAGCCCTTTTTCATCGCGAACGGACAGGTGAATCACAAAAAATAGACATCTCACTTTGGGATTGTGCCGTCGCAGCATTAGTCAACCAAGCCCAGAACCAATTGGCCAGTGGAAAAGACCCGCAACCGATGGGGTCAGCACATCCAAATTTAGTGCCTTACAGAGCCTTTGAAGCAAAAGATGGATGGTTTGTTATCGCTGTCGGGAATGATAACCAATGGCAGAAACTTACAGAACTTCTAAACCTAAACTCATTGAAAGAATGGAGTACAAATGAGGGAAGAGTGGTGAATCGCCATGCGGTTGAAGGAGTAGTTGCGAGTGCCGTTCAGCAATTTGAACGAGGGGAACTCGAGGAATTATTACAGGGAATTCCATGTTCACCTATCAATAGAATTAGCGAGGCTTTGGCCGACAAGCAATCTATAGATAGAGGTGTTATTAAGATGGTCAATGGAGTTCCGACATTGGCCAGCCCTCTTCGCTTCATGAGTAAAAACTAGAATCAGCGCATCATCAGCAATACTCGCATATTAATCCCAAATTGATTCAGCATCACTCAAGTGACTATGAAGCGCTTCTAAGCGACGAGTATTTTCTCCCAAGTCATCTTGGCCCAAACGGCTTTGTGAATGAATTTCTATTACTGAACCAGATAATGCTTGACTTGCATCACCAGTTTCACTCGGAATAATTCTTACTACTAAATCGTCAGGGAATCTCCAAAAAGAAGTCCTCTGTACAAGATGGATATAGTAATCAGAAGTGCCATTGGTCTCCTTATGCAACGTTTCGACATCATTTTCTTCCACCCACTCAAGTAATGATAACCATACAGTAGTGGCATTGGATTGTAACTGGGGGCTCATGTCATCAGGTATTTCGAATTGTGAAGAACCTCCCCCTAAATGAACACAATTTTGTGAATCACTCGGACAAGTCGGCATTGAAGTCCAAACTTCGTCTGGGGCGGAAACTTGAATCCAAACTTGACATACAAACCATGGTGAACAAAGCAGCAATACAATGAGAAGATTTCTTCTTGTTTTGGGCGGAGGATTTACCATATTCTCACCGATTGAAATCTCTATGATGATTGTAATTTATTCCATTTGTTGTCACTAAACTCGTAAACTATTGGAATTCCAGTTGGCACGAAATTCTTTGAATGCACTTGTGTAAAGTTTCGCTTACTAGACCGAGGCAACCTTGCCACTTC
>LWDU01040823.1_pt1 | contig 77406 bp, 65 predicted proteins | sample 727161 | NCBI WGS metagenome assembly LWDU01 (sample SAMN04566230, study PRJNA314399) | hydrothermal vent metagenome | isolation source: deep sea hydrothermal plume seawater | place: Mexico: Gulf of California, Guaymas Basin | collected 2004-07-11
TGCAGAGTGCTTGGAATCAAAGTGAGACCCTAGCCTCAGCGCGGTCTCCACCCCCATGCTCGCATAACCATCCCCGACCGCAACACTAAATTGGGGCGTGCCTGTGCGGAGGCCGCACAACCTTCAACCAAACTCCCACCATTATGAGAATGCCCTCTCACGCCTGGCACTGACACGCCACCACTGCGGTCATGAGTGGTCACTCTCTCCCAAGTTGCTCGCCACGTTGCCCCATGGCAAGCTAGCACCATGGCCAACATCGGACCGGTTGAAGTTGAGGTCGGCTCCCGCAGTGGACGCTGGCGGGTGTGGCTGCTTGTTGCCGTCGTGGCTCTGGGACTGGCGGGGGTCATCGGCTCCGAACCCGCATGGGCCAGCTCACTCAAGAAGGCCATCAAGAAGAGCCCGGAGCAGGCGATCTCCCTCGCGGACCACGCGCAGTTCGATTGGGACAGGGTGCACATCTTTGGTCCCTACTCGGACCGGGACATCGTCGATGGAGAGCTGGAAGCTGGCACCTGGGCGGGGCTGGATACCGAGATCGAGCTGTCCGACAGCGTGGTGCTGTTAGTGTTTCGTGATGGGCAGGAGGTCGTCGAGAGCCATGACTTCCGCCGCAGCCACGGCGACTTCACGACCTGCCTGGCACCGGAGGGACTGACACCGCAACAGGCACGGTTCGCGGTCAAGAATGGCGGGTTGGTCCTGGCAGCAGAGTGAACTTGGCAGCGTGCCGCCCAGACACTCGACGTATCAGACGCACCAGCAAGTAGACTGCCCTCCATGGCCAAGACCCCCGCGCCCCTGCCTGATGGCTACCCCGACGACCTGCCAGCGGTAGAACTGCGGGAGTGGACGCGGGAGAACTACGCCATGGCCTTCGGCCTGAAGCTGGGCGAAGGACAGACGGAATTCGTGGCGGAGAATACAGCCTCCCTCGCCCAGGCCCACTTCCACGAGGAAGCCCGCCCGCTGGGACTATTTGCCGGGGATCTGGCGGTGGGCTTCGTCATGTTGAGTGTCGAGGACGTCCACAAAGGCGTGGTCTGGATCTGGCGCTTCATGATCGGCGCCCAGCACCAGCGCAAGGGGTTCGGACAACAGGCGGTCGGCGCCATCCTCAAACACGCGCAGGGGATGGAGGGAGTCGATACCGTCAAGCTCTGCCACGTCGACAAACCCGGACACCCCGGTCCGTTCTACGAGTCCCTGGGATTCAGCTACACGGGCGAGAACGAAGAAGGTGAGCTAGTCATGAGCCAGTCCCTGGACTCCTAGTAGCGCGGCCCCCTACCCGTCGAGCAACGGATCGGCCTGCCGTTCCAAGAACGCGTCCAGCTGACGACGGAGGTCCTCCAACTCGCTCGAGGCCTCGGGCTTGCCGGCCAGGTTGGTCAACTCCCACGGATCGTCGGCGAGATTGAAGAGCTCCTCGGGCGGTCGGCGCTCCAGGTTGGCCACGCGCTGCGCCAGATCGGAATCGGTCTGCGCCTCGGCCTTGATCGCTCCCCACGAAGCCGAGGTCATCATGACCGCATTCTTGAAGACCGCGTCGGGACGATAATTACGGATGTACTTCCAGTCCCCCACCCGGATCGAACGGCTGGGGACCATCGGCTCCTGACGGTGATGGGTGTGCGAGCCGAACACCGCCGCATGGTGCTCGTCGGTCTCCCCGCGCAGGACCCGAGCCAGGGAGCGGCCGTCCATGGCCTCCGGCACGGGCGCCCCGGCAAGCTCCAGCAGGGTCGGCAACAGATCCGCCAGGCTCGTCAGGGCCGGGGTCGCACCGCCCGCTGCAATCGTCCCCGGCCAGCGGGCCACGAGCGAGACCCGGATGCCCGCCTCGTAGAGAGTGGTCTTGGCGAAGGGGAACGGAATGCCGTGGTCGGTGGTGTGCACCACGAGGAGCTCCTCGGCCGGCACCCGCTCGTCCAACACCTCGAGCATCAGCCCCACCGTCACGTCCAGCCGTCGCAGGGAATCGTGGAAACGCGCGAACTCCTGCCGCACGGCAGGCAGGTCGGGCAGGAATCCGGGCAGGGTCACCCGGGCCGGATCGTGGGGCGGCTCGGGACCCTCCGACCTGCCCGTGGGCGCGCCATCGGTGGGGAAAGGGTAGTGGGCATCGCGCAGGTTCACCACGAGACAGAAGGGGCGCGGGTCGTCGACGGACAGGAACGCCTCCAGCTGCTCCACGTACCAGTCCACCGAACGCGCGCCCGGGTGGGCGGGCAGGTTGCGCGCGAAGAAGTCAAACTTGAAGCGCTCGAGCGGCTTGCCTCCGAGCTTGCCGATCAGGCCCGTGCGGTAGCCGGCGGGGCCCAGGAGATCCCCCCAGATGGAAACGCCCTCGCGGATCGGACCGAACCCGTCGCAGCCGTTGCCGGCCGGGAAGCGCCCCGTGTAGAGCGCCGCGCGAGATGGCGTGCAGACCGCGGTAACCGCATAGGCCCCGTCGAAACGCAGGCCCTCGCTGGCCAGACGATCCAGATGGGGCGTCGTGACCGAGGACTGGCCGTAGGCCCCCATGAACAGGCCCTGGTCATCGGCCACGAAGAGCACCACGCTCGGTGGGCCCACAGGATCAACCGGACCCCGAACGCAAGCCGTGCAGACAAGAGCAAGGCCAAGGGGAAGGAGGTAGGAAGTACCCACGCACTGCACCCTACTCCAAGCGGGCCACGGAATCCGGGGCATTCTCGAACTGCAGCGCCCGATCCTGAGCACTGGACAACTCAGCGCGGCTCGTCGGTGGACCCGTAGAAAACCGTGTGGATCCGTTCCGCCACAAGAGCGTGCCCGCGCACGTTCAGGTGCAGCTCGGTGCTCCAATAGAGCCGCTCGGGATGAGACGCAAAGGTCGGGCGCAGATCCAGGGTGGCCACCCCCGCGGCCTCCAGGGCTGCGAGCGTGTCGTCGGCCAACTCCCGGCAGATGTCGAGCCCTCTCGGCTCCGACTTGATCTTGACCATGGCCTGCTCGAGAGGAGCGCGAAAGTGTTCAGGCTGCCCCACAGAGGGAGGAGGCAGATAGACAAACAGAAAACGCGCTCCACGCTCCCGGCACTGCCGATCGAGCTCCAGCCCGCAAGCGATGGTCAGACGCACGGCGTCCCGGCCCGCCTCCGGGTACTTCAAGAAGGTCAGCGCTTGGTGGATCTCCTGGCCGAGCATCGCCGTGCCGTGGTTGCCGTCGTTGCGCAGGGGCGTGATGAACTCCGGTGAAACGGGTGGCCCACCCCGGATCCGGTAGATGTAACGCCAGGGCCCAAGGGAGTCCCGAAAGTCGTTGCCGCCATAGAACACGAGGACCACGTCCTGGGGTTTGAGGTGGCCGTAGGCCGTGAGGGTTCCCAAATAGTTGGCGCCCCCATAGCCGCTGATGGCGAGATTCCAGACTTCCACACTCTTCCCCGGTTGATCCCCTCGCAGGCGCGCCTCCAACTGGTTGGCCACGGTCTCGGAGTTGGAACAGACACCCTCCGCATGAGAATCCCCCATGACGAGTACGCACTGGTCAACGGGCGTCTCGCTCGGGCTCTCGTCCTCCCGGATCCCCAGGGAGTTCGTGCGGCGCAAAAACTCACCTTCAGGGTGCTCGGCGAATTTGCGCGGCCAGCGCTTGTCGGGAATCAGGGTGTAGTGGACCCCCGGCATCTTGTTCACCTTCTTCCTCTTGAGTTGGGGAAAGAGGATGAGGAGGTCCTTGTGGGTCAGGTCCTCATTCAAGCGGCGCGCAAAGTCGCGCCCGAGCTCTGCGGGACTCTCGAATGAAACAGCCTCCTCGCCCGATTGACCGCGGGCCTCCAGCGCGGCCCGGAACTCCGATCCATCGTCCACGAATTCGATGGTGGACGCCTCCTCTCTCACATTCTCCAGGTACCACCAGGCACCGGCTCCCGCCACGAGGGCGGAGAGGGCTGCCACGCCAAGGCGTTGTGCGAGGTTGGGGGCGGACATGGAACGAGGGATCTGGCAGGCGAGGGAGCGTGGCGTGCCACCTGCGCTAGGTTCACCCTACCTCAGGCCGGCATGGGAATCCGTGGCATTCTCGGGCGGGCAATCGTCCCGGCACCCCTGGTGACACGGTAGAGTGAATTCATGTGGTCCCAACCCCACTTGCCCGCCAACGTCGCTCTACTCGCCGCCCTGGCCCTTTGCTTCGGGTGTGGTGGGAATGAAGCCAGAGGCACCTCCGACCCGCTGCCCAAGCGCGGTGGGCCCGGTGAGGGGCGCTGGCACACCTACCGCACCCATCGCTTCGACGAGGGCCTGACGGAAGAACAGCGGGAGGAGATCGAGGCCCTGGAGGGCCTCGGGTACGCCGACGGCAAGCACGCCACCGATGTGCCGCGGGGGGTCACACGCCCCATCCCCGAGAGCACCGCGCCCGGCCTGAACCTCGTCAACTCGGCCCACGCCGCCCAGGCCCAGCTCATGGACATGCAGGGCAAGGTCCTGCACACCTGGGCACTGCCCTTCGATGCGGCCTTCCCCAACTTCCCCGGCAAGCACAACCACCGCTCCTTCTGGCGACGAACCCATCTGTTCGACAATGGTGACCTGCTCGCCATCTTCGAGGGTCTGGGGATCATCAAGATCGACAAGGACTCCAGGTTGATGTGGGCCAGCACCGAACGCGCGCACCACGACATGGCTCCCCTGCCGGACGGACGTGTCTGGGTCCTGACGCGCGAAGCGCACGTGATTGCGCGACTGCACAAGCGCCGCCCAGTGCTTGAGGACTTTCTCGTCCTGCTCGATGCACGAGGCAAGCAGGTGCAGCGCATCTCCGTGGTGGAAGCCCTGGAGAACTCCCCGTACAGCGACATGTGGGACCGCAAGATCTGGCGCGAGGGCATCCTGCTGCACACCAACTCCGTCGAACTGCTGGACGGCTCCCTGGCCGACGCGAACCCAGCCTTTAAGGCCGGGAACCTCCTGGTCTCCATGCGCATGCCTCACATGGTCGCGGTACTCGATCCAGGGCAGGAGAAGATCGTCTGGGCCCACACGGGGTCCTACCGCTTCCAACATGACCCCTCGGTTCTGGAAAACGGCCGCATCCTGGTCTTTGACAACAATCCGCCGCTGGAAGCATCCGCCATCGTGGAAATCAACCCGACCAGCGGTGAAGAAACGCTGGTCTATCGCGGCCCCGAGTCCGATCCCTTCTATTCCGAGACCTGCGGATTGGCCCAGCGCCTGCCCAACGGCAACACCCTGATCACCGAGTCCGACTACGGCCGCGCCCTGGAGGTCACCCCAGAGGGGGAGACCGTCTGGGAGTTCTACAGCCCCTTCAGCGCCGGTGAGAACGACGAGTACATCGCCACCCTGATGGAGGTGGTGCGCCTGCCGGGAGACTCCCCGCCGAACTGGCTGAAGAATCCGGGCGAGATGCCAGGGAAGGGCTCCGAAGGCCGATAAGGGAACGTACGCCAGCGCCCCCCTCTCCCTCTCCACCCGCCTCCCCGTGCCCTCTACCTCACCCGACCAAGCCCCCGACCCAACCTGGACGCGCCTGACCCTCGCGGCCATCGTTCTGGGCGCGCTGTGCGTATCGGTGTGCGTCCTGGGCCAGACCCAGTGGATCGACGACTCGTTCATCTCCTTCCGCTATGCGCGCCACCTGTTCGAGGGCCACGGCCTGGTCTTCAACCCCGGCGACCCCGTGGAGGGCTACACCAACTTCCTCTGGTGCATCGTCGCGTGGCTGGGCCTCAAGCTGAACGTCGAACCGATCGTCTTCACCCAGGGCGTGAGCCTTGTGGCCCAGGCCCTGACCCTGGTACTCGTCTACCGCTTGGGCCGCGCGTCTCTGGGCAGCGCAGCCAAGGCCCTGGTCGCCCCGGCCCTTCTGGCACTGCAGATCGCCTTCGTCGCGTACCCGATGACGGGCATGGAGAGCACGGCCTTCTCATTCTTCGCCACGCTCTCGTTCTATCTTCTGCACCAGCAGGCCCAAGATAGGACCGGCGGTCGAGTGCTCTTGGTGTTCAGCTTGTTGGCACTCTCCCTCACGCGCTTCGATGGGTTCATCCTGGCGGGCATCCTCGCGGGCTTTCCCCTGTTCGTGAAGCGCGGCTGGCGCGGGCTGCTCGTGCCCCTCGTCGCGGTGGCCGTCGGACTGCTGGCGTACAACGCCTGGCGCCTGTCCACCTACCCCACGGCGCTCCCCAACTCGTTCCATGCCAAGATCCACTTCTCCCCATTCCGCATCCGTAAGGGGCTGAGCTACGTATGGGAGTTCTTCGAGAACCGCGCCCTACTCCTGGCCTTGTGCATGATGCCCTTGGCCCTGAGTCGGATTTCCAACCTAGGGCGCTATCTCTTCTGGGCCGTTGGCATCCAGCTGGCCTACGTCGGGTTCGTGGGTGGCGATTGGATGCCCAACCATCGGTTCCTCTACCACGTCCTCCCACTGGTGATTTTGCTGGCCCAGGAAGGCACCTGGAACCTGTGGGGCCACCTGGAGCCCCACCTGGCCTTTAAGCGCAGGGCCAGCGTCCTCCTATTGGCCATCCTGCTGGGTTCTGCGGCCCTGACCCTCTACGAGGACGTGCGCGCGGGAATCCTGCCGGACCAACAGTTCTTCGATCACCACGAGGCGCAGGTCATCGGCGAGGCTTTGAATGACCTGCTGCCCGAGGGCTCGGTGATCGCTCTGGAGTGGGGTGGCATCATCCCCTACTACACACGGCACGAAGTGCTCGACACCTACGGCATCACCGACCGTGAGATCAGCGGCGGGGACTTCCCTAGCTCCATCTGGGGCCGGCAGGTGAGCCCCGAGTACGTGGCCAGCCGTGGTCCCGACCTGGTGGCGCCCTGCGCGAGGATCTTCCCCACCGAGAGAGCCGCCCTGCGCAGCACCCGGGGCAAAGCACCCTGCAACTATCGCTACTACATGCAGATGAACAATCCATCCATGGGATACGTGTTGAAGATCCTGCGCTTGGGTGAAGGACAGTACTGGCCCGCCATCGTGAAGGCCGACGGTCCACTGGCCAAGTAGCTGCTCCGCCGAGTAGGGTGGGGAGGCCATGACGACCCAACTGCTGGACTGTGTCGAAGTAGAGCCAGAGGCCGAAGCCAACGCCGCCATCATCTGGTTGCACGGGCTAGGAGCCAATGGCCACGACTTCCCCCCCATCGTGCCAGAGCTCGGCCTGCCAGAGGGTCATGGGATACGCTTCGTGTTTCCCCATGCCGCGCAGATACCCGTGACCGTCAACGGTGGCATGGTGATGCCCGCCTGGTACGACATCCTCGGCATGGACTTCGAGAGACGCGTGGACGAGGAAGGGGTGCGGGCGTCAGCTGAGCGCATCGGACTCCTGATGGATCGCGAGCGCGGGCGGGGCATTCCGTCGAACCGCATTCTGCTGGCCGGGTTCTCCCAGGGTGGCGCCATCGCCCTGCACGTGGGGCTGCGTGCAGAGGAAGCGCTGGCGGGCATCGTGGCTCTCTCCACCTACATCGCGTGCGATGCCAACCTGGAGGAGGAGCGCAGCCCAGCCAACCACGGGATTCCAATCTTCCAGGCCCACGGCAGCATGGATCCCATGGTGCCCATGGCCCTCGGTCAGGCGGCTCGGGAGCGTCTGGAGGGGTTGGGATACGGCGTCGAGTGGCACGAGTATCCGATGCAGCACGAGGTCTGCCTGGAGGAGATCCAGGCGCTGGGTGCCTGGCTACGGGAGCGCCTGGCCTAGGGGCCTCCGCTGGCCCGTCGCCTGGCCATCCGCTGGGCCCGGATTCCTGCCCACTTTTGCCCATGGACATTGGACGCCGTCCACTGGGAGGCCTATAACGCCCTTCGTCGATTTCAGGAAAACCTGAACTCCGTGGCGCACCCCTCCGTCCCGCCCCCATCGCATGCCACCCGAAGCCCAGTCCGCAGAAGCCGCCGAGCACCCCGAGGTCGAGGCCGCCCTCCCCGTTCCCGTTCTAGACGCGGAGCTGCGGGCGGAGCTGCCCACCTTCGAGGTCTTCTTCAAGACCTTCGGATTCCGCCGCATCCTGGGCCGTGTCTGGGGCTTGTTGGTTCTCAGCGACCGACCTCTGAGTAGCAAGGAGATCGCCGCGGAGCTGGCCATCTCACAAGGGGCCACGAGCACGGCCGTCAACGAGCTGGCGGAGTGGGGCGCCATTACCTCGGCCTTTGACAGCGCCAGGCACTGTCACCTGCACCGCGCCGTCGGCAACACCATGAGCATCGTGGCGACGGTTCTGCGCCGCCGCGAGCAGGTTGTCTTCGAACAGTTCAAGGCGGGAGCCGAGCGCATTCTGTCCCACGTGGAGAAGCGCTACGGCAAGGCCGACCCGCGGGTCCTCACGCTGCGCTCCATCATCTCCTCCTGCGAGATCGGCGAGGCGATGATGCAGCTAATCCTGAACGCCGTGGGAACCGCCCTTGGGGATGAGGCCAGCCTCCTGTCCAAGGCCGTCAACCGCGCCCTTAGAGTGGGCATGTCCGTGCCAGCAAAGATCCTCTCCAAGAAGGATGTCGGTCCGCGCGAGATCGAAGCCGGCGAGGAGAGCACCCATGGTTGACCTCCCGCGCGTTGTCATCACCGGTGTGGGGCTCACCAGCCCCAACGGTGACTCCCTCGACGAGTACCGCCAGAATCTCCTTGCAGGCGTGTCGGGGGTGGAGGCCTACGAGATCCGCCACTTCGGCCCCACTGTGGCCGGTGTCTGCCACTTCGACACCGCCCGGCACCAGAGCCGCAAGTCCCTGCGCCGTGGCACGCGCGCCGGCTCCATAGCGGTGTACTGCGCTCAAGAGTCCTTGCAGGATGCCGGCCTCTCCATGGAGAACGTCGATCCCTCCCGGGTGGGCGTGTACGTGGGGACGACCGAACACGGAAACGTGGAAACGGAGCAGCAGATCCACGAGGTCGCCCAATACGGCTTCGACCTCTCCTTCTGGTCGCACCATCACAACCCGCGCACGGTGGCCAACAACCCCGCCGGGGAGGTCACCCTCAACCTCGGGATCACCGGTCCCCACTACTGTGTGGGCGGAGCCTGCGCCGGGGGCAACCTGGGTGTCATTCAGGGCATGCAGATGCTGCAGTTGGGCGAGGTGGACCAGGCTCTGGCCGGGGGCGTCTCCGAGAGCATCCACACCTTCGGCATCTTCGCCAGCTTCAAGGCCCAGGGTGCCCTGGGCTCTCACGCCGACCCGACCCGCGTCTCGCGCCCCTTCGACAAGGACCGCAATGGCATCGTGGTCAGCGAGGGCGGCTGCCTGTTCACCATGGAACGCCTGGAGGACGCCCAGCGCCGAGGTGCGCGGATCTACGCGGAGGTCGTCGGACACCACGTGAACTCCGACGCCGCGGACTTTGTGCTGCCACTGCCCGAACGCCAGAACGAGTGCATGCGAGCGGCGGTGGCCAAGGCGGGACTGGAACCTGGAGAGATTGACCTGGTCAACACCCACGCCACCTCCACCCCCCAGGGCGACGTGCAGGAGTGTGGCGCCGTGCGGGCTGTCTTCGGCGACTCACCGAGCACGCTGATCAACAACACGAAGAGCTACATCGGCCACACCATGGGCGCCGCCGGAGCGCTGGAGTTGGCGGGCAACCTGCCCTCACTCAAGGACGGCATCGTGCACCCCTCCATCAACGTGGACAACCTCGACCCTGACTGCGAGCTGCGCGGTCTGGTTCTGGGCGAGCCACGCGAAACACAAGGCATTCACACCATCCTGAACCTGTCGTTCGGGATGCTCGGTATCAACTCCGCCGTGCTCGTGAAGAGCATGGCCTGATCTCCTATTCCCCGCGCAAGAGCGCACCCCCACCATGACCCACGAAGAAATCGTCCAGGCCGTCAAGGACATCATCCATACCATCGCCCCCGATGAAGAGATCGGCGGCCTGAATCTGACCGACCCTCTGCGGGATCAGATTGAGCTGGACTCGATGGACTTCCTCGACATCGTAATGGAGCTTCGCAAACGCTACGGCGTGCAGGTTCCCGAAGAGGACTACAAAGAACTCGCGACCCTTCAGGGGTGCGCGGACTACCTGGCGCCTCACCTGGCCGACCACCAGCTAGCCACCAGCGCCTGAGGCCCTCCGGCCCCACTTCCCGGGGCCTTGCCACCCCCCTGAGATGACCGCCTCCACGCCCTACGACACGATCCTGATCGGGGCGGGCATGAGCGGCCTCGCGGCGGGCATCCGCCTCGCCCAGTTCGACCAGCGCGTCCTGGTCCTGGATCGCCACTACCTCTGGGGAGGCCTGAACTCCTACTACAAGCGCGAGGGCCGGCGCTTTGACGTGGGGCTGCACGCCCTAACGAACTTCGTCCCCAAGGGCACCCGTGGCCGCCCCCTGACGCGCATCCTGCGGCAGCTGCGCATCCCCTACGACTCACTCCGACTCGGAGAGCAGCACGGCTCGCGCAGTGTGGTGGGCGATACCGACCTGCGCTTCGCTAACGACTTTGAACTGCTGCGCAGTGAGGTGGCCCGTCAGTTCCCGTCTAGGGCTGCAGCCTTCGACGGCATGGCGCGCGAGCTGGAGGCGCTGCCCTTTGACGTGCCGGAGGGCCAGGAGAGTGCCCGGGCCTACCTGACCCGACACCTCGGTGAAGCACGCCTTGTGGACCTGCTGCTCCTGCCGATTCTCTTCTACGGCTCGCCCACACCCAATGACGTTGACTTCCCCTCCTTTGTCGTGCTCTGGAAGAGCCTCTATGAGGAGGGCTTCGCTCGGCCCGCAGGCGGCATCCGGCCTCTGCTCGACGCGCTACGTTCGCGCTACCTTGAGCTGGGTGGCGAGCTGCGCATGAAAGCGGGCGTGGCCGAGATCCTGCACGAAGACGGCCGGGTCCAAGGTGTGCGCCTGGACGACGGGACCGAGCTCCGATCCGAGCGCGTGATCTCATCCGCCGGCAGAGTCGAGACCCTGTCACTCTGCGAAGAGACCGTGGCCGCTACATGCGGCCCAGAACACGCCGGGCGCATGACCTTCGTGGAGAGCACCACGCTACTCGACCAGCCGGCGCCGGACCTCGGCTGGACCGATACGATCGTCTTCTTCAGTCAGGGCGAGCGCGCCGTCTACGAGGAGCCCGCTGAGGCGGTCTCCCATGCCAGCGGTGTCATCTGCTGCCCTGAGAACTACGCGCGTCAGGAGCCCGAGTCCGAGGGCGTCCTGCGCCTGACCCTCATGGCCAACGCCGAGCACTGGAAGGCCATGTCAGACGGTGAGTACCTGGCGGCCAAGGAGCAGGCCTGGTCCAAGGGGCTCGAGACGGCATCCCTGTACGGCCCCGATGTCCGCGAGCAGGTGGTGGCCAAGGACACCTTCACTCCGCGCACCATCGAGCGCTTCACGGGCCACCTGAACGGCGCCGTCTACGGCTGCCCGCACAAGGACAAGAGCGGCACCACACCCCTCGAGGGGCTCTTCCTGTGCGGCACGGACCAGGGCTACCTGGGCATCGTGGGCGCCATGCTCTCTGGCGTCGCCATGGCCAACCGCCACGCACTGCTGCCCGCCTAGCCCCATGAGCCGCTCCACCCACTACTACACCGGCAGCCGCGACGGCAAGCGCCCCCCTTCGGGCGATCCCCTGCGCAAAGCCAAGGACCGCTACGACGTGGTCGTCGTCGGTTCCGGGCTGGCGGGGCTGACGGCCGCCAACATCCTGGGCCGGGCCGGGCACTCGGTCTGCGTTCTCGAGCAGCACTACAACCTCGGTGGCATGGCGACGTGGTTCAAGCGCCGCGGCGGGCACGTATTCGACATCTCCTTGCACGGGTTCCCCATCGGCATGCAGAAGACCTGCCGCAAGTATTGGGGCAAGTCGATCTCCGATCGCATCGTGCAACTCGAGGGCGTGCGCTTCGACAACCCGCAGTTCCAATTCGACACCACGTTCACGCGCGAGGACTTCACCCACAAGCTCGTTGACGTCTTCGGCTGCAACCCGGCGACGGTTGAGTCCTTCTACGAGACGCTGCGCGCCATGAACTACTACGACGACGACGGCCGCACGACGGCCGAACTCTTCGAAGAGTTCTTCCCCGGCCGCAATGACGTGCACCGCCTCCTGATGGAGCCCATCAGCTACGCCAACGGTTCCACCCTCCAAGACCCGGCCATCACGTACGGAATCGTCTTCTCGAACTTCATGTCCAAGGGGGTCTACACCTTCACCGGTGGCACGGACCTGTTGATCCGCGCGATGCGCGATATCCTGGCCCGCAACGGGGTGGACGTGTTCGGCCGCAGCCAGGTAGATGAGATCACCGTGGAGCACGGCCGCGTGCGGGGCGTGCGCGTGGGGACGCGCGAGATCCGAGCGGAGACCGTGATCTCGAACGCGGGACTCAAGGCGACCATCGAGCGACTCGTCGCCCCGGATCACTTCGATAGCGCCTGGCTCGACGCAGCCAAGCAAACGCGACTGAACTGCTCCTCAACCCAGGTCTACATGGGACTGGGCCCGGGGGAAGACCTGCCCTGGATCGCCGACCTGCTCTTCACCAGCACGCGCCCCGAATTCGACTCAGCCAGCCTGGCGGACCTGCACGGGCAGAGCCGCACCTTCAGCTTCTACTATCCCAAGGTGCGCCCGGGCACGGGCCGCCACACGGTGGTCAGCTCGATGAATGCCAACTGGTCGGACTGGGCAGACCTCTCCGAGTCCGACTACGCCGCGGCCAAGGCCCGCCTTGAAGAAGACACCCTCAGGGCCCTCGAAGTGCACGTGCCCGACATCCGCTCCAAGCTGACCCACGTGGAGTCTTCGACCCCGCGCAGCTTCGCCTTCTACACCCAGCACACGCAGGGTGCCTCGTTCGGCACCAAGTTCGAGGGCCTGCGCTACTCCATGGAGCTACCCCAGCAGATCGAGGGGCTCTTCCACTCAGGCTCAGTGGGTATCATCATGTCCGGCTGGCTGGGCGCCGCCAACTACGGGGCCATCACGGCCAACAAGGTCGATGCGCGTATCGATTTCCTGGCCGCCGAGACGGTCCCCACTTCCTGAACCCCCATGAGATTCGAAAGCCAACACGCGGTCATCACCGGCGGCACCCGCGGCCTGGGCCGCGCCATGAGCCTGGCCTTCCTGGCCGAGGGCGCCCACGTGCACGCCACCTACTTCGGCAACGACAGCGCTGCTGAGGCTCTGCGCGAGGCAGCGGGCGAGGGAGCCGAGCGCCTGCATCTAGCTAAGTTCGACGTAGCCGACCACGAGGCCTGTGCCAAGTTCTGGAAGGAACTCGAGGACACCGAGGTTTCGATCCTGATCGCCAACTCAGGGATCCGTCGCGATGGGATCGTCGCCAGCATGTCCCCCGAAGACTGGCAGGCCGTTCTCGACACGAACCTCACGGGCGGCTTCAACATGTCCAAGTTCGCCGTGCTCAACATGATGCGCCAGCGCTATGGCCGCATTGTGTTCATCACCTCGCCCGCAGGCCGCTTCGGCTTCGAGGGCCAGGGCAACTACGGCGCCTCCAAGGCGGGGCAGGTGGGCCTGATGCGCTCGCTCTGCAAGGAGGTGGCCAAGCGCAAGATCACGGTCAACTGCGTCTCGCCCGGGTTCATCGCCACCGAGCTCCTCGACGACCTGCCCGAGGAGCTGGTAGCGGCCCACAAGAAGAGCGTACCCATGAAGCGCTTCGGTGAGCCCGAAGAGGTGGCCGACGCGGTGCTCTACCTGGCTTCAAGAGGCGCGTCGTACATCACCGGTAGCGTCCTGGAGGTCAGCGGTGGCCTCTAGTACCGAGCGCGCGGCCATCGAAGCCCTGCTGCCCCACCGGGACCCCTTCCTGTTGGTGGACCGCATCGCAGACCGCGGAGAGGACTGGATCGAGACCGAGTGGCACGTGGCCGAGGACCTCGACGTCTTTCGTGGGCACTACCCGGGCAACCCGGTCCTGCCAGGGGTCCTCATCAGCGAACACTGCTTCCAGAGCGCGGCGCTCCTGGTGGGCAACCTGACGGGAGACGATGCCGCCCCCGGTGTGCCGGTCCTGACCCGCATCGAGGATGCACGCTTTCGCCGCATGGTGCGGCCGGGCCACACCCTGCGCACCCGCGTGCAGCAGACCGATCGGCTGGCCAACGCCTGCTGGTTCACGGCCCAGGTAACCAGCGAGGAGGGCAAGATCGCCCGCCTCGCCTTCGTCCTGGCCCTGGCCGAGGAGCCCGTCCAATGAGCGACTCCATGAAACTGGCCGGCAAGACCGTGCTGGTCACGGGTGTGGCCAACAAGAAGAGCGTAGCCCTGCACATTGGCCGGGCACTCCAAGAGGCCGACGCCGTACCCGTCTATGTGGTGCGCACCGAAGAGCGCCGCGAGTCCGTGACCGAGGTCCTGACCAAGGCTTCGCTGCTGGGCGATGTGTACGTCTGCGACGTGCGCCACCAGAACCAGATCGAGGCCCTCGCCGCGGCGCTGGCCAAGGATCACCCGCGCCTCGATGGCTTCGTGCATTCGATCGCCTTCGCCGACTACTCGGACGGCTGGAAGCCCTTCCATGAATCCCCCAAGGAGGCCTTCCTCGAGGCCGTGGACGTCTCGGCCTTCTCGCTCGTCAACCTCTCCAACGCCCTCAAGGATCTGTTCACCCCGGACGCCTCGGTGGTAACGATCTCCATCTCGACGACAGCCATGGCCGCCGAGAACTACGGCTTCATGGCCCCGGCGAAGGCCGCCCTCGACTCGGCTGTCGTCTTCCTGGCCAAGTCCTTCTCCGCCTTCTCCAACGTGCGCTTCAACGCCGTGCGCGCCGGCCTGCTCAAGACATCCTCCTCCGCTGGCATCCCCGGCTACGCCGACTCCTACCTGCACGCCGAGAAGGCCACCCTGCGTGGTCGAGGCCTGGAGACCCGCGAGGTGGCCGACACTGCCCTGTTCCTGCTCTCTCCGCTCTCAAGCGGAATCAACGCTCAGGGCCTAGTCGTCGATGCCGGCATGGGCGTGAACCACTTCGATGAGGGGATCGTGAAGGGCTGAGGCGCGTTGGCCCCTCAGTGGGCATGGTCAGGCGGACTGTAGGGCTGGAGTTCGGCGCACAAGACCGTGAGGGTCTCGGTGTACTCGCCGTCCTTCAACTCGAACCCATCCGGCACGGCCTGGATTTCCTCCATGAAGGTCGGATCCTCGTAGTAGTAGTCCCGGAAGGGGCCGCGGCTGGTGGCCAGGGTGCGCACGGCGTACCCGTTCTCCTCCAACCGCCGAATGCTCTTGGCGGTGTCCGCCATGGACGACTGGACGAAGACCAGGGTGCCGCCGGGGTTCAGACGCTTGTGGGCATCGAGAGTCAGCGAATCGATGAAGTAGCGGCGGTTCTGCTTTCCGCTAGCCATGTAGGGCGGGTTGGTGACGAGCACGTCGAAGCGGCCCTCGGTGTTGAGCCAATCGGCCGCCCGGTATTCGATGTTGGGCTCTGGCCAGGGAGACCCCAAGTTGCGCTCCACGTTTGAGCGTGTCGTCTCCAGGCGATCCACGGTGATCTCCGTGGCCACCATGGAGCGGGCCTCCTGCCGGAGCAGCAGGATCGTGTGGTTGCCCACACCGGCGCCCAATTCCAGGACGCTCTTGCCGCGCACGAGGTTATTCTCAGCCAGTGCCAGGGCTAGAAGTTGGCCATGGGGCGTAGGCGACCAGTCGTCGTCGCCGCTCGACAGATCCATCTGCAGTAATTCGCGTGGATAGTGCGTTCCCATGATGACCAACAGTCTAGCAGGGCCCTCCCCTGCCGACCGTTGTAAACGGTAGAGCTGGCCCCACTACAGCCCCTCAGGCCATCGGGCCCTCAGGCCATCACCGACCGAGGCACCTTGCCGTGCACGTCGGTCAAGCGGAATTCACGACCTTGATAGGGGTACACCAGACGCTCATGGTCTACCCCCATGAGGTGCAGGACGAGGGCCTGGAAGTCGTGTACGTGGACACCGTCCTGGGCGAGGTTGTAGCCCAGGTCGTCGGTCTCACCGAAGGAGAAGCCCGGCCGCATGCCACCGCCGGCCATCCACAGGGTGAAGCAGCGCGGGTGATGGTCGCGACCGAAGTTGTTCGCGGTCAGCTTTCCCTGGGAGTAGCTCGTGCGACCAAACTCGCCGCCCCAGATCACAAGGGTGTCCTCCAGCAGGCCGCGACGCTTGAGGTCCGTTACCAGGGCGGCCGAAGCCTGATCGGTCTCCTTGCACTGGGTGCGAATGGCCCCGGGCAGATTCCCGTGCTGGTCCCAGCCCTGATGGAACAGCTGCACACAGCGCACGTCGCGCTCCAGCAAGCGGCGCGCTAGGAGACAGTTGGCAGCGTAGGTGCCAGGGTCACGAGCCTCCTGGCCATACAGTTCGAAGACCTCATCGGGTTCACCGGAGAGGTCGGTGGCGTCGGGCACGGAGGCCTGCATGGCGAAGGCCAGCTCGTGCTGGGCCATGCGTGAGGCGATCTCAGGGTCGCCCTCGCGTTCACTCTGCAGTCGGTGCAGCTGCCCGAGTGTGTCGAGCATTCTCCTGCGGGTCGCCCGGTCCACGCCCGGGGGGTTGCCCAGGAAGAGGACGGGATCGCCGGAGGAGCGGAACTGGACGCCCTGGTGCCGGGAAGGCAGGAAACCCGAGCCCCACAGCCGTGCGTACAGGGGCTGACCACCCTTGTTCTTGGTGATCAGGATGCAGGAGACGGGCAGGTCCGGGTTGCTGCTGCCCAGCCCGTAGGAGATCCAGGCGGGCAGGGAAGGTCGGCCGGACAGCTCCGAGCCGGTCTGCAGGAAGGTCACGGCCGGATCGTGATTGATGGCGCTGGTGTGCATGCCCTTCAGAAACGTCAGGTCATCGGCGACGCGAGCCGTGTGCGGCAGAAGGGAGCTGACCCAGGCGCCGCTCTGTCCGTGTTGGGCGAACTCGAAGGGCGAGCCGGCCAGGGGCAGGCTCGACTGGTTGCCGCTCATTGCCGTCAGGCGCTGGCCCATGCGTACACTCGCGGGGAGCTCCTCCCCATTGCGCCGCACCAGTTCAGGCTTGGGGTCGAAGAGGTCCAGATGACTGGGACCTCCGCTCTGGAAGAGGAACACGAGTCGGCGCGCTCGGGGGGTGTGGTGCAGGACGAACGGGGAGTCGCCCGCAGTCGGCCTTGGCACACCTCCCAGGGCCAGGGAGCTCCCGCTCAGTCCGGCCACCGCAAGCATCTCCCGTCGTGTCAGGCCCCTGGGATTCATCGCACCGTCACCGCCTCGTCCAAACACATGAGCGTGTGGGTCAAGAGAGTCCAAGCAGCAACCTCGGCCGGAACAAGGTCGGGCAGGGGCGCATGCGCCCCCACGCCCAGCAAAGCCAGGGCGGCTTCGGAGCCCGCGGAATAGCGGGCTCGCACATCCGTCAGCAACTGCTCCATCCCCGCTATCTCCACTTCCCGCGGCATGCGATTCACGACAATCCGGAACAGACGCACAACTCGTGAAGAACGGTCGCCGCCCTCGCTCAGGACTTTCTCCGCGAGAACGCGCGCCGCCTCCACAAACTGAGGGTCATTGAGTAGGACCAGGGATTGCAACGGAGTATTCGTAGGCCGCCGGCGCGCCACGCACACGTCCCCTTTGGCTGCATCGAGGATCATCATGTAGGGCGGCGGCGAGGTACGCTTCCAGAAGGTGTACAGGCTACGACGATAGAGGCCATCGCCCGTGTCCGGTTGATAGGCAGAGCCGGACTTCTCCTGCCACAGGCCGGCTGGCTGGTAGGGCTTCACACTGGGGCCGCCGAGCTTCTCCACCAGCAGGCCCGCCCGGAACAGGGCGCTGTCCCGCAGGGTCTCGGCACCCATGCGTCGGGCCGGGAATCGGGACAGCAACGCCCCATCAGGGTCCGCCTCTCGCACGCGATCCGTGGTGCGCGAGGACTGCCGATAGGTAGCGGAGAGCACCATGCGCCGCAGGAGGGCCTTCACGTCCCAGCCGGAGTCGATGAACTCCAGGGCCAGGGCGTCCAGCAGGTCGGGGTGGCTGGGAAGGGCACCCTGGGTTCCAAAGTCCTCGGGGGTGGCGACGAGTCCGCGGCCAAACTGGCCCTGCCAGAGGCGGTTGACTGCCACCCGCGCAGTCAGCGGGTGCTCGGGATCGGTAAGCCAACGGGCGAGGGTCAAGCGATCATGGGGCGCCGTGGATGAGAGCCCGGGTCCAATGGCTGCGGGAACCCCACGGGTCACGACCTCGCGTGGCAACTGGTAGCTACCCCGGTCGAGGCGGTGGACCACGCGCTCTTCGTCCATGTCCTCCATCGTCATGATCTGACGCACCCGGTCGCGGAGCTCATCCCGTTGCTGCCGCGCACTGCGCAGAGCTTCGCGCTGGTCGGCGGAGAGCTGCGAGGCGGGCGCCAGTGATCCATCGACTGCTCCGTTGCGGTCGACCAAGCGCCCCACTTCATCCGGCGTCAGGACGCGGGCCACCACGGCCAGCTCGTCCACGCCGCCCCCCGCGAAGCCCCGGTCACGAAAACGCTCACCCAAGGTCAGGTGCCCCTCGCTGCTACCCACGATGGTGCGCGTCAGGCAGTCGCGGATCACATCCACCTCGACGGTCTGGCCGTTTACGAACAGGTGCATGCCGGCGGCCCTCGAAGAGCCGTCGTAGGTCATGGCCAGGTGCACCCACTCTCCCACGGGCAGCGGATCCTTGGTGCGCACACGCAAGGCGTCCCCGGGCCAGAAGTGGATCAGGGACGCGGAGAACAGGCCGTCCTCCACGAGCCACTGGTATCCGCGACTGCCCGAATCGTGCCAGGCCTTGGAGCGGTGCAGGAGGATGGCTCGCGGATAGGCTTCGGGCAGGCGGACCCAGAGGGCGAGACTGAAGGCGTCCCAGCGCCGGAAGAGGCCCACGCCGGGAAAGGTCACCGCATCGTCCCCCGTCAGCTCGAGCCCGCCACCCGCGTGCCCCTCGATGCGCCGGTTGGTGCCGTGCACGGCTCCTGCGGTGGCCGTGATGCTGACAACGAGAACCCCCAGGCTGGCCTCATCTTCGAAGAGCTCGATCCGTGCGCCGTCGAATCGCGACTCAAGGCTGGGACGATTCCAGATGCTGATAACCTCGATCGCACGGGGCCGGTCCATGCGGACTTCAACCCACGGCTCCGCCTGGAACGCCGTGTGGCTGAAGTTTGAGCGATTTCCATCCACCAGATTCGATACCGGATACGAACCACCGTTGTATTCGGAGGACTGGGAGAGGGTGGCCTGGCCAGCGACGTTCGTACCCTCAGACGTGATCTCAAGCTCCGAGAGGTTGATGACGCGATTCGTGCCGGGAAGCGTCATGCGGATGGACGTGACCCGACCCTCGGCGAGCGCGGGATGTTGAATCTGAATCTGGCGACCGCTGCCTTCCACCATGACGTGCTCACTGGATTGGGCCGGCTGCAGGTCATTCGTCAGAGCCGTACCCTGCTCTTCATCCATGGGCCAGATGCCCTGGAGGCCCGTGAAGGCCAGCGGCTCCCATTGAGCCTCAGAATCCGTCAGGGTGGGCTGAACTTTCTCGAGCACGCGCACCCGCTCCTGCGCCTCAGCCAGGTCCCGCTCCTGGTCCGCGGTGGGCAGCTCGAGGGCCGGCGTCGGGACGGCGTTGGAGAAGTGCGAATACAGACCGCTCTCGTCGATGGAGGCAAAGAAGGAGGCGAGAGAGTAGTACTCCCCCTGCCCGATCGGATCGAACTTGTGGTCGTGGCAGCGGGCGCACGCGAGGGTCAAGCCCATAAAGGTCGTGCCGAGGGTATCCACGCGGTCGGCCACGTATTCCTGTCGGTACTCCTCCTCGGTCGAGCCCCCTTCGTTGGTCTGGCGGTGCAGGCGATTGAAGCCCGTGGCCAGGCGCTGTTCGCGGGTGGCCTCGGGGAGGAGATCACCGGCCACCTGCCAGGTCAGAAAATCGTCATAGGCGAGGTTCTGGTTGAAGGCCTCTATGACCCAGTCCCTCCAAGGCCAGACCTCGCAGTACACGTCACTCTGGTAGCCGTAGGTGTCGGCATAGCGAGCGAGGTCGAGCCAGCTGCTCGCCATGTGCTCGCCGTAGCGCGGCGATTCGAAGAGGCGATCGACCACTCGCCCGTGAGCGCCGTCACCCTGATCCTCCAAGAAAGCACCCACCTCCTCGGGCGTGGGTGGCAGCCCGGTCAGGCCCAGGGAGACTCTCCGCAACCAGGTCTGCCGCAGAGCGGGCTCGGCAGGCTCAAGCCCTTGCTGCTCCAATCGCGCGAGCACGAACGCGTCCAGAGCATCCCGCGCCCAGTCGGTACGCACCACCGCAGGTGATGCGGAGCTTTCCGGGGCCTTGAAGGCCCAATGAACCTCATCGGCTGCGGATCCCTCCGATGGGGTATCCCCGCCGGGTAGGAGGAGAGCCGGTAGAACGAACAGGAGCGAAGCCAACACCCACTCAGCTTAGGGGAGCGCCGCCAAGGACGCACTTGCCTAGTGACTTGGCGTATTCTGGGGGCCATGTGCCCCACCTATGTCGCCCTCCTCCCCACCCCGGACCAGGAGCCCTCGCTTCCGGCACGGGAGCGTGTGGCGGCCCAATCCGCGGCGGCACGTTGCGCGCTGGCCCTCGCGGCCCAGTCCGCGGAGTGCCCCGAGATGGAATTCCTCAAGCATGACGGCGTACCTCAGCCCTGGAATGGCTGGCACTGGTCGATCTCCCATGACGGCACCTGGGTGCTGGGGGCCCTGGCACGCGCGCCTCTGGGGGTGGACCTGGAGCGCGTCACCTTACGCAGGGCCGCCCTGCGGGCAGCAGTGCTCGACGAGCACGAGCGAGCGCTCCTGGGGGAGGTGAACGCCCTGGGTTTCACTCGCCTGTGGACGGCCAAGGAAGCAGTGCTGAAGGCCGCTGGAGTGGGACTGACGCGCCTCTCCCATTGCCGCCTGAGCGCCCCCCCACCCACGGACCTTCCCCAGGCCGGGGAACCGACGGGCCCGCCCCTCGGCATGCACCTGGATGGGCAGCCCACACCCGTGCTGCAGTTCCGCTGGCACGACCACGTGCTGGCAATCCACGTCCGAGGCGGGGAAGAAAGGCTGACGTGGGTCCTTCCTTCCCTGCAATGCGTATCCTGTCCCGAGCCCCAGGATCACGTCACTTGACCCCACCCACCGCAACCCTCCCTGAGCAGGACGAGCGCCACGCCCCGGCTTGGGCCGCGGCCCTGGGCGATCAGTATCCGTTCGACTCGCATTTCATGGAAGTGGAAGCGGGACGCATGCACTACGCGGATGAAGGACCGGCCGAGGCTGCGCCCATGCTCTGCGTCCACGGCAACCCTTCCTGGTCGTTCCTGTTCCGACGTCAGCTTCAGGGCTTCGCAGGTGAAATGCGGGTGATCGCTCCCGACCACCTGGGGTGCGGACTCTCCGACCAGCCCGAGCGGTGGTCCTACCGACTCGCGGATCACGTTCAGAACCTGGTCCGACTGATCGACCACCTGGACCTCTGGAACGTCACTCTGCTCGTTCACGATTGGGGCGGAGCCATCGGCCTGGGCGCCGCCATCCAAAGGCCCGAGCGCATCGGGCGTCTGGTGATCACCAACACAGCTGCCTTCCCCTCCAATCTCATGCCCGGCCGAATCGGCCTGTGCCGCGTCCCAGGCATCGGTCGCCTGGCCGTGCAGGGCTTCAACGCATTCGCCCGCGCGGCGACGTTCATGGCCGTGGAACGGCCCATGCCCCGCGCAGTGCGCCGTGCTTTCGTGCAGCCCTACGCCCGCCCGCGCAGCGCGCGCGCCACCTGGCACTTCGTGGACGACATCCCCATGGATGCGCGCCATCCGAGCTGGGAGACCCTGACGGCGATCGCTGCCGGGCTAGCGGTTTTCCAGGATCGCGCCAACCTGATTCTGTGGGGGGAGAAGGACTGGTGCTTCACGCCAGCCTTCCGCGAGGAGTGGGAGCGGCGCTTGCCTGGAGCGGAATGCCATCCGATCCCCGATGCAGGACACTACCTCTTCGAAGACGCGCCGCAGGACATCGAGCGACACTTGCGCGCCTTCCTGAAAGCCGAGGACGTCCTGTGACGGGTACCGATCCTTTCAAAGCCCTGGGCAAGTTGCCGCAGCGCGTCAACACGGCCGGGTTCCTCTCTCAAAGCGCCGAGACCTGGCCCGACGTCGAGGCCGTCATCGAGGCCAAGTCGGACAAGCGCATCACCTTTGCGCAACTCGAGGCGCGGGCCAGCCACATGGCCGCAGGCTTGCACGCTCTTGGTGTGGAGTTCGGGGACCGTGTGTGCCTGTTCGTACCGGCGAGCATCGAGTTCGTGGCCCTGACCTTTGCCCTCTTCAAGCTGGGGGCCGTCCCCGTCCTGGCCGACCCGGGCATGGGACGCAAGCGACTCCTGGCCTGCGTAAAACGCATCCAGCCGCGGGGCATGATCGGTGTCGCCAAAGCCCATGCCGCGCGGCGCCTGTTTCCGAAGGCCTTCGAGAGCGTTGAGATCTCGGTTGCGGTGGGTTGGTGCCTTCCCGGGAGTGGTCCGAAGCTGGCCGCGGTCGAGGCAGCAGGAGCACGGGAGTCGAGCGAGGAAGCGGGCCTGGTGGCGGAAACGGAAGCCGCAGATGCAGCCGCCGTCCTCTTCACTTCCGGCAGCACCGGGCCCCCCAAGGGTGTCCTCTATACCCACGGGATGTTCCATGCCCAGGTGCTGGCGCTGAAGACCCTCTACGGTTTCGAGGCGGGCGAGGTAGACCTCGCGTGCTTCCCGCTCTTCGCCCTGTTCGACGTGGCCTTTGGCAGTACGAGCGTATTCCCCGACATGGACGTGTCGCGGCCCGCCTCCTGCAACCCGGCGAAGATCGTGCGCGCCGCCCAGACCTACAAGGCGACCAGCGCCTTCGGATCGCCCGCCATCTGGAAGCGCGTGGCCCCGTGGTGCATGGACAGGGGCGAGCGCATGGAAGCACTCCGGCGCGTCCTCGTGGCCGGTGCGCCCGTCAGCCCTGACCTGATCCGAGCTCTGCATGGAATCCTGCCGCTGGAAGGCGACGTCCACACCCCCTACGGCGCCACCGAGTGCCTGCCCGTCGCATCGATCGCGGGACGGACCGTGGTGCCCTATCTGGAGGAGCGGATCCAATCGGGAGAGGGCACCTGTGTGGGCCGAGTGGCCCCCGGCATCGACTTGCGCCTGATCGGCGTCCAGGATGGCCCCATCGAGAGCTGGAGCGAGGACCTGGTCGTCGCCCCGGGCGAGTTGGGCGAGATGGTGGTACGCGGGCCGGTGGTCACCGCCCACTACGTAGCCGACCCCGAGCACGATGCTCTGGCCAAGATCCCCGACGGCCAAGGTGGGCACTGGCACCGCATGGGTGATCTGGGCTACCTCGACGGCGATGCACGCCTGTGGTTCTGCGGTCGCAAGAGCCACCGGCTGCAGACGAGTCGGGGCATGCGCCCAACGGTACCGGTAGAGAACGTCTACAACACACACCCGCGGGTCGTACGCACGGCCCTGGTGGGAGTGGGGCCGGAGGGGGAGCAGCTCTCCGTGCTCTGCGTCCAACCAACAGCAGGCTCCATGCCTAAGGGCAAGGCCATGCGGCACGGGTTCCAGGAGCAGCTCAAGGAGATCAGCCGCAAGCGATGCGAGGAGGCTGCGGTGGAGAACTTCCTGTTCCATCCCGACTTCCCGGTGGATCCCAGGCACAACGCCAAGATCGAACGCGAACAGCTGCAGGCATGGGCCAGCGAGCAACTGAGTTGAAGGTCGCCGTTACCGGTGGAGGCGGGTTCCTTGGCCGACGAATCGTGGAGATGCTACGAGAGGAGGGTCATCGTGTGCTGTCGATCTCCCGCGGCCACTACCCGGAGCTAGAGGCACTGGGCGTCGAGTGCCGGCAAGCAGACCTCTCTGACAAGTCCGCCCTCCGTGCGGCATTGGAAGGATCCGACGCCGCGATCCACGTCGCCGCCAAGGCTGGAATCTGGGGCAAGCGCTCGGAGTTCATGGCCACGAACGTGACCGGCACCGAGAACGTCCTCGCCGCCTGCAACGCTCTAGGAATAGGCCGTCTGGTCTACACGTCCTCTCCAAGCGTGTGCTTCGATGGGCAGGACCATCTGAATGCGAGCAACGATCTGCCCCGAGCCGAGCGCTTCATTTCCCCCTATCCTGAGAGCAAGGCCCTTGCCGAGGCCCTAGTGCTCGATGCCAACTCGCCTCAACTGGCGACCGTCGCCTTGCGACCGCACCTCATCTTCGGACCTCGCGACCCACACCTCGTCCCGCGCCTGTTGGAGAGCGCAGCACAGGGACGGCTGGCGCGCGTGGGGAACGGACGCAACCTGGTCAGCCTGACTCACGTGGACAACGCGGCCTTCGCCCACGTGTGCGCCCTGCGAGTCCTCGAGCCAGGGGCTCCTTGCGCCGGGCGAGCCTACTTCGTGTGCAACAAGGAGACGGTGGTGCTGTGGGATTGGATCAACGACCTTCTGGAACAACTCAAGCGTGCGCCCGTGACACGCAGCCTCCCCCTGAGCCTGGCGCGCGCGGTTGGAGCTCTTTGTGAAGCAACCTGGACCCTGCTGCCTCTCAGGGGCGAGCCGCCCATGACGCGGTTCGTGGCCCTGCAGTTGGCACGCTCCCACTCCTATGACCTGGGCCCCTTGGAGCGGGACCTGGGCTATCGGGAGAAGTTGGACATGGCGACAGCCACAGCCCACCTGGTCGCGGACCTCCGCATGGGCTAGCCGCGCTCTAGGCCGACACCAGGCGCCAGAGGACCCAGCTGGCCACCGAGCGCAGGGGGGCCCAGACCTCGGCCCTTTCCTCCAGTTCCTTGGGTCCGGGCCGCTCCGGGAGCCCGTCCAGAATGCGCAGGCCCTCCTGCAGGCCCAGATCGCCACCGGCCATCACGTCCTGTCGGCCGAGGCGAAAAAGAAGGAACATCTGAGCCGACCAGACGCCGATACCGCGCACGCGGGTCAGGATCTCGATCACCTCTTCGTCCGGGCGTCGTGCGATGGTGCGCAGGCCCAGGCTGCCGTCCAGGGTCTTCGCAGCGAGGTCCTTGATCGCAATCGTCTTCGCCCGCGACAGGCCCGCTCCCCTGAGGTGCGCATCGGGCAACTTGAGGATCTGGGGCGGGGTGGGGAAGCGGCGGCCCGGTGACAGGCGCCGCACCCTTCCGTGGATGGTGCCCGCGGCCTTGGTGGATAGCTGCTGATGCACGATGGCCTTGGCCAGGGAGTGGAAGTGCGAGTCCGAATCTGCGCGAATCGGGAACTCAGGGAAGGGCGCCACCTGGCCCATGGCCCGCGCGAGCAGCGGGTCGCGGCGACGCAGCCCCCGCATCTGGGCGGGAGTGGGTGGCCCGCTGCGCGGGGATCGAGTGGGTCCGGAGGAAGAGGGCATCGGTGCAGAATGCGATGCGTGCAGGGCCCAGACCAGAGTCGGGATCCAATCGCCGCCAGGATTGTCTGGGACAGGCTTCATCTGTACCCGCCTCCCCGCTACATTTCATCCATCGGCCAGTTCTGGGGCCCCATTCCCCTCTGGCTGCCTTCGATCCTGCTCTTCAAAACCCCCTGCTCCAAGGGATGTCCAACCCGCTCATGATGGCTACCACCCGGCAAGATGCGATCCGTACTATTTCGTCCGAGATTCTGTGGAACTTGGGCGGCGAGCTCCCCGAGAACGGCGATATGCTTCCCGATTGCTTTGGGAAGTACGTGTTCAACGATCAGATCCAACGCCAGCGCCTTCCGAAGCCGGTGTACTCGGCCCTGCGCAAGACCATAGAGACGGGTGCCCCTCTTGATCCCGACGTGGCCGATTCGGTCGCTGCGGCCATGAAGGACTGGGCCGTTGAACACGGGGCAACGCACTACACCCACTGGTTCCAGCCCATGACGGGCTCGACGGCCGAGAAGCACGACTCGTTCCTCAACCCGACGGATGATGGTGGAGCCATCTTGGAGTTCTCGGGACGAGAGCTCTCCCAGGGCGAGCCCGACGCGAGCTCTTTCCCCACCGGCGGCCTACGCGCCACGTTCGAGGCTCGCGGCTACACCGCCTGGGATCCCACATCGCCCGCGTTCCTTCGTAAGAGCGAAGGCGGTGCCACCCTGACGATCCCCACGGCCTTCTGCTCGTGGACAGGGGAAGCCCTGGACAAGAAGACACCGCTGCTTCGCTCCTGCGAGGCCCTCTCCACTTCGGCCGTCCGACTGCTGAACCTGATCGGGGAGAGTCACGTGAGTCGCGTGATGCCCAGCGCGGGCACCGAGCAGGAGTACTTCCTGATCGACCGCCAGTTCTACCGTATGCGCCCCGACCTGGTGGCATGCGGGCGCACGCTCTTCGGTGCACGCGCGTTCAAGGGCCAAGAGTTCGATGACCACTATTTCGGGAACATCAGCCAGCGCGTGTTGCGCTTCATGCACGAAATGGAGAACGAGCTCTGGATGCTGGGCGTCCCAGCCAAGACGCGCCACAACGAGGTGGCACCCTCCCAGTTCGAGCTGGCCCCTGTCTACTCCAGGGTGTCGGTCGCCACGGACCAGAACATGCTGACCATGGACGTCATCAAGGAGGTGGCCGAGCGCCACGGCCTGACGGCGCTCATGCATGAGAAGCCCTTCGCCCGCCTGAACGGCAGCGGCAAGCATCTGAACTGGTCCCTGGGGGACAACGCCGGCAAGAACCTGCTCGACCCCGGCAGTACGCCCCACGAGAACCTGCGCTTCATCTTGACCCTGACCGCCATCATCCGTGGCGTGGATCTGCACCAGGATCTGTTGCGCGCGTCCATCGCGTCCGCAGGCAACGACCATCGCCTGGGGGCCAACGAGGCTCCGCCCGCGATCATCTCGATCTTCGTCGGCCAGCAGCTTGAGGAGATCGTGCAATCGATCATCGAGGGCCGCAGCCCGGAGACCGGAAGCCAGGAAGAGACCATCCGTCTCGGCGTCACCTCCCTGCCGGAGCTGCCGCGTGACATCTCGGACCGCAACCGCACCTCGCCCTTCGCCTTTACGGGCAACAAGTTCGAGTTCCGGGCAGTGGCCTCAAGCCAGTCCGTCGCCTACCCGGCAGCCTTCATCAACTTGATCGTGGCCGAGTCCATGGACTATCTGGCCGATCAGATCGAAGCCAAGGGTGGCCCCTCGACCGAGAACATCCAAGCTGTGGTGCGCGAGGCCCTCGCCTCCCACCAGCGCATTCTGTTCTCGGGGGACAACTACTCCGACGAGTGGCGTGAGGAAGCCGCGCGCCGTGGTCTGCACAACAGGCCGGGCACGCCCGAGGCTCTGTCGGACTGGGTCAGTGAGACCAACCTCTCGCTCTACGAGCGCTATGGAGTGTTTTCACGCAGTGAGGCCCACTCGCGTCTCAGTGTCCAGATGGAAACCTACGCCAACAAGGTCAACGTCGAGGCCATCGCAACGCGCGACATCGCCATGACCATGATCCTGCCGGCTGCCATGGCCTACCAGAAGAACTTGGCCGACTCCATCGCTGCCACCGAGGGAGCCATGGGCGCGGATTGGGATGCGAAGGTGCTGAATTCCCAGCGCGAGGTCTTGTCCCTGGCCTCCAATCAGATTGCCGACATGAAGCAGGCCATCGACAACCTTCTGGCCATCCAGGAGGAGTTGGAGGCGAGCGATCATGGCGAGGCCGAGAGAGCTCACGCCTACCGCGATCGAGTCATCCCCGCCATGGACGCGGTGCGCGAGCGTTGCGACCTGCTGGAGCGCCTGGTGAGCGACAACCTCTGGCCCCTGCCCAAGTACCGGGAGATGCTCTTCATCCACTAGAGCCGTCCGAAGCTTGAAGTCACAGAATCGGCCCGCCCGGCCCCCACGGTGATGAACCATCGGAGGGGCCGGGCGGGCCGCTCTGATGAATCCCGAGGTGATTGGTAGCGGTGACTGGACTTGAACCAGTGACTTCAGGCTTATGAAGCCTGCGCTCTAACCAACTGAGCTACACCGCCGTTTTGGGGGGCGAACTCTAGCCCCTCCCCCCGTCCAGGGTCAAGCAGGCCGGAGGGTGGCTAGCCGATCCCGCATCCTATCCGACGGTTTTTTCGAGATTCCCTGTCCCGTTTCCCCTCCGGGACACCTCTGGATCCTGGGAAGGGAGCCTCAGTGCACACAGCGGCTCCCCGACTCCTCCAGACAGGTATCTGAGCCGGCGAATGACCAACGGGCTCTCCCTCTGAGGACCCCAGGATCGTGTCGGCATCCCTCCGGCACTCCCAACGGGGACCTCTTGAGATTGCCTGACGGAGATGACTTGAGAGAGTCAGGGCGCCTCGGCTTGCCGGGGCGCCCACTCCTCACTCTCCCGTCCCCGAGGAGCTCTCTTCGAGCTCGATGCCCCCTCGGGCCACGGCGAAGAGCAGACAGGGAGGGTTTCCGGGGCCCGCGTCCTGGGCGAAGTCCCCTAGGGCCACGGGAGCATGGGTCGAGCCCGGCGGATACCGCAGATAGGTACCCGCACCGTGCTCGCCGAACTCATCCCTGTATCCACCAGAGAGTATGAGTACGTCTTCGAAGTCCAAGTGCCTGTGAGCCGGATATCCCCTGCCCGGCTGCATGCGGATCAGGGCGCTGACACCGCCTTCGGGAGACTTGCCGGGGACCAGCGGCTTCCACTGGATACCCTCGTAACGAGTATCCAGCCAACCACAATCGACCTCCGCAGCGTCTAGGTGCGCCTCCAGCCCAAGGCGCGTGATGACAGGCGAGTGGGTTCGAGCGGAGGTCATAGCCCCCAGTCTAGCTCAAGCGAGCCAAGGCTAAGAACTCTGCGGGTCAACATGAGATCCGTATTGGTCTAATCTGCCCCGCACGGAAGGTTTTCACAGCATTCGGAGCGTCGAGGGGCTCACATGCCGTAGCCTGTCTAGTGGATGGCTTCGGCTGTCCGTGAAAGTGAGCATCGGCAGGAGACACTTGGTCTTGCGAGCGACCTTGCGTCAGGGAAGCTTGCCGATACTCCTCTCTCCCTCGGGCCAGTAGAGGTTTCCCCCTCTGCTGGCCCTCTTTCGTGCAGGACGCGCAGCCGCATGCGGGCCCGACCAACACGGCCCTCGTAGTGCAGTCGGGCGACTCAGCCGTGCAGCAGTTCAAGCGCTACACCGTGGCGCAGCCCGAGGGCACTGATCCGCGCATTACGTGCACCAATGCGTTCGAGTCCAGCCGCGATGCAGACCAATCCGGCAGGCAGGATCTCGACGCGCTGGGACTCGATGGGAAGGCGCTCTCGATCTGCAGGGGACATGTCAATAAGTCGTTCGGCCCATGCCCTTGCGGCACCCACATCAACGCGCGTGCCTTCGACCTGAAGAGGGTCGAACTGCTCCAGACCCTTCTCAAGGCAGGCCAGATTGGATGCGCTTCCGCCCAGCAGCACCACCGTGCGCTCTCGGGCGAAGCCTTCCGGGAAGCACTCGAACGAACGTCGAACATGTTCCCACAAGCCGGGCGCGCCTCCCGGCTCCAGGGGTGCGCTTGACCCCATTCCCAGGAATCGTTCAGTCAGAACCAGGGCGCCAACCGGGGCAGAGATCTGCTCCAGAGGCCCATCGCCAGCCAATTCCGTCGAACCACCGCCCACGTCAAGGGTGACCCACTCCTCCGCGCCCGATGATCCCAACGCCGATCGTCCAAGCCGCCCCTCTTCCGCGCCCGAGAGGATGTCGACACGCAGTCCCAGTTCCTCCTCACAGCGCTGGACGAACGCCGCGGCATCGCTGGCCCGACGCAGAACTGCCGTCGCGGTGACCCGCAACCGTTCGGGTGCCACCCCCAGGTTCATGGCCCTCGTCTTGAAGTTGGCCAGGGCGTTGAGAGTGCGTTCCACGGCCTCGGGCGCGAGGCTCAGAGGGGCGCCCTCGCCCGCCGAGGCTCGACGCTCCCCAAGCCGGACGGCCTCACAATCCTGGGCAAGGACCTCGAGCCCCCGCCCCGGCGCACTTCTTGCCACGAGCAGCAGGGCCGTGTTGGTGCCTAGGTCGATGGCCGCCACCGGCTCACTCGAACCGCTCACTGATCGTCGCCGCCTCGGCGGCGCGATTCCTTGAGGCTCACCTCGAACGAGGTCGAATCGGCCGAAACCCGGACCGTGCTCGCGTGGGAGTTCCACGCGGAGTGGCGCACCAACAATCGCCACTCGTACATGCCCACCTGTGAGGTGCTGTACTCCCCCTTGAGGCCACGGGCACGCAGACGGAGACTCTTGGGCACGGCGACGTACTCCAAGCTCTCCTGGCCCGCGACGCGCTGGAGCCTGACGTCAGCCCCCGAGAGCGCTCGACCCGACCCATCCTTCACGTGGACCTTCACCCTCCAGGTGTGGCGCGTCTCCGCCCGGCCCAGGTCGACCCTGTCCCCCGGGGCCAGATGCACCATGGGGAAGGTGAGTGCCTCCGCATTGGATCCCGTCGCCGAGAGGGTCAGCTTCTTCACGGGGGGCCCGGTAAGTTCAAAACGGGTACCGTCCAAGCTGATCGTCTGGTAACGATACCCATGAAAGCGCAAGCCCTTGACCGGCTTGCCACTGCCCTTCATGACGATCTCGCCAGCCAGCACGCAGGGAGCCTCCTCAACTTCCGGTACCAGCCGCAGCTCCGCAAGAGAGGCGAAGGGAACGTCCACGGTCACCTTGGACTCGTCACGGGCCGGGAATCCGGGAGCCGACGCACCCAGACTCCACGAACCGGGAGAGAGCCCCTCCAGCACGAATCGGCCATACTCGTCGGCGGTCGCGTAGCGCGAGCGGGAACGCCGGGAAGCAGAGTCCCGGGCTCGCACGCGGGCACCGCCGATGCCCCAGCCGTCCGGATCGAGGACTACACCCTCCAGTGAATGCGTAGGTTGGACCCGGAGTTCCAACCCCTCGAGGTCCTGATCAACGGTCTTGGTCAAGGTACCTGAGGTGTAGCCTTCGAGGTCAGCCGTCAGGCGGCAGCGGCCCGCCGGAACTCCGTGGAGGACAAACGCGCCCTGTGCATCCGTGGTCGTGATCCGCACCGCCAGTTCCTGTTCTCGCCACCCCACGATCCCCTGGACCTCCACCCCGGCCAGGGGCAACCCATCGGTGTCGTGAACGATTCCTCGCAGCTCGAAGCCCTCCCCCAGCCGCAGGATCAGGCCCGCCCGAGACTCACCGGACTGGAGCCTGATCGAATCGGAGATGGCGAAGCCGCCGCTGGTAGCCGCGCCACCGGAGCCACTCCTTGAGGAGATGGCCGTCACGAGGAAGGAAGAGCTAGCGGGAGCGATCTTGAATTCAAAGTCCCCAGCGGCGTCCGTGATGGTGGCGCCTGCCACACCGCCCTCTCTTGAGGGGTACTGATTCCAACTCCTGCGGGACCACTCGGCGCCTTGGACGCAGCGCACTTCACTTCCGGCGACCCCCTGGCCCTGGGGGTCCACCACACGACCCGCGAGACGAGCTGCCGGAGAGAAGAGGAAGCGCTGCTCATGATTGCCGGATTGGAGAGAGATCTCGACGTTTTCGGTCAACTCGTCGCCCCAGGGTGTTCGAATGTGAATCCGGTGGGTTCCCGAGCTGAGGCCGGTGAATGGGGCTCGTCCGTTGGCCTCGGTGAAGGCCTGCAGGGAAACCAGATCCTCAAGTGGATTGCCGCGACCCATGAGAACCGGCTCAACCTCCACGAGAGCACCCTGGACCGGCCCCCCTTGCGCCCTGGTCTCTACCAGAGCCGTAAAGGACTCTCCCAGGGGCATACTGATCAGGACGTCCGTGCGCTGACCTCGCTCTACCTGAACACCGCTCCGCAGGACGGGCGGGGCACCCTCCTTGATGGCGGCCACCGCGTAGGCACCCGTTGGCAGGTTGGTGAATTCAAACCCACCATCATCCAGGACGACCTGAATGGCCATCGAATCCTCTTCCAATCGGCCACCCCCCCAGCGCCACAGATGCACCTGAGCCTCGCTACCTGATCCGGCCCCGGGCCCCACCAGGCGGCCGCTGATGGAGCCGGCCGGCTGCATGAAAATCACCCACTCTTCTGCAGTGGGTTCTGGCAACTGCGGGGCGTGCAGATCCACGTACTCGGGGTGGGACACCAGGAAGCTGCCCTCGAGCCCTTCGGGCAGGGAGATCTCGAAGGTCCCTTCTTCAGAGCTGGTCGCCTCGCGGGAAAGCTCCCCCAGCGAAGCCAGCACCTGGCCATCAGGAATGGCCAAGGCCGTGCCTTGCTCCACCAGGCGCCCCTTGAGCGACACCTCATGGCCACCGAATGGAGCTTGGGTGCGCGCCAGGCCCGTGTCCACGTCGTCCATTGCGGGCAACCGATCCGGTGCGATGATCCCCTCCAAGGCGCTCGGTTCAGGGCCTTCCCGGAGCGCGGGCGGCTTCGCCCTCTTGAGCGGCTCTGGCCCCTGCCCGTCACCACCGAGGAGGGCCACCCCCACAACCGTTCCCACGGCTAGCAAGATCAGAACCAGAACGAGGGATTGGTTACGCATGGCCATGGTCGGATCTCAGGTTCCCGCCAAGCGGGGAAAACAACCGTAGCACTGGCCCTCCGGACTGAACACCTGAACCCTTGTTCCATCTTGGTCAAGCACCAGTAGGCGGGCCTGGGTGGCGCCTGATCGGAGTCCTCCCTGCTCGACGACTACGTCTTCCAGCGCCGATACCTCACCGGCACGCGTGCCCTCCTCCGCAAGGACCTTGCGTACACGCCCCCGCAGGTCGAGGAGCAGGAGGGCACTTGTCGGGGAGGTCACCGCGACCACCAGGGTGTTCTCGTCCAGGATATCCAAGGCCACGGGAGCTGCGCTGCGCCCTCGACCATCCAGAACCGGCAGCGAATAGTGGAACTCCCCGGAGCGGAAGACCTGAATCTGTCCTGCTCCCTCTTCCGCCGCGTAGAGCCACTCGCCCGCCTGAGCCAGCCCGGCGAGGTCGCGGAACACGCCTCTCGGATCGCCCAGGGGTCGCAGTGACTGCACCCGCCCCTCGTGCGCGCGAAAAAACTGCAGCGCGTGGCGTCGATGACCGCGGGAGGCGATCAACAGGGTGAGCTCATCATCACTCCCCAGAGTCAACACGTCCGCCGGGGCACCGAGCACACCCTTGGCATCACGGGACCGGGCTTCCTCCGGGTCCCCCACACACGCCACCTGCACACCGAAGAGAGTAAAGGCGCGCACCACTCCCGCGGGCTGGTCAGCCACCCAGAGGCGGTGGTCGTCGTCCATGGCAAGGCCCGACGCGCTGGAACGCCCTTGGGCCTCATCGCAGAATGAGAAGCAGGTCTGCAGAGGCCGGCCGTCCAGGTCGTAGCTTGAGACCCAAGCCGTCTTGGCCTGGCGGCCCACGTACAGGACGCCGTCGTGCAGGGTGAGGCTGCCGTACATGGCTACAGGGCGGCGCACCCTTTGAGCTGTAGGTACACCACCTCGGCCGGAGCCCCCACGCGCAGGGGAACCGCAACGACGCCCAGCCCCCGGGAGACGATCAGGGTGGTCGGACCCAGGTCGAGCCGGAGGCCCGGGTGCTGCGGACCCAGCCGACGCAGGAGGGGCAGGTCCACCTGGGTTCCGTGGGTGTGGCCCGAGAGAATGGCCGTGCAGCCCGCCCCGGCGATGGCTGAAGCCCCGCGCGGGTTGTGGCACAGGACGATCTCCACGTCGCCCGGCTGCACGGGCCCGCGAGCTCGATCCAGATCCACGTCCTTGGCCTCCTCCAGGTCTTCGAGGCCCACGAGAGCTAGGACCCCGCCACCCAACTCGAAGCGCTCGCACTCATTGCGCAGAAAACGGATCCCGCGTTCGGCGTAGGCCTCCGCGATGCGCCCCTCATTGCGGCCGCGGTAATCGTGGTTGCCGAAGACTGCAAACGTGCCCAGCGGGGACTGTAGCCGGGCCAAGTCATCCAGCACCGTCAGAGACTCCTTCCATTGGTGCGCGATCATGTCGCCGGTGATCACGACCATGTCTGGGCAGCGCCGAGCCACGGCCTCCACCACCGCGGACAGGTCCCCAGACCCCAGAAAGGCGCCGGCATGCAGATCCGAGAGCTGCGCAATGGTCAGCCCTTCCAGACCCGGATCTAGACCTGGAACGCGCACGGTCTCGAATCGCTCGACAAAGCGACCGGGGGCGAGGTGTTGCTTGCAGTAGAGCCAACGCCCCCCCATGGCCACGAAGCTGTGCTCCGCCACCCAAGAGAGGCCCCGGCGAACGCGCCCGTGGCGCCTAGCAGGTACGCGTACCCCCTGGCCTACAGGTTCGGAGGGATCGGGTACGGAGGCCATCGAACCACTCAATCCGTCAGGCCAACCGCTCCACGCCGGAGCGGATACGGTCAAGGGTCGCCGCCTGACCCAGGAGGTGCATGATTTCGAAGAGGTCAGGGCCGCCGGGAAGGCCCGTCAATGCGCAGCGCAGGGGCTGAAACAGCATGGGGATCTTCTGGCCACGCTCGACTAGCCAGGCCTTGGTGGCCTCGGCCTGCTCGGAGGCGGAATCTGAACAGTGCTCGGGCAACCAGGCGAGATAGTCGGTCAATGTCTGGGCACGGTCCTCGTGTTTACGGGCGCCCTTCTCCGCCTTCGGCAGGTACTCGACCTGATCGTTCTGAGCGGCGAGATAGGCCATTCGGGCGGGCAGCTCGCTGTAGATACGGATGCGCTCCTTCTCCATGGCGATAACCCGCAGGAACCAGTCCCAGCGGGCACGCAGGTCCGCCTCGTCGAAGAGACCCTCACCGACAACGAATGGAAGGCAGTGCTCGGCTAGGACTTCGTCCGCTTCCTTGTGCAGGTACTCACCCGCCAGCCACAGGAACTTATCGAAGTCAAAGATAGCCCCACCGCGACTCACATCTGCGAGATCGAAGTGCTCGACAAACGTGGCGAGATCGAACACGTCCGTCTCACCATCCAGGGCCCAGCCCTGCATGCACAGGAAGTTGAGAATGGCCTCGCGCGGGTACCCCTGGTCGCGATAGTCACTCAGGGACACGCCGCCATCGCGCTTGGAGAGTTTCTTGCGCCCCTTGCCTAGCAGCAGGGGCAGGTGCGCAAAAATTGGAGCGTCCACGCCCAGGGCCGCGTAGAGCAAGACCTGCTTGGGCGTGTTCACAAGGTGCTCCTCACCGCGCAGGACGTGGGTGATATCCATGTCCGCGTCGTCGCAGACGACGACAAAGTTGTAGGTGGGATCTCCGCTCTGCCGCACCATGACCCAATCATCGATCTCGCTGTTCTCGAAGGTCACGTCCTTACGCACCAGATCCTGAAACGCGGTCTGACCCGGGGGCACCTTGAAGCGAATGGCGAAGGCATCTCCCGAGGCCACGCGGGCCTGGGCCTCTTCGCTGGGCATGTCGCGGCAGCAGCGGTCGTAGCGCGGAGTCTCGTTGGCCGCCTGTTGACGCTCGCGCACTTCGCTCAGTCGCTCTGAAGTGCAGAAGCAAGCGTAGGCGTGGCCGGTCTCCATCAGGCCCCCCACCAGCTGCCGGTGGCGATCGATACGCTCGCTCTGTCGGTACGGGCCGAAGTCGCCCCCCAGCTCGGGGCCCTCATCCCAGTCCAATCCGAGCCAACGCAGGCCCTCGATGATGGCTAGTTCGGACTCGCGCGTGGATCGCGCCCGATCGGTGTCCTCAAGTCGCAGGACAAACTGCCCCTCTCGTCCACGCGCGTAGGCCCAGTTGAACAAGGCTGTCCGTGCCAGGCCCAGGTGGATGGCCCCCGTAGGGCTGGGAGCAATGCGTACGCGGAGAGAGTTGGACATGGACCTGGAAGGATACGGGCAGAGTCGATGCGGCTCAATCTCAGCAGCCGACTTGCCATCGAGGTGGGTTCAACGGGCGGGGAGCACGGAGAGAATCACATCGCATTAGACGCGTCCACGTCCCCCACCTACAGTATCCCTATGCCTCTCACGCGCGAACTGGTTGAGTCCCTTCCCAAGGTGCTCCTGCACGAACACCTGGACGGAGGACTGCGACCCCAGACCCTGCTCGACCTGGCAGCGGACCAAGGGTATGCGGGCCTACCCGAGTCCGACCCCGACGCCCTAGCGAAGTGGTTTCAACGGGGCGCCGATCGAGGCAGCCTGCCACTCTACCTGGAGGGTTTTGCACACACGATCGCCGTCATGCAAAGGCCCGATGCCCTTGAGCGAATCGCGTTCGAAGCCCTGGAAGACCTAGCCAAAGAGAACGTCGTCTATGCGGAGCTACGGTTCGCGCCCCACTTCGCAACCACCGACACCATGGACCTGGATGCCGTCATGGGTGCCGTGCGGCGTGGATGTGAACGGGCTCGAGAGGAGCACGGAATCGAGTACGGGCTGATCATCTGCGCCATGCGCAATGAGACCAGCGCCCACTCTCTGAAAATGGCTCAGCTCGCCAGCTCCTGGTTCGACCGGGGCGTGGTGGGTTTTGATCTAGCCGGAGAGGAGGAGGGGCACCCGTCCAAGCACCACGTTGAGGCCTTCCAGTTCATTCAACGGCGCAACGGATCGATCACCATCCACGCGGGTGAGAGCTTCGGCCCTGAGTCCATCTGGCAAGCTCTGCAGTACTGCGGCGCCCATCGCATCGGACACGGGACGCGACTCGTTGAGGACTTGGACCTGCAAGAGGGTAAGGTTGTGCACATGGGAGGCCTGGCTCGCTACATCCTTGACCACCGCATTCCCATCGAGGTCTGCCTGTCGAGCAACGTCCATACGGGTGCCACCCCCAGTCTCGCCGAGCACCCCTTCCCCGTCTTTCTCCGCGGGGGCTTTCGGGTCACGCTCAATACCGACAATCGCCTGATGAGCGGTGTCACCATGACCGATGAGTTGGTTCTCGCAAGTGAACAGTTCGGCTGCGACCTCGTGGATCTGGAACGGCTCACCGTCAACGCGATGAAATCAGCCTTCTGCGGCTACCACGATCGCAAGCGCATCCTGGCCGAGCGCATCCTGCCCGCCTACGAGCAAGCAGCCTCCCATCTTGGCGCCTGAGGAGACCCATGCATCCCGACCGACTCCTTCGCGACCCCGATACCTTCCAAGGCCGGGTAGAGGTGCATCCGTTCCAGAGTCAGGTCCTGGAGGACAATCCCCTTGGGGATCCGTCTCTGCGAGAAACTCCAGTCTATCTACCGCCCCAGGCCAACTCTCAGACCCTGCCCGTCGTCTACATGCTGGTGGGGTTCACTGGTCGGCCGCATAGCCTCCTGGAAACCCATCCTTGGAAGTCCGGCGTCATCCTGGCACTGGATCGAGCCATGTCCAGCGGCGAGATGCCGCCCGCCATCGTGGTCATGCCCAACGGATTCACGCGCTACGGAGGCAGCCAGTACGTGAACAGTTCTGCGGTCGGATCCTATGAAGACCACATCGTGCAGGAGCTTGTCCCCTGGGTGGACGCAACGTTTCCAGTTCTTGAAGGCCGCCGGGGAGTAATCGGTAAGAGCTCGGGGGGCTTCGGCGCCCTGCATCTGGGCATGCGGCACTCGGACCTCTTCGGCGCCGTGGCCTCTATCGCAGGGGACTGTCATTTCGAATACGGATACGCACAGGACTTCCTAGCGGCTCTGCGCGGACTGACCCCTTTCGCTGGCGATCCGGCCCGGTTCCTCGCTGAATTCGAGGCAACCCATGACCTAAGCGGGGACGCACACGCTACCCTCAATCTTCTGGCAATGTCCGCCTGCTACTCGCCCAACCCTGACGCCCCTCTGGGCTTTGACCTACCCATCGACCTGCATACGGGGGCACGGGTGCCGGAGGTCTGGGAGCGCTGGCTGCACTTCGATCCCGTCTGCGCCTGTGAGGAGTACGCACAGGGCCTGCGAAGCCTGGATTTGCTGCACCTGGAGGCTGGGACCGCCGACGAATTTCACCTTCAATTCGGCCTGCGGGTCCTGGCTCAGCGACTGACAAGTCTCAAAATAGAACACTGCCACGAGGAATTCGATGGGGGTCATTTCGGAATCAACGGGCGCTACGTCCAATTGATGCCGCGCCTAGTCGAGGCCCTCTCACTCGCTGCCAATCGACCTAATTGAGGACCTCTCGCCCGACTGACGCTGCACCTATCCCATGATCTCACCCTCCGTCATCCTTCTCGCCCCGTTCCTCCTGCCTTGCCCGCAGGATGAAGAACAGCCCCAGGCACCTCTCGAGGTCGGCCGGGCGCCAGCCTCCCTCTCGGAGGCTCTCACCACGGGTAAGCGCTGGACCGACCTGCGCCTGAGGGCGGAGAACGTAGATGAGGCAGGAATGGACAACCGCTCCCTGGCCATGACCCTACGGGGCGCCGTGGGTTTGGAGAGCGCAACCTACAAGCACTTCACCTTCGGCATCGAGCTCGAGGGGATCACGAACTTCGGGGTCGACACCTACAACGACACCCTCAATGGAGATACGTCCCGCCCCATCATCACCGACCGCTCGGGCATGGAACTCAACCAAGCCTGGGCCCACTATGGGGGCGTGAGGGGATACACCCTGCGCCTGGGCAGGCAGAAGTTGGACCTAGGCAACGGTCGCTTCGTGGGATCCGAACCCTGGCGTCAGAATGACCGCACCTTCGACGCCGTGACGGTCACCCGCGGTGTTCCCGGTCGCATGAAGATCACGGCCGCCTACGTCTACAACGTCAACGGTGTCACGAGCAACTCTAGCCCCTTGGGCGACACGGAGTCCAGCAGTCTCCTCTTGCATGCGAGCTCTCCACTGGGCGATCGAGGAGTAGCCGAGGCCTATAGCTATGAGTTGGACCTCGACCACTTGCTGCTGCCCGCCACCCGGACTGTGGGAGCCCGTGCCGAGGGTGAAGTAGACATTCTCGGCAAGGGCCTGGACTTCTTCGTGGAGTTTGCCAACCAACGTGACCGTGGGGACAACCCGGGCCGGGTAGACGCGGGCTACGCGCACCTGTCACTGGGAGCGCAGTTCGCAGCTATCACGTACAAAATAGGACACGAGATCCTTCAGGGCTCGAATGTCCCTGGCAACAAGTTCACCACGCCTCTGGGGAGCGTCCACACCTTCAACGGTCTGGCGGACATGTTCGTGACCACTCCCATGCTTGGGCTCGATGACACCTACTATTCGATGCACGGGGACTGGGGTGGCTTTCAGATCGCGGCAACCTATCACCAGTTTGCCTCCTACCGGAGCTCCCAGGATTACGGTACCGAACTCGACCTGACGCTGACAAAGGTGCTGGCTTCGGGGCTGCGGACCGGCGTGGGCAGCGCCGATTACAAAGCCGACGGCTTCGGGGTGGATACCCTGAAGGCCTGGGTTTGGATGGCTTATTCCTTCTAGGAAGCCTCTAGGGGTAGGCGGCTTCGACAACCGTGTGGATACCCCCACGGACCATGAAGTCACCCTCGACCGACATCTCGTGCGGCTGGAGCAGACCCACCAGATCGTCGAGGATCCTGTTGGTAACCGCCTCGTGGAAGGCGCCCTCGGATCGATAGGACACCAGGTACAGCTTGAGGCTCTTGAGCTCCACGCACAGCTTGTCAGGCACATAGCGCACGCGGATGGTGGCAAAATCAGGCTGGCCCGTGCGCGGGCACAGGCACGTGAACTCGGGACACTCGAAGCGGATCACGTAGGACCGCTGCGGATTGGGATTCTCGAAGGCCTCGAGTGCTGGAGTAGGCTGGGTCGACATGGGGGCAGGATACCGAGGGAGGCAGTCTCTGACCCCAAGGCCCAGGGAAATCTGGCCCTCGCGCCCTCGATGGAACAGAATCAGGGGCAGGGTTAGCGCCGCTAACCCCTGTCCAGCCAACTCCTCCCCCACGACCCATGCTTGAGATTTTTGGACCCCTGTTGCGCGCCGCCCAAGGCATCGCCCTCGACGACCCGGCGAGCGCCGTGGCCGAGCTGAGCCAACGGCTCGATCCCCAAGGGGATGAGGCGGCCTCGCTGAACCTCAAGCTCAAGGCCCTCCTCGACGAGGGGCGGATCGCTGACCGAGGAGAAATGCCGGTGCGCTGGGGCCGGGTCGCCAAGCCATCCGAAGAGAGCCTGGGGTTCTCCATAGACGTCGTCTTGATGAACGGCGCCGGCCCTCGCCACCGTCACCCCTTGGGAGAGGTCAACTACTGCATCGCCCTAGAAGGCGCCCCGACCTTTCAGGGCCAAGACCCAGGCTGGGTGGTCGAGAGCCCCGGTTCCGAGCACGTACCCACTGTGAGCGGAGGAACGATGCTGATCGTGTATCTCCTGCCCGAAGGTAGCATGGAGTTCCTTGAGAGTTGATGGCCCCGGGTACCAACTCCGGCACCCGCATCCCGTACTCCCCTGCCGAACCGCTAGTACTTTACTCTTGTCCAAGATGAGACCGACCCTCCACGCCAAGTATCGCGCCCCCCTCATCCTCAGCCTCGTGTTGGGATGCGCCTCCTGTAGTGGCGAAGGGCCTGAATCTGAGCACGTCGGGGATCGCGATGAAGCCGGGGCCATCGAGATCGCCGCGCCCGACAATCCCATCACACAGCTGGAGGCCGTGGAGGACGCCACGGAAGAGGTTGCCGACCGCCTGCTGTCCTTCTCGGACAAGGTGCGGAGACGAGACTGGGAAGCGGCCGCCGACTGGTTCAGCGAGGACTTCCGCGGGGAAGGACTCGCGGGATTAGAGGTCACCGACACCGTGAGTGAACACCTTGGTGTCGAGATCTCGAACCATGACGCCGAGGCCTCACCCGGCCTTGGCAAGGCCAGGTTCCTTGAGAACCTCGCGGAGCTCCTCTCGGACTGGACGCGGGTCGAGTCCGCCATCTGGAAGGTCAAGGCTGCCGAGTTTCAGAGTGGACGGGGCCAGCGCTGGGGCCGGATCAAGCTCTACATTCATGTGACGGGGGTGCAGACCAACGGCGGTGGGATCGGCATCGCGGCCTGGTGTTATGCCAAGGTCGTTCAAGAGGGTGGAGAGTGGAAACTCAGCGCCTTGGATCTGGATTCACTCACGGTCACCAAGCGGGATTCCGCCATCTTCACTCCTGTGGCGGCCGCCGCAGGGGTAGCACACACCGCCCCACGCTTCGGCTCCAAGGACAACAACAGCTTCGCGTTCAACGGGGCAGCCTGCGGAGACGTCAACGGCGACGGCCGATGGGACCTGTTCCTGCCCTCCGATGGACAGAACTTCCTGTACCTCGCCCAGGCCGACGGCTCGTTTGTGGAGACCGCCGAACAAGCTGGCCTCGCGGCGCCCGGTGGTGGAACGGGGGCCGTGTTCTTCGACTACGACAACGATGGGGACCAGGACCTGGCCGTGGGTCACGTGGATGATGACGTGGGCGGCACGCGCTTGTGCCTATACACCGGTGACGGCAAGGGACACTTCAAGCGCGAGGAACTGGGGCTTGGAATCGGCACCCTATCCCTGGCGACATACTCCCTGACCGTGCTCGACTACGATGGCGACGGCTGGCTCGATCTCTACGCCTGCGGCTATGGGGTGCTCGCCAAGGAGCACAACAACTCCTGGATTGAGGCCACCAACGGCTCTCCCAACGCCCTATTCAGGAACGTGGGTGGCAAGGCTTTTGTAGACGTAGCAGCGGAAGTAGGCGTACAAGGGAACAGCTGGAGCTACGCCTCGGCTGCCATCGACATTGACGACGACGGGGATCAAGACCTGTACGTGGCCAACGACTACGGAACAAATCGCCTGTACGTCAATCAGTACCCCGACGGGTTCGTGGACCGTGCGGCCCAGTACGGAATCACAGACCAAGGAAATGGCATGGGCGCTTCCTTCGGCGATTTCACCGGAAACGGCAAGTTGGACCTATACGTCTCCAACATGTCGTCCACTGCGGGCAACCGAATCCTCGACCGATACGAGGGGGACGTGCCCGAGGAAATCTATGCCAGCCTCAAGAAGGCTGCGGCGGGAAACACGATCTTCACTCGCACGGCGAAGGGAACCTTTGAGAAGGTGCCCAAGTCGGCTGGCGGCGTGGGTGCAAACTGGGCCTGGTCCCCGGCCTTGGCAGATTTCGATCTGGACGGCCGATTGGATGTGTTCTGCACAAACGGCTTTGTCACCGGCGAGCTCCCCTTCGACACATGAAGCACTTACTGGCGCCACGTGCTGGCGTCCTCCATCGCAGCCGATTGCTCCTCGGACGTCACCTGCGAATCCGTTGGGAACGATGGCTACGTGCAACGGCATAATGCCCAGATGTTCGAGGAGGGCCGCTCGTTCAGCGGCAACGAACGCGACAAGCTGTTCATGAACCGCGGGGACGGGACCTTTGCCGACCTCTCCGATCTCTCCGGTTGTGACAACCCCAACGATGGCCGCGCCACGATTGGCTGTGATTTTGATGACGATGGCGACGTAGACCTGTTCGTGCATGAACTGCAACGAGAGCGCCATAGCCTCTATCGCAACGAGCTGGGTACGGCCTTTGGCGGGTTTCTGAAGGTGCGCTTAAAGGCCACACAAGGTCAATGGGAGGGCATCGGCTCGAAGGTTGTCGTCCATGGCCCCCATGGCCCAGTTGCGCAGCTGCTCTCTCGCGGGGCGGGGTTCGTAAGCTGCCAGGCGCCAGAGTTGATCTTCGGCCTAGGGCAACTGGAGGAGGCGCGGGTGCAGGTCCGCTGGCCCTCCGGGGAGCTAGAGGAATTCGGGCAGATTGCCGCAGGTTCCCGCGCCATCCTGGAACAGGGGACGGGCACCGCGACCTTGGTCGAGGGACATGTGCGTCGCCTCCCCGACCCCATGCCGCCGGGACTGCGAGTCAACGTGGGCACGAAGGTCGCTGCACTGAAGTTGGCTAACGACGCCGGCGAAACGGTCACCGTGGATCTGGCCGCTCTGGCCGGAGAAGGTCGCCTGTTCCTGAACCTGTGGGCGAGCTACTGTGGCCCTTGCGTTGCTGAAATGGGGTACTTGGCGGAAGTGAACGAGCGCACGGGCTCGCGGTTGATATGCGTCTCGGTGGACGGAGCCGCACAGCAGGACAAGGCGCGGAGAATCCTCAATCAACGCGCGCCCAGTGTGAACGGGTTCTACCTGGTCGGAGGCGAGAGTGGCCTGGAAGACCTGCTAGACCTTGATCGCTTGCCGATCCCAACGACGCTGATCGTCAATGGAGACGGGCAGATCGAGGGGATTGTGCAGGGAGCGCTGGAGAGGGGTGACGGAGCGTGGCGATAGGGCCAGGTGTCAGGCCATACATCAGGCCATACATCAGGCCATAATTCAGGCCATAATTCAGGCCCGATAGCAGGGCTACCAATCGTTGCCGAGCCAAGCCCACGCCTGACGCGACGCGCAAGCCGGCGAAACCACCCAGAGGAGCTTTGCTCCGAACAGGCCGCGCTTGCGGGCTCCGAAGACCGCGATCTCGAGTGCGTTAATTCTGCCCTGGCGTCAGGTTCCGCGCGGGCATGCGCGCCATCAACTCAAGAGCGATCTCATTCAGGATGGCTGCACGCAAGGCCTCTTCAGAACGGTAGTTGGTGATGCTGCCCAGGCGCACCACATCATCCATGCGCGCCGCCCAGAGGGGGGTACTCCCCGCGACGGCAGCGGGATCCACCATGCGAACTTCCACGTCCACGTCCAATCGCCGCTCCGTAGCCCAGTACCTCTCGCTCCAATCGTGCACGATGATCTCACACACCGCCTGCTCGCCCACGTCTCCCGCAGCATAGGACGCATTCACAACGGTGCTATCCACGAAGTCCAAGGAGAGGGGGCTATAGCGGCGGCGCACCAAGGCGCGTTGCATGGCCTTGCGCAACCCCCACTGGGGCACGGCATCACGGTGACGCTGACTCTCGTCCTCCATGTGGATGACAACCGGTGCCACTGCCACGTCTCCCGGACTCATTTCCTCCAACCCCGCGCCAGCAAGCACGGCGACCTGGGCACCCCGCTGCTCCGGGATTTCGTTCGGCAAGGCACAGGAAGCAAGGGCAAGCAGAGCCGAGACGGCCACGGCCTGAACGGATCGAGAGGGTGTGGATTGGGACGCGAGCATAGACATGATGAACTCCGGAGCGGTGAGGCCAATTACGACAGGGCGCGATTATGGCCCATGGGAACGGCAGAAGAAAGGATGCAGATCCCCGAGCCTCCCAAGCCTCCAAGGGAGTGCGGATTCTGCCCCACGGGCCCACGGACAGCCCCCAGCCACCTCCCCTCCTAGGGCAGCACCAGCGGGATGAACCCGGAGTGGGTGAAGAACTCCTGCTCCCTGCCCAAATCGCTCCAGAGGACTCCACTGCTCGGATCGAATCCGCTCCAGGCGAGAGTCGAGATGCGGCAGGTGAGGGGCCCACTGGCCAGCCCTGACCCACCGACGCTCGCAACGTCAGGAACCTGGACGGTGACCTGGTTGCCCGCACTGCAATCCGATGAGCTGCCCCCGCTGCCATCTTCCCGCCACAGAACCCAGCGGCGACCATTCTGGTCCGTCAGCACGAATCGGTGCATCCCACCCAGGCCCTCGGAATCCGGCAGACGGTCGCAGGCAGAGAGCGGAAAGGCCGCTCCCAACGTGGAGCCGCCAGGCAAGGGATCCATTAGGACGGGCACGTTGGGAGGCAGAAGTACCCCCCCCATCGCGGCCAAATTGGACAGTCGCGGTCGAAGGCCCGTACGGCCGCCAGCTCCTTCCAGCTCCACCCGCAGGAGAAGATCGGGCTGGATCGTGCCTTGGGTCACCAATTCGCCCAGTACGTCGCCGGAGCCATCATCAATCCCGTCCGCCATGCCCGCATAGGCGGCCCGCATGTCCCAGTCCCCACCTCCGACATCAAAGGTCATCCCCGCTCCCACGGTCAGGCTGCCGTGGATGCCAGGGGACAAGCCCTCCATGGTCACCACAGGTGGGCCGACCAAAGCCCCCAAGTCGAACAGCTGGTCATCCACAACCGCGATGGAACCCACACCGATCGCATGGTCCTCGCCACCGAGGTTCAACAACGTGTTGTCCACGTGAATGTCGGCATTCACTTCGATGCCACCATCCTCCAGGGGCCACAGAGGCAAACTCAAACCGATAGCCCGCAGGAATACGACGGGATTGAATGTAACGGGACTCAGGGTGAAGTCGGCCGAGATCAAGCTCATGGCCGCCACCTTGTGCGGAGCCACAAATTCGGGGCCATAGGGACAAGTGAATACCCCAAGGCTCGTTTGCGGCGTACAGGCACTCACGGGGATGAACCGACTGCGTGAATCACTGCGGCGGTTGTCCGCAATCTGGTTGGTCAAAAACGACAGGTCCACTGTCGGATAGGGGCTGGTCACATCCCCCGCAACCGTGCCCTCCGCCCAACCCGTTGGAGTCAGCGACACACCGAGAACGTCCCGTGACAACCCGTGCAGCGTGAACAGATCGTAGCCGCCCATATCCACACTGATCAGCGTCTCGCCACCCACCGCTCCGCCCGAGAACACCTTGGCGTACCCGCTGGGATCGGTTTGTTTGCGGTCGATCAAGGTGACCACACCACCCACGACCTCATGGGAGAAGACCCACGCATTCTCTACGGGCGCCAGACTGGAAGCGTCCGTTACGAAGACGTCCACTGGGTCTGACAAGGAAAGGGATAAGCCGGGACCCAAACCGGTCACCTGACGGAAGGTCCCCGAATACGTCTGATCGGAAGGGTTCAGGGCGCGATCGAGAACCGTAACTGTGTACGTAATCGCCGCATCCCGGGGGTCCAGAGCTCCCACGGCCACAGGCGCGGCTACAAACAGGAACTCCGGGTCCGGAATCCCTCCTCCCACCTGCCGTCCATCCTGCCCCGCCATGATCGCTTCCGGCGAGCCCAGATTGTCGGCCCCCACGTCAGTCGTCACGTGCACCTCCCGTACGGGCTCGTCCGTGCGGCCCACGATAACGAGGTCACGCAGGTCCGAGGTGAACGAGGAGGTACTCGTGTTCGTCGTCGTTCCCAGCCCGCGCAGCTTGGGCGCGTACACGTCGAACCAGAAGGGCTGAACGCCGTCCACCGTTGAATCAACGTCTGCCATGCGAACCGTCGTGCGGCTCCCAGCACTCTTAATGACCACGGCCACCTCCAGATCCCCTTCGGTGAAGACGCCGTCGGAAGTGGCGTCGCCCGAGAGCAGTGCCAACTCTGAGGGCAGGACCTCAGCCAAGAAGGTGTTTGTCTGGACGACATGAGTACGCAGTTTCGCGCGCAGGAACTGAGAGCTGGCCGGGTCCCGCCCGAACAGGTAGAACTCCACCTCATCCCCGGGACTGAGCGCGTTCCACACCTCGACCTGAATGACGGGAACCACATCCAAGAGGTTCGGTCGGCCAATGGCGTCCGGGGGGGATGCGAGCAGCGCCTTGTCCACCCACCTGGGCGTGGGGACAGGTCCGATGTCGAACTGCAGAATGGTCGGCGGTAACTCACCACCATCCTCATCCCTGAGCTTGTTTGGTGGCTGAGAGTAGTCCACCTGCACCGCTCCGCTCGCGCCCAGGCTGGGCCGATAGCCATCCGCATCCACGCTGGTCCAGGTCCACACCGAGTTGATGTCGACCGTGACGGGGCCGGTGGTCACGGTCAGCGGCAGAGGGTTGGGGTTGTTGGCCGGGGTTCCACCATTGACCGTCACACGGAACGAAGCTGTGTTGAAGGTCGATGGATCCATGGGCCGATCGAAGATGGTGACGATCTGGCCGATGTCGCTGTTGCCCTTACTTAGGTGCTGCGGCCAAGTGGCGAGCAGTGCTGGCACCGGGTCGGGATTGTTGGTCACCGTGAACTGGCCCAGCTGTGAGGTAGCCCCCTCGATCATCGGCTGACCGGTGATGTCCGTGAGGAGCGCTCCCTCCCGCAACTGCACCACGTAGGAGCCGCCTTCGGTCAGAGGTATGGCTGGCGCCAGAATAACCACGCGCCCGTCCCCAACGACCGGAGGGGGCTGAATCGTGGGAACCTGAGTGCCCGTCGAACTCTCCAGGATCTCCAAGGCTCCCGAGAACGATGCGGGGTTCATGCTCTCCGAGAAGAAGAGCACCACCGGCGCGGCGGGATTCACGTTGGAACCCGCAGGCTGAACCTGATCGAGGGTTGGGGCAGAGGGCAGGATCCAGGCCCCATCTTCTGGAATGGAGGCGGGTTGGGAGCCAACGCCTCCCCCGGAACCACTCCCACCCCCCCCATCCTGACAGCCGTTGGGGGAATAAAGGCAGGCTGGATTGTCGCAGGCCGGAAGAACGGCCAGGAGGCCCAGGGCCAATGCACGAAGACCTCGGCTCACGCGAGCGGGGTCGATAGCGGAGATAGGTTTGGTCATTGGGGCTGAGAGGTAGGTGGGAGGGCGGGTAAGCCCCCCCGTTTGGACGCCCGAAACGGCACCCTCTTCCACCCTATCGCCCTACTTTATACGGCCCCGCCCCCTAAACGGAAAAGCCGTGACCCCGAACGGGGAGAATCCTACTCATGACCCCAGGCTGCAGGTTGCAGCCCCACGCCCGGAGCATGACTCCCTGCGCATGGTGCCTAAGGCCCCGGGCCCCTAGAATGGCCGCCTCCATCCCCCATTTCAGACCCCTCCCCCCATGATCGTCCGTTCTCTGCCTCTCCTGGCCATCCTCGCAGGCCTGGCCTGCCATGGCCCGAATTCCGCGCGAGAGATCACGATCCCAGAGGCCCCGATGCCGGGCGTAAACCCCGGCCCCTTCGAGCGGGCCCTTGCCGAGGCGCGCGAGGCCCTGGACGGAGGCGACCTCGAAATCGCCCGGGAACGCTTGGGCCGGGCCCGCGCCCTGGAGTTGATGGATGACGCCCGTGGGCACGTCGCTGCAGGGCGACCGCTGGATGCCCTGGTTCCGCTGGACGAGGCTCTGGAGTTGGGCGGCCGCACGGCGGAGATCTTGCTCTTGCGCGGTCAGGTCGCCCTGCAGGCGGCACCGGCAAGCTCCTCGCCCCAGTTCCTCTATGAAGACGCGACGGAACATCTGGTGGCTGCCTTGCGCGCAGGCGCAGGCGTCGAGACCTACTTTGACGCCAGTCGCGCGGCACGGCGTATTCCCGATCCCGACAAGGCCTTGGCTCTGGCGCGCCGAGGTGCCGAGTTGCTCAAGAGCGAGGACCCGGCTCCCTCCATCACCCCCCATCCTTCCCGCACCTGGGCCGAAGCGGCCTTTGACGTCTACATCGGAAAGGTCGGCCAGCAGCAGGAGGCGCGTGAGTACTTCATCGAGGCAGAGGATCAGTTCGCTCGCCTGCTCGGCCGCACGCCCGAAGACGCCTGGCCCCGATTGCAGTTGGCCAACCTCTATCAGTGGGCGGGTGACAACGCCTCAGCGTTGAAGCAACTCCAACAAGCTCTTGAGGTCGCGCCCACTGACCAGTCCATTCACGATCAATTGCAGCAGCTGGCCGTGGGCGAGCAGGGCTACCCCCAGCTCCTGGAGTACTACCGCACCTTTGCCGCGGCACGCCCCGACGGACGAGTGCTGCGCAACCTGGGCGTGATCTCCTTCTATGCCGCTCTGGAGGCTTTCGAGGCGGAAGCGCCCGATGTGAGCGCCTTTGAAGAAGCGGAAGCCCAACTGCAAAAGGCGCGCGAGCTGGACGAGTCCCTGCACGCCGACTGCCTGGGCTTCGAGGCCATTGCCCGCAACGCCCGGGGCTGGTGTCACTACAACGCGGGCGAGCTGCTCCAGGCCCGCGATGCCTTCCTCTCCATGGAGGACCTCTTCGAAGGCGGCCTCGCATGGAGCCTCGGCCAGCGCCTGCCCGACGGCATCAGCGGCCTGGGGTTTGTGGTGGCAGGACTGACCCGCAGACCCAACAGCCTGAGTGCCCTGGACAACATGGTTGCCGCGGCGGAAATCGCCGACTACCTGCACGGCTATCGCCCCGAAGACGGAAACATGGCCAATGATGCGGGCTTTGTGAACCGCGATGCCGCCGTGCTCCTGATGCGAGCGGCCCAGGGGGCTGAAGAAGAGGACCAGCATCTCAAGGCCGAAGCCCTCAAGGTGATGGGCCGCAGTTGGGCGGCATACGGAGAAGCGGCGCGCCTCCTACCGGAGGACGTGCGCGTGGTAAATGACACGGGCCTGGTCATGACCTATTACCTGCGTACGGATCCCGAAGAGGCTGAGAGGCTCTTACTCTCGGCCATTGAACACGGCGCGGTGCAGGTCCCCAAGAATGAGCTCGAGCCTCGCGCTCAGGCTCAGCTCGAAGAGGCTTGGGGCGATGCGCACCAGAACATGGCCATCTTGGAGCTGACGCTGCGCGGCAACGCGAGTGCAGCAAAGGGCTGGCTGCAGAAGAGCCTCGACATCGGGCCCGCGACGCGCCAAGGCCTGCGTCCCCTGCTGGCCGATTGCGACCGCATACTGGCCGGAGAGAATGTCAACGTGGCCGAGACCATCGCTGGACGCATGGTCTGGATCGATCAACCTACTCCCTGATACCATCCGTCATGATCCTTACCACCCTCCTCGTTCCCGCTCTCCTGTCCGCGGCACAGGCGCTGCCTCGAACGATCTCCATCGAGGTGCTCCAGGAAGCGCGGCACGCCGACGATCTCATTGCGCGCGGGCGGGCGCTGCTGGACGCGGGCAAGCTTGATGGTGCCCTTGAGCTCTTCGAGCAAGCCGATGCCGAAAGCAAGGGGGCGCTCTCCACACGCATGTGGGTCCTGCGCGTCTGGTTTGCCCAGGGCCGCATCAACGACGCCTTCAACCAGACTGATACCCTGAAGGAGAACTACGAGGGGCCCGACCTGGACTACCTGTATGGGATGGGCTCCTTCCTGAAGGCCAAGAAGTACATCGCCGAGAACGTGCCGACCAACACGACCGGTTTCGCGCTGCAGGACGCTCAGACGTTTCTGGCTACTGCCCTCGCGGCAGATCCCGACAAGTACTACGACGCCTGGTTGCCCCTGGCGGAAGCGGCCTGGCTGAACCAGGACCCCTCCTCCGCTGCGGAGGCTGCGGCGCAGGCGGTGAAGCGCAACCCGGACCCGGAACCCCTCTATCTGCAGGGTCGCATTCTCTTCTCCCACTATCAGGTTCTGTCGGCCAACGAGAAGACCGCCGATCAAGCGGGCGCAGCCCTGACGAACTCCATCGCGGCCTTCCGTTCCGCTATCGCTGGCGTCAAGCCCAAGCCGGAAGAGGCTGGGCGTCTTGGGGACATGTACAAGAACCTGGGCCTCGCGTTGCAATACGCAGAAGACGGCCCCGGCGCCGAAGAGGCCTACGCACAGACCCTCAGCTGGAACCCGAACACCTTCGACTTCGGCACCTACTGGGGATCCCTCGGCCAAGAGGTCTTCACCCGAGTGCTCAGCGAGGGATCCAGCCGCTTCACGAAGCGCTGGGGCGAGAAGACAAGCTCCGATGCCACTCTCGTGTGGTGGTTGGGCTACGCCCAGTTCAGCTCGGACTCCCACGAGGAGGCTGAGGCCAACTTCACCAGCGCCGTGAAGAAGTGGCCGGCCTACATGAACAGCTACTTCTACATCGGGATGACGCGCTACCACCGCGCCGACTACGAGGGAGCCTCCAAGGCATGGCGGGAACACTGGACCCGCAATCCAAGCGACCTTGTGGGCATGGTGAACTCCAACCCCGACCTCTATCGGAACGTGATCGTCTACACCCAGGGCAAGTGCGCCGAGCAGGGTCAACCGCCTCTTGGAATGAAGCCGGCCCTCAACCTGGAAGCAGCCTTCCTGGGCGAGGTGTTGTGCGCCGTTGACTCGAGCAAGTCCAAATACTGGAACGACCTGGGCCTCTTCTGCCGGGATGGCGGAGCCTACCTGCGGGCACGTGACAAGAAAGGCGATGCCTCCGAGGCCCAGAAGCTGTTCGAGCGTGCACTGGTGGCCTATGGCCGCGCCCAGGAGTTAACCCCGGATAGCCCCCACCTCTACAACGACCAGGCCGTGGTATTGCACTACTACCTAGAGCGCGACTACGAGAAGGCCATGGACTTGTACGAGAAGTCCAACGCGATGGCGGTGGCGCAGTTGGAGTCGGGAGACCTGGACGAGGGGGAGCAGGGCCTGGTCGCGATCGCCAAGCGCGACAGCGCGGACAACATCCGGAAGCTCAAGCGCAAGCTGGAGAGGGAGAAGGAGAAGGAAAAGGGTGACAATGACGGTGAAGTTGAGGGCGATGGCGACGGAACATCACGGCCGATCTGAGACCCTCGTGAGCCTTCCTATTCGCATCCTCACCGAGGCCCCCTCGGAGCCCGTCCTCTCCGTGGACGGCGCCTTCGGCGCCCCCGGCCTGAACCTCTCCCATTGGCCGGGAAACGAGACGCCCAGCGCGCTCAAGCGAGACCTATCCACGGGTATCGCGCTGGCCTTCGCCGAGCTCACCCCCGAGGAACGCGACAGGCTGGCGGAGGGGTGCACGGCACTTGTCAACAATCACTTCGACACCGATGGAGTGCTGTCCATGTTCGCCATCCTGCACCCCAAGAGAGCTCTAGCCAATGCGCAGCGGCTTCTCGATGCAGCCGCCGCCGGGGACCTGTTCCGCTGCCCGAGTGAAGACGCCTTCGTACTCGACTCGATCCTGACGGCATTTGGTGACCCGGACCGCTCGCCCCACGGGGCGGAACTGCAAGGGCTCGCCGATTGCGAGCGGCGGCAACTGGCTACCGAGCACGCTCTCGCAGCTCTGCCTGGAATCCTGGGTGGCGACCTGACCCCATACGAGGCCCTCGTGCAGGGGCCGCTCGAAGCACTGCGTGCCGATCAGGTCGACCTGCGGCGGGCGGCGCTGGATGATCTGGTGCACCTGGACTACGTCGTGCGCACGGCCCCCATGGGTGCGGAGTCCTCACGGGAATCAGACCCCCACTGCTTCGACCCGGGACGCCATGCCCTCTGGGGCGCTCACCTCGCCGATCGCCAGCTGGTGCTCGGCCCGGGTGAATCGGGAACCACCTGCCGCTTCCTGATCGGCACCCGTTCATTCTTCGATCTGGTGACCGAAGCTGCCCAACCCAGGCCGGACCTGGAAGCCCTTGCAAAGGAGCTCAACGAAGCGGAGGGCACGAGCAACGCGGATGAGGCGGCCTGGCGCTACCAGAGGATCGACGGGGCCTCGCCTGAGCTGTGGTTTGGCCTTGAAGATCTGCCAGACTACGTGGAACATGCCGCCCCCTGGCTAGCTCCCAGCTCGATCGACCCAACGCGCATCAAATCTCTGGTCGTGGACGCGGTGCGGGCTACCTGGGTCTGGCCCGAGGAACAAGACGAGACCCTTCCATCCGCCGAGACCGCGCACTCCGATTCATGAAGTCCAAATCACACTTCCTCCTCAAGGGCAGCACCGACGACCCTCTCGTAGTGCTGCGCTCCGCGACCTGGGCCTACAACTCCATAGGCCTCTTCGACGGCGACCAGGCCTGCGTGGTGGACCCGGGCCTCGCCACCAGCGAAGTGCATGCATTGCGCCAGCAACTGATGGAGGGATGCGGAGCAAGCAACCAACGCCAAATCAGCCACGTTATCCTGACCCACGCACACCACGATCACATGCGCGGCTGGATGGAGTTTCCTGGCGCCACCGTTACCTTCCCGAAGGTGGCTGCCGAGAAGGGTGCCACGCCCCGCGAACGCATCCTGGCCGCCAAGGCCAAGTTTGATGAGAGGCTCGACGATCCCGTGGATGGGTTCCGTTACCCGGAGCCAGATCTGACTTTTGACGATGTCCTGCACCTGAAGGTGGGAGACCTTGAAGTCGAGCAGAGATTTCTACCCGGCCATTCCGACTGCACGTCCATCGTCTGGATCCCCGCCCTCAAGACGCTCCTGAGCGCGGACTACCTTGTCACTCCCGGCATGCCCTACTGCCGATGGCAGGCGAGGGACTTCGAACGAGCCATCGAGACTCTGACAACTTGGACCCTTGAGGAGGGGATCGAACGCATCGTCCCGGCCCACGAATCCATCCTGGAGGGTCGCGACGCCATACTGGAAGCCCTGGCGGCCGAACGCGACTACATGCGCGTTCTACGAGATCAAGTACAGCAACTCGCTGCAGTAGGAGTGGATGCCGAGAGAGGAACGCGACAAGCCGCACGCTTCATGGTAGGCCGCCGTGGAACTGATCTGGGCGGTCGAAGGCAGGACATCGACAACGCACGCCGCGTTTGGGCCGAGGAAGCTGAGAGTCGGCCCTCCTGATGGAGGAAAGGCGCTGTGGAGTTCTTTGCGCTGCGGTCGGCGCGACGGATCAGGTGACGACGATTCGCGTCTTGACCGTGCCGATGACACCGCCAGTTTGGTCGAGATAGTCAACGCGACCCGGGAAGTCTCCCACCGGGAATCCCTGCAGCAGGAGGTCGTAGCGCTCACCCGGCCCCAACTCGATTTCGTTAGTGGTGTAAGCCTGTGCCAAGGGGTATCCATCGGAAGCCACCACCTGGAATGGGTGTCCACCAAGACGAACACGCGCCCACTGGAAAGAGGTGTTGTTCAAGCGCAGATAGGCCGTCTGTCCAGCGCCGAAGACAATCCTGCTACACACGTCCTTGCGGGCTTCGGGGGTTTCCAAGCCATTGAGGAGGAATGCGTCGGGCTTCATGCGCACGGTCGTCGAGTCCGGGCTATTCAGGTTGGCCCAGGCCAGTTGGTAGGTGGCCAGGTGCCACAAGACCTCCTCATCGAAGGTCGGACCGCCCACCCAAGCCGTGTTTGTCGACGCATCGGGCGGTCGCACAATGACGGTACCGTACATGCCGCGCACGATGTGCAGCACCGTATCCACGTGGCAGTGGTAGTAGTAGGTACCGGCATGAGGGGCGATGAACTGATAGGTAAAACTCTGCATGCCACCCACGGCAAAGGACGTCATGGGCACGCCGTCATTTGCCATATCCGTGTCAAGGCCGTGCAAGTGGATCGTGTGATCCTGCATGCTGAAGTTGTCGAAGCTGAGGGTGCTAGGTTGCCCCTCGATGAACTCAAGAACCGAACCCGGGAAGGACCGATCACCGCCAAACCCGTACCCCATTCCTGTCTGTGTGTCCGTGAAGAACCAAGGTGTAATCGCCTGTCCGGCAATCATCTGACTGCCCATCATTTGAGCGCGCAGATAGAGGTTTGAGCTAACGTTACCGCCTAGACCAGCCATGAGATGTGCCTCCTAGTTGACGACGACCAGCATCAACTGACCGAAAGGGTAAAAGCCGTTGGCCGTAACAGCCGTAACGTCATGGGGATGAAAGGGGAACATACCCTGCTGGTTCATCGTGGTAATGATGTCGGTCGTGGTCCCGGAGGGGACGGGAAAGGTGTCCTTGCGACCAAGATGGACTTCGGGGACGTTGTTCCGTGCTGCCACATCGCTGTGAAAACCATGCATGTGTACGGACTGACGAACGCGGCCGAGGTTTCCCATACGGATCAGGACCCGCTCACCCATCATGGCCGAGACAAGCGTGTCCATGTCGCCAAAGGTGCCGGGGAAGGTCAGCCCATTGACCCGGAAGTAGTTGGCCTCATAGGGACCAGAGAGGGTTGCGCGCGGGTCGTTCTGGGTGGCATTCCAGCGCTCGTCCGCATCGTCAAAGAGCAGGACGTACTCGCGGTCGAAGCTGGGGCCGCCGTCGTAGAGAACCTGGTTGCCACTCGCGGGCCGCGAGACGAGTGTCCCTCCGAGGCCAATCGTCGGTCGACCGGCCGCAATCGCCTGACGGGATCCTGTCCCGCTCCCCTGTGGCCCCTGGGCCGTAGAGAGCAGCCAGGTCCCAGCCGGGGGCATGGCGAACGTAAAGGTATCCGTCTGTCCAGGACGGATCCAAGGGCCACGGGCTACCCCGATCACTGCCGGGCGAATGGAAATCGCCAGGGAGTTGGTCACCGTGATGGTCATGCTCACGCCTTCCGTGGCCTCCGCATAGGGCAAGGAGCCACGGGTCTGTCCGCCACCCAAGGCCTGATACTCGAAGAATGGGATGGTGGCTCCATCGCCAAAGCTGTTGGCTGTCTCGACGGCATCCAAGACCCAGGTGGCGGGTGCACCCTTGGCACCTGATCCCTTACCCAGGCCCGGAACGCTCAGGGCGCGCTTGGCCGTGGCGCTCGCAGTCAGACCTGCCCCCCCTGCGAGAATGCCCAGAAGGGTCCTTCGCGAGGGACTGATTGATGAATGAGGGTGATTCATGGTGAGATTCTCATGGAGTGCGGCAGGCAGGCTCATCGGACGATCCGAAAGCGGAAAATGTGCCCCCGGCCCACATATATTCATCATACCCGCCCCCAAGATACGCGGGGTACGCAACAAGACCCACCGGAGCATGCGGAACACGTCGCACGAGTCTCAAAAACGGTCAGTCGAAAGTGCCCGTTGCCCCCCCCCTGGGGGGCCTGAACGGCTACTCCCAGCCCCATGGGACTTCGAAGCCCTTGCTCCCGCACTTCGATACACTCCGCGGAGAATCGGAGAGCGGGAAGGGATTTCCCCTTCCCGCCTGTTCCGGAGGCCCCTCGAGGGTACGCCTACCGCTCGTCCAAGCTGCCGATGCAGGTCACCAGCACGCGCGTGGGGGTGCTCTGGTTACCTGACACATCACTCACCACATAGGTGAAGCTGTCCAATACCACGGAGTCGGAAGCCGGATTGCGCAACTTTGAAGAGCGCTGATAGGTAACCCAGCCCGTCGCAGGGTCCACGCTCACGGTGCCCAGACGGGGTCCGCTGATCACCGCTACGGATGACGGATCCAGGGCAGCCGGGCCGGCCAGGTCGTTGGCCAGAACATCCACAACAAGGCTCTTGGCGCCTGAAGCCATCTCGACCCTGTCGTCGTAACCCACCGGAGCCAGTCCCGAGAGCTCCACCGGAAGGGTCACGGAGGCATCGATGTTCAAGGCAGAGAAATCGCTCCGCCCCACGAAGACCAGGCGCGACAGACCGTCATAGCGCTGGGTGCTCACAACGGAGCCATCCACAGAAACCTCAAGGGTGCTTGGAGTGGGACGGGTCACGTCGATCTGCTCGATTGACGAGTTGGGTGTCCAGCTCAGGGTGTAGTCGTAGGCGTCAAGCCCGGTGCCATCCCCATCCCACCCAGCCTCAGGCGGGTTATCGAAGGGCGCACCTGCCAGATTCTCGCCCAAGGTGCTCACATTCCAAGTCTGGATATTCTTGGCTGCCGTATTGCCGGCCATGTACAACTCCGAGAGGAGGACGACCGCATCGGGAGCCAGCAGACTGGCGTCAAAATTCACGTTCTTGAGGTGCACAAACGTGGACTGGTGGGCGTTCACAAGCACTCCCCTTCGGGTGGCTCCCGTGATTCTCACGCCCCAGATGCCCTTGGTCAGGGCACCGCCATCCACATTGATCAGCGCGTAGGAACCCGGCGGGGTTTGCACGTCCAGCATGCGCGCTGCCTGGAAGTCCGCGTTGGTCACGGCAAACACGTTCAGTGAGGGATCGCCACCCACCAAAGTGAGCACGCCGTTCATCATCGTCGTGGTTCCCGTCGGAGGCAGCAGGCCCCAACCACGGGATCGATTCTGCAGGTCGCGTTTGGCCGCGAAGAAATCGATCGGGCAACCCTGGCGAGGAGCCTGTGAAGAATCGAGGAACGTGACCGAGTTGTCTACTTTGTGAGTCGTGCAGTACACCGCGTTGCCGTGGCCGACGATTCCGTTGAACGCGCGCAGGACAGCCCCCGAAACCACCACATCATCAGTGCTGACCAGGTTGGGGTTGGTAGCCATGGAAAACTGGTTGAGGCGCACGGGTCCGCCGCCCGCGATGCGCCCATCCACCTGGCTGTACCAGACCTTGGCCTGCTTAATGCCGAAGATGTCGAAGGGAGTAGCCGCACCCAGTGCAGTTCCGACGCTCAGGGAGGAGCTGTCCCCGGCACCGATCGGACCACCGGAGCCAAAGTTGCCTCGGTCGTCCATGGTCAAGGAAACGACAACCCCTCCGCCGGAGCCGGGATCCTCGTTGTAGACCAGGTGGCCCAGCGCCGTGCTGATGCCGGACACCGTGCCCTCCATGGTCATGAAGGCGTCATTCACGCCATCGCCGATGAGGAAGTTCACGACGCCAGCTGAATCGGGAAGGGACATGGTCCCCTCGTTGCAGGCCAGCGATGCCTCCATGATCATGGTCATGCCAGAGGCGCCATCCCCCTCACGGGTATCCACGTCGTCCACGCCGTTGCCGTAGAGGTGATAGACGCCCAAGCTGTCGATAACCCAGCCATCGGCGAGCCCCGCGAGGGGGCCGTCGTTGATGGGCAGCAACGTGGCAACACCTGAATCAGGCTGACTGGTGTCATCGCCCCCGTTGGCCACGCCACCGTCATCGCTGAGCACCACGAACAGGTTGGCAGTACCGTGCTGGTCGGGGGCCACGGTGAAAGAGATGTCACCCGAAGCGGCATCAACGGTCGGGGGCACGCTGAAGAGCCCCGGGTTGTCCGTAGCTACACTGAAACTCATGGCCTGCCCTGCCTCATCAGAAGGCCCTGCGGACATGGCCGTTGCCCAGCCAGCAAGGAGGCCCGCTCCCGAGTCCTCGTTGACGCTGATGGCCGCGCCAGCGGTGAAAGTGGGCTCATCGTTGACCGCGGACAGGGTGACGGACACCGAAGTCACTGCCGACTGGCCCTGGTCGGTCACCAGCTGCACGGTGAGGTTGGCGATACCGTTCGCATCGGCGGCGCTTGCGAACGTCAGGCTGCCGCTACCCAAATCAACCGCCGGCACAAGGCTGAAGAGGCTGGCGTCATCCACAACCACATCAAAGCGGGCGTTGGTCCCGCCCTGCAGATCCACGTCCTGGGCCCAAGCAGTGGCCGTAAAATTGCCCACATCCTCCAAGCTACCGATGTCAGGCCCCGCGGTGAAACTGGGGTCTTGAGCGTTGGCGGGAGCGGTGACTGCGAGAGACGCGAGCAGGGCCAAGGCCCCGACGGAGAACGGTTGAGTTTCAAACATGGAAGCGGGAAAGGGAAAGGGACGGCGGAACCTTCAGGGGAATGAACGAATACCCATAATGGGACACCGTAGATTATGTACATATATGGGACTTTTCCTCCCGCCTCATTCATTTTCTTTCGGCATCCAGGAAGGGGCTGGCCTGGGCCCATCACTAATCTCGCAAGTGGATTGAGAGCGAAATTCCGCTTGGCCCCCTCTTGGAGCCTTGCAGAGGCTTCTCCTCGTCGAGGCCACGGGCACGCCCAAAGGGCGCGTCCCGAACGGCGTGGCAATTCAGGCAGCCCTTTGAGCGCCGCTGATCCTCTCTACGAACGGAAGCCCGAAGAAAACCCCATCTCAGTTCCTGTAGGACTGGATGGGAGCGGGAATTCGACCACCCCGCGCGTGCAGGACTGCGCAGGAAAACCGCCCGGGGTCCTGCACGATCGCGGTCCCCAGCAGCCCACCCCACTCCACTTTTTCCCCGGCACCCTTGCCGGGCACCGGGATGATGCGCACCGCCGTGGTCTTGTTGTTCACCATGCCAATGGCCATTTCGTCCGCGATGATGCCCGTCAAGGTCGCCACCGAGGTATCCCCGGGGACGGCCACCATATCCAAGCCCACGGAGCAAACGGTTGTCATCGCTTCCAGCTTGGCCAGGGAGAGAGCCCCCGCCTCCACGGCAGCGATCATGCCCGCGTCCTCCGACACGGGAATGAAAGCACCGGACAGCCCGCCCACACTTGAGGAAGCCATGGCCCCCCCCTTCTTCACCGCATCGGTCAAGAGCGCGAGTGCCGCCGTGGTGCCCGGGGCCCCGGTGCAATCCACTCCGATCAACTCCAGAATATCGGAGACCGAATCCCCAATCGCTGGAGTCGGTGCAAGGGACACGTCAACGATACCGAAGGATGTGCCCAAGCGCCGCGCCGCCTCACGCCCGACAAGTTCACCCATGCGCGTCACCTTGAAGGCCGTGCGCTTGATGGTCTCCGCCACGGCCAGCAGATCCACGTCGCTGCCCAAGCGATCCAGAGCAGAACGCACGACCCCCGGCCCTGAGACGCCTACGCTGAGCACGGTTTCTCCCTCCCCCACACCGATGTGGGCACCGGCCACGAAGGGATTATCCTCTACCGGATTGGCGAAGCAGACCAGCTTGGCACAACCCAGTCCTCCGCTGTCGGCTGTCAGCGCAGCAGTCTCTAGTACCACCTCGCTGAAGCGCACGACGGCGTCCATGTTGATGCCGGCCCGGGTCGAGGCCAGGCTCACCGAGGCACACACGTGCTCAGTCTCAGCCAAGGCCCTGGGGATCGAGTCGAATAGGGCCTTATCAGCGTTCGTGAAGCCCTTGTGCACGTAGGAACTGAAGCCTCCGATGAAGTCGACGCCCACCTCTTTGGCAGCCAAGTCCAGAGCACGCGCGATGGGGGTCAGATCTTCGGCCCCCGAGGCGGCAGCCACCAAGGAGATGGGCGTCACGGCGATGCGCTTGTTGACGATAGGCACTCCGTAGTCCGCTGCGATGGAGTCAGCCGTGGCCACAAGGTCTCGGGCGTGATGGAGAACCTTGGTGTAGATCTTCTCGCAGGTGCTCTCCAGACTCGGATCAGCGCAGTCAAGCAGGTTGATCCCTAGGGTGGTAGTCCGAATGTCGAGCGTCTCAAGCTCGACCATCCGCACGGTCTCGAGGATTTCCTGGTCGGTGAATGTCACGGCAGAGTTCGGGTCTAGATGCGGTGCATGAAGCGGAAAACGCGCTCGTGCATGACACGCACGACAAAGTCATCACTTCCGCCGAGGGCGTCCATGCGCTCCTTGAACAAGCCGAACCCACCCGCGGCGTCGGGAAGATCCACGGTAAGGGCCATGTGGAAATACCCCTCCACGGTGTGCTGGGAAACTTCACGGACGTCCGCGCCAGCATCTCCGAGAGCCGTTGTGATCTCGGCCAGGATACCGGGGCGGTTCTTGCCCACGGCGGTCACGACCACTCCCGTCTCGGAGCCCGCGGGTTCGGGAATGTGTGGCAGATTGTCGAGAGCACGCCGAGCATCGGGCCCCCGGTTGGGCTCGGGCTCGCTGTAGCTCTGACCGTCCGAACGGCGCAGGTTCACACCCGTCTCTTCGGCCACCTCAAGAGCCTGGGGCGTCACGATGGTCTCGGAGTCGAGCACTAGTTCCCCATCGCTCACGCGACGGATATCCTCAGAAGTTACGAATCGGCGCGTCATGACCTAAAGGAACCGCACCAGATCTGCATGGGGTCTAGGGATCACGACCTGCCGTACAAGCTGCCCCGCCTCCTGGGCACCCCCTGCTGCAGCGGCTACCGATGAGCGCACATCGCTCACCTCACCCGTCATGGAGACGTAGCTCTTGCCGCCAAGGCCATTGGCGATGCGCAGCTCCAAGAGGTCAACGGTAGCGCACTTCAGAGCTTGATCAGCAGCCTGAATGCAGGACGCGACCGTTCTCGTTTCCACCACACCCACGGCATCCAGGGTGCCATTGATACTGACGTCTTCACGGCAGAGTGCATCCAGTGCGCGCGGGTGCACCTGAGGAATCAGGAGCTGATCGACCAGCTCGCATGCCGCCAGCTCCGCCCCGCGCGCCAGCGCGCTGGTCAGATCCTGCACCGTGCCACTGAAGAGCAGCACGTACTTGCCCGGTTGGACGTGGGTTGCGACGAGCAGTTCAATGTCCGCCTCCCACAGTATGGCGTCCGCCACTTCCATGCCACGCGCCACGGAGCCCAGCTCTAGGACGGCGATGGCCTCCTTCAGTGTGGCGTCCTCGCACAGGTGGGGGTTCTTATCGTTGCGATTCATGTGTATCTCCGTGCCTAGTTAGCAGGCAGGTCCTCTTCTTGGGTGGTCCCGACGGCTCGCCCGTTGGCGAGCTCCATACGATCGATGATGGCGGCCACGGCGGTCTGAAATCCGATGTCGTGTCCGCGACCCATGACGTGGCGCGCCGCACGGCCATGGACGACGAGCACCCGCTCGCCAATACCGGCGCCGATAGGATCCGCAGCCACGTAGGTCTCCGCCGACATGTCCCCCCCGGCGGTCAGGGGTTGAATGACGAGAAAGCGCAGGCCCTCAAGGGTGGCGTCTTTCTGGGTGGCCCAGACGTGTCCGACAACGGTGCCCACGTGCATCAGTCCTTACCCCCCTTGCCAGCGAGAGCGGCCGGAGATTCCATGCGCCAGTGCTCGGGAGCCGAGGGCACGTCGAAGTCGTCGACGATACCCACGATGGCAGCCTCAATGGCGAAATCGCCGTCCCCTCCGCAGGCCACTCGGGCAGCTTTCCCGAAGGCCACCAGCACGTGCTCACCCACGGCGGCCCCCATGGGATCGGCGGCCACAACCGGGGTCACTTTGGGCGCTCCGGGATTACGGCGCTCATCAAGTGCTTCGATCACCAGCAATCGCTTGCCCTCCAGGTCGACGCTCTTGCGCGTGGCCCAAACCTGTCCGATGACGCGTCCGAGAAACACGGCTAGCGGCCCTCCCCGTGATCGCGCCCCTGGATTCCACCCAGAGCACGGCGCACAGCAGCCACGGCCTCATCGATCTCGGCGTCACTGCCCGCCAGTCGCAGACGGCCCACGGCCCCTTCCGCCCCAAGACCCACCAGCCGTACGCGGGAGGCCTTCTCGGCCTCGTTAGCCGCCAGGGTCACATACACCGCTGGGTTCACCTCCAACGTGTAGAGAGCATCGTCCCCCAACACGAGCATCCCGGCCCGAGTGCGATTCAGAAGCATGGCCTGGTGAGGCGACACCTTGCGGATGACATCATCGGTCAAGATCTGTGGCGCCAGGGCATCGCTGAGTATTACGCCAGCCTCTTCCAGCATCAGCTCCCCGGCATGGATCACCTGCCCCTGATCGGCTCCGTGCACTTCCAGGGTGCCGTAGTGCCGCTCCGTGATGAGTGCTCCTGGAGTCACGTCGCAAGCCTTGAGAGCCCGATCCAACAGCCGGTTGACCACGATCCCCGGGCACACCTCCAACCAGAACGCACTCTCCCCCGCCACGGGGAAGTAGCCGTCGGAGTTGGCCGCGCAGGTCGCGGCAAACTGCGGCTGCATCTGATCGATGTGCACGGCGCCGCGCAACTCGATGGCCTTTTGATTAGAGCTCATTAGAGAGTGTGGGGATGCGGGGGCGTAGCCCCGACCCGAACGCTATTCGCCTTGGGGATCCACAGGAAGGTAGTCTTCCAAATCATCCACAGGGCGCGGGATCACATGGGTGGAGACCAACTCCCCGACGCGCTTGGCAGCGGCGCTGCCCGCATCGACGGCGGCTTTGACGGCCCCCACCTCCCCGCGCACCATCACGGTCACAAGGCCGGCGCCGGATTTCTCCTTACCGAGCAGGTTCACTTTGGCGGCCTTGACCATGGCGTCGGCGGCTTCTACCGCTCCCACCAGGCCACGGGTTTCGATCAGCCCGAGGGCAATGCTTGTTTCAGTCATCGTTTACGTTCCGTTCTTGAGGTCAGGGTCTGGGTTCAAACTTGGAAATGAAGGTGAATGGAAATGAGCACGCGCATCAGGCTTCGCACTGGCCGGTGCGCACGTTGTGAAGCGAACAGCCTTGGCACGGGCCCATGGGGCAACCGCTTCCGGCATTTTCGAACATGGAGCGAATCTCTCCCACGCTCAAGGCGCTGCCCACGTCGGTGCCAGCTCTCTGGGGGGCCGGCTTGAGGGCGGGACCTGCGCCAACCTTGACCGCAGGGGCGGTAGCGCGGGTCCCCGCACGGGTGAAGGAGGGTGCCTTGGCCGGGCGCAGGGTGGCGATCGTCTGAACCGCCGAGGCGGAGCCTCCGGTCTGTGTGGAAGGCGTGGCGGCCGGCCGCAGCTCGGGTGCGGGGGGCCGGGGCGAGGCCGCCTGAGGTGCGGACATCGTCACGCCTCTGGAGGGCCCATGGCCCCCTCGACCCATGGCCGGGTCGCCAGACATCCCGCTGCCCCGCGGCATACCCGCGCCGGTCAGGGCCGCGGCGCGCTCGTGTGCTTTGCGCTCCACCTCCCGCCAATCACGCCTCGGGTAGGCCGCCCGCTTGATGTTGATCAGGTGGCGCGCCGTGATGTTGTCCGAGGTGATGTTCCCGGCCTGCGGGCCACACCCCAGACTGAACGAGGAGGTCAAATGCGTACTGAACCCCACAGCCCCCGCAGAGGAAGGCCCGTTGACGATGATGCGGTTTGCGGGCTTCTCCAGGAAAAAAGCGTCTAACACGGCTTCCTCGCGAGCATGCACCGCCAAGGTGTGCCCGAGGCCACCGTTGTGCAGGATGCTCGTCGCCACCTCGCAACCCTCGCGCCAGCCATCCACCACGTGCACGGACAGCAGGGGGCAGAGGATTTCAATGGAGAGTGGGTGCTCGCGCCCGACGCCATCCTGATGGGCCAGCAGAATCGTGGTGCTGCGCGGCACGGAGAATCCGGCTCCCTCGGCCACGCGCCAAGGATCGAGACCCACGACGTCGGGGTTCATGTGCCCGCGGTGGTTGCAATAGGTCTCGAGCAGGGCGCGCTCGGCGTCCGAGCAGAGGTGCGCTCCGCGAGTCCTCAATTCGCTCAGCACGGCATCCACGATGGGCGCGTCTAGGACGAGGGCCTGTTCTGAACAGCACAGGGTGGCGTTGTCGAAGCTCTGGCTGCTGACAATGGCCTCGGCCACGGCGCGCACGTCGGCCGAGCGATCCACGTAGGCAGGCACGTTGCCGGGCCCCACCCCATAGGCGGGCTTGCCCGAGGAGTAGGCGGCACGCACGAGTCCCCCGCCTCCCGTGGCCAGGATCACCGACACGTCCCGGTGCTTCATCAGGGCACCCGTGGACTCGATGGTGGGGTTGGCGAGGCACTGCACCAGATCCGGCGGCCCTCCCGCCCGTTCGATGGCGCGTCGCATGACCTCCGCCGTCTCTAGGATGCAGCGCCGGGAGCGCGGGTGCGGGCTGATCACGATGGCATTGCGGCCCTTGACGGCGATGATCGACTTAAACAGGGCCGTGGAGGTGGGGTTGGTCGTCGGGATGATCCCTGCCACCACGCCCACGGGGGTCGCCACCTCGTGCACTCCGGTGGCTTCATCGCGGGAGATGAAGCCCACCGTGCGCTCGCCAGCCACCGACTCCCAGGTGCCCTCGCTGCCGAAGAAATTCTTCAGCACCTTGTAGTGCAAGCGCCCTATCCCGGTCTCATCCACCGCCAAGCGGCCCAGGTCCAGGGCAGCCCGAGCTCCCGCTTCGGCCATGGACTTACAGAGACGGTCCGTCTGCTCCTGGTCGTAGTGCGCGATAGCCTTGACAGCCGCCTTGGCGCGGGCCACATGGTCCCGCACCTCTTGCAGAGCGCGCAGATCGGGGTCGAGGCCCTTCATGGCCGAGTGAGGCTGAAGCCCTATTCGCCAGCGGCCCTAAGGGCCGGAAGGACCTTGGCGAGCTGATCGTGGGGTCGCGGGATCACGTGCACACTGACCAGTTCGCCAACCCGACGGGCGGCGGCGGCGCCGGCATCGGTGGCGGCCTTGACGGCACCCACCTCACCCGAAACGAAGAACGTCACGTACCCGGCGGTCACGCGCTCGGTGCCTGAGAGTTCGACCAGGGCGGCCTTGACCATGGCGTCTGCCGCCTCGATCGCGCCGACCAGCCCCTTGGTCTCGACCATGCCCAATGCAGAAGGCTTCATGGTGAATCCTGTACGGTTGTCTGAATGAATGGAAAGGGATGAGTGGAAACCCAGCTTCCACCGGGGTCCATGGGGCGAGTTTAGGAAGGCTCTGGAACGGACTCAACGACCGAATGCGGAAAGACGCATGCTGGTTAATTGCCCACCATTTAGACTGCACTTACCACCATGTAGGACCTTCGCGTGCCTCGAGGTCACCGTCCTGAATCCACTTGATAGGTAGTTGTCATCCAAATAGACCCTCAACCGAATCGCGCCGTCAGCGCAAGGGACCAAGGCGCGTGAAAATCCCTGGAGCAAAGCGCGCCCCGGTCTCGGGTGAACGCACCAACCGCTTCAGAGCCAGATCGAAGGTGAGCGGATTGTGGTGGTAGATCTCGTTCAGTGCCTTGCGCTCCTCGGCCGTGATGAACCCGGCGCTCGCCAGAGCCCGGGTCTGGTACAGGACGTTCACCGCGGGCAGGGGCCAGTCGCTGCCGTTCACGAGTCGCGGGTGGAGGTCCTCTCGCTCCAGGAGAATGGCCAGGGCGTTGGAGTAGCGGTTGACCTGGGTCACGGTGGAGATCTCGCCCCACAGCTGGTCCTCGAAGGCCTCCTCCCCCATCAGTCGCAGGAACAACTGGAAGCACTCCACCCGGGGTGGATTCGGTCCACCCACGTCCAAGTCCAGAGCGGTCCCCGCGGAGGCGCAGTGCGCCACGAGGATCTGGACCCCTGCCTCCAGGGGCCTTCGCAGGCGCAGGGGATTGCCCAACTCCTGGTCCGCCTCGGCATCCACCGCCTGCTCCTCTCCGCAGTGCACCAGGAGGACCATGCCCTGGGCCACCAGAGCCCGGTAGAAGGCATCGCAGAGAGGGCTGGCCGGGTCCATTCCCTGGGCCCCGGGCAGCCATTTCACCAGTTTCACCCCCCGTGAAGCCCAGTGCTCAAGCTCCTGAACGGCATCGGGCCGATAGGGGTGGACGGAGATGGCGCAGCGGAAGACGTCGGGGTGGGCCTCGGCCGCCCCATGGGCGTACTCGTTCGGCACGTAGAACTCGCTGTGCTCCAGGTCCCGCTGCCCATCGGTGGAGTAGCGGTGGTCGAAGGCCAGCAGGTAATGCAGGGCCGGCCTCTGGCGCGCCCGGGCCAGATCGGCGAGCCCCTCGATCCAGTCGCCGTCCGGGGATCCCGCGTCCAGGCCCGCCGCTGAGAGGTAGGCCCGCATCCGGACCCAATCCACCGGATGCAGGGGAGAGAGCAGCCGCGGATTGACCCAGCAGCCCGAATCCGGCCCGCGACCGGCCAGATGGGCGTGGAGATCCACCAGGGGGCCAGGGGGCAGATCCTCCAGGCACCGAGCCAGCAGGTCACTGGCAGCCGGCGACAAGGCCTCCCCCGCCAGACTGCGGCGATCGCTGTGACCCGCCAGCACGTCGATCAGGGCACCGTGACCCAACCACACCAAGAGACTCGCAACCAAAGCCCAGCGCAAGAACCTGTGCCAGCGGACCGCTCGCCCGCTGGGGCGCTCGGAACGGTCCTGGTCGGGTTCGGGCATGGGAGTCAAAGCGGGCGCCCCGCACGAGAGGCAATGAAGGGCATAGAGACATAGAGTAGTGACGCGGGTGGGAACACCCCAACTACTCACCTGAGCTCCCCCCGTCCGGGGTGTCTCCTCGGGGCGGAGCTCATTCCAGCCGGATTTCGGGGTGTGGCGCCGGCAGCCGAGATGGTTGAATGGGGCCAGTCATGAATCGAACTTCGCACAAATCCTTACTCGCACTCACGCTGGGGTTCAGCCTGATCCTGGTCGCATCGAGTTGTTCGGAAGAGCCCGGCGGCAACGTCCAGGGGTCTGGATCCGTGCCACGACAACCTCAGGTAAACCCGCCCAGCGAAGGCAATCTACAGCGTGAGCCCGACAAAGACCCGGGACATCAGGGGCTGAATGCCCACTACCGGGAAGGAGAAGTCGTCGTGACCACGAACCGTGGGGAGGACGTCATGGAGGGCTTTCAGGGCACGGTGCACCCCGTGCTGCATGGAGGAACCCAGCTCGAGGTAACCGGAGAGTGGGACGCCATCTCAGCGGGGGACAATCTCCGCGGGCGAATCCGGCCCGAGCTCTACCAGCGCATCAAGGAAATGTCTCTCGCCCAGGAGTCGGTGACCTACGAGGCAGAGGCATTCTCCGCGTTCCTGCCGGTGGAGTTCGAGACCCTCGGTCACACCTGGAGCATCGACCTGCGGGGCACGAAGACCTTCCTCAAGCAATTCCACCCCCAGCCCCTGGTCCGACTGGAGTCGTTCGGGCGGGTGATCGCCAACAATGGTGGGTTCGCAACCCTGCGAGCCATATCCGCGGACTACTACGACATCATGTTCCGGCTGCACGCCGAGTTCCGGCTCTCCAAAGGGGTCTGGTACACGCCGGCCTACTTGCTGGGCCACGTTGTAATCGACAGGCAGAACGGCCGCGTGGCGTACTTCCAGATGGAGAACCCCGTCGACGTCTCCCGGACCTCGCACTCGTCACTCAACGGGCACGTCACGGTCAGGCTCGACAAGGAGACCACCTATCACGATTTCCTGAGAACCGATCCCATGTGGATCGCGGGCGGGGATGCGTCGCTCATCGATTCGGTCGCCTGGGAGGAGTCCATCCCCCTTGACGAGACGGCCCACGCCCTCGGAAACCAGTTCTTCCGGTTCCTGAACATCAACTGGGTCTCACCGCTCGAGGCTCTGGCCATCGCGGAGGCGGAGAAGAAGCCCATCTTCGCGATCGTCCTAGAGGGGGCGCTCGACGACCAGACCTGCTGACCCTCCGGGACCACATTGAGAGCAGGTCTGCTCTCCAGACTCGACATCATCAAGTACCTCGACACGCGCTTTGTGTGTACGTGGATCCTCGACACCGCGACCAATCGACTGATCGATGAGGCGGAGACCGAGACGAACCGGGAATTCATGCAGACGCTGTATGACAACTGGGCCTGGCCCGTCACCTTCGAGTTCCTCACCCAGCAGGGGGAATTCGTCACCGGCCTGAACTCTCTGAAGGATTTCGATGCCTCGCCCCTTCCGAACCACGAATTCATGCTCAATCACCTGGCTGAGCACTTCCCGGGCCACTGATTCCCTGGCGTGGTTTGATCTGCGGATCCTTGTTCGAGGCGTCGAGGTGCATAGGCTAGCCCCGTGACGCAGTCGCCCAAACAGCTCTCTCTCTTCGACGCGACTATGCTGGTCATGGGCGGGATCATCGGGGTGGGGATCTTCTTCAAGCCCGCCAGCGTCGCGACGCTGTTGCCCGAACCGGGCCCCTACTTCGGCATGTGGATCCTGGGCGCCCTGGCGGCCCTGGCCGGGGCCATGACCTTCGCGGAGTTGGCGGGCACCCTTCCCAGGAGCGGGGGCTGGTTCGTGTTCATCCACAAGGGCTTCGGGCCCTTGGCCGCCTTCCTGTTCGCTTGGATCGTGCTGCTGGTGATCTCCACCGGGGCCTGCGCCGGGGTGGCAGACTTCTGCTCCCAGCAGTGGTGGAAGCTCCTGGCACCCGACCACACGCCGTCCTTTGTGGAACGGCGCGGGCTGGCCGGGGCGTTGATCCTGGGAGTCAGCGCATGTGCCTGGCGCGGCATCCGCAGCGGTGTCCTGCTGCAGAACCTCTGCATGCTGGCCAAGCTCGTGGCCCTGGCCGTTTTCATCCTGGCTGGCCTGGCCCTGTTCGAAGGTCCGGCCCAACAGCCTCTACCCTCCATCGCCCCCACGGCGCCCTTGGCTGGACGCATGATCAGCGCCACCCTGCCCGTGCTATTCACCTTTGGCGGCTGGCAATTGATCACCTACATCGCCCCACACGTCGAGGATGCACCGCGCAACCTGCCGCGCGCGATCATCATCGGAGTGGTTGGGGTCAGCGTGGTGTACCTGGCCCTGAACGCCTCCTACGTGCGCGTCCTGGGTCTGGGCGGAGTGGCGGCCAGCGCCAACGCCCCCGCCGAGTTGGCACGCATCACCCTGGGTGCCAAGGGTGAGGCCTTCCTGATCGCCGCCATGGGTGTCAGCGCCCTGGGGTTCCTGGTGGCCACCCTGGTCACCACTCCGGGCATCTACGTGGCCATGGCACGCATGGGCCTGTTCTTTCAGGGCGCGGGGAGGGTCCACCAGGCGAGCGGTGCCCCGCGCGTGGCCCTCGCCATCCAGGCAGGTCTGTGCTGCGTCTACCTGTGGGTGAGCGAGGACGTGATCGGGCGCCTGGGAGACAGCGTTGTCTTCGCCGAGTGGATCTTCCACGGACTGACGGGCCTCGCTCTTCTGCGTCTGCGACGGCGGAGCCCCGACCTGCCGCGCCCCTTCCGCAGTCCGCTCTATCCCCTCTTTCCCGTCGCCTACGTTCTGATGGCCAGCGGCGTGGTGCTCGGAAACCTGCGCACGAGTGAATGGGAAGTGACCGGCCTGGGATTGGCCGTCCTGGCGGTTGGCGCCATGGTGTACCTCCCCTGGAAGCGCATGTTCGCGGGAGAGGCCGTACCCGCGGATGAGGGTCCGGCGTGAAGCGAAAACGTCTCGTCGCCTTGGGGCTCCTGCTGGGCAGCGGGCTCATCACGGACCAGATTCTCCTGAGCACTCTGGAAGATGGTTACTTCCGGGGCCGACGCATCGCCCCCTTCGACCCGCCCGTCTTCTACTCCGAACAGGAGACCCTCCTGCGCCAGATCGAGCGCCACGCACGTACGGGACAGCCTGACGAGGTCGCGCTCTCATTCGATGCGGAGCTCGGATGGGCGCCCACCCCCGGCGTTCCGATCGGCGACATGACGGTTGATTGGGCCGGCTGCCGATTGAGCGCCGCTCCCCTGCCGCGGGAGCCCTCGCCGAACAGCGTACGCATCGTCTGCGTGGGCTGCTCCTTCACCCAAGGAGAGGAGGTCGCCGATGCGGAAACCTGGGCGTACAACCTGGACGCGGCCTCACCACGGCATGAGTTCGCCAACCTGGCCATGGGCGCCTACGGACTGGACCAGGCTCTCTTGCGCTACCGTCGCGATGGGAGGCCGCTGGAGGCGGACGAGATCTGGGTGGGCTGGCTACCCTCGGCTTCCCTGCGGCTCCTGACGGTCTGGAGACCCGCCGAGCGGCACTGGGCCAAGCTGGCCCGCTTCAAGCCGCGCTTCCGGTTGGACGAGCGTGGAGGCCTGATCGAGGTCCCCAATCCTGTGAACTCCATCAAGCACATGCACAAAGTGATGAGCTCCCAAGAGGGTTTCCTTGCAGCCATCGATGGAAACGACGGGTGGGTGTCGCGCTCATCGGAGGCCTACGCTCCCACGGGCTCCCACTGGTTGCACAGGACGGGCCTCGGGCGAATGGCCCTGACCTTGTATGAGCATCGGGACCGGGACGTCGCCCCATGGTTGCTCGATGAGAACAGCGAGGTCTTCCGACTCCTGCTGGCCATCATGGGCGCCTTCCAAGAGGAGGCCACAAGCCATGGGGCGCACCTGCGGCTCCTGGTTCTACCGGACCAGGCCGCGCTCCAAGCGCTGGCGAAGGACGGCCGAGGCTACTGGTCCAAGGCAACCGAGGCCTGCGAGCGGGCGGGGATCGAAGTGATCGACTGTAGCGCGGCATTGATCACGGCCGGGGCCGCGGAGGCCAAGAGCTGCTGGGCGCCGGGGGGGCACTATTCCGCGGAGGGCAACCGCGTTGTCGCGGAGTCACTCCGGGCTCTGTTGGAGCCCTGATTCCTCCAAGGGCTGCAGGCTCTCCTGCATCCGTTCCACCAACTGCACCAGCACCCGGTGCAAGGGCATCCCCACCCCACGCCCATTGTCCGTGTTGACCTGAATCGCTGCGGCCACGCCCAGCTCGGGGAAGTAGCCCATGCAGGTGAGGTACCCCGGCATGAATCCATCATGCCCCTGGAGAGGACCGAGATCCGTCGACGTCACGATCACTCCCAGGCCATAGCTGCGACCCGGACCCAGCTCGCGGGCGGGGACGGCGTCGAACAGGGCCGCGGAGGTCTCTTCCGAAAACAGGCGCCCGTCGAACATCACCCTCGCCCAGCGCGCCAGATCGGTGGAGGTGCTGGCGAATCCGCCTCCACACCATTCGAACTGCACGTTGTACGTGAAGACCCCCTCCTCCAGGGTCCAGGGTCCGACCCCCAGCTGCTGACCCATCTTGACCTCGCCCTGGACCATGCCCGGGATTCGCGTCCGGTCCGATGGAACGGTGTCCCGGAGCCCATGGGGCACGAGCAGACGCTCGCGGACCAGGTCGTAGAAGGAGCGCTCCGCGATCGCCTCCAGGATCAAACCCAGGAAGATGTAGTTGGTGTCCGCGTAGGCCCAACCCTGGCCCGCGGGGAACATGGGCTCGTCCCCCACGACGTAGGCCAGAAGCTCCGTAGGCTGCCAGTGACGGTCGGGGTCGGCGACCACGGCCTCCCAGAAAGCCGGCTTGAACTCATAGCGCTCCAATCCGCTCTGGTGCCGCAGCAGATGGCGCACCGTCAGCGCCTCGGCGTTGGGGATCCCGGCGTACCAATCCGTCTTGTTGAACCACCCGCTCACTAGATCGTCGTAGCCGAGGCGACCCTCTTCCACGAACTGATGGACCAGAGCCGCCACGTAGGTCTTGCCCGTACTCCCCACCAGCATGCGGTCAAGAGGCGTCAGCGGGCGGCCCTGGGGTTCGGTATGCCCCGCGGCCAACTGCACCGCACGCCCGTCCGCCAGGATCAGTGTCGCCGTGGCACCGGGGAAGGACCCCGCTTCATGAATGGCGTCCAGCTCCGCCTGGCAAGCCGCAGTGATGGTCTGAAGTTCGGGCGAGGCACAGGCGATCCAGAGAGGAAGGCTCAGGCCCAAGGCTAGAGGGGTACTCATTTGTGGAATCTATCAGTCCCTGGGCACCATTCGCGCTCCGGCACAACCCTTACAGAGCATTCGGCCCGCGCGCTTCCGACCCGGCTAGCGACTCGCTGCCTTTTTATCCCCGTGCTGCCAATAGGAGTGGATCGCGATCAAGATAACGAGCGCGATCCCACCCATCCATAACCGCTTATTCGTAGGCACATCAAACGCACCGGCGAGGATCCCAATATGGGCCACCGAGTGGAATGCCGCAACGGACAACCATGACCGCGACATGCCGACGATGCTGATGAATAGAAAGCTGGTCGCAGTCAGGATCGCGAGCAGCTGGATCTGTTCCTGCATGGTGGACCCTTCGTCCAGGAACCAGAAATGCCAAGCCCACCAAGCGACTCCAATCAACAAGCCCCGAACAATGTATGGCGCTGGCGACAAGGCATCATTCATATAGCCCCGCCAACCAATTTCTTCGCCCAATGCATAGAGAACAAGAAGACCCGCCATCGCCGCGCCAGCCAAATGCGGATTCATCCCAAAATCATTTTCATAGCCGACCACGGCCACAACGCTGATGGGGACAATGGCCATCAACACTGCGAGTACTGGTTTCGCGCCAAAAAGACTGGAGGTCCGGTTCTGTGGTCCGAATATCATCCAAGACATGAAAGCAGCCACAGCGATACTGCCGCCGAGGAGCAGAACCGCAACCGCAACCGTCTGCAGGAATGGCCAATCCATGCGGTCGTAGAAATCCAACCTCCATGGCGAAGCCCAAATTGGACTCCCGCGGCCAATCCATAAAACACCAAGAGCCCCCGTACATTGATGTTGTTCATATTGCGACTGTGGGGTCAATCACCGGATCCTCAATAGGACTTGAACGCGTCCTCGTCCAACAGGGACTCCTTGTGGGCCGCCATCCCCACGGCGAGACCCAAGGCCAAGAACGTGGCCAGCAATGATGATCCACCGGTCGAGAACAACGGCAGGGTCAAGCCGGTCATGGGCAGGAGCCCGACGTTTACAGACACATTGATGAGCAGGTGAGCGGCGAAGTAGATCCCCACTCCGCCAACCACAAGGCGCGCAAATCGATCGCGCAGGCCGGAGGCACTCAAGAGCAAGAGCGTACTCATCATGATGTACAGCACCACGATGCCGGCAGCTCCCACGAAGCCCCCCTCTTCGGCCACGACCATGAAGATTGAGTCGCTGTCGCGTTCGGGCAGGAGACCCGTCTTGCTGGCCACACCGTTGCCGAGGCCGCGGCCAAGAAGCCCACCGTTGCCCGCCACCACCCGTGCGTGATAGAGGTGGAACGCGGCGCCGTCCCTGCTGGTGATCAACTCATCGGGCGAATAGGTCTCGATCCAGGTCTCGACACGTTCCAGCTGGTAGTCGCGCACCAGGTCGGCTTCGCGGGCCACAAAGCCCGCAGCCAGGCCCAAGGCACACAGACCGGCCAGGATTGGGCCGCGCGCACCTGCGAGGTAGAACATCCCCACGGTCACGGGCACCAGGGTCATGGCCGTCCCCAGATCCGGCTGACCCGCCACGAGCACCAGAGGTAGTCCCGCCACAGCTAGGGGTAAGACCCACTGATGCGCGCGCGCCATGCGGTTGAGGGAGAGGACCCGCGCAAGGGCCACGATCATGGCGACCTTGGCCAACTCCGAGGGTTGCAAGTCGAAGCGCGGCAACTGAATCCAACGCTGAGCGTTGTTGCGCTCCTCGCCCACCAGGTAGACGGCCACAAGCAACAAGATACTGGCCCCATAGATCCAACCCGCGTTACGGCGCACCCATTCACGCCTCAGCAGCAGCCCGAGGACCACGGCGGGAGCCGTGATGAAGACCTTCTGGCGGTGGGCGACATAGGAGATGTCCCCACCGAACTCGCCCGCCGCCCCGGTGGACAACCCGTGCACGAACATCATGCCCGAGGCCAGCAAGACGAAGGCAATGACCAAGACGTGCCAGTCCAGGTCACTGGGACGCAGATGGCGGGTTGAGAGTACCCGACCCAAGGGGCTTGTTGAGCTCACCGTACCTTCTCCACGAACTGGCGCACGGCGCTGGAAGACAGGAACTGACGCATGACATGGGTTGCCACGTGACTGGAAGTGGTTGACGTGTCGTGCACGTAGACCACCACGATGGCCTCCGGCTTCTCGGCCGGGAACCACCCAGCGACCCAACCGTGCTTGCGCATACCAGCCTCCCAGCCGCCTGCACCGTCGGGCACCTGGCCCGGTTGATAGTCGGCGCTGCCCGTCTTGCAGGCCAGGCGGAAGCCGAGGGAATCCGGGTCGAGCCCGGTCCCCTTAGCCGTCCCATCCAGGGTGACGCGCCCCAGAGTGCGACGCACGGTCTCGAGACTGGCTCGAGAGAGAGGCAGGGGGTCTTCGTGCCGCGGCATGGGTACGCCTCCCACCGATTGCACCAGGCGAAGCTCGGGCAAGCGCCCCGTAGCCAGGCCAACGTAGGCCCGGGCAATCTGGAGCACTGTCGTCGAGATTGCCGTCAGTCCATTCCCCAATCGCTGCAAGGTGGGCGCCGTGGCCGGACGATCATCCATGAAGAACCCGTTGGAGCGTGCGTCCTCGCGTAGACCACCCACGTGCCGAGCGCCGTGGTCCAGGGAGCGCACCCCCGTGGGCCGATCGAAGCCAAAGGTGCGTGCCATGTCCCTGAAACTTGTCGCGTCGTAGTGAGTCTCCCCCACCATGGCAAAGTAGGCGTTGCAAGAGTGCAGCAGGGCCTCCTCTAAGGTCAGGTCCCCATGGCCCCAGGTGCTGTGACAGTGGACCTTGGCACCCTCACGATGCATACCTCCCACCTCGTCCGCTCTGGACACACACTGAACGTGGGTCTGCTCGGCATCGATCCAGCCCTGGTCTAGGGCCCAGGCAGCGACGAACGGCTTGAACACAGAACCAGGGGGCTGGAAGGTGTGCTGGCGCAGAGTCCGGTCATAGGCGAAGCGCGCCTGGCCATCCTGATTTTGGCCGGGTGTGCGACCCAGAACGGAGGGGCCGGAAGCAGCGGCAAGCACGTCACCATTGGTGGATACCAGGACAATGGCGCCCACCGGATGGTCGTGCCACAGGCGATCGGGGCGCTTCTCCGCATCGGGCGGCGGATCAGGCGCGTCGATCACGGCCTGGGCAGCACGCTGCAGGTCCAGATCCAGGGTGAGACGCAGATCCTCGCCATCCACGGCGGGTTGAAACGAGGACTGCACCGTGCCCTCCACGCGATCCTGAAGACCACTGCTCACGTGAAACCCGCTGCGCCCCTTGAGGGCCAGGTCGAAGTAACCCTCCAGCCCGCTGCCGCCCATCACCTCACCCGCTTGCAGGGTGCTCCCCACGAGATCCTGGATTTCTGACAGGTCCTGGTCCTGCAGCTGGCGCTTGCGACGCAGATCGCGCAGATCACTCTCCCGCGGTTGTTGCTCCAGGAGTCTCAAGAGGTAGGGCGAGCGCACGCGTCCCAGGAGGGGCGCGGCCACGCCAACGTCCTTGCCATTGTTGGAGTCGTCTACCTCCAAGCGCACCCGACGCGTGGTGGCTCGCACCCTGAACCCCGCATGGGTCCCGGGATCACGGGTCACCGCGTAGACCAGGTCATAGCCCGGTTGAGAATCAAGGAGAACGGGGCGCGCGCCCCAGTCGCGCACGAAATAGGTGCGCCGTTCCAGTGCGGCTTCAACCCACTGCGCATCCAACTTCAGGGGACCATCCAGCCGTTCAAGGACCTCGGCCACGCGCCCCTGCAGGAGTCCATCCCAGTGCAGGAGGGCGGACGCGAAGGGCGGCTCGTCTGCGGGACCCCACGTGGGTGAGGAGCTGTTGGCCACGTCCAGCATGCGCTGGGCGCGCACCTGGGGAGAGTCCGCCGAGGTCCGCCCCCTGGACGGGAGCGTGGCTTCCAGCCGTTGACCATCCGTAAGGGTTCGCAGGTTCTCATCCTGGCAGGGGAGCACGCCTCGCCCCCACTCGGGCTCGAATTGCCCCGGGTCCTCGCTGCGCTCCATCAGATGTGCGAGCCCGACGACGCGCTCCACTTCCCACCATGGTCGAGGGCAGGCAGAGCCCTCAAGGGTGCGCCGAGCGTCAGCATTGAAGGCCATGGCCAGGCTGGACATGACGCGCTGGCCCGGTGGCGCCAAGTGAGTGGCGAGCTTGGAACGCACGATGGAGTAGCCCGCCAAGTGCTCATCCACCCGCTCGGGCCATAGACGGCCACGATTGACGCGCCACTGATCCAGCCGCGCCTCATCCCAATACAGTGCACGGCGCAGCCAGTCCAGGTCCACACAGGCCAGGTTGTCGGCGTCCAGGCGTGCGGGATCGAAACCCGCGGCGCGCTTGAACAGGGCGTCGGCCGTGGCGAACTGCACCTCACTACGCTTGAACTCGACGAGCGCGAGAAGTTGGTCCTCCCGCGAGCCCGTATCCCATGGGCGCGCCGCGTCGCCGTCTTCAGACACGAGCAGGGACCAGTTGATGCGCTGGGCCAAGGCACCCATCTCGGCCAGGGCTGAGTTCAGACGCTCGCTCACGTGCTCAGCCTGCCCCACGGCTTCAGTCCCCATCACGCGTGCTGCCAAATCCAGGTAAGACTGCTCGGGGAACTCCCTGCGCAGGCGTTCGAGGTCCCGGAGAGCACTGCTGCTCAGGCCTAGGAGTGCCTTGGTGTAGAAATGCAATTCAGAGGCGCGAGTACCGCGGCGCTCCTGACGCACGGCTTCCAGCCGCGCTCGTCGGCCTTGCACACCAATAGCTGGCAGCTCCAAATCGCCCACTCGGAGAGCCCCCCCCTCTCCGAATCCGTCGATCTGAGCCGGAGTGAGGGCCAGGAAAGACCGCGCCCAGAGGACGAGATCCGTACGCGCCACATCCAGAGGCACGTAACGCATTCCCAGAACCGAACGCAGCTGGGCGACCTGCCCCAAACCGTGACCGCGGCGGAACTCCCTCCAAACGAATTCCAGTTCATACACGCGTTCGTCCTGGGCCAAGCGACGGCCATCGCGGTCGAGGATCGCACCGCGCTGGTAGGGCATGACCTCCCATGAGCGTGCGAGGTTCACCGCCTCCCGGGCCCAGATCTCATGCTGCCTCACTTGCACTTCATACAAGCGCGCCAAGAGGACGGCGGCTGCCAAGCCGATGCCCCCGAGAAGGGGTCCACAACGCCGCAGGTTTACCACAAGCGTGCCCTCTCACGGAGGGGTGTCATGCCCGGAAGCATGATCAACCCGTGAAACACGATCGCCCCTGCGACGGCCGTAACGAGGACACCCGGCAGGAGGGGTTCGAGCAATTGACTCAAACCAGAGGTGGGAGCATGGAGGCCCAGTTCCGCACTTCGCACGAGCGTCATCCAAGCAGCAAACAGCAGGGCGGCGATCCCCACCATGGCGAAGCGCACCAAGATCCGGTTCGCATCGGCATACCTGCGAGCATTCACCACGAGAACGGAGAGGATTCCAAAGCCGGCCAGGATGGCGGCCGGGGAGTCGACCGTGGTGGCCGTACGGCACAGGGCCAGAATGAAGGTGGCCGGAACGACGTCGCGGCGGTGAAATTTCACGGCAATCACAACGACCAACAGAAGCAAGGGGTCCGGCACCCAGGGCCCCAGGGTGCCGCGGGTGACGAGCATGGCCTGGGCTCCCGATAGCCAGGTCCCCCAGGCGGCGAGCATGATCCACGCCACAAGCCGGCCGCGCCTCCTCATGGCTCCTCCTCGGGCACAGGCTCAACCGTGGCCGCAGGCGCGCCCACCCACACCCGGGCCCCGTAACCAAGATGCCCGTCCGTGGCCAACAGCACCTCAAGCACGTGGGGGCCGGGGCCAAAGGGCAAGCGCG